>WBZO01002274.1_pt1 | contig 10881 bp, 8 predicted proteins | sample 5204261 | NCBI WGS metagenome assembly WBZO01 (sample SAMN12412400, study PRJNA552823) | activated sludge metagenome | isolation source: activated sludge from anammox sidestream of wastewater treatment plant... | place: USA: North Carolina | collected 2017-09
GGTCAGGACCCTCAAGGCGGGCGGCGCCCAGGTGGCGCTGTCGGCGTCCAACCCGCTGTCCACCAAGGATGACGTGGCTGCGGCGCTCGTGGCGCGCTATGGCATCGCGACGTTCGCGCGACGCGGGGAGGACCGCGACACGTACTACGCGCACCTCAACGCGGTCGCGGACATCGGCCCGCACCTGACCATGGACGATGGGTGCGACCTGGTGTCGCTGTTCCACCAGGAGCGCAGGCACCAGTTGCCGGGCATCTGGGGCGGCACCGAGGAGACCACGACCGGGGTCATCCGCCTCCGGGCCATGGCCGCCGACAGGGCGCTCACGTTCCCGGTCATCGCGGTCAACGAGGCGCAGACCAAGCACCTGTTCGACAACCGGTACGGCACCGGCCAGTCCACGGTCGATGGCATCCTGCGGGCGACCAACCTCCTGCTGGCGGGTCGCCGCTGCGTGGTGGCGGGATACGGGTGGGTGGGCCGAGGGATTGCGATGCGCTTCGAGGGCATGGGTGCCCGGGTCGCGGTCATCGAGGTCGACCCGGTGAAGGCCATCGAGGCGCACATGGACGGCTTCGAGGTCATGGGCGCCGCAGCGGCCGCGCGTTGGGGCGAGGTGTTCGTCACGGCCACCGGCAACCTCAACGTCTTCCGTCGCGAGCACTTCGTGGAGATGCGTGACGGCGCGATCATGGCCAACAGCGGCCACTTCGACGCGGAGCTGGAGCTCAAGGCGCTCGAGGAGATGGCCGAGGGTCACATCCGTGAGGTGCGCGAGAACGTCCAGGAGTACGACCTGGGTGGCAAGCGCCTGTTCGTCATCGCCCAGGGTCGTTTGGTCAACCTGGGTGCCGCAGAGGGGCATCCGGCCGCTGTCATGGACATGAGCTTCGCGGCGCAGGCATTGTCCGCGGAGCATGTGGCGAAGGAGCACGCCACGCTGACACCGGGTGTCTACGTGGTCCCTGACGCGCTCGACCGGGAGGTGGCGCGGCTCAAGCTGGAGGCCATCGGCATCACCATCGACGAGATGACCGAGGAGCAGCGGCGTTACGTCGCGTCCTGGCAGCAGGGCACCTGACACCGACAGGTCGTGGGCGCGAGCGAGCGCCCGCGAGGCTCGCCGGCCAGCCCAGGTCCCGGACTGGGCGCAGATTGACGAGGACCCGACAGGGCGCCACACTGGTGGCGTCGTGGGTCTGGGATCGTTTCCAGATCGGGCCGCGATCGCGGCCCGTGATCAACCGCAGAGGAGGGACTCCATGTTCCATCGCGCCCGCCCAGGGATGGCGCTCGCCGCGGGGCGACGCACCACCATCGCCGCGCTCTCGCTCTCGGCGCTGCTCGCCGGCACGGTCGGTATGTCCGTGGCGTCGGCCCAGTCTCCCTCGGCCCCGGCCGGGGATGCCGTCTCGGGTGACATCTCGTTCTTCGGCTGGGACGTCGCCGACCTGACCGCCGGCCTGGGCCTTGGCTTCGAGACCGCGCGTCAGGCGTTCGTCGCGCAGAACCCGGGTGTCAGCGTCACCTTCGACGCGGTTCCCTTCGCCGACTTCGTCTCGGCAGCCACCACGCGCGCTCGGGCAGGCACCTTGGGCGACATCGTGGAGATGCTGCCGGGCCTCAACCATGCGCCTGTGTTCGCGGCCCTCGCCCCCACCACCCCGGCGGATTGGGGCGACCTTGCGACCGACCTGTCCGGCTGGGGCGGTGGTGTCATCGACCCGGCTGACCCCGACACCGTGGCCGGCGTGCCCATCGGTGGCCAGGGTGTCATCTGGTACTACAACAAGGCCCTGTTCGAGAAGGCGGGCCTCGACCCGGAGAAGCCGCCCACGACCTGGGCGGAGTTCACGGCTGCCGCGGACGCGCTCAAGGCGGCGGGCATCACGCCGGTCGCGGCATCGGGCGTGGACTCGTTCCTCGCCTGGTGGGCGTGGTCGTCGTTCTCGCCCCAGTACTTCACCGCGGAGGACGTCCTCAAGGTGCGCTCCGGCGAGATTCCCCTGACGGACCCGCGCGTGCTCGCCTCGCTCCAGCCGGTCGCTGACATGTTCGCGGCGGGCTACTGGAACGAGGACTACGCCGACAAGAGCTTCACGGACATGGAGTCCGCGTTCATCAACGGCCAGGTGGCCATGATCCCGGGCATCATCACGTCGATCGTGAACTGGAAGGCGTGGGACGGCTCGGCGCTGGGCCCGGATGGCTATGGCGTGTTCGGTGCCCCCAAGCGTGACGACGCGACCAGCGACGGCCAGTTCTTCAATCCCACCCTCATCTACGGCATCAACGCCGCGTCCAAGAACCCCGCGACCGCCAAGGCGTTCATCGAGTTCCTGGCGGGCGTGGAGGGCCAGAGCATCCTGCTCGCGCAGAGCGGCCAGTTCCCCAACCGCGCGGACGTGGACCTCGCGCAGTATGCGAGCCCGGGCGCCCAGGCCATCCAGGCGGTCATCGACGACCGGGGCGCCTCGGACGTCATCCAGAACCAGTTCAGCGCGGCCGCCCAGGGCGAGGCGTTCCAGAAGCTGACGCAGGGCATCGTGTCCGGTGACCTCGCGACGTTCCTCTCGGACCTCCAGGCCCAGCAGGGCAGCTGAGCGTCCCCATCGGAAGGCGCGTGACGTGACCACCGGTCCGACCGGGTCGGACCGGTGACCAGGGCCTCCACAGGGCCGGCCGTCCCTCGGGACGGCCGGCCCTCCCCGCGTCGTCGCTGGCTGCGCGGCCGGCGCGACGCGGTCCTGTTCGTGACGCCCCTCGTGGTGCTGCTGCTCGTGTTCGTGTACGCGCCCATCGCGCGGCTCGTGTACTACGCGACCACCGAGTACGACGGCCTGCGTCCCCCAGAGTTCGTGGGCCTCGACAACTTCGCGTTCCTCGCCGGATGGCCGGACTTCCGGCGCGCCATCGGCAACACGGTGGTGCTCACGCTCGGCGTCGTGGTGTGGGTGGGGCTGCCGTTCCTGCTCGCGGTCATCATCCACAGGCGACGCTCCGCCAACCTGGTGCGGGCGATCCTGTTCCTGCCGGCGCTCCTGCCCGCGCTCATCGTGGGGCGCGCGTTCCGACTGGTGCTCGCGGAGCAGGGTCCCATCAACGAGGCGCTCCGAGGGGTGGGCCTGGGACCCCTCGCCCAGCCCTGGCTGGCGTCCGAGACGTGGGTCCTGCCCACGGTCATCGCGGTCATCGCGTGGGCCACCATGGGGACCGGTGTCCTGCTGTACTCAGCGGGTCTCTCGTCGCTCTCCACGGACTACGTGGAGGCGGCGCTCGTGGATGGGGCGCGCTGGCGTCAGCTCGTGTGGCACATCTATCGTCCGGCGCTCAGCCCCGTCACCCGCTTCTGGCTGCTGCTGCTGACCATCGGCACGGTGACCTCGTTCTTCCCTTGGATCCTGGGCCTCACCCAGGGCGGCCCGGGCACCGCGTCCGTGACCCTCGACTACCAGGTGTACCGCTCGGGGGTGCAGACCAGCCGACTGGGCCTCGCCTCGGCGATCGCGCTCGTGGGAGTCCTGGTGGTGGCGGTGCTGCTCGTCGTCCAGCTCCTGATGCGGCGTGTCCGCGGCTCGGACGAGTGGTGAGTCGGGCGCGATGAGGGAGTCCGCCACCATGCGCTGGGGCGCGCGGGTCGTCATGGTCGTCGCGTGCCTCGCGGTCCTGTTCCCGCTCCTGTGGGTGGTGCGCACCGCGCTCAAGACGGACGCCGAGTTCATCGCCCAGCCGGCGGCCATCGGCGGTGCCTTCACGCTCGACAACTTCGCGTCCGCGTGGGGCTCGGTGGACCTGGGCGGGGCCATCGCCGACTCGCTGGCCATCACCATCCCGGGCGCGATGCTCGCCACCTTCCTCGGCGTGCTCGCGGGCTACGCCCTGGCCAAGCTGCCCGTGCCGGGCCGCGGGGTGCTGCTCGCCCTCGCGGTGGGTGGTCTCACGATCCCCATCGCGGCCCTCGTCATCCCCGAGTTCGACCAGGCGCTCTGGCTGCGCGACGCGATCGGCATCTCGTACGTGGACAGCACTTGGGGCCTGTCGCTCGTGTACGGGGCGTTCTTCGCGAGCTGGAGCACGCTCTTCTTCCTGAGCTGGTTCCGGGACCTGCCCGCCGACCTGCTGGAGGCCGCCTGGATCGACGGAGCCTCTGCGTTCCAGGCGTTCGCGCGGGTGGCCCTGCCGCTCGCGGTGCCCGCCATCGCCGTGGGCCTCGTGCTCAACGTGTTCCTCCAGTGGAGCGAGGTCCTGCTCGGTCTCATCATGCTGCCGAGCGGCGAGGCGACCACGGCCATGACCGCCATCGCCTCGTTCTCGACCCAGTTCCGGGTCGGCGGCCCCCTCACCGCGGCGGCCACGATCATCGTGGCGCTCCCCATCTTCCTGCTGTTCCTGGTCGCCCAGCGGTGGCTGCGGACCGAGATCTTCGGAGGCTCGATCAAGGGATGACCCGATGACCAGTTCCAGTGACCTGCGGCCACGCACGGGCAACCTGTTCGACCATCCGCTCGCCGTCCCTGACTGGGAGGTCGTGGAGGCCTCGCCGGTGCGCGTCCTGGGCCGGGCCATCTGGGCCCCTCGACCCGATGGGGGGCCCGACGCGCGCATCATCCACGCCCGCGCCGTCCAAGGGGTGTCGGGACCGCTGCGCATCCGGCGCCTCGGCGTGCGCAGGGGCGTGGGCTATCACAAGTGCGCGAGCGCCCACGAGTTCGACGCGCCCCGCGTCGTCCGCCTGCTGGCCCATCGGGACGGTGCCCTGGCCGAGGTGGGGGCCTGGCGCATCGACCGCGTGCCCGAACCCGACCAGACCGTGTGGTTCGACATGCCGCTCGAGAGCGAGACCGTGATGGCGGTCATCGACGAGGCGCACATCGACCGGGAGTGGCCGTCGTGGAACCTCGCCCGGACGGGCCTCGTGCTCGATGGCGAGGCTCTGTCGCCTTGGCAGCGGCCCCACTTCCAGCTGCTGGAGGTCGACACGAGCAGCTTCCGCGCCGACGCCGTCGCGGGTGCGGTCGCCACGCTGGCGCATGACCAGGTGCGCTTCCGGACCAGGCACCTGGAGGTCGGCTTCCGGCTCCGGAGCGCGACGCTCGCCTTCCTGGGCCTCGACGTCGACGGTGGCGGCCGCACGGAGCGCGACCTGCTCCAGCGCTCGCGGAGCATGGACATCGTGCGCACCGGGCTGTACCCCGCAGGCGTCTACCCGGTCCTGCGCGACCCGCAGGCGCACCACCTGGCGCAGGGCCCGCGCCTGACGCTGCTCGATGGCACAGAGCCCGCGGGCTTTCTCGGGTACTCCGTGGAGGGAGCGGCCACGGTCCTGCCCGACGGCATCCGCTATGACCTCGCCCTGCCTGCCGCGGGGGTCCGATACCGCCTCACGTGGGCCGTCGAGGAGGCCGCGCTGCGTCTGGACGTCACCCGGGTCGCCGAACGGCCGCTGGTCGCGTGGCACTCCTCCGCATGGCACATCGCGACCGACACCACGGTCGCGGCGACGACCGTCCTGGGCGAGCCGCTGCGGACCGGCGAGACGGGCCATGTGGCGACCCCGGCGACGTGGCACGCGCCGGGTCATGGCTCGTTCGTCGTCACGGGCACGGGTGACGTCGTGCTGCGCAGCGACTCGGTGCGACCGCTGGACACCAACACGCTCGAGGTCCGACTGGCCGAGCGACGCCTGCCTGACGGCACGGTGGCCATCGACGCGGGCGAGGCGTCTGGCGGCGTCCGGTTCGAGGTGCGCACCCCCCGACTCGGGCGGCTGCGGGCCGACGCCGCCGACCCCATCCGCCGCGCGCTCGACCGCCACCTCGTCACCGCGCTCACCTTCCGCGCCGACACCGGCACGTTCTCCAACAACGGTGCCTCGATGCATTGCGCGGGCTCGCTCCAGGGTCTGGGCGATGTGGTCGCGGCCATCGCGGCGGGGCCGTCGGACCGGTCAGCGGCCGACGATGGCATCGACCCGGTCGCGATGCTGGAGTCGTCCGTCGCCCGATGGCTCACCGGGGCGCCCGGCTATGGCTCGGGGCGCACGAGTCGCGGCGACTTCCGCATCGAAGACGAGTACCTGATGCTGTGCGCCGACGCGCTCTACGGCCTGGGTCGGCTGTTGTCGGTCACCAGCCGTGCGTGGTTCGAGACGCAGGAGGCGCGCATCCTCGAGGCGATCGGCCTGATGCGGCGACGTGACGTCGACGACGACGGCCTGGTCGAGAGCCGCCTGCGCCGGGGCGTCAGCGGCGAACATCAGTGGAGCACGACGTGGGCCGATGTCGTGTCCTTCGGCTGGAAGGACGGTTGGACGAACGCCATCCTCCACGGGGCGCTCCGGGCGCTCGCGACCGGGCTGCGACGGTTCGACCGGGCCGACCGGGCAACGGACCTGGACGCGTGGGCCGACCGGCTGCGGGCGAGCTATCAGGCGACCTTCCTGGTGGCCGGCACCGACTGGCCCATCGGTTGGCGATCGCCCGACGGGACGCCGCACGATCATTGCCATGCGCTCCTCATCGGCGATGCGGTGACGCATGGGCTGCTTGACCCCGACCAGGCGAGGCGGGCCATGCGCGCGCTGTGGCGCGAGCTCGCAGCGGTTGGTTACACCGACCTCGCCAACGGCATCCCCATCAACCTCCATCCCATCCCCGAGGAGGACCTGGGCGGCGTGGTGTTCGGACTGCCCATCGGCGGCTATCTCCAGGGTGGTGCCGTCCACCATCGGACCGGTGGGCTCATCCGCGCGCTCCGACAGGTGGGCATGACCGCCGAGGCGGACGAGGTGCTGGAGGCGCTCAGCTCGAGTGTCGCGGATGACAGCGCGTTCGGGGGCGTGGGGTCGGGCAGGGACTGGCGGTTGTGGGATGGCACGCCCAGCGGCTATGAGGGCCTGCTCGCCGAGGGCTTCGCGTTCCTCGCAATGGCGCTCGATCGCAGGGCCGACCGGGTGGCGTAGGCCGTCGGCGGACGCGGCGCACCCGTCGCGCGGACGCACCACACCCATCGCGGCCCCTCCGGGCCGCGCGGCACCCCCGTGCTACCCTTGCGCGCGTCCCAGCGGAAGGAGCCCCATGACCAGCATCGTCGACGCAGCGCAGTACCTGTTCACGTCCGAGTCGGTGACCGAGGGTCACCCGGACAAGATGTGCGACCAGATCTCGGACGCGATCCTCGATGCCATCATCGCCCGGGACCCCAACGCCCGGGTCGCCTGCGAGACGGCCACCACGACGGGTCTCGTGATGGTGCTGGGCGAGATCAGCACCGAGACGTACGTCGACTTCCAGGCCGTGGTCCGGGACACGGTGCGGGACATCGGCTACACGCGGGCCGAGTACGGCTTCGACTACCTCACGTGCGGCACCATGGTGTCCGTCAAGGAGCAGTCGTCCGACATCGCCATGGGCGTCGACGAGGCGCTCGAGGTGCGTGATGACAAGGCCCCCCACCAGGAGCTGGGCGCCGGCGACCAGGGCATGATGTTCGGCTTCGCGTGCCGCGAGACACCCGAGCTGATGCCCCTTCCCATCGCGCTCGCCCACCGCATGGCGCGACGCCTCGCGGAGGCCCGCAAGAGCGGCGAGCTGCCCTATCTGCGACCCGACGGCAAGACCCAGGTCACCGTGGAGTACGAGCATGGCGTGCCCCGGCGCGTGCGCACCGTGGTCGTCTCGTCCCAGCACGACCCCGACATCCGCCCGGAGCGCATGCGCGGCGACATCGCGGAGCGGGTGATCCTGCCGGTCATCGACCGATCCCTCCGACCCGCCGACCCGGTCATGCACGTCAACCCAACCGGGCGCTTCGTCACGGGTGGCCCCATGGGCGACGCCGGCCTGACGGGTCGCAAGATCATCGTGGACACATACGGCGGGATGGCCCGCCACGGTGGCGGCGCGTTCAGTGGCAAGGACCCCACGAAGGTGGATCGGTCAGCCGCGTACGCGGCGCGCTGGGTGGCCAAGAACGTGGTCGCGGCGGGTCTCGCGGACCGCTTCGAGGTCGAGGTCGCCTATGGCATCGGCATCGCGCGGCCCATCAGCTTCTCGGTCGAGTCCTTCGGCACGGGACGCATCCCCGACCAGGACATCCAGCGCCTCATCGAGCAGCATTTCGACCTGCGACCCGCGAGCATCATCAGCGCGCTCGACCTGCGCACGCCCATCTATCGGCAGACGGCGGCGTATGGCCACTTCGGTCGCACGGACCTGGACCTGCCGTGGGAGCGCACGGACAAGGCGGCCATCCTCGCGGACGCGGCGGGCGTCCCGATGCCCGAGGCGCTCGTCACGGTCTGAGGGTCGCCGACCCTGCCCACGACCGGTGGGTCCGGGTGTCGTGGCGCGTCCGGCCGGCCGATCCGGGGATGAGCGCCTCATAAGGGCCTGATAAGGGCCGCCGCTCATCATCCGGTGCATGGCACATCGAACTGCGGCTGAGCGTCGCGAGGCCCGACACCGAAAGCGCAACCGACCATCCGGACAGGGTGGGCATCGCCGCGAGGCACTCACCGCGAACGGGTGGGAGATCACGGCCCTGGATGCCGGCCCGCAGCCGGGTCCGGACGTTGGCGTGGCGACCCTGGATGAGGTCATGGGCGCCGTGGGCAGGCTGCCCGGTGACCTGCCATGGGAGGAGGTCGCACCCCGTGTCCTGCCGCAGTTCGAGCGGGCGCGCCCGTACCGCCTGGGGCTGCCCGAGCGTGTCGCGACGATGGTGCCGCCGGGTCTCCCGGTCAGTCTGAGCATCGACATGGGACCCGCCATCGTCCATGTGTCAGCCTCGATGCTCGATGGCTGGTCGATGTCGGTGGCGGACGTCACGGCGCGCGCCCTGGCGAATCTCCACGACCGGGCCGCCAAGGTCAGGCCCGCAGATGTCCTCTGGGATGCCATCGACGGTGTCCGGACCGGCTGGCTCCAGACCAAGCTGGGGATCGGTGCCACGCTCGTGCTGGCGCCCCAGGAGCTCGTGCGCATCCTGGGGCCAGGGCCCAGGCTCCTCGTCGCGCCGATGCGTGACCTGCTCATCACGCTGCCACCGGACGAGGCCGACCTCGCGATGTGGCTGTACGCGGAGATCGCGAGCCAGGACCCGAACCACCTGCGGCCTCGCCTCCTCGACTTCGACGGGCAGAGGCTCAGCGTCCGCGCGATCGGAGCGTAGGGAGGGCTATCGGTAGCCTAGGCGGTCCAGCAGTGGGCCGGAGTCGCCCAGCAGCGTGGCCAGTCCGGCCTCGTCGAAGGCCGCCCGCCATGCCCCGACAGAGCCCGGGTCGGCCCTGCCCACCGCGTCGAGGAACGATGCTCGAGAGCCGGCCCGATCGATTCCCAGGAAGTCCAGGATGCGCAGGCCGTTGGTGGCCGGGTCGGTGACGAGCGATTCGTAGCGCAGCTCGAGGTATCGGTCCGGGCCCAGGCCCGGGCCGTCGCGGAGCGCCGCCTCCGTGAACAGGCGCCACGCCATGCTCATGCGCAGCACGTCGGGGCCCACCTCGAACGCGGTCCGGTCGCCGGTTGGCACCCACCACTGCGCCCACGGGCCATAGAGGTACCCGCCAGGCTCCCGCCTCCCCGACGTGGCCGAGTCCGCGCGCAGCCAGGGCCTGCGGATGTGGCTCGCGGCCACGTCGCGCCCGTCACGGATGATGTGGATGACCTGGAGGGCAGGGAACGTGCGTGCCAGGAACGGCAGCAGGAACGCGTTCCAAGGGGTCTTCTCCGCGAACCGTCGCCCGCCATCGAGCCCCACCCGCAGCAGCCAGCGATACACCATCCGGAAGTACGCGCGTGACCGCCGCTCGCCCCACAGACCGTCATGGACATACCGCGCGGCGGCCTTCGTCGCCACGGGCTCATGGTGGTAGCTGATCTCCGGCAGGGCACCCAGGGTCTCGCCCAGGAACGTGGTACCCGAGCGAGCGGCGCCGACCAGGAACACCGGGTGGTCAAGACCCGGCGCGATGGACGCCACGATCGCTCCCGGTGACAGGTCGAGCCGTCGGCCCAGCGCCCGTCGCCCATTGATCTCCGTCCGCAGGGTCCGGATGGCGAGGTCGGGGAGCGTGCGGAGCGTGACGGGCGTCGGCGTCGGGTCGAGACCGGCCGCCTCGGCGGCTGCCATCCAGCCGATGGCGGTCGTGGGCGCGCTGGACACGGGACCTCCGGGTGGTCGGCGAGCCAACCTGCGTGGCACGGCGACATGCGACGACGCGGACGACCGGGGTCGGGCGCACGCGTGGCCCGTAGGATAGTCCGATGTACGCAGTGATCATGGCGGGGGGTGGCGGCACGCGTCTGTGGCCCCTCAGTCGCATGGCCCGACCCAAGCCCTTCCTTCCGCTGCTCGATGGCCGCACGCTGCTCCAAGGCACGGTGTCGAGGCTGGCGCCGCTCATCGGGCCGCGCGACGTGTTCGTGGTCACGGACGCCCGGTATGCCTCGGTCGTCCATGAGCAGCTGCCCGAGCTCCCGCTGGGCAACCTGCTGCCCGAGCCCATGGGTCGCAACACGGCGGCCGCGGTCGCCTACGCCACGGCGGCCATCGATCGCCCCGCGAACGAGGTCATGGTGGTCCTGCCTGCCGACCAGCGGATCGCCGACGAGGCGGGGTTCCGTGCGGCGCTGACGGCGGCCGCGGCGCGCGCCTCGGACGGGGACCTCGTGACCCTGGGCGTCGAGGCCACCCGCCCCGAGACCGGCTATGGCTATGTGCTCGCCACGGGCGAGCCAATCGGGGTCGAGGGGCTGCCCTCGTTCCGGGTGGAGCGGTTCACCGAGAAGCCGTCCCCGGCGCGCGCCGCGGAGCTGATCGCGTCGGGGCGTGCCTCGTGGAACGCGGGCATCTTCGTGTGGCGGCGTGACGTGGTGCGTGACG
>WBZO01004484.1_pt2 | contig 10878 bp, 2 predicted proteins | sample 5204261 | NCBI WGS metagenome assembly WBZO01 (sample SAMN12412400, study PRJNA552823) | activated sludge metagenome | isolation source: activated sludge from anammox sidestream of wastewater treatment plant... | place: USA: North Carolina | collected 2017-09
CGAGATCGGCGAAGCCGGCATGATCGTCCAACTGCGCTTCATCCAGATACAGCGCCGCCGCCAGCAGCCGTCGCACCACCGTCCGCACCGATTCCAACGCCGGTCCTGCCACGGCCGGGGCCGTGGCATCCGCACCGCCGTGCAGGAAAGCTGCCAGTTCCGCTATGTTGGCATAGTCATAGAGCCGCATCGCCTGCAGCGCAGTGCCGAGCGCGTCATTCAGGCTTTTGGTCAGCTCCACCGCCAGGATGGAATCCAGCCCGAGATCGGCGAAGCCGGCATGATCGTCCAACTGCGCTTCATCCAGATACAGCGCCGCCGCCAGCAACCGCCGCACCACCGCCCGCACGTCGTCGAGTGTCCGGGTCGATGCCGGTGCCACAGGCGTCATGACATATGTCGGGACGGTCGAAGGCGGCGTGACGCCCGGCGTCGGCGCGGTGACGGCGGGCGATGTGGCAACCGGTGCCGACACGGCAGCAGTGGCTGGCGAAGGCGGCGCGTTGCCCGGCGTCGGCGTGAGGGCGGCGGATGGTGTGGCAACCGGCGGCGACACGGTCGCAACGGTTAGCAAAAGCGGCGTGACGCCCGGCGTCGGCGCGGTGACGGCGGGCGATGTGGCGACCGGTGCCGATGTGGAAGCTGTGCCCGGGCCCAGCGATGCGACACAAGGCGTCAGCGTGGAGGCAGCGGCGGCTGCGGGCGTCATGGCGCCTTGTGCCGATGCGGCGGCAGCGCCCGGCGCCACCGCAGGCGCCGACGACGTAGCGACAAAGGTCGATGCCGGCGTCACAACACCCGGCGCAGCAGTCCGGGCAACCGTCGTGGCCTCGCGATCGAACCAGAACCGTGTGCGCGCGAACGGATAGCCAGGCAGCGCCACCCGCCGCCCCTGCGTGACACCAGCCGGCAACTCGGCTCCGGCCACCCACAGCGCCGCCATCTGCGCCAGTTCCCGGCCTGCCGCCAGCCCGGCCATCGCCTCGGCCGGCTGCCCGCGCCCGATCCCGCCACGGGCCACGGCGCCGATCCAGACCTCGGCCGCTTCGGCACCGTCAACCGCTCCCGCGGCCGCGCTCAGCCGGTCCGCCAGGCACTGCCCAGGGTGCCAGATCAGCGCGGCGCGGACATCCATTGCCTCCCGCCCGATCAGCAGCGTATGGGCGACATCGGCCACCGGCAGATCGGGATGATCGGCAGCGAATGCCGCCAGCCCGCGCAGCGCCGCCGCCAGCCGGTCACGGTCGCGCGCCGACACCACCAGCAGCTCCGGCCGCAATGGCACCGGCGCCGCGGGTCGCGTCGGCGGCTCCTCCAGCACCACATGGGCATTGCTGCCGCCCAGCCCGAACGAGCTGACGCCCGCACGCCGCGGCAGCCCCCGCCCCGTCCGATCGGTCAGCGGCACCCAGTCCTGTGTCCGGTCATTCACCGCGAACGGCGTATTGCCGAAATCGATCAGCGGATTGAGCTGCCGGAAATGCAGGCTCGCCGGCAGCACGCGATGCCGCAGCGCCAGCACCGTCTTGATCAGCCCGGCAATGCCCGAGGCCGGTTCCAGGTGCCCGATATTGGTCTTCACCGTCCCCAGCAGGCAGGACCGTTCCGCCACCACGCCCGGTTCGGCGGTGGCCGCGAACGCCTCCTTCAACGCCATCACCTCGACCGGATCGCCCAGCTCGGTGCCGGTGCCATGCGCCTCGACATAGCCGATCGTGTCGGACGGCACGCCGGCCCGCCGCAGCGCGGCCGCGATCAGCGCGGCTTGCGCCGTCCCGTTCGGCGCGGTCAGCGAATGGGCGTGGCCGCCATGGTTCTCGGCCGACCCCAGGATCACGGCATGGATCACGTCGCCCTCGGCCAGCGCCTGCGTCAGCGGCTTCAGCAGCACGACGCCCACGCCCTCCCCCTTCACATAGCCGTTGGCCCGCGCATCGAAGCTGTGGCAGCGCCCGTCCGGCGAGACCACGCCCAGCTCCATCGTGCTGATGATGCTTTCCGCCGTCAGCACCAGGCTGACCCCGCCGGCCAGCGCCATCTCGCACTCACCGGCCTGCAACGCCCGCACGGCCCGGTGCACCGCCACCAGCGAGCTCGAGCACGCCGTATCGATCGCCTCGCTCGGCCCCCGCAGGTCGAACAGGTAGGAGATGCGGTTGGGCAGCATGGTGGCGATGTTGCCCAGGGCGATCTGCGCCCGCGCCGCGTCGCGGTCGGGGATGATCGCGCCGTACTCGTTGATCTGCGGCCCGAAGAACACGCCCACCGGGCGACCGGCCAGCGACCGCATGCGCAGGCCGGCATCTTCGACGCAATGCCAGACCGCCTCGATCGCCAGCCGATGCTGCGGGTCGAGGAAGCATGCCTCGCGCGGCGAGATGCGGAAGAACGGGGCATCGAACGTGTCGATACGGTCCAGGAAGCCGCCGCGCAGCACGCTGCGGTCATAGCCGGTGCGGGATGCCAGCTCGCGGCCTTCCGGCAGCGGGCCGACCAAATCGGTGCCGGCCGCCAGATGGCGCCAGAACGCCGACAGGTCGTCGGCGTGCGGGAACCGGCCGCTGAGGCCGATGATCGCGACCGCGTCGGACGTCACCGCCGACGGCGATGCCACCGCCGCCGCGGCCGGCACGACGGGTGGCGGGTCGGCCGGTTCCGGCGCGACGTGGCGGGCGGCAACCTCGGACGGGTGGGTTTCCAGCAGATAGCCCGCCAGGGCGTCGATCGTGCCGCGCGCGAAGAACACCGCCGGGCTGACCGTGATCCCGTATTCCTCGCCCAGCAGAACGCTGAATTCCTTCAGCGCGATCGAATCGAAACCGAATTCCGCCAGGCCGGCCGCCGGGTCCAGCAGGTCCTGGTCGATCTTCATCTGCCGCGAGATCAGCACCGTCAGATGCCGGCGCACGGTGTCGGCATCAACAAGACCATCTTCGGCGCCGGCCGCGACGGCGATGCGCGGCGTCATGCGGGCGGGCTGCGGCGTCACGACAGCAGCCGGCTCGCGCGGCGCGAACAGCGCCAGCGCCGCCGCCCGCTCCCCAGGCACCACCACGAGCTGGTTCGGCGCCATCGCCAGCCCGTCCAGAAAGGCTTGCCAGCCCTGATCGGTTTCCAGGTACGGCATGCCGGCGGTGGCGAGATAGATCCGCTCGCCTTCGGCCGACAGCACACCACGCCCTTCGCGCCACAGCGGCCAGCCCAGCGCCAGCGAGCGGCCCGCGCGGCGCCCGGCCGCCCGCTGTTCCTCCCGCCATGTGGCGAACCGGTCGCAGAACGCGTTGCCGACTGCATAGGCCCCCTGCCCGAAATCGCCCAGCTCGGCGGCCAGCGACGAAAACAGCACGAAGAAATCGAGCGGTTCCCCCGCCAGCGCCTGGTCCAGCATCACGGTGCCGGTCACCTTGGGCGCCAGGCAGGCCATCACGCCGGCCAGGTCGTTCTGCCGCAGCACGACATCACCGGGCACGCCGGCGGCATGGATGACACCATGGATCGGCCCGCGCGCCGCCTTCGCCTCGGCCACCGCCCGTTCGACCGCCACCGGATCGGTGACATCCGCCTGGACATACGCCGCGTCACGCAGGTCGGCCAGCACCGCCCGGGCCGTATCCGAGGCCGGGGAACGGCCGAGAAGCGTCACTCGCCCGTTGGCAAAGCCGGCAAGGCGGCGGGCAAACAGCGCCGCAAGCACGCCGCCGCCCCCGGTGATCAGCACATGGCCGCCCTGCCGCAAGCCGGGCCCGCCGGCGGCGGCGGACGGCGGTGCCTCGACCATCCGCCGCACGAGGCGCTGCCCGCCGCGGATCGCGGCCTCGACGGGCGCGGTGACCGGCGCAGCGAGCTCGGCGGCAATCACGGCCGACAGGGACGCGGCCGGCACGTCGTCGCTGAGCGTCAGGAAACGAAGATCGACCTGCGCCCCGTCGAAGCGCACCGAGCGGTGCAGGGCCTGCAGGCACGCCTGCGCCGGCCGCCCGCGATGGACGCACAGCACGCGCACCGGGTCGGCGAACAGCGCCTGCACCACGCCGATCATGACGGTCAGGTCGGCGGCGAGCAGGCCGGTGCCAGGTCCCGGGTCCCCGGCCATGCCCGCCGCCAGATGGACGACGGCCGACGGTGCCCCGTCGCGCTGCCGCATCGTTGCGATGGTGCCAATATCGCGCGGGGCGATCACGGTCACGTGGCTTCCCGCGTCGCGCCAGGCCTGCGCCAGCCCGTCGGCGGTGTCACCGATCAGCCAGACGGTGCCGGGGGGCGGTGCCGCGGGAGCCGGTTCGGGCTGCCACGCGGGCGCCAGGTAGGTGGCACGGCCGACCGGCGGTTGCGACGCCGGCACGGCACCGGAATCGCCAGGCGCGTCCAGCCAGTAGCGCCGCATGTCGAACGGATAGGTCGGCAGCGAAATCCGCCGCCCGTCGCGCGGGACCGCGCTGTCCGCCACCTCCCCCGTCTGTAGATAGGCCGCGGCCGCTTCGCGCAGCGACCGGTCAGCGGCCGGCGTGACATGCAGCGGCCCGGTCCCTGCCAGCGCCGCCGCCAGCTCGGCGCAGGACCCCACGGCGGCGGCCCAGCGATGCTCGAAATGGCAGCGGCCCTGGCTCAGGGTCCGGGCGATGTCCGCCAGGGGCACGTCATGCGACCGCAGCCAGCCGGCGAGGTCCGCCTTGCGACGGGACAGCGCGGCAGCGCTGCGAGCCGACAGGACGACCAGGCACGGGTCGGCCGGGATGGGCCCGCGGGCTGGCGGCGTGTGCTCGGACAGCAGGATATGCACGTTGGTGCCGCTGAAACCGAAGGAGCTGACCGCGGCCAGGCGTGGCTGGCCGTCACTCTCCCACGCGCGCAAGGCCGTGTTCACCACGAACGGCGTCTCGTGCAGCCGCAGCTCGGGATTTTCCGTGTGGAAGTTCAGCGACGGGAACAGCATGCGCTCGCGCAGCGACAGCACGGTCTTGAGAAAGCCGGCGATGCCCGCGGCATGCGCCGCATGGCCTATATTCGTCTTGACCGATCCGATGGCGCAGAACCCGATGCGGTCGGTCCAGCGCCGGAACGCCTGCGTCAGACCCTGGATTTCGATCGGGTCACCCAGCCTGGTGCCGGTGCCATGGGCCTCGATGTAGGAGATCGCCTCCGGGCTGATGCCGGCCTTCTCGTAGACCGCAGCCTCCAGCGTCGCCTGCGATTCCGGGCTGGGCGCCGTGATGCCGTTGGTCCGCCCGTCCTGGTTGATGGCGGAGGCGAGGATCACCGCCTCGATATGATCGCCATCGGCGACGGCGCGGGCATAGGGTTTCAGCACGACGATCCCGGCGCCTTCGCCGGGCACGAACCCGTCGGCGTCGGCATCGAAGGTCTTGCAGGCGCCGACCGGGGACAGCATGCCTGCCTTGGCGGCCGCCGTGTTGAACCCCATCGTCGTGGTCAGGAACACGCCGCCCGCCAGCGCCATGTCGCAGTCGCCGTCCAGCAGGCTGCGGCAGGCCAGGTGGATCGCGGTCAGAGAGGAGGAGCAGGCGGTGTCCACCGCCAGGCACGGTCCCTTCAGGTTCAGCACATAGGCGATGCGTCCCGACAGGATCGCCGCGGCGTTGCCCATGAACGCGAATGCCTCGGGCACGATCCCCAGATCCGTCATGCGGTGCGTATAGTCGCCGCCATAGGCGCCGACGAACACGCCGCACCGCCTGCCGTCGAGCTCGCGCTCGGCATAGCCCGCATCCTCCAGCGCGCGCCAGGCTTCCGTCAGGAACACGCGATGCTGCGGGTCGGTCAGTTCGGCCTCCTTGCCCGAGATGCGGAAGAACAGCGGATCGAAAGCGGCGGCATCCCGCAGGAACCCGCCCCAGCGCAGGAACCGTGCCTCGGTGCTGACGCCGTCGGGCAGGTCGCCGGCATTCGCCGACCAGCGATCGGCCGGCACCTCGGTGATGCCGCTGCGCCCGTCCCGCAACATGGCAAGGAATGCGTCGAGGTCCGGACAATCGGCAAACCGCGCCGCGAGGCCGATCACGGCGATACGCTCGTCTTTCACGCTGTCGGTTGCGAGGGGTGTCCAGGACGTCGTGGCCGGAGAGTCTGGTGTCGCGGCCGCCACCCCCGGTGCCATGATCGGGGGAGACCAACCGTCCGCGGCTTTCGTTGCATCAACCAAAGACCCACCGGGCACCACCCCCCCGGCTGACCCCACCAGCCTGCCACCGCCACCCGGTTTACGCGCAATGAACCGGGCCAGGTCGCGGATCGTCGGGTGGTCGAACACCACCGTCGGCCGCAGCGCGAGCCCCAGCGCCACGTTGAGCCGCGCCACCACCTGACCGCCCAGGATCGAATCGATCCCGTAATCCATGAACCGGCCCAACCGGTCGAGGCGGTCGACCGGCAGCGTCAGCGCGGCGGCGACCTCGGCCGCGATCACGGCTTCCAGGCTACCGGCATCGAGCGGGCCGGCCGCCACGTCCGGCGCCGCAGCAGCCACAGCAGCCCGCGCGACAGCGGCACCGTCGCGCTGCGCCACGATGACGCTTTGCGCATGCCGATCCGCCGGTTCGCCGGGCAGGCCGAACGCGATCACCCCGGGGAAACCCGATGCCGCCAGGGCCCTTCGCCATCCTTCCACATCCAGCAGCGGCGCGTTCGGAATGCGGCGCTGTGCATCCTCGAACAGGCACCACCCGTCAGTCAGCCCGAAGGTCAGGGTCGCGTAATCCTGCAGCGCGGTGACCTCGTTCAGCAGCAGGATCCCGCCCGGCCGCAGCAGCGACCGCACATGCGCCAGCGTCGCATCGATCCGGCGCGACGCGTGCAGCACGTTCGATGCGACGACGATATCGAACCCGCCCGGCGCGAAGCCCTGCGCCGCAGGGTCGCGTTCGATATCCAGGACCTCGAACCGCATGAAACCGTGATCGGCGCCGAAACGCTGCCGCCCAAGCTGCACGAAGCCGCGGGAGATGTCGGTGTAGTGATAGTCGACACTACGCGGCAGCGCCCGCAGGATCCCGCTCGTCGCGCCCCCCGTGCCGGCACCGATTTCCAGCACCCGCACCGCGCCGCCCGCACGCCCGGCCAGGGTGGCGACGGCGTCCGCCAGCAGCGCGTTGAAATGCTCCGATAGCCGGTTGCCCTGATAGATCGGCTCCACCAGGTCCATCCGCCCGTCAGGGAACATGACCTCGGTCGCCGTCACCTGTCCGGTCAGCAGCCGCGGCAGGTGCTGCAGACATTGCGCCAACAGCGTGAGGAACGGCGCCAGATCGGGATACGCCACCGCCAGCCGCTCCCGCTCCGCCGCCGGATCGGGCACCGACATCCCGCCGCGCACGCGCAGCAGATCGCCTTCACGGATCAGCACCTCCTCCCGCACCAGCATGTCGACCAGCGCGTCGTGCAGGCGCCGCTTCCCCGGTGCGATGCCGAGAGATCTGCGGAGGCCGGCGATCGTATAGACATGCTTGCGAAACAGGCCCAGCGCCGCGTACGCGCCAGGAAGACAGCGGCGGCCCCAGGATTCGACAGCCTGAAAGGCAGAAGCCTGTCCGGACAGATCAGGAGACGGACGCGCCGTCAGACATGCATGCAGATCGTCCAGCGACACCGCCCCGGCGTCATCCAAAATGTCATCCCGCTGACCGGCTTCGGCGCAACACGCCGCCGTTCCAACGCCCTCCTGACCCACCGCGACAGGAGAGGAGAGCGACACCCCGCAGGACACGCGCTCGAACGGATAGCCGGGCAGTGACACGCGCCGCCCGCCTTCGATCCCCGGCAGGCCCTGCCAGTCGAACGCCGCACCCTGCGTATAGAGATCCGCCAGGATGCGCAGCCGCTCCTCATCCGGCGCCTCGCGGGCCACCTGCGCCCCGAACGCGGTCAGCGCCGGGCCCGGCCCTTTGCCGGCCGCCTCACCGCTCAGAACCGACGGATCGGCATCCCCCGCCAGCCAGGACTGCAGCCGGGTCCGCAACCCGGTTGTTTCATTCGCCACGACGGCCAGCCGGTGCGGATGATGCTCCCGCCCCACCGCCAGGGTGAAGGCGACGTCCTGCGGGTCCGGCCCCGGCTGCGCCAGCCGGGCGGCAAGGTCGACGGCGCGGTGGCGCAATGCGGCGGCGCTGCGGGCGGACAGCAGGAACAGGAACGGTCCCGTCGCAGCCACGGCGGCAGGACGCACCGGCGGCTCCTCGACCACGATATGCGCATTCGTGCCGCTGAAACCGAAGGAGCTGACCGCGCCGCGCCGCACGCCGTCCGGCTGCCAGTCCCGCGCTGCCGTCGGCACGACGAACGGGCTCGATGCGAAATCGATGTGCGGGTTCGGGCGGCTGAACCCCGCCATCGGCGGGATGCGGCGATGGCGCAGCATCAACAGCAGCTTCAGCAACCCGGCGATCCCCGCCGCCGTCAGCGCGTGGCCGACATTCGCCTTGACCGATCCCAGGGCGCAGAACCCGACGCGATCGGTCGCCTGGCGGAACGCGGCCGTCAGCGCCTCCACCTCGATCGGGTCGCCCAGTGGCGTCCCGGTGCCGTGCGTCTCGATATAGCTCAGCGTGGCGGGATCGATGCCGGCGCGCCGATAGACCTCGGCTTCCAGCGCCGCCTGCGACGGCGCACTGGGCGCGGTGATGCCGTTCGTGCGCCCGTCCTGGTTGATGCCGCTGCCGCGGATCACGCCATGGATCGCATCGCCATCGCGCAGCGCGTCGGCCAGGCGCTTCAGCACCACCACCCCCGCGCCCTCGCCACACACGAACCCGTCGGCCGCCGCATCGAAGCTGGCGCAGCGGTCGGTCGGCGACAACATCCCGCCCTGGACCATCGCGCCCAGGAACTGCGGCGTGCTGATCACCGCGACGCCGCCGGCCAGCGCCATGTCGCAGGTGCCGGCGAGCAGGCTCTCGCAGGCCAGGTGAACCGCGACCAGCGACGATGAGCAGGCCGTATCCAGCGCCACCGCCGGCCCCTTCAGGTTGAGAAAATAGCTGATGCGGGCTGCAAGGATCGAGGACACGTTGCCCATCAGCCCGAACGCGCTGGCACCCAGCCCGGCGTCACGGAACCGCTGCGCATAGTCCCCCGCTCCCGCCCCGGCGAACACGCCGCAGCGCGTGCCGGACAGGGCGGCCTCGGCATAGCCGGCATCCTCCAGCGCATGGAACGCCGCTTCCAGGAACAGCCGCTGCTGCGGGTCCATCATCGCCGCCTCGGTCGGCGAGATCCGGAAGAACAGCGGGTCGAACTGGTCCTCGTCGGGCAGGAACCCGCCCCGCCGCCGCGGCCCCGCCACCTGCGGCCACCGCCGAGCGGGCATCTCGACCAGGCAGGTCTCGCCGGCCTCCAGCATCCGCCACCAGGCGTCCAGGTCGGGGGCGTTGCCGAACCGCCCCGCCATGCCGATCACCGCAATGTCGCGCGACGATCCGGCCCCGTCCGCGGCCGGCAGCAGCGGCGCGATCTCGGCCGACCGGCGCAGAAAGACCATGGCCGCCTCGGGCGTCAGGTCGCCCGCGGCCACCATCCGGAACACGAGGCGGCGGAGGTTGGTGCTGTCGCTCATCGCACGCCTCCTACGGGTTCATCATCAGTTCGGCGAGCATGGCCGAACCCGAGAAGGACTGCCCGCCATCCGCCACCAGCGACACGCCGGTCAGCAGGGACGCCGCCGGCGACGCAAGGAAGCAGCACACTGCGGCAACATCCGCGATCGTGCCGAACCGCCCCAGCGGGACATAGCTGCGCAGCTCGGCGATGTCCTGCTCGGTCAGCAGGCGGCGCAGCCCTTCCGTCTTCTCGATCGGGCCCGGCAGGACACTGTTGCATCGGATACCATATTTCCCCCATTCCAGCGCCAGGCCGCGCATCAGGCTGTCGATCCCCGCCTTGGCCGCGCCGACATGCGCCTGGAACGCGAACGGCATGATCGCGTTGGTGGCCGACACGAACACGATGTTGCCGCGCGTCGCCTTCAACTGCTGGAACGCAGCGCGCGCGGCGTTGAACGAGCCCATCAGATCGACCGTGATCACCTTGCGGAACCCCTCGGCCGACATCTGCTCGGCCGGCGCCGGGAAATTCGCGGCGGCCCCGCAGATCAGCACGTCGACCTTGCCCAGCATCCGCTCCGTCGTCATCAGCGCGGCGTCCAGCGTCTCGATCTGCTGCACGTCCGCCGGCACGGCCAGCGCCTCGGCGCCCACCGCACGCAAATCCGCCGCCGCCGCTTCCAGCCGGGACATCGTGCGCCCCGACAGCGCCACCCGCGCACCCAGTTCGGCAAAGCCGCGGGCGATCCCGGCATTGATCGTGCCGGCGCCGCCGGTCACGAACACGACGCGCCCGCGGAACAGGTCGGGCGCGAAACAGCCTCTAATCATCTCCGGTCTCCGCGAGGGCTTCAGCAACGTCGATCTCGCCGGCCTGCAAACGTTTCAGCAGGCTGAACAGGGCGGCTTCATCGTTCGGCGGCGCGGGTGGCGGCGCGAAGGTCAGGCCGTCGCGCCGTTTCCGGATGATTTCCCGCAGCCTCTCCGACCGCTCCCGCGCGCGGCTGGTCGGTTGCGGCGCCGTATCGGCCGCGGTGCCGAACCGGTCGGCAAATTCCGCCGCGATATAGCCTGCCAGCGTCCGCACCGTGCTGTAGTTGAACAGCGCGGTCGTCTTCAGCTCGATGCCAAGCGCGGTGTTGATCTCGCGCACGAGGTCGACCGAGATGATGGAGTCGGCGCCGTACTCTGCAAAGCTCGTGTCAGGCTCGACCTCTTCCGGCGCCAGGCGGAGCGACTTCGCGACCGTCGCACGCAGCGTCGCTTCGATCGCGCCGGCGGCGACGGCGGTCGCCGGCGGCGGTACGGCGGCCGCGCCCCCTGCCCC
>WBZO01006811.1_pt1 | contig 10878 bp, 11 predicted proteins | sample 5204261 | NCBI WGS metagenome assembly WBZO01 (sample SAMN12412400, study PRJNA552823) | activated sludge metagenome | isolation source: activated sludge from anammox sidestream of wastewater treatment plant... | place: USA: North Carolina | collected 2017-09
TGCCGATGACATGCCACCGCAGTCCGGGCAAGTGATGCTGGGTGAAATACCATCCGTAGGCGGCCAATGAAGATTCTTTAAGGTTCGTATCCATGAAAAGAATTGGTGATGCAAGGAGCTGCAAGGCTCATCCGAAAAGGCCCCGCGGATCTTGCCTACCCCGGACCGGCGACCAGATGGTCCTTCACTCCTTCAAGGAGGTTGTGCAGGATTACATCGCTAGGTACAGAGACAGGGCTAACGACGAGCTTGCCTCCCTCCAGATGTTGAATTCTCTCGAAGAAGCCATAGAAAGGGCTGCCAGGGCGGAGGTAGAAGGTGGGAAGAAGCATGACCACCAGTGGCGGATCCCGGAGGCGGTATTAGCCCGGGCGGGCAAAGAGCTGCTGGCGAAACGCCCTCAGATCAGCAAATGCACCGGCTTTGACAGCTTAATCGAACTGGTGGAAACAACGGCTGGGTCGATCAGGGGATTTGGAGAGCTGGCGATATACGATACCGCGGTCCGCATTGGAGCTCGGCTCGGGATGGAACCCGAATTCGTCTACCTGCATCGTGGGACGCGGAAGGGCGCCAAAGCTCTCGGTCTTGCCTCAGGAGGCAAATACCTGAAGCTCAGCGAACTGCCAGCAGAATTCACCAAGCTAAGGCCTCACGAGATAGAAGATTGCCTGTGTATCTATGCTTCGGAGCTGTCGAGGCTGAAAAGAGTGTCCCACGGTGCCCGAAGAGAAACGGAAGGGTTCCTTTGAGCGTATGCTACATTGGTATTTCGCGTACGGATCAAATCTTGATACCGGACGCTTGGAAGACCGAGTCGGGAGGAGGAACATCGAGTGGAGGCTCGCTCGCCTGGACGGATACAGGCTTTCATTCGACAAGCCTGCTGATGATGGCTCTGGCTATGCGATGGTTGTTCCTGAGGAAGGCCACACTGTGCACGGGGTGTTGTACGCACTGCAAAATCATGAATTAGAGAAGCTCGATAAACATGAGGGTGTGCACAAGAAACAGTATATGCGACGAACGATCACCGTGACGACCCAGAACGGGGAGCAAATCTCGGCTGAGTGCTATTTCGCGGTCAGCCCATCTTCTGGACTGCATCCGCGCCGAGTGTATCTCGATCTGATAATCAAGGGCGCGAAGGTCCACAATCTGCCGCCCAGATACATCGAATGGTTGCAGTCGATGACTGCAATGGATGACTGAGCATAGTACAGGGGATTGGAAGGCTTTCGTAAAAGCCCGGCTTCGTCTTGCAACCTTGATGGTAATGCGCTCTAGACCATCCTTCTTACTCTTCATTATTATTGTCTCCCTTCCTACCCTCCCAGGAGTCGTTTTTGCCACGGAATATAATGGCAGGGTGGTCGGCATCACGGACGGGGACACGATCACTGTGCTGCATGGTGGAGTCGGCGAGCGCATCCGGCTAAACGGGATCGATTGCCCCGAAAAGGGTCAAGCATTTGGCGGTGCTGCGAAACAAGCCACGTCCCAGCTTGCGTTTGGCAGGCACGTCACTGTGCAGACTCACGGGCTGGATAAGTTCGGTCGAACCATCGCCGATGTAATCCTGCCAGACGGCGTGAATCTAAACCAGGAATTGGTTCGGAAGGGGTGGTGCTGGTGGTACCGAAAGTACGCACCCGACAATCTGACCCTGGAGAAACTGGAAGCGGATGCGAGAGCGTCGAGAGCCGGGCTCTGGCGAGACCTGAACCCAATTCCGCCGTGGGTGTTCCGGAAGCTGAGGCGTGGGAGCGGTATTGATCCTTCCGACGCACCATTGCTCCAGCGAGGGGCCGGTGGCGCCGAGATGGGCACAGGGACTTCAGTGCCAGTTCCACCCTTAAGAGCGTATAATGTCTGGTAGCGCGGAGGTCCAGCATGCGCACGGTCCTCCTCTTCATTGGGGCGATGTTTCTCGTGGTCTCGTCGGCATGGGCCGAGTTCGGCTTCGACGAGAAATATGAACGCGACTACAATATCTTCAATCCGATTAATCAGCTGCGCCCTGACAATCCCCTGAACCCGATCAACTCGGTGGATCCCAACAACCCCTTCAACCCAATCAACAGCGTCGATCCGGGGAATCCCGCAAATCCGATCAATCGTTACAACCCCAACAACCCCTTTAATCCGATAAACGAAGTCAACCCTAACAATCCGCTGAACCCGATCAATCAGTACAACCCCAACACTCCTTTCAGACCGCTCAACGCTTTTCCCGACCGTCAACGCTAGCCTGCCGCCAGCATCAGAACAGTGTGGGGGGCTGTGGAGGGGGCACTGATTCTCCCTACAGTTCTTGGTGGTCGGCGAAGCTGTAGTACCGGTCCTCGCCCAGCACAACATGGTCAAGCACTCTGATGCCGAGCAGCTCGCCACCGTCTTTGAGACGCTGAGTCAGGGCACGATCTTCTTGACTGGGGGTCGCATCGCCGCTCGGATGGTTGTGTGCCAGGATGACCGCGCTCGCGTTCATGAGGATGAGTGGCTTGAAGACTTCGCGCGGGTGGACAATGCTCATCGTGACCGATCCGATGCTTACGGTATTGATGCCGATGACAGCATGTTTCGCGTCGAGACCGACGATCATGAAATGCTCGCGGTCGAGTCCATCGAAGAGCGGCACAAGCAGCCGGTATGCGCTCTGGGAATCTCTGATCGTGACGGGCGATGGGTGTGCCAGACTCTCTTTCACCAGCATCACCCGGTAGCGGGGAATCGCATAGGGATGTTGGGCTGGCTGTAGCTTGGCAGACAGGGCTTTCCTCGCCGAACGCGGAGACAGGTCGGCCTGAGAAGTCTCGTGTGTAGTCGGAGTCATAGTCATGGGTAGGGAAGAGGTTGTGGTGATCACGCAACCGTTTCTGAAGTGATCGCGGCTGTTCGAGTAGAGGGGAGGCGGAAATTGTTGTGGAACTGGCTTACACAGCGAGGGTTGAGGAACGGGATGGCTCGGCTGGCAGCGTAGCCGGTGATAGGGGAGCGCGCCGGCTAGTTCACCTTCTTTTCAATCTCCAGTGGGCAATCGATCCACCAACGCTTGAACCGTCAGCGGCGCATTACCCTCGGCGCGATTATTGACCAGGACATAGGCCCTGCGCTCTTCTCTGACGGCCTGGCGAATCAATTCGACCGTATCCCGCCGCATCTCAGGCAGCTCTTCGATGATCTTCGTGTACGGCTCGGCTCGTTTCTTGGCCTGTTCATAGGACATTCTGAGCGGCGTCAAGAGGCGCAGCACTGTGAACGGTGCAGTGAAGCTTCCCATGCGCTTGTGCTGCTCGGCCAATGGCGGCATGTAGCTCCAATGGTTATAGACATGTGAGACTCCGTGCGACGCGAGAAGCTTGTGGTACTTGGGACCAAGCAGGCCGGCATTACGGATTTCAACAGCGTAGCGAAAGTCTTTGGGGAGCTGCCCGAAGAACGCATCCAGCCGTGAGCAGAACTCTTCTAAGGACATCCCGTGGCGCTGAAACTCGAAGATGAACGGCCCCGCATGCGGCTCGAACTTCACCTCCCGGTACGGCGCGAGCACCAGTTCGTTGAACACTGTCGCGTCGAGGAACCGCGGATTGGCCTGGCCGGCCTTGGCTCCGTACCGCGCCTGTTTCGCATAACTTGGAATCGTGATCTCTTCCCATACCTTGAAGCACATTTCGAAGTCTTCAGGAATCTGGTTGAGATAGCGACGGAGCTGATTGGCTGTCGGGGGGCGATAGAAGGTGCCGTCGTTGCCGACCGTTCGGAACAGGGGTTCGCTGTGGTACTGGTACTGACAGTATTCACCTAAGCTCTCCGACGCAAAGCGGCTCTTGGGATATTGCCGCTTGTAGACCTGGCCTTGCCACCCCTCGTAGGTCCATGTGCTCGTGCCAAATCGGATCAGCGGGGAGAGCGACATGACCCCGAGTGTACGACTACCCGACGCCTTCCTCAATGGGCTCACACTGCATGCCTAGCTCATGAGAAGTCAGGAGTCGCAGTTTCTTGACCGTGAGGGTGTCCGTCGAGAACTGCTCCTCGACCCATCCGGTCACGACATAGGCCTGGTTCGGCGCCAGCAGATGGCAGTACTGGCGATAGACATCGGGGAACAGGGTCGCGTCGTAAAGTCCTGTCTGGTCCTCGAAGGTGACGAACTCCATCGGCTCCCCCTTCTTCGTGGAGATGATCTTTTCCGTGAGGAGCCAGCCGACCACCGTCACCTCTTCCCCGACATGCAGCATCAGATCCTTTGCGGGAAGATGCGGGATGTGCGCGAGCACCTCCTTGCAGAGGTCCAGCGGATGACAGCTCAGCGGGAAGCCGAAGAGCTCAAGCTCGTGCGCGAGTTTCTGTTGGACTGAGTACTCAACAGGAATGGGCAAATAGCCCGGCGGCTTGGCTGCCTGGGACGCGAAGAGTCGCCACAGCAGCGCGGGGCGCGTGAGTTCCCCTGCGATCGAGTCGAAACACCCCGCCTTGATCAGCAGCTTCGCTTGGGCGAGGTCCGGCTGCACACGATCCAGAAAGTCACGCAGCGACCGGTACGGGCCGTTCGCGCGCCGCTCCGTGATGATCCGCTTCGCGAGGTCTTCCTGGAGGGACTTGATCTGCATCAGCCCGACGCGCACGGTCTTTCCCGATCCGGTGTAGGACCAGTCGCTTTCGTTGATGTCGATCGGGAGGATCGTGAGCCCCATGCGTTTCCCCTCGGACAGATAGGCAAAGGTCGAATAGTAGCCGCCTTGATTGCTCACGACGGCGGCGATGAACTCAGCAGGGTAGTGGGCTCGGAGGTACGCCGACTTGAAACTGACCTGCGCGTAAGAGGCGGAGTGCGGCTTGCAGAAACTGTAGCCTGCGAAGCTCATGATCATGGCCCAGATCTGGTCGATCACATGCTGCCGCACGCCGCGCGCTGTCGCGCCAGTATAGAATTGGCGCTGGTAATCCCGGAGCTGTCGCTGTTTGTGCTTCTTGCTCAGGACCTTCCTGAGTTGATCGCCGTCCTCGACGGTGAACCCGCCCAACGCAACGGCGACCTTCATGACGTCCTCTTGGTAGACCATGATGCCGTGGGTCTCGGCGAGCACGTTATCCAATACCGGATGGAGAGTTTTGTAGGGACGCCCGTGGGCTCGACGGACGAACTCGTCGGCGAACACATTGGCGGCCGGTCGGATGATCGAAGAGACGACGACCAGGTATTCGAAGACATCCGCCTCTGCTCGCCTGGCTGGCGGCATGCCGGTCCACAGTTTCTTCAGCAGGAGCCGTGTCGCCGGCGACTCGATGTAGAAACACCCCATCGTGTCGCCTCGCCGAATCAGCTCGTTCGTGGCCGGATCGCTGATCGGGTCCCACGTCGCGTAGTCAATCACGCGGCCGGTATTTCGGGCGATCGCCGCCAGTGCATCGCGGATCACGGCGAGCGAACGATTGCCAAGGAGGTCAATCTTGACGAGGCCCGCCTCTTCCGTCTGATCCTTCTCCCACTGGATCACCGGCCAGCCGGAGGCGGAAATTTCCACCGGGACATAGCGCCGGATCTCGTCAGGAACCAGCACGACGCCTCCGGGGTGGAGACCGAGGTTGCGGAAGTGCCCTTGGAGCTGTACGGACCAGTAGAGAATCTCTGGCCACGGGGCTCTGAGACGCAGGGTGTCGCAGACCTGCTTCGCCCAGGTCTTTACGGTCATCCCATGCGTCACGTCGACAAAGTCGGCACGCCGCTCAACCAACCTCAAGGCCCTGCCGATCTCTGCCGCAGGAATCCCGTACACCTTGGCGATCTCGCGCAGCGCGGCACGAGTCGCCAAGGTATTTTGGTTGGCCACCATCGCCGCCTGGCGTGGCCCGTAATGCGTGAAAACCCATTCCAGAATCTTGGGTCGCTCATCCCAGGGGAAGTCGAGATCGACGTCGGGGGGATCGTGGCGGCCAGGGTTGAGGAATCGCTCAAAGAGCAGGTGGTGGCGAATGGGATCGACGTGCGTGATCCCAAGGCAGAACGACACAATGGAGGCTGCCGCGGAACCCCGGCCACAGGTCCGTGGTGCTTGCCGCACGATTTCCTCGACGATGAGAAAGTAGTGGGCGTAGCGTTTCTCTCGGATGACGGTCAGCTCTTTCTCAATGCGATCCCTCACCACATCTGACAGGTTGCCATAGCGCCACCGCGCCCCCTCGTAGGTCTTCTCTCGTAGCGTCTCGAAGGCTGCCTCTGCGGAGAGCTGGCGAAAGGCGGGGAAGATGGCCTCCTTGAAGTCCCAGTCGGTATGGCAGGCGTCCGCGAGGAGACAAGTATTGGTGAGCGCCGCAGGGACATGGGGGAAGTAGCGGGCCAGGACCGCCTCCGGCATGAGCCAGTGCAATGGCGCACAGCATTGATCAGCACGGAGCCGAGACAAGGTCGTATTCTCGGCAATGGCACGAAGCAGCCGGTGCGCATGGTAGTCGGCTGGGCGAAGGAAGAAGGCCCGTGTGGTCGCGATCGGTGGAAGCCCGCTCTGCCGGCTGAACGCGACCGCCTCGTGCATCGTGGGGCCGGGCGTCAGCTCCACATAGAGGTCTTCGTCCGAATCCTGCCTCCAGGCGGTCAGAGCGGCACAATCATCCGAGAGGATCACCAACCCGGCGCGATGCCTGGCGACCGTGGAGATGAAATCGAAGGCCTCATCACAGTGGCGACCCGAGAGGATCCGGCACAGGTTGGCGTAGCCGGCCGGTGTCTTCGCGAGCAGCAGCGCGCGGTGAGCCTCGTGAACCAGTTCCGCGCCCACGATGGGCGTGAGGCCTGCCTTCCTTGCCACCTCGAGGAACCGGATGGCGCCGTAGAGCCCGTTCGTGTCCGTGAGGGCCAGGCGGTCCTGGCCTTGGGCGCGCACCGCCTCGCAGAGCGCCTCCAAGGTGGGCACCCCTTGCATGGGGGAGTACAGCGAATGGGTATGCAGGTGCACGAAGGGGGCCGGCACTCAATGACTCCTCCCATAGCGAATCGTCCGCTCGCCGAACCGGGCCTTGAGTTGGTCGAGCGCCAGGGCCAGCTTCTTCGCTCGGTCATGTCTGCGCTGCTCATCCAGTGGCCGTTCGTCGAAGAGGGAGACTTGTTCGGCATAGTCCGTCAGGCCGGTCATGCTCAGCGTCATGGCTCGGAGCCGAATTCGGCGACGCACGCACTTCCGAAAGAGGGCTGAGACGATCGGCGAGAGATCACATTCCCAACAGGTCTCGGGGTTGATCCGTTCCCGCTTCGTCACTTCGAGTTGGTCGCTGTAGCGGATCGCAAGGGCGAGACTTCCGCAGACTCGCCGCTGACTCCGCAGCGTCCGGCAGAGCCGTTGGAGCGCGTCCAACAAACGCCCCATCAGTACCGAGTCATCGATCTCGTCGGGATCGAGCCTCACAGTCTCTTCGAGGCTGGGTTGCGCGGTTGGCGGGAGCACCGGCACCGAATCAATGCCGTGTGCCCATCGTGAAAGTTGCCCCGCATAGTCGCCTAACGCGACTTGCAGTGCGTCGAGTGGACTTTCGGCGACTTCGCCCAAGGTGCAGAGGTTGAGATCATCCAGTCGCTCCAGCACCTTCCGCATACAGGGTTGGTGGAGGCCAGGCAGCGTGCGGACGGACAGTGGCGACATGAAGACCTGCTCAGATCCATGCCGGACATCGTACAATTCGGATGGTGCAATCAATGTGGCGGCTGTCTGAGCGACGAGTTTGTTGCTTCCCACTCCGGCGACACCGTCGAGGTTGTACTGCGCAAGCACCGTCTCCTGGACTTTCGCCGCGACCTCGTACGCCGGACCGAAGAGTCGTCCGGTTCCGGAGACATCCATCAAGAACGATCCCGGTTGTGAGGGTTCCCACACTGGCGCATAGCGAGTCACCACACGGAGCAGTGAATCCTCGGCGGTTCGGACGCGAGACGGGTTAGGGGATAGGACGTGCAGAGAGGGACAGATCCGCCGAGCGTGATCCAGCGACATGCCGACCGCGAGCCCCTCTTGTTTGGCTTCTGCCGACACCTCGCGCAGGAGCGCACGAGCGGTGTTGAGCGGCGCGATCGCGAGGGGCCGAGTACAAAGAGTGGGATCGTGCAGCCGGGCCAGAGCAAGCTCAAACGACGGAACAGCGAAGCAGACAATCTGACGATCCATACAACTGGCTTACGGGATCGACTACTTCCTTAGGTGACGGATCACACCCACGACGATTCCTGCAATGTGCAACGTGTCTGTAGGTTTCACCACGATGGGCTTCATCGTGTCGTTGGCGGGATGCAGTTCTACCATTCCAGCTTTGCGGTGATAAATTTTGATGGTCGCCTCTCCGTTGACCATCGCGATTACCGTCTGCCCGTTACGAGCCGTCGACTGCTTCTGCACCACCACAACGTCCCCAGGGAAGATCCCCTCATCGCGCATCGACGTGCCCTTCACGCGGAGCGCGAAGGTCTCGCCTCGACCCACCATGCCAGCGGGAACCTCCACAGTTTCGGTGTCAGGAAAGGGTTCAATCGGATTGCCAGCGGCCACGGTGCCAAGGAGGGAGAGTCGAGTTGGCGAACTTAAAAAGTGCACCGCCAAGGCCACTGATTCGGGAATCCGATGCTTGCCGGCTTCGTAGCAGTTAATCGTCTTACGAGTAGTGCCCAGCTTTTCCGCGAGACGCCGCTGTGAGAACCCCAACCCTTCCCGTGCCGCTTTGAGTTCAGACCCACGCATCGAAACCACCATGCGCGCACTTGCATTCGTATAGGAACGGTGCTACAAAGGTTGTAACGTTTCGTTACCTGTAACGAATCGTTACATAGCAATCAGCCGCTTGTCAAGCGTCTGGGCGGACATGCTCGGGAGGACCTGTGGGGGACAAGTCAACAATCGAGTGGACTGACGCAACCTGGAATCCCGTCACTGGGTGTTCCAAGGTCAGTCCGGGATGCAAGAACTGTTATGCCGAACGGCTGGCCATGCGATTGCAGGCGATGGGGAACCCGCGGTATCGCCGTGGCTTTGAAGTGACCCTGCAACCCGATCAACTCGTGTTGCCGTTGAAGTGGAAAGAACCCCGAATGATTTTCGTGAACAGCATGAGCGATCTGTTTCACGAAGCGGTGCCCGACGACTTCATCAAGCAAACGTTTGCTGTGATGGCTCAAGCCAGCCGGCATATCTTTCAAATCCTTACCAAGAGAGCAGACCGTCTGGAGAGTCTGGCGACGGAGTTGCCATGGCCCACCAACGTATGGCAAGGGGTCTCCGTTGAGAACCAAGAGTACGTCTGGCGCGTGCATCGATTACAAAGAGTTCCGGCCGCTGTGCGATTCATTTCCGTGGAACCGTTACTGGGCCCGATCCCGCGACTTCCGCTGAAAGGGATCGATTGGGTCATCGTTGGGGGAGAGAGCGGCCCTCGTTTTCGTGCCGTCGATCCGAGTTGGGTCCGTGGCATACGGGACCAGTGCCTACGCGCGGAGGTTCCCTTCTTCTTTAAGCAGTGGGGTGGATTCACGTCAAAATCTGGCGGGCGCCGCCTGGACGGTCGAACATGGAGCCAGATGCCGGTGACAACCCAGCAAGAGGCTAGTTTGGTGTAATCTCTCCTATGCCCCCCAGAACGACCAGATGGCCAATCGAAGAGCACACCCGTTCCAAGCACATCATTCTCCGCCGGTACCTTCAGGCATGGTTCCCGATCATCACCAGTTGGAATGGCAGGGTGGTCTACATTGACGGCTTTGCCGGGCCGGGCATTTATGAAGGGGGCGAGACCGGCTCTCCGATCATTGCGCTCACCGAGGCCATCGCCCACGGGGCACGAATCAAGTCTCAAATAGTGTTCATATTTATCGAGGCTGATCCGGATCGACACGCCATGCTCACGCAACAGGTGGAGACCATCAAGAAGCCTCCGAATATGCAGGTGCACTGTCTCTGTGCCACCTGCGACGAAAAGCTCACTCAGCTTTTAGACTTCGTGGCGGAGCAGAAGAAATCTCTGGCTCCAACGTTCGCATTTCTCGATCCCTTCGGCATCTCGCACACCCCATTCTCCCTGGTTCGGCGGCTGATGCAAAACAAGCACTGCGAGGTGTTCATTACGTTCATGTACGAGGAAATCAATCGATTCCTGTCGCAACAGGACCTGCCGAAACACTTCGACGCCCTGTTTGGATGCCCGTTGTGGCAACAGGGCATACCGCTGAAAACTCCCCAGGAACGCAAGAAATTCATTCACGATTTGTATTTGCGTCAATTAAAGGAGGCCGCGAAAATCACCTACGTCCGGTCGTTCGAGATGCTGAACCGGGGGAACCGTACGGACTATTTCCTGTTCTTCGGAACCAACAACTATGAGGGTCTCAAGAAGATGAAGGAGGCCATGTGGAAGGCCGATGATTCGGGCGGCATTCAGTTTTCGGACGCGACGGACCTGTCGCAGTCCCTCCTGTTCGAGGGTGGCCCCGATTTCGCCGAGGTGAAGAATCGGATCGTCGCACGGTATAAGGGAAAAGAGGTGAGCGTGGATGACATTGAACGGTTTGTGGTGATCGACACCCCCTATCGTGAGACTCACTTTAAGACCCAAGTGCTCAAACGAATGGAAGTGGCAGCCGTCCCGGAATTGCAAGTAATTCGGCGGACTGGCACCAATCGTCGTGGAACCTTCCCGCCAGGCACCATGATTAAGATCCTGTAAGTCTACGTGGCCGCCGGTATTGTCCGATGGGTGCGGGGCGAGGAGCATGGTGTCGAAACGCTCGTGATGGACGACGAGTCACGAGATGATGTGGAAGAGTATCTCTGGCAGCGAGAATAGGACAGAGATTTCTCAAGGGCATGATGCACTAACAAGGAGGTCATTATGAGGTCTTGG
>WBZO01006812.1_pt1 | contig 10878 bp, 9 predicted proteins | sample 5204261 | NCBI WGS metagenome assembly WBZO01 (sample SAMN12412400, study PRJNA552823) | activated sludge metagenome | isolation source: activated sludge from anammox sidestream of wastewater treatment plant... | place: USA: North Carolina | collected 2017-09
CGCATCACGCATCGTCCTGAACGTGTCGCCGGGCTCGATACCCGCCGGTGGCGGCACGGTGACGATCACCGCCACGGTCACCGACGAGAACGGCAATCGCCTGCCGGGCGTGCCGGTCACCTTCACCGCCAGCTCCGGGACGCTGCTCAGCGGCACGGTGCTCACCGATGGCAACGGTGAGGCGCGCACCACGCTCACGGCAAACCGGCAGACACAGGTGACGGCGACCGCCGGCAACCAGCAGGCGCAGGTGTCGGTCGACGTGAACGCGCCAATCAACCTGACGCTCACCGCCCCGTCGCAATCGCCGACGGTGGGCAACGCCGCCACGTTCACCGTGAACGTGACCGCCGGCGCCAGCGCCACGCCGCTGCGTGAGGTCACGGTGGACTTCGGCGACGGCAGTCAGGTCAGCCTGGGCACGCCGACGGGCGGCGTCGCCGTGTCGCACGTCTACCGGGCGGCGGGTACGTTCACCGTCACGGCGACGGCAATCGACTCCGCCGGCTCGCGCACCTCCACCTCGACGCAGGTCACCGTCGTCGCGGCAGGCCGGCCACTGGTGTCGCTGACCGTGCCCGCCACGATCGCCGTCAACGGCATCTTCACCGCCACGGTCTCGGTGACGCAGAACGTCAACAACATCGGCGTCGACTCGGTCGAATTCAACTTCGGCGATGGCAACGTGAAGCGCGTGAACTCGCTGCAGGCGACGCACGCCTACGGCGTGGCTGGCAACTACAACATCCGGGTGACGGTGCGGTTCGTCGACGGCCAGCAGGCGTCGGCCGAGGCCGGCATCAGGGTGACACCGTAACGACGCGCGGCCGCGCCTGCGCCAGGAATCCTGCTCGCCGGGGCCCGCGATGTCCGGCAATGGCCGGGCCGCGCGCTGCCGGGAGCCGCGGCCGGGTTCGCGTGTCCCGCCGGCGATCGCGCGCGACCGCGGAGGGTCGCCCGGCGACGGGCCGGCGCGGCTACCAGTCGCTGTAAGGGGTGCCGGCCAGCGACTGATCCGTGGATCCGCTCTTGACGTCGAAGACCCCCACCTCGGCGGCGGGGTTGGCCGGGTCCGGCTCGGCGTTCACCACCTGCCAGGTGTCGGTCGATCGCGTCATCGGATCCTCGGGGATTCGGCGAAGGTACCCGTCGCTGACGAGCGCGTCCAGCGTCGGCGGATACCTGGTCTTGTCGGCGTAGTACTGGTCGATCGCGTCGCGCATGCGGAAGAGGTTCTCGCGGAGCACGGCTTCCTGCGCCACGCGCACCGAGTTGCGGTAGTTGGCCATCGCCATGCCGGCCAGCACGGCGATGAGCGACACGACGACCATCAGTTCGACCAGCGTCCAGCCGTCCCGGCGGGAACTGGCCAGGACGCGGGCGGCACGACGCGGCATCCGCCTCACCTCACCAGTCACGGTACCTGGTCCCGTCAAGCGCCGTTCCATCGCTCTTGCTGTAGACATCGTAGACGTTCTGCCCACCCCAGCTCGTGGAGTCCGGCCGATCCTGGTAGGAGCGCATCCCCCACTCGGCCTCGCCGGTCATCGGATCGATCGGGATCCGTCGGAGGAACTTCAGCTTGCGGCCCGACGCGTCGTTGGCGGCCGAGACACCCTCGACGAGCACCTCCAGGCTGGGTGGATAGCCTTCGCTGCCGGCGCGGACGTCGAGCGATCCGATCTGGCCGAAGTCGACGGCATCCTTGTACTTGTCGATGGCTGTCCGCATCTCGCGCAGGCATCGCCGCAATTCGGTTTCCTTCTGGCGCTGGACCGTGACACGGGTCAGCGGCAGCGCGGCTGAGGCGAGAATGAGCAGGATGACGGAGACGACCAGCAGTTCGACGAACGTGTAGCCGGCCGGCAGCCCGGGCCGCGCACGCGTCTCACGCAAGCCGCTCATCGCGTGGCGCGCTCCTTCAGCGCACGGTCACCGTCACGGGGGTGAAGGCCAGCGGCACGGCAGCGCCCTGGGGCGTGGTGGCCACGCCCGACAGGCCGAGAGGCGCAGCCCCCGCCGCCAGCGGTTCGAACAGCACGGCCGCCAGCAGGCCGGCGCCCGCGGCCCCGGTCTGGTCGCCCGGCCTGGTCATCGTGATGTCGACGCGGCCGGCCGCGGCATCCACCTGCTGCGTGAACGTCACGGCGATGCCGCCCTGCCTCAGGAAGCTCCCCTCCTGGATCGTCCGCACGCGAAGCACCGCGGGGTTGAACGTCAGCGTGAGGCTGATCGTGGACACCCGCGAGGCGTTGGCGATCGAGATCGGCACCGTGTACGGCCCGCCTCCCACGCGGAACTCGCTGCCCGGGGCCGTGACCACGATCTGCGCCGCCGTCGCGGGCAGCGCGCTGCCTGGCACGGGCGGCGTCGTGGCCGGCGTGCCTGACGGGGCCGGCGCCGGCTGCGCCGGTGCGGCCGGCGTCTCTTCGGCCACCGGCGCTGGTTGTGCCAGTGCGGGCGCGGCCTGCGTCGGCGCCGGCGCAGGCGGCGGCAGCGTGGTCGTGCCCGGCAGTGGCGACGATCCGGGGGCCGCCACCGGCTGCGGCGCCGTCCCGTCGGGCACGCGCACGCCAGCCGGCAGCGGTGGCGCATCCTGAGGTACGCCGGCGGGCGCCGCCGCGGGCGCGGTGGGGACGCCGGGCGCCGCGGCCGCGGGCGGCGTCGGCACGCCGGGCTTCGCGATGGGACCTGGCGAGGGCGGCACTGCGGCGGGTGGCGGCTCGGCACCCGGCGTCTCTGCGCCTGGTGAGGCCGGCTCCTCGGGCGGCGGCGCAATCAGTTGCGGCGGCCCGGTGAGCCCGATGTTGGACTGCGACCCGATGTAGATGGGCGCGACGTCGCTGGCCGTCAACTCGTGGGTCCGAACGATGTGCGGCGTGAGCAGCATCACGACGTCGGTCTGCGTGATGGTGCTGTCGTTGTCCGACACCAGTTGCCGCAGGATGGGCAGGTTCATGATGCCCGGCAGGCCTCGCAGCGACCGGCGGTCCTCCTCACGCAGCAGTCCGGCCAGCAGGTGCGACTCCCCTTCCCGCAGGCGCAGCTTCGTGTTCACCTTCCGCGAGCCGAAGGTCGGCAGCGACTGCCCGGCGATCTCGATGTTGCCGCCGAGCGTGCTGCTCTCGATCACGATCTCGACGATGATGTCGCCCTCGTAGGTCACGCGGGGCGTCAGTTCGAGGTTCACGCCGACCGGACGGTAGGTGAACGACGTGAGGGGGTTGGTGGCCGCGCCGCCCACGGCGTAGGGCGTGAACACCGTGGACGGCACGGGGATTTCGTCGCCGAGGTTCAGCGTCAGCTTCGCGCCTTCGGAACCGCGAAGCTGGGGCCGGGCCAGCAGGCGCGTGCGCGAGTCGCTCGCCAGGAAGCGGACGATCGCCGACGGCACGCTCATGTAGAAGTCGGCGGTGCTGATGCCCTGCGACACGGTGTTGAGGTTGAAGGGGGGCGTGGCCGACGCGGCGGCGCCGCCCGTCCCGCCCGTGGAGCCGCCGGGGGCGACCTCGGGCGAGAAGATCGTCCCGATCGAGTACTGCGACAGGTTCAGGCCGTACTGCTTCGCCCGCGCCCGGTTCACCTCGAGGATTTCGACGTCGACGGTGATCTCCGCCCGCGGCTTGTCGTTGGCCGTGATGATGCGTTCGATGATCTCGGCCACGCCGCGCGTCGCGCGCACGGTGATCGTGTTGGCCGCCTTGTTCAGCGCGATCGTCGGCGTGATCGGGATGCCCTGTACGCGGGTGATCTGGTTCAGCATCTGCAACATCTCCTGCGGTTCGGCATGCGAGATGTAGAAGGTCCTGACCACCTGCTCTTCGTACTGCTGGCGCTTCTGCGTGGTGTCGTTGATCACCAGGATGGTCCGGTCGTTGACGACCTTGTACCAGAGCTGGTTGGCCGACATGATCTGGCCCAGCGCCTCTTCCAGCGTCACGTCGTCGAGCTGGATGGTGAAGGTCGTCGGCTTGAAGTCGCGCTCGTAGATGATGTTGATGCCGGTGGCCGAGGCGACGAAGTTCAGGATGTCCTGCGTGCTGGCGTTGTTGAACCGCAGCAGCGGGATGCGCTGCGTGGGCCGCAGCAGCGGCGGCTGCGCGTCGCGCCGCGCCTGCTCGCGCAGTTCGTCGATCTTCGGGCGCGGCCGCGCGGCCTCGGCGCGGTCGCGGACGATGCGCTCGAGTTCCGCGGCCTTCAGCACGGCCGGCCGGCTGCTGGGATCCAGTTCCACCGTGCGCCGGTACTCGAGGATGGCCTCCTCGAGCTGACCCTCCGCTTCGAGCGCGCGCGCCCGCGCCATGTGAACCAGCGCGGCCCGCTGCGACGTCCGCTCCAGCTCGATCTTGATTTCCGGGTTGTCGGGCTGATCCTGCAGGGCGCGTCGGAACATCGCCACCGCAGTGTCCAGGTCGCCGGCCTGGGCCAGTTCCTGCCCGCGCCGGAACGTCCGGCTGGCGCCGCACGCCGCCACGAGCGATGCTGCCAGCACCGTCGCGATCATCACCGCCGCGCGCGACCGCGCGCCAGGAGTCCGCTTCGTCATGATCTGCATCATAAGGACGCCGCTACGACCCGGAAAGCCGGATGGTCTGACGGCCGCGGCCGTCGACATGCTCCATCTGCACCGATTCGTCACCGATCCGTACCACACGATATCGGCCCTCGATGATATCTCCCTCGCGTCCGTGGAAGACGAATCGCCCGTCGCTGAGCACGGCGATCTTCCCGGCCTTGGGGCCTTCGACGATGAGGCCGATGAACTTCAGCGTGATCGGCGGCGGCGGCGGAGGTGGCGGCGGTTCGGATGGACCCGTCAGCCCGGCATCGTGGTCCCGGCCGCCCGGCCGACCCGGCACGGGAGGCGGCGGAGGGGGCGGCGGCGGCGGCCGGAACGCGAACGGATCGCGCCCGGCTGGTTCGGGTCTCGTCCTGACGGCCTGGAGCGCGTCCAGGTGCACTTCGAGCGCGTGAGGATCGGGTGGTGCCGCCGGGGCGGGCTTCGTGCCGGCAACCGGCCGGGCGACGGGTGTCGCGGCCGCGCCGGTAGGCGCCGGCCAGAACTGCCACGCCGCCACAACCGCCAGGATCACCAGCAGCACGCCCAGCGTAATGGCGCGGGATCGGGTTTCAGCGGTCACGGCCGGCATGGAAGTAGGTGGAGAGGCCGAGCGTCAGCACGAGCGCCTCGCTCTCTTCCTGCCCACGAGTGAGGACCACGTCGGTGATCACCACGAAGTCCGAGGCCGTCTCCACGTCGTACAGGAACTCACGGACGTTCTCGTAGCGCCCCTCGAGCACCATCGACATGTCGAGGCGTGCCAGCGTGCTGTCGCGGTCGTACTCCACCGACTGCGTCCGGCGCGTCACGTGCAGTCCGGCATCGGAGGCCAGTCGGGCCAGGCCGAAGTAGGTCAGGCGGCGGGCCGCGGCCTGCCCCGGGGGCAGGACGGTGTCGTAGAACCTCTGCAGCTGCTCGGTGGCACGACTGCGCCCCTCGACCGTCGCGCGCGCCTGCTCGAACTGCGCGGCGGCCACCCGCACCTCGTTCGCGGCATCCTGGGCGCGTTGCTCGGCGGTGGCAACGCGCACCCGCAGCGGCGCCACCCCCAGCAGGTAGGCGCCCAGGTTCGCCACCGCCAGCAGGAGCAGCGGGAGCAGAATCGGGCGTTTGTCGGTGACCACGCGCCGCAGGGTCATCGCCGCCCCCGTGCCGCGCCGGCCTGCGGCCGCGGCGCCGGCCCACCGGGCGCGGGCTGTCGCGCCTGCCCGGGATGATAGCGCCCCTGAATCCGGACCCGCACCAGACCCGATTCCTCGGGCGTCTCCGATTGCGAGAGCATCTCGGAGAACACGCCGGTCCGTTCCAGGCGCAGGATGAAGTCCTCCACGTCCGCCACCTTGCGCCCCAGCACCCCGAGGCCGACCTTCATGCCGTCGTCATCCACCTGCGGGCTGACGGCCGTGAGCATCACGCCGGCGGGCAGCGTGGCCTCGAGGTGGTTGAACAACTCCGTCCACGAGAACGTGCGGCGCTCGATCAGCTGGTTGGCCTCGTGGGCGGCCACCAGCACGCGCTCGAGATCCTCGGTCCGCAACTGGGCGCGGAGCGTGCCCGCGCGCTGCCGCAGGTCGGCGGCCTTCGCGTCGTCGGCCGCGATGCCGGCGCGCAGCGTCGTCTGACGGCTGGACAGGCGGACCACCTCGCGAACGTTGAACACGCTGACGACGACGATCACGATCGCCAGCAGTGCGAGCACGAGGTGCACCGCGCGCTCGTTGTAGAAGGGTCGGGTCGAGAGGTTCAGCCGGAACACGTCAGGCCTCCCTCAGCACGATGCCGATCGCCCCGGCCAGCCGCGCGCCCGCATCGGGCGCGATGCCGATGCGGTCGGCCAATCGCACGGCGTGCGACAGGTCGAGCGGTTCCACCACGGCGCGCCAGCGGCCGCCGATGGTCGAGTCCACGGTGCGCAGCGCCGCGTCGCCGCCATCGGGATCGACGAGCACGACGCCGTTCAACGTGCGGCCGTCGAGCCGATCCTCGTAGTACATCGCCGCCTGGTGCACCGTGTCGGCCAGCGCGCCGTCGCCCTCCAGGCCGCGGTGCCGGAAGAAGATCGGCATCCGATCGCGCACGATCGTGAGCGTCACGTAGTCGCCGGCGAGGTGGACGAGCATCCAGTCGCCGGTCTGGCGTGCCGCCGCCAGGCCTGCCACGTGCATCAGCGCGGAGGTGGCCAGATCCACGACGCCCGCGTGCGCGGACGCTGCGGCGCACACGCCCTCGTATTCCTCGAGGATGTCGCGCCGCGCCAGCGCCACCACGAACTCCTGTGCGCCGTCCTCGAGGCGGCGCCCAGCCGCGATGGCCACCTGAGCGGCCTCGACGTCGAAGGGCGCGGCCTTGCGCACGTGCCAGCGGAGCACCTGATCGCGTTCCTCGACGCGGGCCGGCACCTGTTCGAGCCGGACGATCGCCAGCCGCGCCACCACGTCGGGCAGGACGATCGCCACGCGCCGCGGGCGGCCAACGGCCTCGAGCACCTGCCGCACCGCCGCCGCGACGGCGGGCCGGTCGGCCAGGTTGGGCGCCGCCAGCGCCGGCACGAGCGCACCAGCCGGCAGCGCCGCGCTCGCGTGGCGGTTCACCACGGCCGGCGAGCCGGCGGCCACGGCGACGGCCGTCACCCCGGCGGCCGTGAACTCCAGCCCCACGGCAGGCGGTGGCGAACTCCACCACGACGACAGACCAGCGGCACGCGGCATCGGGCTCACTCGACGAAGGTCACCTTGTTGATCTCGCGCAGCGTCGTCCGCCCGGAGAGCACCTCGCGAACGGCGCACTCCCGGAGGAAGCGCATGCCTTCCTCGCGCGCCACGCGCTTGATCTCGGAGTTCGGGCGCCGGTCGAGGATCATCTCGCGGATCCGGTCGGACAGATCCAGCAGCTCGCAGATCGCCGTGCGGCCCTTGTAGCCCGTGCCCCCGCACTCGAGGCAGCCGGCGCCCTCGTAGAAGGCGTGCGACTGCAGCAGGCCCGGATCCAGGCCGGACTCGACGAGCATCTCGGGGGTGACGCGCGCCGGCCGCCGGCAGTGGTTGCAGATCAGCCGGACCAGCCGCTGCGCGAGCACGCAGTTGAGCGCCGAGACGAACTGATACGGCTCGACGCCCATGTTCAGGAACCGGCCGAGGACGTCGATGACGTTGTTGGCGTGGACGGTCGTGAAGACCAGGTGGCCGGTCAGCGCCGAGTTGATGGCGATTTGCGCCGTCTCCGCGTCGCGGATCTCGCCCACCATGATCTTGTCCGGATCGTGCCGGAGGATCGATCGCAGGCCGCGGGCGAAGGTCAGGCCCTTCTTCTCGTTGATCGGGATCTGCGTGATGCCGCGCAGCTGGTACTCGACCGGATCCTCGATCGTGACGATCTTGTCCTCGACCGACTTGATCTCGGAGAGCGCCGCGTAGAGCGTGGTGGTCTTGCCGCTGCCGGTGGGGCCCGTCACCAGCACCATCCCGTACGGCTCGCGGATGTACTTCCTGAAGCGGCGCAGCTCGTCCTCGGGAAAGCCGAGGATGTCGAGGCGCAGCTCGGTGAACTGCTCGCTGATCGACTCCTTGTCGAGGATGCGGATGACGGCGTCCTCGCCGTGCACGCTCGGCATGATCGAGACGCGGAAGTCGATCGTCTTCCCGCGCATCCGCAGCTTGAAGCGGCCGTCCTGCGGGATGCGCTTCTCGGCGATGTCGAGTTCGGCCATCACCTTGATGCGCGAGATGATCGGGCCGTGGAACCGCTTGTCGATCGGGTGCACGGCCGGCTGCAGCACGCCGTCGATGCGGTACTTGACGTGGACGGCCTCGTCCTGGGTCTCGATGTGGATGTCGCTGGCGCGCCGCTGGATGGCGGTGTAGACCGTCGAGTCCACCAGCCGGATGATCGGGCTGATGTCGCTGGTCAGACGCTCGACCGAGAGGTTCTCCTCGCCCGACTCGTCCTCGCGCAGGATCTGCAGGGTGAAGCTCTCGGTCGCCTCCTCGAGCACCCGCTGGCTGCTCTCGCTCTTCTGCAGCATCGCCTGGATGGCCGAGGGCGCTCCGACGGTGACCTTCAGCGGCGTGCCGAGCAGCACCGACAGCTCGTCGATCATCGGCAGGTCGGTCGGATCCGACACGACGATCACCAGCGTCTGGCCCTCGCGCCGGTGCGGCACGAAGCCGTAGCGCAGCATCAGGTCGGCCGGAATCGAGCGGAACAGCTCGTTGTCGAGGTGGAAATCGGCCATCTCGACGAATTCCAGGCGGTAGCGTTCCGCGAGTCGTCGCGCGTGGCCCACCTCCTCGCCCAGCGCGTGCGGTGAGAGGTCGGCGCCGGCCGCATAGAGGCCAGCCGCGGCCTCCGCCGGGCTCACCGACGGCAGCGCCGGCTGGGACGGGTTCGTGGAAGAAGGCGGCGTCGCCACGTTGGCTCCGATCCGGCGGCGGCCCTACGAGCCGGCCACCGACGACAGTTGAAACACCGGCAGGTAGAGCGCCAGCAGCAGCACGGCGATGATGATGCCCATCACCACGAGCAGCAGCGGCTCGATCACCGTCACGAAGCGGGAGAGCGAGGTTTCGATCTCCTCGTCGTAGAAATCGGCCAGGCTGTTGAGCATCTCCTGCAGGGCGCCGGTCGACTCCCCCACCTCGACCATCTTGACGGCCACGTCCGGAAACGCCCCGCGGCGCCGCATCGCGACCGCCATCGCCTCGCCCTCGCGCACGCGCTGGCCCACGGTCTCGAGTTCCTCCGCCATGTGGCGGTTGCCGACCGCCGCGCCGGTCACCGCGATCGCGTTCACCAGCGGGATGCCGCCGCCGAGCAGCGTGGCCAGCGTGCGGGCGAGCTGCGCGGTGGCGAACTTGCGCGCCGTCGGGCCCAGCAGCGGCGCCCGCAGCATCAGCCGGTGCAGCCACACGCGCCGCCCCGGGCTCCGCAGCCACAGCCACGCGACGGCGCCCGCCGAGCCCAGTCCGCCCACGATCGCCGGCCACCACGTGGTGACCACGCGCGAGACGCCGACGATGATGCGCGTCAGCAACGGCAGTTGCCGATCGAAGGAACCGTAGAAGTCGGCGAATGCCGGCACGACCCTCACGACGATCAGCACGACCACCACGAGCGACAGCGCCACCAGGATGATCGGATAGATCATCGCCGACACGGTCTTCCGCCGCACCGTCGATACCACCTTCACGTAGGTCACGTAGCGCCGGAGCACCTGCTCGAGCCCGCCGCTCTTCTCGCCCGCCATGAGCGACGCCGTGTACATCCCCGGGAACAGCTCGCCCTGCTGGGCGAAGGCCTCCGACAGGGCCGCACCCGCGCGCACCCGCTCGTGTACGTCGTCGAGCGCGCCCTTGAACACCGGGTTGATCACCCGCTGCCGCAGGATGTCGAGCGACTGGACCAGGGGCATGCCGGCCTTGAGCAGCGTGGCCAGCTCCTGGTTGAACACGAGGAACTCCCGTGGCGCGACACGCCGCCTGGCCGGCAGCCGGAAGGCGCCGCCCCCAAACCCCGGCAGGGCCATGCCGCCGGCCGGTCGCGCGGCCAGCAACACGAGCCCCCGTTCCTCGAGTTCCCGGCGCAGCCGAGGCTCGCTCTCGGCCGCCACGAGCTCCTCGCGAACCTCACCCGACGGGGTGCTCACCCTGCAGCGATACTCCATCGGCGAGTGGCCACCTCGACGGCCGGGGCATGGCGCATCCGGTCAAGTGGTTGCAGGGGCATGGATTGTGGGCGTGGCAACGGCGGGCATCTTATACCAGAGCGTCTCGCGGCGTCATCGACACCCGACGGTGGATAGGACGCCCCGTGATGCGCTCCGGCCGGAATCAGCGCGTGGGTTCGCGGCCGAGGCCGGCACGGGCCAGGACCCGCGCGACGTAGGCCCGCGTCTCGGGGAACGGCGGGATGCCGCCATGACGCCGGATGGCCGCCTCGCCGGCATTGTACGCGGCAAGGGCCAGCGGGACGTCGAACCGCTCGAGCAGCGACCGCAGGTGCCTGATGCCGGCCTCGACGTTCTCGGCGGGCGCATAGGCGTCTCCGACCCCGTATTCCCGCGCGGTCGCGGGCATGAGCTGCATCAGCCCCATCGCGCCCTTGGGCGAGTGCGCCATCGGCTGGTAGTTGGATTCCACCTGGATCACCGCGTGCACGAGGTCGACGCTCACGCCGTGACGGGCCGCCAGCGGTCCGATGAGCTCGTCGAAGGGCCGGCCGCCCGCCGGCGTCCCGGCAGGCGCCGTCACCACCGAGAGGGGCACCACCTGCTGGACCGGCTCCACGTAAGGCACTTCGTCGGGCGCCACCCGCTCCACCAG
>WBZO01006813.1_pt1 | contig 10878 bp, 9 predicted proteins | sample 5204261 | NCBI WGS metagenome assembly WBZO01 (sample SAMN12412400, study PRJNA552823) | activated sludge metagenome | isolation source: activated sludge from anammox sidestream of wastewater treatment plant... | place: USA: North Carolina | collected 2017-09
CATCGCTATCCTGTCCGACGGCACGTTGCTGATCACCGACACGGGCAATCACCGCCTGCAGGTGATGACGCCCGAGGGCCAGTTCACCCGCGCCGTCGGCTCCTTCGGCAACCAGCCGGGGCAGTTCAACGAGCCGGTGGGGTTGGCGGTCGGCCCGGATGGCTCGGTCTTCGTGGCCGACACCTGGAATCATCGCATCCAGCGCCTGTCCCCCGACCTGCTGCCCGCGGGCGAGTGGGCCGTGGACGCCTGGCCCAGCACGTCGATCAACAACAAGCCTTATCTGGATGTGGACGGCAGCGGCCGCGTCTACGTCACCGACCCCGAGGGATTCCGGGTGCTGATTTTCAGCGCTGCCGGGGCTTACCTGAACCGGTTCGGGCAGTATGGAGCCGATGTGAACAGTCTGGCTCTGCCCAACGGCGTGGCCGTGGCGCCCGATGGCACCCTGTGGCTGGCCGACGCCGGTAACAACCGCGTGCTGGCCTTCGCGCCGATCTATGGCGCGCCGGTGCTCGACGTGCCCGCCGGCGAGGAACCTGCCGGACAGCTAGAGCCGCCGGGCGAGCAGGATGAGCAGCCCGCGCCGACCGATGCCGGGCCGGGCGAAGGCTACCCGGGTGGGGAGCCGTAGCCGGAAGTTGCTACAATAATCGGTATGAGTGAGTTACCCGAACGATTGCAAGAGATCGTTGACGACTTCGAGATGCTCGAGGGCAACGAGAAGCTGGAATATTTATCGGATCTGGCCGCCCAGTTGCCGCCGCTGCCCGACTGGTTGCAGGCGCAACGTGACAGTATGGACCAGGTGCACGAGTGCATGACGCCGGTCTTCGCCTTCGCCACAAAGGGCGCCGACGGCCGTTTGTCGTTCTATCTGGATGTGCCGCCTGAATCGCCCACGGTACGCGGCTACGCCACGATTTTGCAGGATGGGCTGGCCGGCACGACGCTGGACGAGATTACGGCCGTGCCGCCGGAGTTCTATATGAGGATGGGGCTGCGTCAGGTATTGAGCGGCCAGCGGCTGACGGGCATCGGGGCGATCCTGGCCCACCTGAAGCGACTGGCTGCGGACGCGCCCATCCGGTAAAAGACCGGTCGCCGGCCTGAATAGATTTATCCGGGCCGGCGGCCGATGTTGGGGTTGGTTATTGGCCGGGGTCTTCGGCGGCCACCTGCGCCATCACGTTGCGGATTGAGTGGGGCGGCTGCGCTCCGCTGAAGGCGTACTTCTCGTTGAAGATGAAGAACGGTACGGCGCTGATACCCACTTGTTGCGCATAGTTGACGTCAGCTAGCACCGCGCCCTCGCCGGCGTCGCCCTGCAGGGCGGCCCGCGTCTCGTCCGCGTCCATCCCCACCGACCGGGCCAGCTCCACCAGCACGTCGATATCGCCGATGTCCTGCCCATGCTCGAAGTATGCTGCGTAGACGGCGTCGAGGACGGCCCCTTGCAGCTCGTCCGGGGCCAGCGAGACCAGCCGGTGTGACAGCATCGTGTTGGGCGCGCGGGTGATGGCGTCGAAGTGGAACGTCAGCCCCATCGATGCGCCGCTCTGGGTGGGCGGCTCGAAGAAATCTTCGGCGCGCAAGCGGCCGCCGCCCTTGGCCAGCAGGTTGGTCATGAAATCCATCCCCTCGGGCGGCATGTCCGGGTCGAGGAAAAAGCTGCGATAGCGCACGGAAACCGGCTCGCCGTCCCACCCCTCCAGCGCCAGTTGCAGGCTGCGCTTGCCGATGCGGCACCAGGGGCAGACGGTATCGTAAAACACATCAATCCGCATAATCATCACCTCTCGATCGCCGTCCGGATGTTGGCCATCACGAAGGCGTTATAAGCTTCCAGAATACGGCGGCTGATCGGCCCGGGGTGGCCGTCGCCCACCGGTTGCCCGGCGATATCCACCACCGGCACGAACGCCCGCGACGAGCCACTGAGGGCCGCCTCGTCGAGCGTGGCGATCTCGGCCTCGCTGACCGCTTCCAGTCGCAGGGGGATGCCCAACTCGCCGATCACCCGCAGCAGCACCTCGCGCGTGATGCCCTCCAGCACGCCTTCGCCCGCGGTGTAGACCACGCCGTCGCGCACGGCCCAGAAGTTCGTGCCCGTGCCCTCCAGGATATGGCCGCGCTCGTCCAGCAGCAGATGTTCGTAGGGCGAGACCGCCGGCTCGGCCGCGCCGCCGCCTTCGAGCTGGGCCAGGCCGGATGTGGCCGGTCGCTTGGCGGCGAAATCGGCCGTCTTCACCAGCGGGTTCTCGCGGGCCAGCCCCTCGGCGAACGCCACCCGCACGCCCTGTTCGTATAGCTCCGGCGAAGGCGGGGTGAATGGCTGGATGGCGATCAGCTCGCGCCCGGGCAGCTCGGCCGTGGCCGCGGCCAGCACGTCGATCCGCACGCGCATCTCCGGCCAGCCGGCGGCCGTCACGATTTCGTGCAATGCGCGCCGCAATCGCCCTTCGTCGAGCGCGTATGTCCAGCCCATCAAAGCCATCGAGCGCTGCGTCCGCGCCAGGTGGCGGTCCAGATAGAGGAACTTGTTGTGCTCGAAGGTGCGCAGGGCGGTGTAGACCCCCAGCGGCAGCCCGCGATAGAGGTCGGCGAACTGCGTCGCATCCTCCGGCACGGGCAGCGGCCGCGGCCCGGCATCCTCGATGGCGAATAGTCGAAACTGTGTCATAGCGTCGCTATCAGGTGGCGTCATCCGCGGCAGGTTTCCGGTCGTCCGGCGGATGTCGCCCCGGGAAGGATTCTACTCAGTTAATTGCCGGATCGCATCCAGAATGACCAGCGCCGAGAGATCGCTGACCGGGTAGCCGTAGCTGAACGTCGTTGGGTCGCTGAAATCGTCGCCGAGAAGCATCGTCAGGTGGGCCCAGTCCCAGCCCCGTGAACCGCTTCAGAAGCCTTGATAAATCCATTGTGGGGCGCTGCTGGTCGTGACGATGAGCAGCAGGACGATCAGCAGACACAGCAGGACAGCCAGGGCGTTCTCACGCGACAGAAATTTGCGCATAGCCAATTCTATTCGCCCTCGCCGCACCACTTCCACTCGCCGTCTTCCTTCACCACCCGGTAGGACGACAGGTCGAACTCCGTCTCCTCCATGCCGTAGGAAGCCACGATGCGGCCCTCGCAACTGACCGTCGCCGCGTCGTCGCTTTCATGGGTGACGGTGCATTTCATCCCTTCGATGCGCGCGTCGCTGACCGTCTCGAAAGCGCGGGATTCGCGTTCCAGGTTGGCTTCGGCCGCCGAGCAGAGCAGGGCGCGGACGGTGTCGGTGTCGCGGCCGACCTTGGCCGTCAGGTAACGCTCGACGGTCTCGGCCGGGCCGATCGTGCCGGGCGAATCGCCACCGCCGCCGCCACAAGCGGCTAACAGTAGCAAAAATATAGTTACTAATGCAATGCGTCTTCGCATAATGAATACACTTTCCTGAAATAAAATCAATTATAGGTCGATCTGCGGGCGCTTTAGCATCATGGCGCCTTCTGCTTGTTGTGAGAGAATTTCCATAATATCTGACGGGTTACTATTAATTCTGTTCAAATCCTGGCCGTTTAGCAGTGCGATATATAAATTTGTCTCTCGCATGACGGTCTCTGCGAACCGGATAGCTGCCGCGCCAATGCGCCCGGTGGTAATAATGAGAATCACGTTGCTTTTTATCACCTGTGCTATCCCAACTTCTCTGGCAATGTCTTCCAGGGTCGCCTGATTGCTGTTCTTGCACTGGATTTGCCATCGGCTGAACACCAGGTTACGATTTTCCATGATGACGTCAAGCTCAGCTCCCCCTGTTTGAGCACTACGTAATCGCCACTGAACGAAATCAAGCATGAGCAAACGACCGAGATAAAACGCTAATGCCTCTAACGCAAGTCCTTTTTCGTGGCGTGAATCACTTTTTAACCCAGCTAGTATTTGGCTAAAGGGCATTCGAATCAGGGTGCGATATTGACTACCAACGGATTGTTCAACGGCGTTCAGAATAGGTTCGAGATACTCATTCCTTAACTTTATTGTCGGGCGGACAACATAAGGTTTTGCGCCCTGCCCGCTTGTTGTCTTCTCGCACTCAATTAGGCCGATATCACGAAGGGCGAATAATGTTGATTGGGGTAATCCGCCTTCGGGAAACTCAACTCCGTATAGTTGAGTCGCATAAGCTGCCACTTTATTGGACAATGCCACATCTTGATCCAGGCGGGCGAATGCTTTGGCAAAGGCTCTCTGGGTTGGGGTTAAAGCGGCATAGAGATCGATCTCGGCAGAAGAGATTCCTCCAAGAAGCAATTCTATTCGTTCTGTATTTGGAACCCATCCGTTGACTGCGCCGGCCTGCTCAAGCCATTGTCTCATTCCATTGGCGTGGGTGCCATTCGGCGGGTGATAAATCCCGCGGCGACGGAGTTCTTTAACTAATAATAGCTTGGTTGGCTGTTGTCCCGCAGAAATTAAATCCTCCACACAGTTTAGTAAATCCAACCCGCGAAGATTCAAGAGGATATGTCGAGCGAAGCTGCCATAAAGTTCCTCGAGGTTTCCCTTAACCGCGAATTCCGCTAATGTACGGCCAATCTCGGTCAGAGAAGCATGAGCCTGATCTCCTCTTGGTTTGTATAGCAGGCCATACTCAGACATCGCCAGGATGGTATTGTTAGCTAGCTTGAGAGAGTCCTTGCGATCGGTAAAGAATGTCTTTCCAATGGCATCGCGAATCCTCTCTCGTTCCGGCTGATTTGCCTGAACTACTAATAGTAATTCTGGTAACGGGGTTTGAACTGGGGAGAACTGGCTGGAATTAGGCAGATCGGACTTCATCTATTCCCTATTCTTTGGAAGGTTCGTTAATTCGTCAGGATTAGAGCCAGGATTCGTGGGCCGGTGGCGACCTCCATCGGCAGATAGAGCTTCTTCAGCAGGATCAACCCCGTTCCAACGACGCGCCGGGTTTCCGATTTCGTAGGCCGCCGTCTTGTCACTTATATTCATGGCGGCGTATAGCCCATCTGGTGTAAATCGGGCGAGTGCGCCGAGGATGTATTCTTCCTCAATCTCGGAACAAACCCAACGTCGTTGCAATCGTTCACAGACCTCGCCGGTTACACAGCTTCCGGCAAATGGATCAAAGACTTCGTCGTCTATGTCTGTAAGCATGCGGATGAAATATTCCGGGAGTCGTGCCGGAAAACGCGCCGGGTGCGGTTGATAACCTTTTTCACGACAATATCTCAGATAATGTGAATTACTTTCTGTATTTGGAAACGCGATCAGATTGGGGGGAATAGCTCCGTCATTATCGCGCCTGAATTTTTCGCTAATATCGTGACCGCTTGGCCTTCGTTTAGCGCGATATCCGTTTTGTAGCAACTCTTTCATCGATTCACTGTAGGGTGTAAGGACTCGCCGGTTGCTGGCTTTTGGCCATGGTGTTTTAGATAGCCAATAGATACTGTTAACTGCGTCCTTGACACGAACCCGCCTGACGTTTACCCACTCAGCGGGTGTGGGTAATTTTGACGGATTCCACCAGTAGAATTCCTGGGCCAAATGAAAGCCAAGTTCTTTGCATAGCATGAGAAGCAATTCAAAGTGATAAAGGCTTCGCGTTGGTTGCCCCGGTATCCAGGATCCGCCTATATCGATGACGAGAGACCCCGAAGGTTTAAGTATGCGGTAGAATTCGCGACCAAATCCCTTAAACCAGTCAACGTACTCGTCCTGCGCCTCGTTCCCGTAGTCTTTCTTTCGGAGGAGTGCGAAAGGGGGGCTTGTGACGATCAGATCTATCGACTCGTTCGCAATAGAGGCCTTCATGTACTGCAGTGAGTCCGAATGGACTATCTTGCCGTAAAGAGTCTGCTTGATTATTTTTGCCTTGCTCACCTTGCGCTCCTTTGCTGCCCGATGTGAGAGTTTCAATCGAACGCATGAGCGGAGTATACCTACTCTTCGGTTGCCCGTCTAACCTGATCCAGCGCCACCAGCGCCGAGAGGTCCTGCATCGCGTGGCCGCGCTCGAAGGCGGCCGGGTCGGTGTAGTCGTGGGGCAGGTCGTCGATAATCAGATGCACGCCGTCGGTGTCGAGGCCGCGGCCGGGCAACGTCTCGGCCAGCAGGTCAAAATCCCACAGCGGCACGTTCATCTCGGCCGCCAGCTCGCGCAGGATCTCGTTGTTCTCGTTGCTGCCCTCGAACCGGTCGGCCTTGGTGCCAATGATGGGGATGACGCCGTTGTCGATGGCGTACTGGATGACCTGCTTCACGTTGTAGCGGAAACCACTGGGCGAGCCGGAATCGTTGCTGCCCAGCCGCACGAACAGCACGCTGGGGTTTTGCAGGCGGAATTCGCAGGCCAGCAGATGCTCGCCCGGCTCGCACCACTTCTTGTCGGCCCACATCGGATCGAACACCGTCCATGAGTGCAGCCCGAAATGGGTGGCGATGCCGTAGCGCTTGAACGATCCCGGGTACTGGTCGATCGTCGCCTGCAGGTAGCCCCAGTCGCCGAGGCGGTATTGCCCGTTGTCGAACGGCCCCAGAAAGTGAGGGTTCAGCAAGGTGCTGTCGCCCAGCTTGGAGAAGGCGTGGGGGTCGCGGCCGAGTTCCTGCCCGCGGGCGTAGATGGCCCGCACGTTGGCTTCGACCTCCGGCGGGAATGGGGCGATCTCGCTGAGGGGCACGCCGTTGATCTCCGTCGGGCCGAGCGGCGTGGGCGACGGCTCCGGCGTGGCGCTGGGCTGCGGCGATGGCTCGGCCGTGGGCGTGGCCGCCGGGATCAGTTCGCTGCGTTCCGGCGGCACGGGCGTCGCCTCGGCCGGGTTGACTTGCTCGACCACCGGCGCGGGCCGGGTTGGGGCGGACGTGGCGGCGGCGGGCGTCTCAGACGGGGATGCGCCCGGCGATGAGCAGGCGACCAGCAACAATAGCAACAGGCAAATCGACGCAGTTTTCTTCATCGTAAAAATTGGAAGCCTCCGGCGGCGCCGGTGTTTTGCGGGGAGATTATCATAGGCTAAAATGACTCATCGAGAATTGTAGCAGAACCCAGGAGGTCTCCAAGACCTTAGACATTTCGCCGGAATAATTTACAATACGTTAAGCAGAATAACCGGACGCCGATCTGGTGGCAGCAAAGGAGTAATCACCCATGACCGGAAAAATCGAGATCATGTCCCCGGTGGATGTGGCCTGGCTCAGCATGGAGGAGCCGACCAACCTGATGATGGTCAACGCCGTCATCACCTTCGACAAGCCGCTGGACATGGATCGCGTGCGGAAGGTATTTGAATACCGCTGGTTACGCTTCGATCGTTTCCGCAAGCGCGTCGTCCATCCGCCTATACCCATGTTCCGGCCCTACTGGGAGACTGACCCCCACTTTGACCTCAACCTGCATCTCCAGCGCATCGCCTTGCCCGCGCCGGGCGACCAGGCCGCGCTGCAGGACCTGGTCAGCGACCTGATGTCGATGCCGCTCGATTTCTCGCGGCCGCCGTGGAAGTTCTACATCATCGAGAATTACGGCGAGGGTTGCGCGGTCATGGCTCGCTTGCATCACTGCGTGGCCGACGGCATGGCCCTGGTGGAAGTGCTGCTGTCGCTGACCGATTTCCAGCCCGACGCGCCCCTCGTGCCCCCGGGGGAGTCCGAACCCTCCGATGACGGCAGCCTGTTCGACGGCCTGGCGCGCGAGATGGGCAACACCGTCAACTTCATCCGGCGCACGGCCGACCGCGCCTACCGCGAAGCGTTCGACGCCATTCAGGACAGCGATCGGGCGGTGCAACTGGGCGAACAGGGCGCCGGAGTGGGATTGGCCGCCACGCGCCTGTTAGCTCGCAGCGCCGACCCGCGCACCCGCCTGAAGGGCAAGCTCGGCGTGATGAAGCGCGCCGCCTGGTCTCGCCCCATCCCCCTGAGCGACGTCAAGCTGGTGAAGAACAACCTCGGCGGCACGGTCAACGACGTGCTGGTCACGGCTATCGCCGGCGGGTTGCGCAACTATTTGTTGTCGAAGGGCGACGACCTGAGCGGCAGCAACGGCGATCTGGAATTTCGCGCCGCCGTGCCCGTGAATCTGCGTAGCGAGTCCGACGCGGGCAAGCTGGGCAATAAATTTGGGCTGGTCTTCCTGACGTTGCCGGTCGGCGTCGCCGAGCCGGTCATGCGACTGGCGGAGGTCCGGCGGCGGATGAGAGAGCTGAAGCGCTCGGCCGAAGCGCCCGTCACGTTGGGCGTCCTGGGCATGATGGGGCTGGGCACGGACGCTTTCCGCGAGCTGGTCGTCCGCATCCTGGAGCCCAAGGCGACCATCGTGCTGACCAACGTCCCCGGCCCGCCGATTCCTCTCTACCTGGCCGGCCAGGAGATTCGCGAGATCATGTTCTGGGTTCCGGCCGCCGGTCGTCTGGGCGTTGGCGTCAGCATCCTCAGCTATGCCAACAACGTCTATCTCGGTGTGTCCACCGATGCCGGCCTCGTGCCCGACCCGGAATGCATTATCGAGGGCGTCTACGAGGAACTCGAGCGCCTCAAGGTCATCGCCCGCGCCGTCAAGGCCAGCGGCCAGGATTAAAAAAGACCTGACAGGATTTTTGTTCCTGTCAGGTCTGCCAACTTCTTGAGAAGATGGGTTAATTCATCAGATAGGCATACTCGCCCAGGCTGCGGCTGTGGCGCAGCTTGCTCAGGGCCGTCTTCTCCACCTGGCGGATGCGCTCGCGGGACAGTTTGAACATCTCGCCCACTTCCTTCAGCGTGTGCGCGTCCGATCCCTGCAAGCCATAGCGCAGCCGGATGATCGATGCCTCGCGCGGCGTCAGCTCGCTGAGGATCTCCTCGATGTGCTCGCTGAACAGCGTCGACGCGACGGCGTCGGCCGGCTGCTCGATGTCGCGATCCTCGATGAAGTCGCCCAGTTCCGCGTCCTGATCGTCGCCCGCCGGTTGCTCCAGTGCCAGCAGCGGCCGCGTGATTTGCAGCAGCCATTCCACCTGGTCGGGCGGCAGCTCGACGATCCGGGCCAGTTCCTCGATCTCCACCTGGCGGCTCTCTTTCTGCTCGATATCGCGGATGGCGCGATAGATCTTGCGCACGTTGCCCGTCTGGTGGGCCGGGATGCGGATCATGCGCCCGTAATTGGACAGGGCGCGGGTGATGCCCTGGCGGATCCACCATGTGGCGTAGGTGCTGAAGCGGTTGCCGCGCGTGTAGTCGAACTTGTCCACGGCCGTCAGCAGGCCGATGTTGCCTTCCTGGATCAGGTCCAGAAAGTCCAGCCCCTGGCCGAAATAGCGCTTGGCGATGCTGATGACCAGTCGCGTGTTGGAGCGCACCAGCATGGCGCGAGCCATCTCGCCCTGGTCGACCAGGCTCTGTAGCTCGGCCGCCTCGTCGGAGTCCAGTTCGCCCGTGGCCAGTTGCTCGGCCGCGAACCGCCCTGTCTCGATCTGTTTGGCCAGCTCGACCTCTTCTTCGGCCGACAGCAGGCGCTGGCGATTCGTCTCCAGCATGTAGCGGCTGAGGAAATCGCCCACGGGCAGTTCGTTCAGGGCTGAACGTCGCGCCTGGTGGGTCTTCTGCAGCGCCTCGAAATTGTCGCCGGCATGCTGCCGGTCGAATTCGTCCAGATAGTTTTCCAGGTCGAGGAATTCGGCGTCGTTATCCTCGACGACCTCATCGACCGGGTCGTCATCGGCGCCGGTTGAATCATCGACCAGTTCGTCATCATCTTCGTCGATTTCGTCGATATCAAGCGTCGCGCTGATAGGTTTGATCGCGACACTGGGACCATCCAACTCGTCGACGTCGAGTTCGACGGTGGGAATCCTGGATGTGGTTTTGTTGGTGGCGGCCAGGCCCCCGAAGAATTCAATGGTTTCGCTCGTTCTCTTCTCTTTCTTCTCCCTCTCAATATCCGCCAAAACTAGTGACATAATAGTGCTCTCTCTCCGTCCGCCCGTGCATTACCCTGTTCCGTCACAGAAAATACCTGGTTAGTCCGTATATCTCAGGAGCGCTGGTATGGCTCCCGCGACCCAACCATCATAGCCCATTCGTGTTATAAACGCGTTAGTTCCCCGCAGGCTCATCTTGTTCACATCTGGCCGAGCCCGCGGCGAGCAACTCCCGAAATAACGTCGCTGAGGTATTGACGCCCCGCAAGGGGGTAATCTTACTTAATTGGTGTGAATCTGGTGGCCCGTGCGGGTCAGATGGCAGAAAGATGGGCGCAGCGGAGGGCATGGCGCTCTTTCGCGGCCTCTATTGCAGATGGCGGGGCGCGCCGGCCCGTTTTAGCTCATGCGCTGATTCTACTGAGTCTGGAATCGTTGTTCAATGCGGCGGGCGGCGTCTTCCTCGCCCGGCGGCACCAGCAGTTCGACGGTGTATGGCTGATACAGAGTGACGTTGGTCTGCGACAGCGAGCGCAGCCGGAAGACGAGCCGCGCCGGCCCGTCGCCCTCGACCAGTTGCACGCCGCGCAGATCGGCCAGCGGCTTCTCCCACATGTGCAGCACGCCGTTGACGAACAGGCCGTCGGTAGCGATGTACGCTTCGCCCCCGCTGCGCAACGCTCGCCGGCGCTGGATGTGCGGCGCGGCGAACGCGGCGACGGCGGCCACGAGCAGGACGCCGGCCATGAGCGCCACGAATAGCCCCATGTCCTCGCCCTGCCGGAAACCTATGAGCAGAAAGATAATCGTGAAGAACACCAGCCACGCCGTCACGATTAGCAGAAGGAAGAGATTGCGCGCTTTTGTCTCCCGGAAATCACGCTCGACCTGTTTGAGGCTCAGCTCGGCCGGATAGATCCAGTGGGCCAGCAAGTTCTGCCCGTTCAGGATCGCGCCCAGTCGTCGCGCC
>WBZO01006814.1_pt1 | contig 10877 bp, 13 predicted proteins | sample 5204261 | NCBI WGS metagenome assembly WBZO01 (sample SAMN12412400, study PRJNA552823) | activated sludge metagenome | isolation source: activated sludge from anammox sidestream of wastewater treatment plant... | place: USA: North Carolina | collected 2017-09
CGCAGCGCAGGTAGTCATCGAACTCCTCGCGAACATACTCCGGAAGCGAACGGTCTTCCGCTTCGAGCCACGCTGGCGCAGTGCTGCGCGCCAGGCGAATTGCTGCTGCAAGCAGGGCAGGCGCAGCTCGACGACGCGGGGCTGCCGGCCGAGGTCGGCGCGGCATTCCTGGCCTGGCGCGATGAGCCGGGGCGGCGCGAGCTGCTGCGGCGCTGTCTGGAGGCGCTGGCGAGCCTGCAGCAGTCCCTGCGCGACGTGGTGCAGGGCGCGGCGCTGCCGCTGGAAGGTCGCAGCGTGGTGCTGACGGGAACGCTGGCCACGCTCACGCGCGAGGAGGCCAAGGCGCGGCTGGAGGCGCTGGGCGCCAAGGTCGCGGGCAGCGTCTCCAGGCGCACGGACTTCGTGGTGGCGGGCGCTGCCGCCGGCTCCAAGCTCGACAAGGCGCGCGAGCTCGGCGTGGAGGTGTGGGACGAGGCGCGACTGCTGCACTACCTGCGGCAGCAGGCAGCCGGGGAGGGCGCCTGAGCGCAGCTGCGCAGGCTTTTCGCAGGTCCCGTGCCTTTCAAGCCCCTTTACCAGGAGCTGCCCCATGAAACTTCGTCTTGTAGCCCTTGTTGCACTGGCCTTCGCGGCTCCGCTGTACGCTGGGACATGCAACACCACCATCCCGCCCAGCAATCCGGATGGCATCTACATCGGCCGCACCGATGACACCGTAACCGACACCCGCACCGGCCTGATGTGGAAGCGATGCGAGGAAGGCCGAAGTGGCAGCCAGTGCATGGGTGGCGTCCGTGCCACGCATACCTGGGCCGAAGCATTGGCGCGGGCAGAGGCTTCCAGCTTCGCCGGGTACACCGATTGGCGGCTGCCCAGCATCAAGGAGCTGGTGTCGTTGGTGGAGCTTTGCAGGACTTACCCGGCCATCAACGATTCGATGTTTCCGAATACGTCAAGTTCGAGCGTCTGGTCGGGTTCGCCCAATGCCCTCTCCTCGCTCCATGCGTGGGGCATGGATTTCTCCGTTGGCTATGACGACGAATTCCACGACCGAAATTCTCTCCATGGCGTTCGACTTGTACGCGACGTACAGTGATTTGATACTTTGATGATGCTGATCGTGCCGATGTGTGGTGCAAGGCGTGGCATATCAAAACACGCAGGCCAGAAAACGAGGCACGCGAATAAAGGATGCGCCCATCTTTCTGCCTGCAAACCAGCCCGATGAAGCCAATGAAACGCGCCCTTTTCTGCCTGCTGCTCATGCTCCAGACAACGACATGCCTCGCCATCGAGCCATTGGCCTGCGCACGCAAGGCGTTCGCGCAGGTGATGGCTGCGGTTTACGGGGTCGATATCGAGAACATGGTCGTCCAGCCACAACATCCTGGCCTGCCCGACAATCCCTACGATGCACTGGCAACGCCGCCCTTCTTCGCTTTTCGTGCAGATTGGCCTGGCATGGATCCGGGGCCGCGCGGCTTTGCGGCAGCGGATGGGCGCGTCGTTGCGGCACGATCTGCCGATGCCATCCGTGACCTGCTCGAAGCGGCCGGCATGGCGCAATCGCCTCCGCCTGCCGAGGCGATCGTTCGGCGGCTGATGTGGCTCTACCAGCCAAATCCTGGCGATCGTCTGATCACATCTCATCCCGAAAAGCTGAAAGTGACGCCTCCTGCGATCCAGCAAAATGGTGACGGGTCGATCCGTATCGTCTGGTTCGTGCAGCGTGGCGGCCAGACAGGCTTCACGGGTGTTCACCGCGCGGTCTTCACCCTGACAGCCCAAAACGGGCCACGCTTCACCGAGAGCCGCCTGAAATGAGCATGAGCACCGCCACCTCCCGGCCATTCCTTCAAGGATTCGTGGCGATGCAGAGATTCGCTACCCGCACTCGCCATTCGCTGGCCGCCGTGCTCGTTCTTGCCATTCTGTGGGCGTCGCCGGCAGCGGCGGGCGCGGAGCGCAGCGCGGACATCGCCCGCGACAACTTCGCGCGCAGCCTTGTCGATTCGCTGGGGCTGGCACCTGGCAGCTTCAAGATTGAGCCACCTGCGGGTGCCGAGGACGTGGGCTACCACGCGGCACTGAAGACCGGGCCGCTGTATGCATGGACCGCCTACGATGCCAATCTGAAGCCACTCGTCAACGGTTTTTCTTCACCGGGGCCGGATGCCCAAATCGCCTTCGAGGGTTACAAGGGCGGTATCGGCCGTCCCGGCGGTCTGTCGGCGCTGATGCGCGCAATGCATGTTCTCGATCCATCGAACCGACTGCCGATCGACGATATCGCTCGCAGAGTGGCCTTCTGCCTCAATCGCACGGATCGGGCCGAGTTCCTGTTCGACGAGGATGTGATGCGCAGTTCGGGCTTTGCGCCACCGGCGGCGGTCCATCCGCCCGCGATCACCACCCGGCGCGGCCAGGTGACGCTCACCTATTTCACCCTGGTGCAGGGCTTCACCGGCACCTTCGATGTCTGGAAGATCGTGGTGAAGGTGGGAACGGGCTACCGCGTGGCCGTCACACGCGACGAGGTGCGCTGGTGATGCTTTCCCGGCATTCGCTCGCCCGGTTCGAGATCATGCTCACCGTGGCCGTGCTCGTCGTGATTGGCCTGCTGGCATGGTTGAATGGTCGCGCCGACAGCGACGGACTGCGGCTGATCCTCGCCAGCGTCATCGTCGTGACGGGCATCGGGCTGGCGCTGCTTCACCGCAGGCACCTATGGCGTGTGCCCATCATCGCCGTCCTGTCTTCGGTTGCGCTCGTTGTCGTCTTCCTGACCTCGCCGGACGCAAACATCCCGATCTTCGAGGAGTTCATGTACTTGGCCATTGGGGCGGCATTCGTCTGGCTGCTGGTGTGGGTGCTCGTTCGCATGGTTTTTCCGCGCACAACGGCCAAATACCAGGCACTGCCGATGCTGATTCTCGCCTGTGTCTTTTCCTTCGCACTGCTGGCGTCCAGCCTCGGTGCCTGGCTCAAGGCCGCCGATATCAACGCGCTTCCGAAAAATGCCATCGCCACGACCGGCGCGGAGATCGCCGCACTGTGGGAACAACCCTGGGGCACGCGCTACAACGGCATCTTTGCGGTCGGTCGCATCGGTGATCCTGCCAAACGCCAGAGCACCGGGGGCCGAGACTACCTCGCCTACTACAATGCGCCTCGTTCTATCGGATTTACCCGTGACTCCGCCACGCATCTACCTGTTTCCTACGTGATGCAAATGGCCGATGGCGCGGAAATATGGGTTCAGGGCATCGCCGGGAGAAAACAGGCGAGCAACTGGCCGGATTGCGGCCCCTATCTTTACCAGCACTGCTTGCGGGAGGGCGATCCGGTCGTCATCTGGGCCGATCCCGGTGAACTGCGCACCGTGACCGGTGGCGAGCCGAGCAGCGCCCTGAACAATACGCGGTTGATCGCCTATGGCAGCCTTGATGAGTTCCGCACGGGCTATCTTGCCCGAGCCGTCGCAACCGCTCGTATCTTCGGCTGGATCGCGCTGGCCTTCATGCCGTTTTCCCTGCTTCCAGCGTTCCTTGGCTGGCGACGCTACCGCTGGCTGCGCACGCATGGCTCGGACGAACCCGCGCGAATCACGATCTCATGGACATGAGCATGTTTTTTTTCTGCACAGGAGAGGCATGAATGAAGGTGATTGGTGATGTGATCGACGCGACGTTTGCACCATTGGGCATGATCCAGGCATTCGTGATCCTGGCTCTGATCCTCGCCACGATGGCCGGCCTCTATTTCTTCCTTGTCCGGCCCAACAAGTTGGACTCCGAAGCGCTTCAGCGGCTCGCCGGCAAGCGAGGCTGGACGATCAAGCGCAAGATGGCAGGGGTTAGCGGAGCCGTAAGTCAAAGCGGTCGCGGTTATCGCATCGAGGTCCAGCCGACAGATGGATCGGGCTGGTCGTGCGAGGTGACCCGTTACCAGAACATCGGCAGTGGCGGCCATGTCTGGAAGACCGAGTTTGTCGATCCAACCACCGGCCCGTTGGACGGTATGGTCGTCATCGGCCCTGCCATCCCGAAAAAAGAAGCCGAGGCAGCCGCCATGCTGCTCGGTTCGTTCGGTGGCGGGTTTGGCAAGATGCTGTTGTCCAAACTGCTCGGCGACGAATCCGAAAGCGTCGGGAATCTTCAACTCCTCAAGGATGCCGGAATTTCTGGCGCGACAGTGTTTGCCACGCCGGATGCACCAGCGGACCGAATCGGCGCCGCCTATGCGCCTTTGCTCGAACGCTGGCTCAGGACGCATCGCCACGAAAAGGAATTTCCGATCCTGATCGCAGGGCAAGACAGGCTGCGCATCCGGCTGCGCACCGATGCTGATAAGGCGGACAGTCTCGAAGCCTTTCTCGACCATGCGCTGGCGGCCAGAGCGGCGCTTGCGCAGTGATAAGCCCATTGCCCATGCACGAAGCCAGCGTCAGTGCGTTGCGCCGGTGCAGTGGTCGCCGGTTCCGGCTGATGTGGTTGTGCGATGTTCGATGCGACTCAGCCAACCCGGCCCAGGCAATCGTCTGATCACCTGATACCCGCAATACCTGCTGGGAGGCGTGGCTCTGCGGATGGAGGTTGCCGTCGACTGGAAAATGCTGCTGCTGATGTTGGCTTTGATCTTGTCGGGAGCCGTCATCACGTTGCGTTGGAACAGCTGAGGTGGCGCGCGGGCAGGCGGCGAGGCCGACAGCGGCGTATGCGTAGCGTATGCGTATAGGAAGTTCAACCGCCCTTTTCGGCCAGTCTGCCGGCTAGGCAGGGTCGTGCAACCGCCGGTTTGGGCACGGATCGTTCGCCTTTGAGTGGGATTCCGGACCGTTGAGGCCCGCCGCGGGTGGCCGTCCGCGTCCATTTCTCGCCGATTCCCGACAGCGGGCCGAGCGCAAGCCAGCGGGATTGTGGCCGCGTCGGGTCGAGTTGGGATTTCACCGTCGGCTGGGCAGCCGTCGGCGTGTCACGCAGCCGCAGCGGGTGGCGCGCGCGCTGCGGGCCGGTAGTGCGCCTACTCCAGCGCACCGTGCTTCGCGAAGTGCGCCAGGATGGCGCGGATGGCGGCGGGTTCTTCGATGCTGGCGACAATCCGCACGCTGCCGCCGCAATGGGTGCAGGTGGTCACGTCGATGTTGAAGACACGCTTGAGGCGTTGCGCCCAGCTCATCGCGCGGCGCTTCTCCTCGGGGCTGCGCGGCGCGTCGTTGGCGCTGACCTCGACCGGTGCGGCATCGGTCGCAGGCCGCTTGCCTCGCCCCGAGGGTGTCAGCTGCGCAGGCAAGTTCGCGTTCGGGGCGAATACGCCGTGGAAGCGGGTCAGGTGGGCGCGCGGTGGCGGGATCAGGGCTGCGAGTTTGGCCATGGACTCGATGGGCTCGAACTCGACGTGCGTGGTGCCATCGCGCCACGGCGTCTTGAGCTGGTAGCGTTGACCTGCCCCCCGTTTTCAGTGCCAGTCCGACTTCAGTAGAGTCCGCCAACCCAGCGAGGGCGGACATGAAGAAGCGGTTCACCGAAGAACAGATCATCGGCTTTCTGAAGCAGGCTGCGGCCGGGGCACCGATCAAGGAGCTGTGCCGCAAGCACGGTTTCAGCGACGCCTCGTTCTACCTGTGGCGGCGCAAGTTCGGCGGGATGGACGTGCCCGATGCCAAGCGCTTGAGGGCGCTGGAAGCGGAGAACGCCAAGCTCAAGAAGCTCTTGGCGGAGGCCATGCTCGACAACGAAGCGTTGAAGGTCGTCGCGCGGGGAAAATTCTGAGCCCGCAGGCGCGGCGTATCGCCGTCTGCGCCGTGCGGGCCAATCTCAATCTGTCCGAACGCCGCGCCTGTCGCGTGCTCGGCCTGTCGCGCAGCGTGCTGCACTACGCCTCGCATCGGACGGACGACGGACTCCAGCAGCGTCTGGTCGAACTGGCCGATGAACGCCGGCGCTTCGGATATCGGCGACTGCATATCCTGCTCAGACGCGAAGGGTTCAAGGCCAATCACAAGCGCGTGCATCGGCTCTACCGCCAAGCCGGCTTGGCCGTGCGCAAGCGCCGCAAGCGCGCCCACGTAGCGATCGAGCGGCGCCCGCTGCAGATTCCGCCCGGGCCGAACCACACCTGGTCGATGGACTTCGTGTTCGATGCCCTGGCCAACGGCAGGCCGATCAAGTGTCTGACGGTGGTTGACGATTGCACCAAGGAATCGGTCGAGATTGCCGTCGCACGCCGGATCAACGGACAGGGCGTCGCCGATCTACTCGACGCCGTGTGCCGCTTCCGCGGCTATCCCTTCATCATCCGCACCGATCAGGGACCAGAGTTCACGGGGCGAGCGCTGGATCAATGGGCTCATGCCAACGGCGTCCGGCTGATGTTGATTCAGCCGGGCAAGCCCACGCAGAACGCGTACATCGAGAGCTTCAACGGACGGTTCCGCGACGAATGCCTCAACGAGCACTGGTTCGTCACTCTTGCTCAAGCCAAGGCGCAGATCGCCCAGTGGCGCCGCGACTACAACGAGATTCGACCGCACAGCTCGCTGCAAGGTCGGACACCCGCCGAGTTCGCGGCGACCATCAGAGCGGACGGAACCATTGCAACCCCACCCAAGAGCGATAAGCTCGTCACTCAGGACTCTACGAAGTAGCCGGTGGCCCTGGGAATGGGGGCAGGTCAGTTGGATGGTAATGATGTTGTCAGTTTTGAAATTCTCTTACCATCCCAATTAAAATAGATATAGTGGCATTCGATAGTGTCGCCATCATCACCGACAGGCAATACTAAGTTACCAAAACTTTCATCATCTGATCCTCGCTGATTATTCGGCATAGCAACACAGGCTCTTATTTTCAGTTTACTAGGGATATCTCTTCCATACCCAAAGAGCTCATGCCAATGTTTACCTGATTCAGAACGAAGTAGCTTATGGATAAAAACGGCATAAGCAATTGCTTGCTTAAGTGCGCTCTGAGGTGGCTCCTGAGTTGTATATTCATCCTTAACTTCAATGACAGTTAAGTAATTAGCTCCGCCACGCCCTGTACGCGCCAGAATATCAACGCCGCCACCATTAGCACCGCTGTAACGTATGTTATTAGAGTCACTGGCAGAAATTGGCGTTGGCATAGCAAAGCGTGTTTTTGCAAATCTGACCGGTTGAATATCTGTCAGCGATTTATCGGCACTTGATGTTTTGGAAAATTCACTAATCAGACAAGACTCCAGATTGTGCTCTTTATTGCCCTTCTTAGCAGCATCCGTCCTCTGTGGCTTACCTGTAATAAAATGGCGGCGGAACGCTATAGCCTTTGGTGAAAGCCAAGGTTCATCACTCAATGCCTCTCCCTTATATCCGAAATCACGTTGATTATTCTCAACTAGCTCTTTGCCTCCTGGCGAATTGGTTGACAGCTTTACCTCTTCACCACCAGTCACTCTGATGGTTCCAATTTCCTGACCTTGATAACGCAGGGAATATGTTACTGTATTCTTGCTTCCATTTTTTATCAGAGAAACTGTTAAATTCTTTGTAAGCGGCGTTTTTACACTAAACAAGCCATTTGCCTTTTTAATGTACCCCACTCTTTCATCACTCAATTCTTCAGCATAGCTTTGATACCGTTCTTTCCACTCCTCGTTTTCTTTCAGCTTTTTCAGTACACAATCAATTGTTGATTGATAATCAGTAGTCATCCGCTGCTCCTTGTAGTTTATTAATCACTTAATTCATCACTCCGACAAGTACCGGACAAATACCATCGAAAGATTATCCGGCGCACCGGCTGCCATTACTGCTTTACGCCACAGTTTTACTTATTCCAGTAGGATCTTTACTCAAAACTCTATCGCAAATTATAAAGATACAAAACCGCCGCCCAACCACTTGGCATAGTCACAGGAGGATAGTCCAGTTCCTTACCATATTTCACCATCATTTCCAGAAAATACTTTGCATGCAAAAAAGCTTCCACAATTGGACGTGTTGCTTCCGCCCAGCGCTTATTATCCGCTTTACTGAAAATCCTATTGGTGCCTTCACCGACAATTGCCAAAAAATCATCGTTCAATGGGTAATCCGGCATCAGCTTTTCAAATGCTGTCACTATCGCCTGCGTTTGCATCTGCAAATAAAAAACCTTGTAACTCCCATGATAAAACCTGTAGATACGATCCTCATATGGCGTATCGACGGTTTCTTCCAGTAGAGCCGAAAGCTCAGGCAATGATGCTTTAATCCGGTTGAACAGCAAATTAACCTTCGGGCAGGCATCCGGCCCTTCCAGCAACTCCTCCAGATTTTCATGTATCGACTTGGAAGGAGAAGCCGGCTCCATCAAGCCCATTTTAATCATTTGTGCCACCGTTGGTTTTTTCACTATCAATCCTCCAGCAGCAATGTTTCGTTATTCGCCAGCGGCCATACCTTATCAAAATGTTTCGGAAAATCCGCAGCATTCACGGTATGAACCGGCACCAGTTTTTTCGGCTTAATGGCGGCGGCCAGTTTTTTCAGATCATCGGTATAGGCATGGCCGCTGGTGTGAATATACTGCCACTGCGTACCGGCCATTTGTTCGATAGCGGCAAAATCCGGCTGCTTGTTTTTGTAACCCAGCCACATCGAATACACCAGTTGTGGGGCGTTTTTTTGTGCTACAAATTGTTCGCACAAACGTTTCAGCTCGAAATTGGACAGCCGGAAAACATGGTTGGTGGCGCTGTAATCTATCGCATCACGTTTAATTTGCCGCTTGCTGTAGCGGTATAAGAATTCCACGCCCAGCTTTTCCGCCATGATGTTCGACTGGTTGCGCGGATAAAAAACGCGCAGGTGGTCGTCTTCGTGTGGTGGCAGGCCCGGCGCAAACGGTTTTAACTGTTCCAGCAAATACATCTGGTATAAATCCAGAACCAGAATACGACCACTACGCTTGGCTGCCCGATACAAACTAACGATACGGTCTATGTTACTGCCGGAACCACTGACAAACATCGGTACCGGTTTTTGCATGGCTGCGACCAGTGCATCCTCTACTGACTGTTCATCCGGAAATGTCACCGGATGCCCGTCATCCAGCGTTGTGCCTTCCATCAGCATCACATCCGGCTGCTGTATTTTTTTCAGCAGGTAATCATTGACGCGCTGGTTGCGCCCATGCATACGGAAATCACCGGTGTAAAAAATACGCTTGCCGTTTACTTCCACCAGCAGGCTGCACGCACCAAAAGCGGAATGATCCATCATGAATGCAGTGACGGTAAAAGGGCCGATACTGAACGCCTTGCCCGGCACAAAGGTTTGGCAACTTTGCAGGCGTTTAGCGTGCAGATTTTCCGGCAGAAAAATATTGCCTACCGATAACAAAGTTTGACAAGCTTCACTGATAAAAACCGGTGTGTCCGCTTCCACGTAATCAATCAACCCGTAATGATCGGGATGCGCATGGCTGATAATGAATGCTAACGGTTTGTTACCATCAGCCGCGACATCCAGCAAAATGCCGTTTTCCAGCGCTGGCTGCTTTACGGCATTTTTATCCAGCTCGGCACCACCGGCTTCCATCAATGGCATACCGTAATCCAAAATAATCGAATCACTGCCACGAATAATTTTGATGCAACTGCCACCAATGGTATCAGCACCGCGCAGCAGGTGGATGCAGGTTTGTTCTGTACTCATATTGCCTCCTTAAAGAATCGTTTATTTCCCTATATTCAAAATAAACGGAAAGATATTTACTGAAATTCCGAAAAATCCGACAAACGGTACAAAACCATCACCGAACGGTAAAATCTGCTGTTTTTTTAAGCTGTAAACGGCACCAATAACGGCGGCCAGTGGCCGCCCTACGCCCGCCACGTTGTCACTGCTGGCCTGCCAATAAGGCATGGATAGCTCTGGCCGCCGTGGCGCTGGCATCGGCGCGGATGGATTCATGCAATGCGTAAAACTGTGCAATTTGTTGCTGCCGGTACGGTTTATCCAACAAGGCTTTTTGCAAGGCAGGCAACAGCTGCTAGGAAGTTCAAACGCCCTTTTCGGCCAGTCTGCCGGCTAGGCAGAGGTCGTGCAACCGCCGGTTTGGGCACGGATCGTTCGCCTTTGAGTGGGATTCCGGACCGTTGAGGCCCGCCGTGGGTAGCCGTCCGCGTCCATTTCTCGCCGATTCCCGACAGCGGGCCGAGCGCAAGCCAGCGGGATCGTGGCCGCGTCGGGTCGAGTTGGGATTTCGCCGTCGGCTGGGCAGCCGTCGGCGTGTCACGCAGCCGCAGCGGGCGGCGCGCGCGCTGCGGGCCGGTCGTGCGCCTGCTCCAGCGCACCGTGCTTCGCGAAGTGCGCCAGGATGGCGCGGATGGCGGCGGGTTCTTCGATGCTGGCGACGATCCGCACGCTGCCGCCGCAGTGGACGCAGGTGGTCACGTCGATGTTGAAGACACGCTTGAGGCGTTGCGCCCAGGTCATGGCGCGGCGGCGCTCGTGGGGCGTGCGGTGGTCGCTGTTCGCGTTGACATCAGCTGGCGCGACCTCGCTGGCGAGCCGTTTGCCACGCCCCGATGGCGTCAGCTGTGCACGCAAGTTCGCGTTCGGGGCGAATACGCCGTGGAAGCGGGTCAGGTGGGCGCGCGGTGGCGGGATCAGGGCTGCGAGTTTGGCCATGAACTCGATGGGCTCGAACTCGACGTGCGTGGTGCTACGGCCCGTCTGCCTCGATCCGCTGCGCCAAACTCTGGCCACGGATTAGTTGCATCGAGAAGAAGTTCATCTCCGCGAACATGCCGATCTCGAAGATCGGCACGATGTTGAGATGGGCAAGCCGCGCCGCGCTGCGCGCCTCGTGACGGAACCGTGCAATGAACGCAGATAATGCCCACGGCCC
>WBZO01006816.1_pt1 | contig 10876 bp, 14 predicted proteins | sample 5204261 | NCBI WGS metagenome assembly WBZO01 (sample SAMN12412400, study PRJNA552823) | activated sludge metagenome | isolation source: activated sludge from anammox sidestream of wastewater treatment plant... | place: USA: North Carolina | collected 2017-09
CTCTGGTCGGTCGATCGCGTGGCGGCTGTGTCCTGCGTCACACCACGGATCACGGACGGTGTGATGACGCTCACATCGAGGACCGCCGTCGCAAGACGAGGATGCCACCCATGCCCGCAGGCTCAGGCGGGTCGCGGTGCGCGAGGTTCCGGATGCCATCAAAGACCGGGTGGGGCCGATGCCCAGTCAGCCGCTCGGCGACGCTCGGGATGCTGGCCGTCGTGTCGTTCGCAGGGTGTGCCGCGGGGGTCCCTCGCCCTGGCACTCCCGCCACGAGTCTCGTGAGAACGCCAGCACCGACGGCGCAGCCGAAGGCCTCCGCGGGTGCCCGCACCGGCTTGGCCTGCCTGCCCGCTGACGACGCCCCGACCGGACCGTCCGAGCCGGGCGCGTCGGGACCGCTCGCGCCGGGCGCCGCCGTGGCCATCGCCGGTTTCGCGTTCAGCCCGACCACGCTCCGGGCTCCCGTGGGGACGACCGTGCGCTGGACGGACCAGGACCTCGTGGCCCACACCGTCACTGCGGACGACGGTTCATTCGACAGCGGCGTGGTCCAGCACGGCGGCACATGCGACCTGACGCTCGCGTCCCCCGGCACGATCGCCTATCACTGCACCATCCACCCTGCGATGGTCGCGACCATCGAGGTCACCGAATCGTGAGCGACGGATCGATGGAGGCACTCGTCGTCTATGGGGCGCCATGGTGCCCCGACTGCCGCCGCTCCAAGGCGTTCCTGACCGAGCAGCGGGTACCGCACCGCTGGGTCGACGTGGACGCAGATCCTGCCAGCCTGGCAGCGATGCAGCAGCTGCAAGGCGGCGGACGGACCATCCCGACCATCGTGTTCCCCGACGGCTCCGTGCTCATCGAGCCATCCAACGCCGAACTCGCCAGCAGACTCGGGCTCACCCTTCGCGCCAGCCGCTCCATCTACGACCTGCTGGTGATCGGCGGTGGCCCCGCGGGCCTCACCGCGGCCGTGTACGCGGCTCGCGAGGGCCTGGATGCGCTCGTGCTGGACCGTGGCGCCCTCGGAGGGCAGGCCGGTGCCACCGAGCGCATCGACAACTACCCCGGGTTCCCGGAGGGCATCCGTGGGGCATCGCTTGCCGAGCGCCTCATCGCGCATGCGCGGCGCTACGGGGTGGAACTGCTGTCGGGCGTGGCGGTCGAGCGGGTCCGACGCGAGTCGGACTGCCTCATGGCGGACACGTCGATGGACTCGATGTACGGCGCAGATGCCGTCATCGTCGCCACCGGGTCCCGGTATCGGCTCCTGGGCATCCCAGGCGAGCGAGAGCTGACGGGAGCCGGCGTCCACTACTGCGCCACCTGCGATGGTCCCTTCTACCGTGGTGCGCGTGAGCTGGTGGTCGTGGGAGGCGGCAACTCCGCACTGGAGGAGGCGCTCTTCCTGGCCGGCCTCGTGGATCACGTGACGGTGCTCGCGCGTGGTGACCTGCGGGCCAGCGCGCTGGTGAGCGACCGAGTGCTGGCACACCCACGCATCACCGTCAGGACCGACACGGACGTGATCGCCTTCGAGGCCGATCGCGGGCGTCTGGCGGCGATCATGGTCCGCCACCGCCGGACCGGACAACCGGAGCGGCTCACGCCGGCGGCCGCGTTCGTGTTCGTGGGCCTGGACCCGAACTCCGGCTTCCTGAGCGGCTCGATCGACCTCGACCCTGGAGGGTTCGTCACGACCGACGCCACCTTCCAGACCTCGCTCGAGGGCGTCTTCGCCGCCGGGGACGTCCGCGCAGGCTCGACCAAGCAGATCGCGAGCGCAGCCGGCGAGGGCGTCGCGGCGCTGCTGTCCGTCCGGCACTGGCTGGAGGCCCGTCACCTGGCCGCACGCCGGGTGCCCGATGACGCCGAGCCCCTCGGTGGTCCACCACGGCCTTGACACCCGTGCAGGCACGGGGTGTAGCGTGAGCACATGCCCAGCGCGACCGAGACGGGCTTCCTGGTCATCGCCGACCTGACCGGGTACACCGCCTACCTCGCCGGCAGCGAGCTCGAGCACGCTCCGGTGATTGCGGGTGACCTGCTCGAGACGATCGTCGGCCGGTTGGACCCGCCATTCCGCTTGGTGAAGTTCGAGGGGGATGCCGCGTTCCTCGTCGTCGCCGACGGGCAGGCCCAGGGCTCGCTCCTGCTCGACGCGGTCGAGGCCTCCTACCTCGGCTTCCGACGCCGACTCCGGAGCATCGACGCGGCGACGGCCTGCGACTGCGCCTCCTGTCGCCTGGCGCCCAGGCTCGACCTCAAGCTGTTCGTCCATCACGGCTCGTACGTCCACAGCCGGATCGCGGGACGCGACGAGGTCGCGGGCCCCGATGTCATCCTCGCCCACCGACTCCTCAAGGGGACCGTCGCCGCGGAGGCTAGGGCGGCCGGGTTCGCCCTGTTCACCGCAGCGGCCGTGGAGGCACTTGGGCTCGACCCCGCCGCCCTCGGGATGGTCGCCGGCGAGGAGGCGATCGAGCACCTCGGTGCCGTCCCCACGTTCGTCTGGGACCTCGAGTCACGCTGGCGGATCGAGACCGACCGGCGTCTGCTCGATGGCTCCATGGGCGAGGTCGTCCTGGACGTCGACATGGACCTCGCCTCCCAGCAGTCAGAGGTATGGGCCCATCTCACGACCCCTGCACTTCGGGGCCGCTGGGAGGGACCGATCGTCATCGAGGAGTCGTCGATCGGTGGGCGACGCGGCGTGGGGACCGTCACCCAATGCGTGACCGGGCGCCTCGCGACCATCGAGGAGGTGGTCGACTGGCAGCCCTACGACCACATCGGCTGGCGTCTCACGGTCCCCGACATCGGACCGGTCGACGCGACGATCGACCTCGACCCCGTGGAGACCGGGACGCGGGTCCATCTGCGATGGACGTCGGAGGGTCCCATCGATGCGGACGCGCACGCGACGCTCGCGCGCGACAAGCAGGCTGCCCTGAGACGCCTCGCCGAGCAGCTCGAGGCGGCAGCGAGCACCAGCACGGCACCGGGGGTGGGAGGATGATCCGCTACTCGTCAGACGTCACCATCGCGCGACCGCCGCATGTGGTCTACGAGGCGCTCCTCGATCCTGAGACCTACCCGAAATGGACCGACATGGTGGACGTGGCGTTCGACGGCCCCGGGGTGCCCCAGGTGGGGACGCGGGGCCGCTTCCGCCTGGCCAAGGGGCCCATCAAGGGGGCGCTGGACATGGAGCTCACGGAGCTCGATCCCGACAGGCGGGTCGTGTTCCGGGTCACGCATCCGACCCTCGACTGGACGGCGGTCTCGACCCTCACGCCGTCGGGTGCCGGCACCCGTCTCACCTACGCCGGCGAACTCAGGCTGCGGGGCTGGCGTCGCCTACTCGAGCCGCTGGCCGCCCGCGAGGTCCGGGACGGTGAGGCGTCCGAGGCGCTGCGCCTGAAGGCGCTCCTGGAGGCCGCGCCAGGCCCCCCCGAGCAAGCCGCTTGAGGATCGGCCCGCGCCACGAGCGAGCGGGACAGGCGGCCGGCCGCCCAGCGCCGCTCGCGCCTGCGCGCTCAGAACACGATGACCTTGTCCGCCCAGACGGTCCAGTCCGCGAGCTCCGCCATGGACGACCGACGCGCCCCATCAACGAGCTCCGCATCGACACAACCGCGTGCGTCCAGGCACGTGCCGCAGCAGCCGACCGAGACCCCGCGGCGGACCAGGCCCTCGAGCATCCGTCCGATGTTGTAGTGGCCGTCGGGCGTGGTCTGGCCGCTCCTGGCGCAGCCCACCGAGTCGGCCATCAGGAACACCCGGACCTCGTCGCCCTCGCGCCTCGCGAGCGCGGTGGCGAGACGCAGCCCGTTGTATGGGCGCTCGTTGCCGTAGGGGGCATCATTGAGGATGAGCAGCGTCTTCATCGGCCCATCGTAGGCTCGGGGATCGGTGCGACCGTTCCGCGGCGCGAGCGGCGGTCCCGTCTCATCGTCGCACCCGGGATCGCGTGCCGTTCGGCGACCGCCTCGTCGAGGTCAGGCCGTCAGCCAGGCCCGAGCGGCGTCCGTCTCCGTGACACGGAAGACGCGGACGTCACCAGGGATGAGCGGGCCGAACAGGTGGACCGCGTGTCGGACCCAGTCAGTGTCGGTCACGACCGCGATCCGCTCGAAGGACCTCCACTGCCCGATGCCCACCGACGCGTCGGCGAGCACGGCGCTCGTGTCGTATCCCTCGAAGCCCTGCCCGAGCTCGAGGTACAGGCGCGCCTTGTGGCCGCCCGCGGTCGCTTGCTCGATGGCTGGGTCCAGCACGGTCCGATAGTCGTCTCCCGTGACCCGACCGACACCGCGCACGGCGACGACACTCTCGGGCATCCCCTCGACCTTCTGGAACATGGGTCACCTTCCGTTCATCGGGCACGCTCAAGGAGGCGGACCACGAGCCACAACCACGCCGCCGGGGTCCCGAAGAACAGGACGCGCGCCCAGCGGGGATCACGGAAGTCCGCGGGCACCATCGCCCTGCCACGTCCTGCGTCCACGGCCCCCCCGAGACTCCATGCGGGTTGTGCCCCGCCGATATCGCCAGAGCATGCAGGTTACCGAGATGCCAGAGACGGCTCCACACCGAGCCGCCGCAGAAGCGCTGGTGCTGGCGGGGCGCGGCGACAGGGAGGCGGTGTCAGGCACCAGGTGGCGCATCGCCGCCATCACGGACGACCCTGGGAGGGCACCCGCCGGACCCGTCCGACTGGGCCTTCGTCGTTCTGCCACACTCCGGGCGTGGGCACCGTGACGGAATACCTCGCCAGTCTCGACACGCCCGCCCGTTCGCTGCTGGGTCGCCTCCGCGTGCGAGCCATGGAGCTTGTCCCGAGCGCCGACGAGGGCATGAGCTACGGGATGGCCGCGCTGCGCTATCGCGGGCGCCCGCTCATCGCGGTTCAGGCGACCAAGGCTGGCTATTCGGCGTATCCGTTCAGCGCCGTCGTCGTGGCGGCCGTGGTCGCGCGGCACGCCGGGCTCGACGCCACCAAGGGCGGCATCCGGTTCACGGACGAGAGGCCGCTGCCGGCCGATGCGTACGACGCGCTGGTGCTGGCTCGGCGCGACGAGATCGACGCGGCGCTCGCCCGTCGCTGACGGCCACCACGCGTCCCAGCATCGCCGCCGCGACGAGCAGGTCGGTCCAGGTCGCGACTCGCTCCCCGAGGCCCTGTCCGCCTCGGCGAGGTGCCGAGGGCCTGCCTGCCCCGGGAAGATGCCGCCGGTGACGGCGCCGGGCGACAGCACGTTCGCGCCGCAGGGCACCAAGGGGGATGCGATGCCGCGGCCCCATCACATCGAACCCGGGCGCACGCACCGCGCCCCACGACCCCCGGGGTGCGTCCGCGGGTCGGTGGGCTGGTCGGGGCGACCGAACCTACCCCTGCCTGGAGGTCGTGCCCTTCCTGCTGGACGATCCCTTCTTGCCCCGGCCACCCGCCTTGAGGCCCTCGGCGATCCCGGCCTCTTCCGCACCCTCGGCCATTGTCGACCACGCGGGCCAAATGCGCGGGTCTGATCGGGCGCCCATGGCGACGGTCATCGGCGGTGGTGCGCGATGGCTCGCCCTCCAGGCGCGCCCCAACCAGTCGGGTGGGCTCGGGCCTACGCCGGGTGATCGCCATCAGCCGAACCCTCCCGGCGAACGGCCCCCTCCCATGCGCTGAGCGCAGCCTCGATCGCCGCGAGCCTGGAGAGGATCTGCTCATGCTGCGCGCGCAAGGCCTCGAGCGCGTCGTGCTCGCGAGTCTCGTCGCCTGCGAGCCGTCGGCGCTGCGAGGCCTCGACGAACGTGGAGGTGATCGCCGCCGTCAGGATGGTGAGCAGGGCGACGGCCACGATCATCACGGCGGCGCCGACGAGCCGGCCGACGATCGTCGTCGGCACGTGGTCGCCGTACCCCACGGTTGTTGCCGTCTGCAGCGTGTACCACAGCGCGCCGCCCAGGTCGGGGAAGTCGCGTGAGTCGAAGATCCACACCACGAGCCCGCCGAGGAGCACGATGGCGAGAGTGATGGCGATCATCACATAGGCCGCGTTCCTGATCGATGACGGGTCCTGTGCGAACCGATCCATCGCGTGCTGGAGCGGGTTCCGTCGTCTCATGCGCCCAGCGTACAGCGCGCATCCCGTCGCTGGCCGCGAAGGTGACACGGCCCTTGTCCCGCGGGCGTTCGAGAGCGACCGGTGTCTGCTCGATGGCCCCGCGAGCGAGGTCCGTCCGCACGTCGCGGGGGCTATAGTCCGAGCACCTGGGCCGTCAGAGCGAGGCGACGATCGATGCTCACGGGCACCCAACCGACCTGCCTGCTGATCGCGGACATCTCCGGCTACACGAGCTTCCTCGCCGGGGTCGAGATCGACCACGCGCAGGACATCATGGCCGACCTCGTCAGCACCATCGTCACGTCCCTGCGGCCCACGTTCCGGCTCGCGAAGCTCGAGGGTGACGCCGCGTTCACCTACGCGCCGGCCGAGAAGGTGGACGGCTCGCTGCTCCTCGACGCCATCGAGCGCTGCTACTTCGGCTTCCGACGGCGTCGCCGGGATGTCCGCCAGGCCACGAGCTGCCCCTGCAACGCCTGTGTCCGGATCCCTGACCTCAACCTCAAGTTCGTCGTCCACCATGGCCAGGCGACCCACCAGCGGATGGCCGGCCGCGACGAGCTGATGGGGTCGGACGTCATCGTGGTCCACCGGCTGCTCAAGAACGACGTCGTCGAGCGGCTCGACACGAGCGCGTACGCACTGATCACGCAGGCATGCGTCGACGCCATGGGCATCGACCCGGTCGTCCTGGGCATGACCGGCGTCACCGAGACATACGAGGTGATCGGCGAGGTCCGGGCCTGGGTCCTCGACCTCGAGCGACGCTGGCAAGAGGAGGACGCGCGCCAGCACATCCGGGTGTCCGAGGCCGATGCCATGTACACGGCATCGGTCCAAACGTCGTCCCCGCCACAGCTCGCCTGGGAATTCGTGACCCATCCGGGCCGACGCCTGGGCTGGCAGGCGGGCACCACCGAGATCCTCGTGTCGAACGCGCAGGGCGGCAGACGCGGGGTCGGCACCACGAACCACTGCATGCACGGCAAGGACGCGGTGATCGAGGAGATCCTCGACTGGCGCCCCTACGACTACCTCACCGAGCGAAACACCATGGGCACGCCCCAGGGTCCCGTGCGGTTCCTGTCGACCATCGAGTTCGAGCCCACGCCCACGGGCACCGTCGTGCGATACCGGTTCGCGGCGCCCAGGACCGCCAGGGAGCGCGCCATCATGCGCGATGCGGGCCCGGCCCTCGAGTCGGTGCTCGCGCAGCGCGGGACGGACCTCGCCGCGCAGCTCGACGCGGAGCTGGCGGCACGGTCGGACGCCATCGCGGAGCCGGCGCTGCCAACGGTCCGGCCGGAGGGCGTGCTGGGTTCCCTGGCCCACGACGGCGTTCCGCTCGGGCCCGTGCGCTCCAGCCCTTGACTCGCGGTACCCGCGCCGGGCCAACGGCGTGGCTCTCGCTCGACGGCGCTGGCGCTCGGGCACGTGTCGGACCCCGGCGACGGTAGCACGCGCCCGACACGACCCGGAAGGCTCATCCGCCGGGCCTGGACAGGTCGCGCCGGGTCAGAGCTCGGCGATCAGCTCGACGCGGTCCGGGTGGGTGGCGGCGAGACCCCGGTCCAGCGTCGCGAGCCCACCACCGTGGTGACCACACAGCGCGACCAGGTAGGCGTCGGTGAAGCCGGCATGGCCGGTCACGCGGCGGAGCATGTCCGGCGCGTACGGGATCGCATCGGGCCAGAAGGCATGGCCGCAATGCCCGGTGACGCTCCCCAGGACGCGTGCCGCCTCGGTCGCCGTCGCGCCCGATCGGACGAGCACCCGCAGCAGCGTGCCCTGGGTCACCGGGCAGGTGGCGAACGATCGGTGGCCGCGCGCCGCGAACCACGCCGCAGCGCGCTCATGGTGGACGTGCGACGGCGTCGAGAGGGCCACGAGGACGTTGCCATCGAGCAGCGTCGTCACGCCTCGTCCTCGGCGTCGCGGACGTCGGAGGAGGTGATCACTGTCGGCAGGCGGATCGTGACGAGCCCGGTGACGGCATCGCGATGTAGGCGCCCGCCCGCAGGGGGCGGACCCTCGAGGGCGGCCTCGACCAGATGGGCGATGACGCGGCTCACGGACGTCCGCCGGTCGGCGGCGATGCCCCGGACGCGCTCGAGGACGGGCATGGGTAGGTCGACCGTCGTTCGCATCTGTGCATCATATCATCGGTGATGCACCTCTCTCGTCGCCGACCGGACCATCATCATCGAACCCTTCGTGGCGTCCTCGCGGACCACGCGCGCATGGGCTGCTGGAGCATATCCTCTTGACCTTGTGGTAGCTGACCATGGCGCATCGCCCAGATGGTGCTAGCCGTCCGATCCGCTGCAGGGCGCCGGCCCATCGGCCGTCGAGTCCGAGTGGCGGCACGGGACGACGAGAACGACGCTCAGTCCCGACGCCAGTGGCGGCCCAGCGTCCAGATGCCGCCGTGGATGAGGATGAGATAGGCCAGAAGAGCAGTCAGCAGGCCTACGATCACCATCAGGGTCGTGACGAGCGAATCCACGAGCCCGCCGAGTTGCGCCTCGATCGATGCCACCTTGTTGCCGACTTCGCGGACCAGGTCCGCGCCGTCCTGGAAGAGAGCCTGGGCGTCCGCGTTGACGGCCTTGCCGGCCTGCTCATCGAGCGCCGCAGCCGCGGCGTCGTACTTGCCCTGCGCCTCCGCCGTCATGGCGTCCAGGTCCGCCATCAGGCTGTTCACGGTGCCGGTGGTGGAGCTGTACACCACCCACGTGAGCCCGATCAGGAGCAGCAGGCCGGCGGCGCCGAGGATGGCGGTCACCTGGGCCGCGATGCCCCACCGGGGGTGACGCCGACCGCCACCGCCCACGGCCTTGACGGTCGCGTCCGCATCCATCTCAGCTCCCGGAGGCCTCCGGTGCCGGACACCCCGGAGCGACCTTCGCCTTGAGGGCATCGAACGCCGCAGCGACCTCGTCGATCGCGTTCTCGACCGCTGCGGCCTTGTCGCCGAGGGACCCTTCCCCGGTGATGCCCTGGAGCGCGGTCTGGAGGCCCGCCAGCGCCGTCCCGAGCGCCTGCGCCTCCGGGCCGAACGCCGACTTCGACGATTCGACGAACGCCTGACCACTCGTGATGGTGGCCTGGATGGCGCCCAGGACGTCGCGCACTCCGGCGGACTCGAGGTCCAACCCGGTGAGCACGTCCAGGTCCGCCTGGAGGGCGGCGAGATCGGCGCATACCTGCGCGCCCGTGATCGCAGGGCTGCCAGCCGGAAGGCTCGCTGCCAGCGATGGGCTCGCGGCGGCCTTCGCGGTCGGTGTGGCTGCCGTGGTGGGCGACGGCGTGGGCGCGGGTGACCCGCCGGCACAGGCGACCACCGCCAGGGTCAGGACGATCGCGACCGACACGATGGCGAGCGCTTCGGTGTGCCGCGAGCTCCCCTTGAGGGCCATGGGAGTCGACTCCTTCCCGTGCTTCGCTTCATGCCGATGCATGGCCGACCCCGGCCACCACGCCGGCGCTCATCACCGACCGTCCGGGAATGCCCGATCGCTTGTGCCTGTCGTTCGTCGAGTGGCGGAACGGATCCAGCGGCGACGGCCGACATCGTGCGACGAATGATCACGGAGGCGCATCGCCCTCTGCGTGCTATGCCTCCATCCGCACCTCCGCGGGAGTGCGCGGAATAGCCCCGCATGGGGGATGGAGCGCGGTCCCCACCATCGTTCGATGGTCGGGGTCGGGGTTCGATGAGGACGACGTACATGGAGGCTCGAACGATGCATGAGCTGCTCATCCGCGACGCGAAGCGCGTCGCCACCATCGCGACCCTGATCCTCTCGGTCGGCTGGGCCGGCGTCATCCTGACGGTCTTCTACGGGGCCATCGCCTGGATCGACTTCGCCGGTCGTGAGTCGGTCGGCTTCATCGAGGGCATGGTGTACGCGGTCGACCTGTTCGCCGCACCCTTCTTCCTCGCAATGGTGGTGGCGGGCATCGGACACGCACCGCGGCTCTTCGCCCTCTACACCGTCAAGGATCAGGGCTGACCGTCCGACCTTCGACAGCCCGCGGGACCGGTCGAGATGAGCGGAGACCCATCCTCCGGGTCTGACCGTTCCCGACGCTTCATGACGCGTGACCTGGTCGTCACCCGCGTCCCGATCGTCGGGTGGCTGCCCACGTTCCCTCGCGCGCGGCTCCGACCGGAGTTCATCGCGGCCCTCACCTCGTGGGCGGTCGGCGTGCCCGTCGCGCTCGCGTATGCCGAGCTGGCCGGGATGCCCGCCGAGGTGGGCCTGATCACGGCGTTCGCCGCGCTGGCGGCCTACGCGTGCCTGGGCACCAGCCGTCACCTGAAGGTGACCGCGAGCTCCACCATGGCCGTCATGTCGGCCTCCGTGGTCGCGCCGCTCGCAGCGGGCGACCCGGCGGCGTTCGTCGCACTGACGGCCGGGCTCGCGATGATGGTGGGCGCGATCCTCGTCGCCGCAGGCCTGCTGCGGCTGGGCTTCCTCGCCGACTTCCTGTCCAAGCCGGTGGTCACCGGCTTCGTCATCGGGCTGTCGTTCACGATCGTCATCGGACAGCTGCCCAAGCTCCTGGGCTACCCGGCCGGGTCCGGGTCCCTGCTCCAGCAGCTAGCGCTCATGGTCCAGTCGATCCCCGACATGAACGTACCCACGGCGGTCCTGGGCATCGGCACGCTCGCGCTCATCGCCGCCCTGCGGCGGCTGGCGCCCAGGGTGCCCGGCGCGCTGGTGGCGCTCGTCGGTGGCATC
>WBZO01006817.1_pt1 | contig 10874 bp, 8 predicted proteins | sample 5204261 | NCBI WGS metagenome assembly WBZO01 (sample SAMN12412400, study PRJNA552823) | activated sludge metagenome | isolation source: activated sludge from anammox sidestream of wastewater treatment plant... | place: USA: North Carolina | collected 2017-09
CTGCGCCGAGCTGGGCCTCGCGTGGCGCCAGGAGCTGTGGTTCAGCTCGTGGCACCGGGTCCTGCGCGCGGGCGGGATTTGCGCGGAGATTGTGAAGGAGTAGCCGGCAGCTACCCGCTATCCGCCCCTTCACAACCATCCTTCCCGCCGATACCACTGGGCCGTCTGGCGAAGGCGCTCGTCCAGGGGCGCGGCGGGCGCGAAGCCCAACTCGCGGGCGGCCTTTTCCGCGGAGCATATCCAACTGCCGGCGGCGGCCTCGCGGATCTTGTCGATGTTCAGATAGTGCGCCTGCCCGCGGAGCCGCGAGACGAGTTCGACCGCGCCGGCCACTCCCCACACGACGGGCATGGCTACGTAGCAGACCAGGACGCGGCGGCCCACGGCGCGGGCGATCTTGCGCCCCATCTCGGCAAACGTGGGCTGCTCGCCCCCGTCGGCGAAGTAGCAGCCTCGGGCGGCCTCGCCCGGCGTCTCGGCGGGGGCGATCCGCTCGCCGCGCTCGGCGGCCCGGATGAGCAGTTCGGCCAGGTCGGCGGCGTGGATCATCGAGTACCGCCGGCGCCGGTAGCCCGGCACGAGGTGGACGCGGAACCGCCGGATCGACTTGAACCACTCGAGGCACGCGCGGTCGCCCGGCCCAAAGACGATGGGAGGCCGGACAATGGTCGTGGGGACGCTTGCGGCGAACTGGCGCGCGGCCAGCTCGCCCGCCCGCTTGCTCCGGCCGTAATGCGAAACCGGACCGGGCGGGTCGTCCTCGGTTCGCGGGCGCCCCGCGAGGGCCGGCCCGGCCGCCGCCAGCGACGAGACCACGACGAGCACGGGCGGGTGGCCTGCGGCTGCGCAGGCCTCGGCCACGTTGCGCACCCCCTCCTCGTTGGCGCGAAACAGTTCGGATACCCGCAGCGCCCGGGTCAGTCCGGCCACGTGATAGACCACGTCGCGGCCGGCCACGGCCTCGGTCAGGCCCGGTCTTTCCGTCACGTCGCCATAGGCCAGGGCCGCGCCCAGGCGCTCCAAGTGCTCGACGCGCGAGGTCTTTCGGACGAGGGCAGTCACGTGGTCGCCGCGGGCGGCGAGAGCCGCGACCAGGTGCGACCCTACAAACCCGCTGGCGCCGGTCACAAGCACGTTTGTCATGAGGTGGGATGGGGGAGTGGAGGCGGCGGATCGTTTGTCTTGCGGGCGGCAACCCCGAGTGGAGTAGGTTTCCAACTGCCGTTTTTTTGTGGGGCAGGTTTTCAACCTGCCGTTGGACAGATTGGCAATCCGCTGCATGGCAGGTTGGAAACCTGCCCCACGGTGGGACAGATCGCCAGTCTGTCCTTCAAGACCCGTGCCGGCAGGACAATATCCAAGACGATCGGAGCTCCGGGCCTTGCCGCAGACCCTCCATTCGGGGGAAATCGGTGCCAAAGCCCGGCCGCGTTGCACCCTGTTATTGGCCTTCGCAGGGCTATAGAATAGCCGCTTGCCCAAGGGACACAAGCCAGACAACCGTGCCGCACGCCCATGCCGGACCTTGTCGTGAAGCCGGCGGTGAGCCGCCGCCAGAAGCAGGATTTCCTAGCCTTCCCCTGGAAGGTCTACCGCGGCGATCCCTACTGGATTCCGCCCTTGAGGGGCGACCAGAAGGAGTTGGTCAACTTCAAGCCGCACCCATTCTACCTGCACAACCAGGTCCAGGCCTTCGTGGCTTACCGGCGGGGCGAGGTCTGCGGACGGGTGGCGGCCATCGTCAACCAGGGGCACATCGATCTCTACGGCGAGCGGCGCGGCTTCTTCGGGTTCTTCGAATGCGACGACGACCTTGATGCGGCCAAGGCCCTCTTCGACGCCGCCCAGGCGTGGCTGGCCGACCGCGACATCCGCAGTCTGCGCGGACCGGCGAACCCTTCGCTCAACTACACCCTGGGACTGCTGATCGAGGGCTTCGGCTCGTCCCCCTTCTTCATGATGACCTACAACCCGCCCTACTACGAGAAGCTCATCGAGGGCTGCGGGCTCCAGAAGACGCAGGACCTCTATTCCTACTGGGGCAAACGCGAGATGCTCCCGGCCATCGCCGCCAAGCTCGGCCCCATCTGCGAGAAGATCAAGGAGCACGTGAACGTCACCATCCGCGAGCTCGATCCGAAGCACTTCCAGGAGGACGTGGAGGCGTTCCTCTCCATCTACAATCGCTCGCTGATGTCCACCTGGGGCTTCGTGCCCATGACGCGCGAAGAGGTCCGCCACATGGCCGCCGCGCTCCGCTGGTTGATTGTCCCGCGCCTGGCCTTGGGCGCCGAAGTCGACGGCAGACTGATCGGGGCCGTCTTCGGACTGCTGGACTACAACCCGCGAATCCGCCAGATCAACGGCCGCCTTTTCCCGTTCGGGTTTCTCAGGCTCCTGCGGAACAAGCGGGCGATCCAGAGCATGAGGGTCATCAGCACCAACGTGGTCCCCGAGTTCCAGCGCCTGGGCGTGGGCATGGTGCTCCTGCACGGGCTGGTGCCGCGAGGGCTCGATTGGGGCCTGCAGGAGGTCGAGTTCTCCTGGGTGCTCGAGTCGAACTGGCTTTCGCGCGGCAGCCTGGAAAAGGGGGGAGCCATCCGCACCAAGACCTACCGGCTCTATGACCTTGACTTCTGAGCCCTGTGGGGCGGGCTTCCAGCCTGCCAATGCCCCGGCCCGATGCGCGATCCCGACGACCTGTTTGCCGCCCTTGCCCAAAGCGCCTTCCGCAGCCGCTTCCACCTCGGCCCCAACGAGCGTGCATACCTGGAAGAGAAGACGTTGGCCACGGTCCTGGGGCACGGCCGGCGTTTCGTGGCCGAGCGCCTGGCCCCGGCCGAGCCCCGCAACGATGGGCGACAGACCCCCATGCGGGGCCACCCGGTGTTCGTGGCCCAGCACGCCACGGCCACTTGTTGCCGCGGGTGCCTGGCCAAATGGCACCATATCGCCGCGGGTGTGCCGCTGACCGTCGAGCAAGTGGACTACGTCCTGGCGATCCTCGCACGATGGCTGCGGGGGGAGATGCCCGACCCTGCCGAGGGCGAGTGAGGTGAGTTGGGGGAAGGCCATCGTCATCCATCTATCTTTCCCTGCTTCACATCTCGAGTCGATTCGAGGTAGCCGTTTGGGATCGCTATCGCTTCCCGGGAGTGGTTTTGGCTGAACAACAATGGCGGTCTGACTCTTGGATGCCGATGAAAGGATGTAACGTTTATTCCGTTTGCAGCGGATGTAGGGGTCGTATTGCCGCCTGGTCCGCGCTGAGGGCTTGGAAGGTCTAACCCATGCGATTGCCTATCCGGATGATTGCCGGACGTCCGTGGCTCCTTGCTCATCAGGCTGCCATGCTGACGGCGTTGGCCGCGGTCATCGTCTTGGCAGGGCCGCAATCCGTGTTTGGGCAGTTCTTGCAGAATCCTCCAGCCAGCGGGGTTGGCAATCCAGCTAACCAGGTGGTCTACAGCGGCTTTTCCGATTGGGGGGGCGTCGTCTTCCGCGTCCATCACCACACAGAGAACTACGGCGAGGAAGCGGGCAAGACGGCCTTCGGCCTGAACAAGACCTTTATATTCGACCGCTTCGCCCTGTTCGGCGACGGATCGTACAGGATCGACGACGAGGGAAGCTCGAGTGCGAGCGCGGGCGGAGGCGTCCGCTTTCTCTACCAGGACTGGTTCAGCGGCACGGACCGCATTGCGGGCGCGAGCTTCTGGTACGACGGCGACGACTTGGGCCACGTCTACGAACAGTTCGGCGTCAGCCTGGAGTCGCTTGGTGACCGCTGGGACTTTCGCTTGGGCGTCAACATCCCCGTGGGCGAGAAGGAGATCCCCGGGGCCAAAGCTTTTGTCCCCAACACGTTCCGGTTCCACGGCAACAACCTTGTCATGGACACCGCGCAATATCGCGAGAGCGCCATGACCGTGGTCGACGCCGAGGCCGCGCTCCGCCTGGGCCAGTACAACATCTGGGCCTTCGTTGGAGGCTACTATCTGGATGGCGGCGGCAAGCAGGCGGCGGGGGGCAAGGGCGGGTTCCGCGGCTACGTCGCCCGGGACCTGTCGCTCAGCCTCACCGTGTCCAACGACCCGGTGTTCGACACGGCCGTCGTGTTCGGCCTGACCTGGTTCTTCGACCTGACCAACCGGGGCCGCGCCCAGATGTCGCCCACGAGCATCGTGGATCGGCTCCGCGAGCCGGTCCACCGCAACGATTACGTGGCCGTCTGGAAGCGGACGGAGCAGATCGCCGAGCCCTTGACGGCCCCGGACGGGTCGGCGTTGTTCTTCGTCCACGTGGACAGCGCCGCGCCGGCGGGTGGCAACGGGACCTTCGAGAGTCCGTACGCCACGTTGGCCGCGGCCCAGGCCGGTTCAAACGCCGGCAACTACATCTTCCTCCACTCCGGGAGCGTCTTCAGCGGCCAGTCCATCACCCTCAAGGAGACCCAGAGGCTCCTGGGCGACGGCATCGCTGGCGGCCACCAGGTGCAGACCGCGCAACTCGGCACGGTCACCCTCCCCAGCACGGCCGGCGCCATTCCCGTCATTCAGAACGCCCCAGGCGCGGCCGTGACCCTGGCCAGCAACAACCTGGTCTCGGGCCTCATCATCGACGGAGGCGCCCAGGGCATCGTCGCCCCCGCCGGCACGAGCAACAACACGGTCGATCGCGTCGGCGTTCAGAACACTACGGGCGTCGCCCTGGATTTCCAAGGCGCGGGCGGCACCACGACCGTCGACGAGTTCTTCTACAACGGAGGCGCGGTCGGCGCCGGCGGCATCCGCTTCGCGGGCCTCACCGGCACCGCGGCCGTCAGCAACTCGGCCCTCTCCGGCGGCGCTGGGCCCGGCCTGAGCGTCGAGAACAGCAGCGGCAGCGTGACCGTCACCAACACGACCATCGACGACACGGGCGGCGCCGGCGTGAGCATCAATGGCGGCTCGGCCAACGTCGCGTTCACCGGCAAGATCACCCAGGCCAACAACGCGGCCGCGGTCTCGGTCGCGGGCGGTCATACCGGCACCGTCACCTTCACGCCCGCCACGGCCGGCGACAACGTAATCGAGGCGACCAATGGAACGGGCATCCAACTCAACAACGCCAACGGCGCCTACACCTTCGGCAAGATCGCCCTGAACGGCGGCGACGCCGGCATCGACATCGTCAATAGCTCGGGCGACATCACGTTCCAGAGCGGCACGATCACCAACCCCGCCGGCACCGCGGTGACCGTCAACGGAGGCGCGGCCAACGTCGCCATCGGCGCGACGATCGCCAACAACGCCGACCACTCCGTGGTCGTCACCGGCATCACCGGCGGAGAGATCGACTTCAACGGCGCCATCACCGACACCGGCCAGGGCGTGCTGGTCAACAATAACACCGGCGGCGTGGTCTACTTTGCCGGCGACCTGACCCTCAACACGGGAGCCAACGACGCCGTCACCCTGACCAACAACACCGGGGCCATCGTCGCCCTGAGCGACCTCGACATCAACACTACCAGCGGCCGGGGCTTCGTGGCCACAGGCGGCGGCACGATCGCCGTCGTCGGCCCCAACGCCACGATCACCACCACGACCGGCAGCGGCCTGAACCTGAACGGCGTGGTGGTCCACGCTGCCGGAATGGCCTTCGACAGCATCTCCGTCAACGGGGCCGCCAACGGCATCCTCCTGGCCGACGTGACCGGCGGCACGATCAGCGTCGGTGCCGGCGGCGCAGCGGCCGGCGACGGCGGCACCCTGGCCAACACTACCGGCGACGCCGTGAGCGCCGCCAACGTCGCGGGCCTCTCGCTCAAATACATGAACATCACCAACGCCGGAGGCGACGGGGTCGACGCCACCAACGTCGCCAGTCTCACGCTCAACAACATGAGCATCACGGGCGCGACGGGCGACGGCGTCCACCTCGCCCACAACGGCGCGGCCGCCTCCACGGTGAACGTGACCGCGAACACCATCAGCGGCTTCGGCGGCCAGGGCATCGAGCTGGCGGCCACCGGCGCCGGCACGATGACGCTCAATCTCACCAACAACACCCTCAGCGGGGCCACCGGCGCGGACAGCATCCTCCTGAACGTCAACGACGCGGCCACCCAAGTCAACCTGACCATCGCCGACAACAACGTGAACAACGGCGCCGGCTTCTCGGCCCTCGCGCTGAACGCCACCGGGGCCGGGGCCAAGACGGTCACTATGCTGATGGACGGCAACAACTTCGTCAACGACAGCGCCGCGGCCACGGTGGCCATCAACGACACGGGCGCCGTCACGCTCAACTCCACGGTGACCGACAACACCTTCACCAACAACGGCGCGGGCCTGCAATTCACCATGGAGACCAACGACGCTGCGGCCGTGATCGCCCTGAACCTGAACGGCAACAATGCCAACGCCGGGGCAGGCTCGTTCGACCTGACCAACACGAACGGCACCTTTGGCGTCTACGACGAGGCCACGGTGAGTGCCAGGAACAACAACTGCACGGTCAACGAGACGGGCACCATCGACGACCTGGGGCCGGCGCCTTAGAGCCTATCCCAGGACCTCCCGGGAGACCTTTGGTCGGCCGTGCGTAACCCGGAATTTCCGGGGAGACCTTCGGTCGGCCGTTTCGGCGGGGTCGGAGACCCACGCCGAACTCGGTCCTGGGATAGTCCCTTGGCGCGGGGCACCGCAGTCGGTTGCTGGCGCCGTCGCCCGTGCGGCCTGAGGTCCGCGCGACAGAACCGGCCTCGGACGAATCGGGGCAACGCGGGCCCTCGGGCATCGTCGGGGCTCAGCGGAGCGCGCCTTGGGAGGTTGGCCGCCCGGCCACGCTCGCCGCCGGCTTGGACGCCGCGGACTGCTGGGCCGCACGCATCTTGGCCGCCACGTCGGCCGTGATGTCGTGGGCGTCGTCGAAGTCCAAGAGCACGCTCTCGTTCTTGGTCACCACGACGCCCAGGCCCCGCGCGGCCGCCACTTCGCGGGCCACCGGTTTCACGTCGTCGCGGAACTGCTGGATGAGGCGCTGCTCCCGGGTCTTGATCTCGCTCTGGGCGTTGCGCGCGGCCTGGTTCAATTGCAGGTTGAGCTGCCGCTCCAGCTCGGCCAGTTGCTGCCGGGGGGCGTCGGGGTTAGGCTGGCCCGCGCCCGGCCCCGCTTCCAACTCCCGCTTCTTCCGCTGGTAGGTCTGCTGGAGCGTCGACTGTAGGTTGCGAAACTCCTCGTTCACCGCGGCCTGCTCGTCGCGGATCGCCTTGACCAAGGTCAGGTCGCGCCCCAGTCGCCGGGCGATCTCGTCCAGGTCGATGACCGCCACCCCGCTCATCCGCCGGGCCGCGTCGCCAGCCGGGGCCTGTGCGCCGGGCTGTCCCGAGGGCCCAGCGCCGGCGCCGCAGCCGCCGGCCACCAGGATTAGCCAACCGAAAATCGCAATGCCTTGGCCACGCATGAGGACCATCCTTGAAGGTGATTGGGAGAAGGGGGCCGCCACGGCGTCCCATCGGGGGCGGGAGATATACCGCGAAAGCCGCTGGAGGACAAGAGAGATTCTCTGGCCGCACCCCCCGTGCGAGTCAACTCGTGAGCGAAATGCAAACCGATTGGCCGGACCTCGGGCGGCCGCGCCAGCTATGGGCCATCCGACAGCTTCTCCAACTCCCCAATCCGCTTTTCCGCCTCCCTGCGCAGCGCCGCATTGGGGTTGCGGCGGAGGATGTCCTGCCAGCGGTCCAGGGCGGCCTTGGCCCACTCCTGACGCTTGTCGGCGTAGGGACCTTCCAACGGGCCGGTCACGTAGTCGGTCAAAGCCCGGGCCTCGGCCACGCGATAGCGGCGCTGCTCGTCGAGGTCGGTCTTGGACCACGGGCGGTCCTTGGCCGCGGAGTAAGGGAGCAGGACCTTCTTGGCCTCGGCGGCGGCCGGCTCGTCGGGCCACCGCGCGGAGAGCCCCTTGAGCTGCATCAGGCCGGAAAACACCAGGTCGGGCTCCTTGAGCCGCTCCCGCGCCTCGGCCAGGAGCATGTCGGACCACTGGCGGGCGTCCGGGGCCTCGCCGGGAGCGATCCGCATGGCCTGGTGCTTTAAGGCCAGCTTGCGCCGGGCCTCCGTGCCCTCGTCGAGCCAGGCAAGGGCCTCGCCCAATGTGGCGCCTTGCGGAATGGCGTGCCCCATGCCCGGCACGACCCACACCCGGGTGCGCACGCCGGTCGCGGTGAAGAGCGGCCCGCGGAACCGCTCCACCTCGCCACGGTTGAAGTCGGTCTCGCCGGTAATCATGGCCACGCTCAGCCGCTCGCGCACGCGGTGGCGGAGCCATCGCTCCTCGCGCCATTCGCCGCTTGCGCAGACGGGCACGACGCCGCCGAAAAGCTCGGGCAGGGCGAAGGCGATCGAGCAGGCCGCCCTCCCCCCGCCCGAAATGCCGCCGACGTAGACCCGGTCGGGGTCGAGCCGGTACGCGCGGCGCAAGTCGTCGAGCACGTCGAGCACGATCCGCGCGCGGCGGCGCATGGGGCACTCGTTGCCCGCCTCGAACGGCGAGGCGAAGATCACGCCCGAGCGTCGGCAGGCCGCCTCCCATTCGCGCCAGCCGGCCGGGGCGCCACCCGCCGAGATGAAAAGCACGAGGGGATAGCTCTGCCCGGGGGCGTAGTCCTCGGGCACGAAGAGCTCGTAGTGCTGCCTGGTGGCGTCGTAGCCGGGCGTCCAGTCGGCCGGCGGGTCGGCCAGGCTGCGGTTGGAGACGACGAACGTCCAGTCGAGCCTGCCCGGCGCGGAGACCGGCACCTTGGGGTGATAGCCCCTAAGCGGCTCGGCCGCGGACGAGCGCGTGGCCGCGGAGAGGAGGAGGCCCAGGACGAGGGCCGTCGCAGGCTTCATCCCTCATCCCTCATCTTTCACCGCTCATGTTCCATCATTCGCCCGTCACTCCTCGACCTTGTACACCACGTCGTGCTCGCGGGCGTGTCCGGCCACCTTGATGCCGATGCTCTGCCCCTTGGTGGCCTCGGGCACCGACTTCTTGTCGATCTGCATCGAGTCGATCTTCTGGGTGAAGTCGCTCGTGTGCCCCTTGACGTGGATCGTGTCGCCGACGCGGAGCGTGCCGTCGGTGATCTCGATGGCTGCCACCTGGATGTGGCCGAAGTAGTGCGTGATGCGGCCGATCTCGTGCTCGGTCATGGCTGGACCCTCCTGTAGCACACCTGGGACTGTCCGCACGTGGCCGCGGTCGAGCTCGACCCACTGGCCGCAGTCGCAGCGGACCCCGTGCCCGAACTGGAAAAGCGTTACGTCGAACCCCGCGCCGCAGCGCGGGCAAGTAATGGCCATGGTCCCGGCCCCCGGCCCCCATTATGGCGATGGGGCGGGGACGTGGGAAGCAGGCAGCTTGGAGCCTATCCCAGAACCTGGTTCGGCGTGGGTCTCCGACCCCGCCGAAACGGCCGACCGAAGGTCTCCCGGGGGGTTCTGGGATAGGCTCTTACTCTTCTTCCTTCTCTTCCTCGCCGCGGAGGCGATCGAGCTTGCTGGGCACGGCCAGCACGGCCCGAAGCACGTCGATCACCAGTTGGTAGCAAAGGAACAGCACGTAAGCCGCCAGGGGCACTGCCGCCCAGAAAAGGAGGGTCGTGGCCGCCTCCGAACCGACGAGGGAGGCCGGTAGGAGTTCGATCTTGCCCGTGGCGAACCATGCCGATCCGGGGGGCAACAGCGCGTCGATCCCCGGATCCCCCTTGGGGGGCGAGAAGATGGCGAAGGTGGCGTAAAGGAGCACGATCGTCCCTCGCACCACGCCCACGCCAAAGGCCACCGGGGCGGTGCGGATGAGGAGCTTGATGCCGAAGGAGACGACGCCCAGGGCCTCTTCGCCGGGGGGCGTCTCGGAGGTGACGGTCAGTTGGAGCGAATCGGGATTGAGGGCCACGATGGCCATGAACTCGCAGAGTATAAAGGCGGCGATGGCCGGCAGGATGAGCAGGAACCGCTCGGTCTGGATCGCCTGGACCGCCAGGGCCAAGAGCATCACCACGCCGCCGAGGCCCAGGAGCACGGCGACGCTGTCGGGCAGCGCGGGCGAGGCGAGCTTGCCCGTCGTGGCCCGGTTGAGCTTGTCCAGCACGGCGACGAACCTGCCCGCCGCGTACTGGAGCACGGCCAGCAGGGCGACGGCCCCCAGCCCGGCGAGGATCGGGTTCAACTCGTTGGCCTTCGCTCCCAGCATCAGGCTGAAGCCCAGCATGACGGCCATGGCCAGATACAGGCCGTAATGGCCGCAGACGGCGAACATCCGCGAAGTGGCCTCGATGAAGTGGCCGGTGAACTGGCCCCGGGCGAACTCGAGGACGAAGTCGAAGAGGTGTCGGGCCTGCCCTTCGCGGGCGCGTGCATACGCGGCCGGCGACTTCTCGAAGACCGGCGGGGCCGCGGGCTGCGCGCCGCGCGGCGCGGCCGGCGCGGGGCTGGGCGCCGCGACCCCGGGCGCGGCCGCCGGAGTGGCCGCGGCACCGGCCGGAGGCTCCGCGTCGAAGAGCCCTTTTACTCGGCGCGCCGGGATCCACTCGTCCATCCCCTCGCGCCACACCAGGTCGTCCGGCTTGAGTCTGCCCGAGTCGGCCAGGGCCTTGACCTCCGCGGCCGACACGGGACCTTGTTGCTTGTCCCCCTGGGCGTAGAACCATTCCACCGGACTCATGGTTGCTCCTCAAGACCAGTCTAAGCCAAAGGACCCCGTCACCACGTCAACCGTAGCACGACTCACTTCCCCGGGGCAGCGGGCCCTTCTCCCGGCTTTGCTCCGCCCTTCTCGGCGCGGGCGAAAAGCTCGGCCAGGGAGAGCGTGAAGCCCGGCAAGACATCGCCGCCCGACAGGAC
>WBZO01006819.1_pt1 | contig 10870 bp, 8 predicted proteins | sample 5204261 | NCBI WGS metagenome assembly WBZO01 (sample SAMN12412400, study PRJNA552823) | activated sludge metagenome | isolation source: activated sludge from anammox sidestream of wastewater treatment plant... | place: USA: North Carolina | collected 2017-09
GACGCTGCGCATCGACGACCTCCCGCCACGCGATCGTACCGCGTAAAACACGAAAGGGAGGCAACCCGAAGGCGCCTCCCTCTCGAGGGTCACGGAAAGGTGACGAGGCTTACTCGGCCTCGGCGCCCTTCTCCGCGTCCTTCGCCGCTGCGGCCGGGGTCGCCGCCTCGCCGCCGCTCTGGATGCGCATGCCGTAGAACGAGCGGTAGACGAACACGACGGAGATGCCGAAGAAGATCGCGGCGAGGACCGTCGGGAGCGTGCGGTCCATGCCCGGCTGCTTCATCTGCTCCGCGAGCTCGACGGCGAGGAGGCCGAAGAGGGTCGTGAACTTGATGACCGGGTTCAGCGCGACGCTCGACGTGTCCTTGAATGGATCGCCGACCGTGTCGCCGACGACGGTGGCGTCGTGCAGCGGCGTGCCCTTCGCCTTCAGCTCGACCTCGACGATCTTCTTCGCGTTGTCCCACGCTCCGCCGGCGTTCGCCATGAAGAGCGCCTGGAAGAGGCCGAAGAGCGCGATCGCGATCAGGTAGCCGATGAAGAAGTACGAGTCGTAGAACGCAAAGCCGAGCGTGCCGAAGAAGATGGTGAGGAAGATGTTGAACATCCCCTTCTGCGCGTAGACCGTGCAGATCTCGACGACCTTCTTCGAGTCCTCGATCGACGCCTTCTCGACGCCCTCGAGCTTGATGTTGGCCTTGATGAACTCGACCGCGCGGTACGCGCCGGTGGTGACCGCCTGGGTCGACGCGCCGGTGAACCAGTAGATCATCGCGCCGCCGGCGATGAGGCCGAGGAGGAACGGCGGGTAGAGGATCGAGATCTTGTCCGTGTCGTGCTGGAAGCCGCCGGTGAGGGCGACGATGATCGAGAAGATCATGGTCGTCGCGCCGACGACGGCGGTGCCGATGAGGACGGGCTTGGCGGTCGCCTTGAAGGTGTTGCCGGCGCCGTCGTTCTCCTCGAGGTAGTGCTTCGCCTTCTCGAACTGGACGTCGAAGCCGAACTCCTTCTTGAGGGTGTCCTTGATCCCCGGGATTCCCTCGATCACCGACAGCTCGAAGACGGACTGCGCGTTGTCGGTGACCGGACCGTACGAGTCGACCGCGATGGTGACCGGGCCCATGCCGAGGAAGCCGAAGGCCACGAGGCCGAAGGCGAAGACCGGCGACGGGTCGAAGGTGCCGATCATCATGATGTGGCCGACGCCCTCGGTCGGATGACCGGGGTTCGTGACCAGGTACGCGGTCCCCATCAGGCCGATGAGGATGATGCCCATCCAGTACGCCGAGTAGTTGCCCGCCGTGAGACCGGAGAGGATGTTGAGCGACGGGCCGCCCTCCTTCGAGGAGGTGACGACCTCGCGGACGTGACCGGACTCGACCGAGGTGAAGACCTTGATCAGCTCCGGGATGATCGCGCCGGCGGCGGTGCCGCAGGTGATGATCACGGAGAGCTTCCACCAGAGCGACGTGTCGCCGCCGAGGTCGGGGATGAGCTGCTTCGACACGATGAAGGTCAGGATGACGGAGATGACCGACGTGAGGATGACGAGCTGCGTGAGCGGCTGCTCGAAGTTCATCTTGTCGGCGTTGCCGTACTTGCCCTTCGCGAGCGCCTCGTTGATGAAGTACGAGACGACCGACGCGAGCACCATCACGATACGCATGACGAAGATCCAGACGAGCAGCTGGACCTGGACCGTCGGGTTCTTCACCGCGAGGAGGATGAAGGAGATGAGCGCGACGCCGGTGACGCCGTAGGTCTCGAAGCCGTCGGCCGACGGACCGACCGAGTCGCCCGCGTTGTCGCCCGTGCAGTCGGCGATGACGCCCGGGTTACGCGCGTCGTCTTCCTTGATCTTGAAGACGATCTTCATGAGGTCGGAGCCGATGTCCGCGATCTTCGTGAAGATGCCGCCCGCGATGCGGAGCGCCGAGGCGCCGAGCGACTCGCCGATGGCGAAGCCGATGAAGCACGGGCCCGCGTAGTTCCCCGGGATGAAGAGGAGGATGGCGAGCATGATCACCAGCTCGATCGAGATGAGCATCATGCCGATGCTCATGCCGGCCTTGAGCGGGATCGCATAGGCCGGGAACGGCTTGCCCTTGAGCGCCGCGAACGCCGTGCGCGAGTTCGCGAACGTGTTCACGCGGATGCCGAACCAGGCGACGGCGCAGGAGCCGGCGATGCCGATGAGGCTGAAGACCAGGATGATGATGACCTGCAGCGCCTTGCCCTCGGCGAAGTAGTGCTGCGCGACGCCGAAGTAGTAGACGATGATCGCGCCGATGAACGCCTCGAGGATGAGGATGAACTTCAGCTGCGTGCCGAGGTACGTCTTGCAGGTCTCGTAGATGAGCTCGCTGATCTCGAGCATCGACTTGTGGACCGGCAGGTTCTTCAGCTGCGTGTAGATCATGAAGCCGAAGAGCATGCCGAGCGCCGACACGACGATGCCCCCGTAGAGCAGCGACGCGCCGGCGGTGCCGCCCATGAAGCTCGCGATCGACGTATCCCCGAGGTTCGGGACGATCAGGTTGGCCTCGCCGCCGCCGTGGTGGGCGGCCGGCGCCGCGCCCGTCGACGTGGCGGCGGCAGCCGCGGTGTCGGCCGCGTGCTGCGCCCACGCGGGGAGCGAGAAGAAGAACGTGATCAGCGCTCCCGCGACGGCGAGCAGCGCTTCGTAAACGCGCTTTCGAGACGAAATCATGGACCGAGTCCTCTCCGAGTTGACCTCGAACCCTCGGCACTTCTTCGTCCTCGGGTCCGCGACTCGAGGGGTTGGCCGCCTCGCCACGCGGTCCCTCTGAACCGAGGTCCCGCGCGCGGGCGCTTCAGCACGCCTCGCCCCGCCCGTAACCACCATGAAATCCGGGAAGGAATCCGTGGCGGCGCCGTACGAGGTGGCGCGCTCTTACCACGTGGCAAGGGCCCCGTAAACGCCCACTCGAAACGCGCAATTTTGGCGCGACAAACCGTATAACTGCCCGGTCCGATGAAACGGCTCCTCCTCCTCGTCCCCTTCCTCGCGCTCTCGTCGACCGCCTGCGGCGGCGCCTCGCGTCCCGCGAGCTCCCCGGCTGCGGGGGCCTCGACCCAGTCGGTGTTCGACGTCGTCTCGCCCTCGGTCGTCGCGATCCTGAACGACGACCGCGCCATCCGCGAAGAGGAGGCGAAGCTCGCGATGAAGGAGGCCGGCGTCGAGTCCCACGCGCCGAAGACCATCGTCGACGTCTCGCTCCGCAAGGACCCCATGCCGCACGGCACCGGGTTCGCCATCGACGGCGGCCTCGTCGTCACCGCCGCGCACGTCGTCCTCTCGCCCGAGGTGATGAAGATCACGACGCGGAAGGGGCAGACCGTCGAGGCCGAGCTCGCGTGGATCGACGAGGTCCGCGACGTCGCGATCCTCCGTCCCAAGAAGCCGCTCGAGGGCGTGCCGCCGATCCGCCTCGCCGACGCCAACCCGTCGCCGGGGCGCCGCGTCTGGGCGCTCGGTCACACGGGCAACGGGATGTGGGCGCTGTCGTGGGGCATCTCGGAGGGCATCTCCTCGGGCATCGTCGACCTCCTCGGCGCCAAGCTCCTCCTCTTCGATGCCCCGGTGTACCCCGGCTTCTCCGGCGGCCCCGTCGTGACGCTCGACGACGCGGGCAAGCCGGTCGTCGTCGGCGTGAACCACGCGATCCTCTTCACCGGCGGCGTCACGCCCGTCGCGTCGATCTCGAGCGCATCCTCCGCGGCGGACATCCGCGACACGGTCGCGCACAAGCCGCCGGCGATCGAAACCACGCTGCGCGACTACGCGAAGAAGCGAAGCGCCGTCCCGCGCGCCCAGCTCTTCATCACGTCGCATCTCTCGGTGCACAAGGATCCGCAGCTGCTCACCACCGCGGCGATCGTCGGCAACGAACGCGCGATCGAGGCGGGCCCCGACGACATCGCGCGCGTGCCCGCGGTGGCGATGATGTTCTCGCTGCAGAAGGGCAAGCACGACGTCGTCTTCGAGCTCCAGGACCCCGACGAGAAGCCGCTCGCGACGATCGCGAAGTCGGTGAAGGTCGGCGAGCACGAGCGCGTCACGTTCGCGTCCGCGGACTTCCGCTTCGATCCCCAGGTCGCCGGCCGCTACCACGTGCTCGCGAAGATGGCCGGCAAGGAGATCGGCCACACCGACGTCTGGGTCGAGGACCCGGACGACGACGATCAGCCCGTCGACGACGACGATCGCGACCACGCCGACGAGGGCGAGCCGCGCGTCGACGTCGTCGTCGCGTCGTACGCGCGCGAGGATCCCTTCGCGCTGGCCGGCATCCGCGCGAACTGGGTCGAGTGGCGCTATCCCCGGCGCGTCGGCTTCACGTGGTTCGCGCGCGGCTCCCGAGGATGGTCGGGCACGAACGTGGCGATCAGCGCGTTCGTCCTCGACGAGTCCGGGAAGATCGTCGGCCGCGGGGTCGGGTGCCTGCGCCCCGAGCTCCGCCCGGAGAACCCGTGGACCTGCTCGGGCGCCGGCGGCTCCCCGCTCGTGACGAGGGAGGGCCGCTACGACGTCGTCTTCGCGATGAACGATCGCCCCATCGCCGTCTGGCCGATGGAGGCGATGGTCAAGACGAACACGAACGGCAGCGCCCTCGAGAAGTGGATGACCGAGCTCAAGAAGCAGCGCGCGCTCAAGAAGCACCGCGGGACCACGACGCCGAAGCCGGCCCCGCAGCCCGCGCCGAAGAAGCCCGACGCGAAGTGAGGTCCTGCCCTGTTCAGGCCAGGCGCCGACGAGCGTCACCCCCTGCGTGCGTACTTTCTCGTGTTGATTGACATGTGAAAGTACCCCGGAGGAGGTCCCCCGCCGCGCGCTCGATTGGCCGGTCGGAGCGCGCGTCGTCGTCAAAGAAGCGCGAGGAGCTGGCGGCACTGCGCGAGCAGCACCCCGCTCGGCGACCAGAGGTCGCGGATCTCCTCGGCGTAGCCGTCGTCCGCCCAGCGCGACCGGATCGCGACGAGGTGGAAGTCGTCGGGCGCGCCGGCGTGCTCGGGCAGGCGCTCGAAGAAATGGATGGTGAAGTCGACGCTCGCGACCGCGCGCGGGGCGTCGAACGTCGCGATGATCGCCGGCGGCAGCGCGTCGAGGAGCAGCGCGGCGACGGCGGCGTCGACGGGGGCCGGCTCGCGGAGGCGGACCCACGCGGCGATCTCCGGCGTCGCGGCCCCGCTGAACGGCAGGACGGGACCGGCGAATCGCGCGTCGACGTGCTCGAAGAAGGCGGGCAGCCCCGGCATGCTGCGCGGGATGCTCGGGAGCTCCGACGCGGGCGCGACGTCCGGCCTCTTCGCCAACGCGTACGACGGCCCCGTCCGCGAGCGGCAGAAGCTCGCGGTCGCGAAGGTCGTCGTCTCGTCGCCCTTCGTCACGCGCGCCATCGCATGCGTGACGCGCGATCCGCTGCGGACGACCTCGGTGCGGACGTCGATCGGCCCCTCCGTCGCCGGGCCGCAGAAGTGCACCGTGAGCGATCGCGGCGTGCGCGCCTCGTCGCCGACCTTCGCGCGCATCGCGCGGAGGAGCATGGCGGCCATGAGGCCGCCGAAGGCCCCCCGGCCCTGGTACCAGGAGGCATCGATGCTCCCGGTCCCCTCGGCCGAGAGCGTCGTCGCCCGCTCGAATGCGCTCGTCATGAGCGCGCAGTCTAGCCGGAAGGCTGGTCCGATGACGCGCGGCGATAGACGAGGCGGCCCTTGTCCGGATCGACGATCGCGAGCGTGCCGTCGGGGCGTCGCTCGATCCGCATCGACGCCCGCAGGTGCGTGATCTGCCCGACGAGCGTCCCGCGCGGCCAGCCGGCGCTCTTCGCGAGGATGAGGTTCGGCTCCTCCTGCGCGAGCGCGACCGGGACCTCGACGAAGACCTCTTCCTTCCCTCCGGTGCGCGCGAAGGACGTCCACACGAGCTGCCCCGCGGCCGTGGTCGTGAAGCGGATCTTCTCCGTGCTCGCGTCGCGCTGGACCTCGGACCAGCACGCCGCGTCACCGTTGCAGCGTGCACGCACCTTCGCGGCGACGTCGGAGTCCTCGAGGACGAAGTCGTACGTGCCCTCGAGCGCCTGGCCGAGCGCGCTCGACGCCGCGGCCTCGGTCGGGTCGGCTCCGCCGCACGCGGCCAGAGCGAGAGCGAGAGAAATGGCGATCATCGACGTGGTCTTCATCAGCGCCTCCATCGCTCCGTAGAACGCGGGGGCGCGCGCCCCGTGACGCGAAATCGTCAGCCCGGTCCACGCCGCGAGAACGCCGCTTCGTGGCCGTACACGCGCGCCTGCTCGATGAGGGCGTCCGTCATGCCGGGGATGCGACGCGCGCGTGCGTACTCCTCGTGCGCGGTCACCGCCGAGAGCAAGGTGTTGTCCGTGTTGATGCAGGCGCGGACGCCCATCGCCAGCCAGAGCGGCAGCGGGTGCGCGTCGAGCGAGGGGATCGCGCCGGTGTGCACGTTCGAGGTCGGGCACGCCTCGATGGTGACGCCGCGCACGGCGACCATCTCGACGATCGCGCGCTCCTCGAGGAGCGTCGTGCCGTGGCCGATCCGCTGCGCGTGGAGCTCCTCGACCGCGATCCGGATCTCGCGCGGGCTGCGGCCCTCCGCGGCATGCACGGTGCGGCCGAGGCCGAGGTCCCGCGCGCGCTCGAACGCGGGGCGGTAGTCCGCGAGGTGCACGGTGTCGCCCCGCGCGGGCCCGCCCGCGAGATCGATGCCCACGACGCCGTCGCGCACCGCCGCGATTTCGACGAGCTCCTGCAGAACCGAGACGGGCTCGCCGTACAGGCCACAGAGGATGATGCCCGCGCGTCCCGCGGCGCCCTCGATCGCCGCGTCGACGATCGTCGCCGGATCGGCGCCGCGATGGAGCTGCGGAGCGAAGCGGATCTCGAGCGTCGTCACGCCTTCGGCCGTCGCGTCCTCGCAGATCTCGGCGGCCACACGGCGCACCTCCTCGGGCCGCTGCAGCAGCGAGAGGGTGAAGGAGAACCGCGAGAGCGCCTCGTCGAGCCCCATCCCCTCGTGGAACGCGAGGTCCGCCGGCACCTGCCGGCCGGCCCTCGACGCGAATTCGAGCAACGTCGACGGCCGGATCGAGCCGTCGAGATGGCGATGGAGATCGGAGAGGCCGGTCGTCATGCGGCCGAGCTTTCCACAGCGCCCGGCCCGCACAAGAGGCGCCTCACGGAGATCGACGAGTGTGGCTCGCGCCGAGGTCGGGGGCCGCTGCGGCAACCACGTGCGGCGATCCGCGGATTGGCGATCCCGCGCGCACGCCGATGAAACGGCCGCGTGACGCACGCGTCACGAACACGCGATCAAACATGAACTCAAACGCACTACTCAAACGTCATTAGCGACACGAATCGCACCATTCAATCATCATTGTTTTCCACAACCCGAGAGCGAGCTCGCAATTTGCTGGCGATTCGAGCGCAGAAATCACGACGTCTCGCCATTTCCGAGGCACGCGCAGCGCACATTTCCTGTGGACAACTCTGTGGATAAAAAAGTGATTGAGCAGCGATCTTTTGTGTTGCGAGCTCGGGCGCGGTCGGGCATAAACCGGCTCATGAAGTTCGCGGCACATCGGGCCGCGGGCTCTCGGTCGTAGAAGCCGTCAGGCGCTGCGGTCGGCGTTGGTACAGGCGGAAGCAATCAGTCTCCGCCAAAGGCCACGCCGTCCGAGCCACGCTGGCGTGCTTGGGTCGTCAGTCCCAGGCACGGGCAGTCCAGCGGGTCGAAAAGGCGCTCGTTTCTCGAATGCCACGGAACGCGGGTGACCGCCCCGTGGCGCTTGCAAGGCCCGTGAAGGCACCTCTCCCCAACCTGTGGAGAACGTGTGGGCGGCGTGAGCGAGGGACCGACGCGAGGGAGTCGGCGTGGAGCAATCTGCGCCGGAGAGCCCCGTGCTCGTGGCGGTGGAAGGCATCCCGGTCTGCGGGATGGCGGCGTCCTTCGCGGGACGCCGTCGGAAGGCAGACCTCGGTCGGTCCGTACGTCGGAAGTGGGTCTCCTCCCCTCTCGACGCACGCACCGATGACAGCGGATGTCCAGAGGACGCCGAGGAAGGGAACGACGTCCGCATGCGCTCTTCGAAGCGCATGCACCGGGCGCGAGAAGCTTCGTGCATCTCCCGTCACGGCCGTCGACGCGTCCTTCGCTCGGTCCTCTGACCCGTGCACGTCATCGCCACTGCAACTCCGACGGGGCAACCCGCGGAGGTGGCGCGGTCGAGTCGGTATCGCGGTCGGGAAAACCTGGCGGAAGCCAGGAGGAACCGGCACCGGGATCGAAGCGAACGGACGATGCGCGGCTCGCCGCGTGTACACCGCTCCGCAAGGAGGCAGCGTGGCACGTCAGAAGAGGAAGGACGTCACGGCGTCCGTCCCCGCGAGGATCACGAGAGCTCGGAGCCGAGTGCCCGTTCGTCGCAGCAGTTGCAGAAATCGGCAGGCGACGTCTGGTCCCGAATACGCTCGTCAAACGCGCTCCCAAAAGAGCGGTCAGGGGCGAGTGAACAGGGGCCTAGGTCGGTGCGAGCGTCGGCGGTCACACGTCGGCGAGCGCCTCGAGCGAAACGGCGAATCGCGACTCGGATCGCTTCGGACGACCTCCGGAGCGAGATCGGGAAAAGGCCCAGGATGACGTGAGAGCGTCATCCAGCGGTCGCAACATCGCCAAAAGCGGTGCGGCGGTCGCGGGACCGGGGCTGTAACGGCCACCGGATCCTACGAAGGGTCCCTGTCGATGGAAGGCACCTCGGGTCATCTTCACAGCCGACGGTTTTCACGAGCCGGCGGCGACGGTGGCCTTGGCGGGTTTCTCGCTCTTCCGACCCACGACGAGAGTCGTGGTCACACGCACGAAGGTGCGTGAGCGCGAAGGGAAAGAGGGATTCGCGACAGGGGTGTCAGAGGTCTCGTCCCATCGAGCGCCGCGGGTCGAACAGGCCCGCGCTCGTGTCGGCAAGCCGCGAGGCAGAAGGCACGGGGTCACGCGTTCGGAGGTGATGGGGCCGAAGCGGTCTCGGGCGTCGTGAAAACGCCTGGTCCCTCGGTCATGCCACGTGACGACCACGGATCGTCGCGGGGCGTCCCGGATCGCGAAAGCGATCCGAGCGAGCCGGGAACGTACGGCGAGCGGGTGCACGTCACTTGTTCGGGTGGCAGAAGTCGGTTGGACGCATCGCGCGTCGTCCGCACCGTGAGGTCGCAAGGCCTCGTGGAGCGAGAGGGCGCTAGCCGGGAGGAAGCCCGAAGCACTGCCTGACGCAGGGCACGGGTGGAGAGATGGCGAAACGGTGCGCGGTCGCGCGAAGCGCTCACAAGGTTCAGCGCGCGACCATCCTTCGGGTGAAAGCTCGGAGGTTCTCGACACGACGGAAGGCGCTCTCGGATCTCGGCTCGTTCGACCCTCACCGGTCGGGCGGCGTCGGGTCCTTCGGCTCGCAGGTCAATTCACGTGGCACCATCCGCGAGGAGCGTGTCACGGACAGCGCATCGGGCGGTACGGAGACCGACTCGGGCGTGCCTGCGGGTGACCACGAGAGCGTCAGAGGTACGGCGGCATTCGGTGAAGGCTCCACGAGGTCCGAGAAGGTCCGAGGGGAGTCCGCATCCTCGACGCTGAAAAGGCGTCGGTCCAGTGGTGCGCCGCGTGTCGACTGGCCGAAGCTGATGAGGCTAACTGCTTCATCGATCGCTCCTCTTTCCTGACCGCGCGAACGGCCTGGGATCGAGTGAGGGCACCCGGAAGCGAGGACGACGATGGCGCAGGTGGGCGACGGCCCCCTGACGCGGAGTCCAAAGGGGCGGCCAACGAGCCGCAACGGAGCGCTAAGCTGCTCCCCCACGGAAAGCGAACGACCTCGAGGGCGACCGGGCGACCGGATCGCCCTCGCGGCTTTTTGTCTTCACGGCTTCGAGGCGCTCAACACTTCACGCCGGTGCACGTGCAGTTGCCGGCGGCGCAGCTCGCGGTGCACGTCGCGCCCTCCTCGCACGTCTGCGTGCAGTTGCCCGTGCCGCCGCAGTTCATCGTGCAGGTCGAGCCGGCCTTGCAGGTCTGCGTGCAGCCGCCGGTGAGGCAGTTGAAGGTGCAGTCCGCGCCCTTCTCGCAGGTCTGCTTGCAGTCGCTGGCCGAGGTCTGACAGGTCGCGGTGCAGACGCTCTGGTCCTTGCACGCGATGTTGCAACCGGACACCGTGCAGCTCGCGGTGCAGTCCTCGTTCGCGTTGCACTCGCAGGGCGACGCGGACGTGCACCCGATGGTGCGGCTCGTGCGGGACGGCTTCGGCACCTCCGCGTCCCCTCCCCCGGCTCCGCCTCCGCTCGAGCTGGAGGACGAAGAGGACGACTGAACTCTCGCCCGGGCGCTCGCCGCACCACCACCTTCCGACGCCGGCCACTACCATCGAGGCATGAGTGAGCCTCCCCGGCCTCGGATCCTCATCTCCCGCGCCGAGGATGTGAATGGCGAGCGCTGGGCCGACTACGCCGATCGCGTGACCGCTGCCGGAGGTGACCCTGTCGAGGCCGCCGTCGAGGACTGGCAGGCCGGGAAGCCTATTCCGCTCGCCGATGGCCTCATCCTGACAGGCGGCATCGACATCGACCCGGCTCTCTACGGCGAATCGAGGTCGGAGCGCGTCACCGACGTGAACCGCGCGCGCGACGACTTCGAGCTCGCGGTTCTCAGGCAGGCGCTCGATCGCGACCTTCCCGTGCTCGGCGTGTGCCGGGGTCATCAGCTCCTCAACGTCGCCTATGGCGGCAGCCTGCTGCAGCACATCGAGGAGCGCGAACCCCACCGCTCGCGGCGCGGCGCCGT
>WBZO01006822.1_pt1 | contig 10868 bp, 6 predicted proteins | sample 5204261 | NCBI WGS metagenome assembly WBZO01 (sample SAMN12412400, study PRJNA552823) | activated sludge metagenome | isolation source: activated sludge from anammox sidestream of wastewater treatment plant... | place: USA: North Carolina | collected 2017-09
CGAGCGATATTTGCGCCGCCTGGACCACGACCCGCTGGCCAACATGGCCAAGATCCCTCCGAACCTCACCACCGGGATCGGCTACCACACCGACTTGAACGTGGGCCAGGACTATGCCATCCGTGTGCAGGAGTTCGACGCCAAGTTCAAGGGCGACATCACGGAAAACGTCAAGTGGCGGCTGAACCTGTGGGGCATGCGCAAACAAGGCGAGCGCCAGGCCGACGCCTTCGCCCACACCTGGGGCCCCAACAACACCTGCGCCTCGGGCGCGAACAACCGCGGCTGCCACGTCCTCAGCCAGTCCCAGAAAATCGACTGGCTGACCACCGAGATCGAGCCGGTCATCGAGACCAAGCTCGGCGCGGTGTCGGTCGAATACTCGCGGACCATGCGGGGATTCACCCAGGACGACCAGGGTGTGTCGCGGGCGGGCTACGCCGCCCCTTCGGAGTTCTTCCCCGTCAACCCCGCGACCCAGCATCCCTATGCCGTCGTGCCGGACAACTACACCCAGATCGACCGCCTCAAGTTCGGCGTGGACCTGACGGACGACACGGACTTGTACGCCCTGGTCTACTACGGCGACACGGAAAACAAGGACATGTTCACCCACCGCACCTTCAACGGGTGGGACTTCCGGCTCACCAACCGTTCCATCGACGGCGTGACGGTCGTGGGCTACGCCAAGCAGCACTCGGAAAACAACCAGTTGCCGACCACGGTCCCCGAGGCAAACGCGTTCTCGGCCGGCGTCGTCGCGGCCTCGCTCCGGCACCCAGTGGACCGCGATTACACCAAGGCCGGCCTCAAGGCCCGCTGGCTCCTGGGCGACCGCCGCTATCAGTCCACCGGCTGGTCGCTGGCCGGCGGCTACGAGTACGCCGAGATCGAGAGGGCCTACGTGACCTTCCGGAGCACCCCGGATGCGCAGCGTCCGCGCAACGAGGTATTCACGCAGCCCAACACCTATTCGGACATGATCTTCTTCGGCCCCGAGTGGAGGGTATGCAAGTCGCTGGACACCTACGTCCGCTACAAGATGATCAACGCCAGGGACCCGCTCTTCGGCTTCCGCGAAAACCAGGAAGGCGTCATCGACCCGGCCAACGACACGGCGGTCAACACCAACCAGCCGCAGCACGTGGACAACGTGGAATTCGGCGGCACTTGGACGCCGGCCGACAACTTCCTCCTGAGCGCCACGATCGCGGTCGAAAAGGCCAGCCACTTCTCGTCGGAAGCCGACTTTGACGAGGACAGCTACCCCATCACCTTCAGCGCCTGGTGGGCCCCCACGCAGAAGCTCAGCCTCTCGGCGGGCCTCGGGTTCTACTCCAACTGGATCGTCCAGGACGTCACCATCGGCACCGACCGCTCCGCCGGCGACGCCGCCACCACCACCCCGTGGTTCTACGGCGGGCGGGCCGACGTGGTCAACGTGGGCGCCAACTACGCCTGGACGGAACGGATCAGCCTGGTCGGGGGCATGGAGTTCGTGCGCGGCAAGGACGCCTTCAAGGACCCGTCGTCGCCGGGCCTGAGCTTGACGTTCCTGCCGGGGGCCTCCGACGTGATCGTCGAGACCTGGCGGCTGACGGCCGGGGTCGATTACCTGCTCAGCCGGCGGAGCAGCGTCTACTTCCGCTACATCTACTACGACTACAACGACAAGTCGTTCGCACGCACCGCCTCGGATCCCGATCCGAACAGCGGCACGAGCAACATGTTCCTGGGCGGGTTCAGCGCCACGTTCTAGCGCGCCCGTCCGCAAGATTGGGGGGAAAGGCAGCGCGGCGGCCCTCTCGGAATCGAGGGGGCCGCCGCTGCTGTTTCTTGCCGGCGTAGCAGGCCCTCGCCGAGTGCCGTCCGCTGTGCTCTCGGCCACGGACGGACGGCACTCCCATTCGATAACGGCGGACGCCACTCGCCGAGTGCCTGCTACGAGCATCAGCCGATCGCGGCGGCCACGATGCCGGCCAGCAGGGCCAGGCCGATCCCCATTGCCACGAACCCGGCGAAGCGAATCGCCCGCAGCACGCGGCGGGACGGGACCGCGTCCTCCAGCGTCTCCAGCACGCCCGATTGGCGCAATCGCTCCAGGTACTCGGGGCGTTCCTCCTCCATTTCCTCCTCGCTGACCAGGCCCGTCAGCACCGCCATGTCCATGGGGAACTTCTCCGGCCGGAAGAGCACGGCAAAGAAGTGGATGGAGAAGACAAAGGCCGTGGCCAGCAGGGCCTGGGTGGAGTGGATCAGCTTGGCTACGTTCAGGGTCTCGCCCGGCAGGACCGTGCAAAAAAGGTTGGGGAACCAGAGAATGAGGCCGGTGGTCCCGATGATCACGATGTCGGCGCAGGCCCCCCAGAAGTCGACTTTCTCCCAGTAGGCCCAGCGCTCGAAGGTCGGTTTGGGGCCCAGCCCGAGGAACCATCGACCCATGCGGAAAACGTCCTTCAGGTCGCGCCAGTTGAACACGGGCGAATCCGGTCCGAAGACCACCTTTACTGGCGAGGTGCGGCGGCGGGACCGGACCACGTGGCCGAGCATCATGCACACGTAGACCACCAGGCAGGCGATGTTGACCACTCCGAAGATGCGGTGCCAGGTGCCCGTCGACCCGAAGCCTCCCAGCCAGAAGGCCAGGGACTGGGCCCACTGGTGCTGGCTGTACTTCAGCGGCAACCCGGTCAGGGCCAGGCCCAGAAACGAGACCATCATGAAGACGTGGGCCGCGCGGTGGAAGGGGCGGAACCGCACGAAGGCCCTCTCGCCGGGCACCAGCGGCCTGGGCCGCCCGTGCTTGAGCGTGTGGACCAGGCTGCGGACGAACCACAGGGCCGAGTGCAGCGCGAACACGCCGATGGTGGAGATCAAGAAGGTCATCAGCACCACGTACACCCAGTACAGCAGGGGGCTTCGCTGAGGGTCGCGGTGGTCGGCGTGCGGGTCGAAGGTGAGGAAATTGGCCGTCACGTGCGCATGGCACTTGGCGCAGGTCTCCCGGCGGTTGGCGGCCGAGACGGGCGAGGCGGGGTCGGCGACCGGCACGATGTCGTGCCAGCCGTGGCAGTCGGAGCAGTTGGCGGCCGGACCGTAGCCCAATTCGGTCAACTGGCCGTGCATGCTCAGGCCAAACTGGTCCATGAGGTGCGCGTGGCAGTTGCCGCAGTTCTGCGGCACGTGCAGGCGGAAGCGGGCCGAGGCGGGGCGCGGCAGGTCGTGCCCACGGTGGCAATCGGTGCAGGTCGCGTTCCGCCGCACCTCGCCGCCGGGGGCCGCTTCCTCGCTTGTCCCTCCGGGTCCGCCGCCCCGCCCGTGAACGCTCTTCTGGAGCCGCTCCTCGATGAAACGGTGGCACTTGCCGCAAGTGGCGGCCACGTTGGCAGGGTACAGCGAAGACGGCTTCTTGTCGCTGGGCAGGACCGCGTGCGCCCCGTGGCAGTCGGCGCAAACGGCGCTGACCGTGAGGCCCGCCCGATGGAGCCCGATGCCGTGGACGCTTCGGTTGTAGGTGTCCAGGGCGGCGTCGTGGCATTTTCCGCAGAGTTGGACCTGGGCGTCGGCGAACACGGGCGAGGCCGGGTCGCGCACGGGCAGGAGGCCGTGGCCCTTCTTGCCGTGACAATCGGCGCACTGCCGGGGCGCGGGCAGGCGCCCCTCGACCTCAGCGGCGGGCTTGCCGTGGCCGCCCGCCTCCATTCCGGCCTGCTGCTGTGCATGGCAGATGCCACACGACTTCCAGACTTCGCTCAGCGGGAAGCGGAAGGGCACCACCTTCGTGTTCGACTTGTCGACCTCCTTGGCGTGCGCCTCGGGCACCTCGAACGTGGCCGGGTCGCCCCCGTGGCAATCGTGGCAATTGACCCCCTTGCGAAAGTGGACGTCCTTGGCCAGCGACTCCGGGTTGATGTACAGCCGGAGGGTCTCCTTCTCCCACAGGTCGGCCTCGCCGTGGCACTTGGCGCAGTTGTTGTCGTCGGGCTTGAGCCGGGAGCCGCCGGGCGGCGGCGCGGCAATCCCCCGGCCGGCCGTCGCCAGCCCCGCGGCCAATAGCGCGATCGTGAGCGTGGTCCTCATCGCAGCGTCTATTTCTTTCCCGGTCCTTCCTTGGACGGCTTTTCCATCTTGGGCAGCGCCACCTTCGGCTCCTCGACCTTCAACTCGCGGCAGAGCGACGACAGCCGATCGACGAGCGCGTGGGTGAGCGTGCTCGCGTAATGGATGTTATGGATGTCGTTCGCCACGCGGAGGAAATGCCAGTCGTCCTGCACGGCCTTGAGCTCCTTGGCCGCTTCCTCCGCCCGGGCCGGCTCGAGCTTGGCCGACTCCAGGGCCTTGCCCACGCGGAGCACGCCCGCCTCGATTTCCGGCAGCGACGCCCGCAGGGCTTCGTGATATGCCTGGAGCCTCTGGGCGTCCTTGGCGTCGTGGCAGTTGGTACACATCTGGATCGACGCCTTCCAGAGCACGGTCCCGGTGGGCGAGACCTGCTTGAGCTGGTGGCAGGTGGGGCAGGCGATCCGAACGGACGACATCTCGCTGGGCTGCGTGGGGACGAGCTTCCCGCCGGTCCCCCGGAGCATGTTCACTTGCTCCTGGTGGTGGTTGGGGTGGCATGCCTTGCAGTCGGCGGCCGCGTTCTCGATCCGGTGCGGGTCGACCGAGTGCTCGATCGTCAGGTGGCAGTCCAGGCAGTCCACGTTGTGGTCGGTGACGTGTTTCTCGTGGATGAAGACGTGGTCGCCGATCTGCTTCAGGTCGTTCTCGCGGTTGTGGCAGACCATGCACCGTTCGCGCGGGACTTCGCCCTGGCCGCGGACCAGGTCGCCGTGGCAGTTGGCGCAATCGACGCCCCGCTCGTAGGCCAGGTCGTGGGTGAATTTCACTCCGCCGCCCAGGTCGAAGGCGGTCTGCGGGATCTGGTGGCAGCGGGTGCAGGCGCCCAACCCCTCGTTGAAGCCCTGCTCCTTGAAGTGGCAAAGGAAGCAGGTGGTGGGGGTCACCGACATGTGCTGCCCCTGGACGATCTGGCTGTGACAACTGGTGCAGCGGAGTTGCTTGCCCCGCCGCACGTTCTCGATGTGGGGAGTATGGTCGAAGGGGACGCCGTGGAATTCCACGCGGCCGGACAGCAGGCGCGTGTCGTGGCACCCGCTGCGCAGGCAGCTTGCGTCGGGGACCTCGGCGGCGGGGCGCGGGCCCTCGCTGGCCGTGACGTACTTGGCCAACTGCACCAGGCCGAGCATCTTGCCGCGGACCTCCTCGCCGACGCCGGGCGGGAAATGGCACTTGATGCAGGCCACGTCGCGATGGCTCGACTCCTGCCACGACTTGTAGTAGGGCTCCATGATGTGGCAGGAGCGGCAGAACTCGCTGCGCGAGGTGTACCACCCGGCCGCGCCCGTCAAGAGCGCCATCAGCAGCACGAACGATCCCAGGACCGCCCCGGCGCGGAGCAGGAACCAACGCGCCCTGCGCCAGACGATCTCGGCGCGCGACGGGCCGTCCACGCCCGGCCGGGGGCCAACGGAGTCGTTGTCGATCATGACGCTATTCCCCCAGGGTGGCCAGGAGGATCATGGCCAGCAGGCAAATCCCCAGCGAAAACACGAGGAAGCCCGACAAGAGCGCGGCCCGCAGGCGCCGCCTCGAGGGCGCTGGCCTGCGGAGCCGGGCGAGCTCGCCGCTTTGCTCCAGTCGGGCGACGTACTCGGGGCGGTATTCGCGCAGGTGCTCTTCGCTGACCATGCCCGTCAGCGCGGACACGTCCAGCGGAAACTTCTCGGGCCGGAAATGGGTGTGGAAGAAGTGCATGACGAACACCAGGCCGGCGGCAAAGATGGCCACCTCGGAATGGACCACCTTGGCCAGGTTGAGCGCCGTTCCCGGCAGGACCAGGCTGACGAGGACCGGGTACCAGAGCGCCAACCCCGAGGCACCGATGACCACGGCCGCCGCGCAGACGCCCCAGTAGTCCAGTTTTTCCCAGTAGGTCCAGCGCTCGAAGACGGGCTTGGGCCCCAGCCCGACGAACCACCGCAACATGCCCCAAAGGTCCCTCGCGTCCCGGGCGTTGGGAAGGGTCGAGTCCGGGCCGAAGAGGGCCGTCCTCCAATCGCGCCCGGCGCGGCGGGCCGCCGTGACGTGCTTCACGCCCCAGACCGTCTGGGCCACGCAGGAGCCGATGGCCAGCACGGCGAAGAAGCGGTGCCAGACGCTGGTCGACTCGAAACCGCCCATGCCCCGGGCCAAGGCCGCGGCCCAGGCGTGGCCGCTGTACTTCAAAGGCACGCCGGTCAGCGTCAGGCCCAGGAACGCGACGATCAAGAGCACTTGCGACGCGCGGAGGCCGGGCTCCGATCGGACGAGCGCCGACTTTTCCGTCACCAGGGTCTTGTGGCGCCCGTGCTGGAGCGTTTGGACCAGGGCCCTCACAAACCACAGCAGCGCGTGCACCGCGAAGACCGCCAGGCAAAGCCACAGGACCGTCTCGATCCCGCGATAGACCGACGCAAGCCAGGGATACGCCTTCGGGTCCTTGTACGTGGCGTGCGGATCAAACATGGCGAAGTTCGCGCCCGCGCCAGGGTGGCACTTCCGGCAGGTGTCCACGCGGTTCGCGCCCGCGGCCACCGGCGACTGCGGGTCATCGACCGCGAGGATCTCGTGCGCGCCGTGGCAGTCGGAGCACTTGGCGGCCGGCTGGTAGCCCAGCCGGGTCAGCTCGCCGTGCAGGCTCATTCCGTAGCGGCTGGAAAGGTCGGGATGGCAGTTGCCGCAGAGGTTGGTGAGTTGGTGCTGGAATTGGGCCGACTCGGGGCGCAGCAGGTGGTGCCCCTGGTGGCACGATGTGCAGCTCGGCGTCCGCCTCGTCTTTCCTCCGGCCGCCACCGTGGCGGCGAGCGTTCCCGGGCCTTTCTCTCCGCCGTGGACGCTCTTCGTCAACCGCTCTTCGATGCCGCGGTGGCACTTGCCGCACGTTTGGGCCACCCTGGCCGGGTTCAGCGTCGACCGGGTGTCGGCCGCGTAGTAGATCCCGTGGGCCCCGTGGCAATCGGCGCATGCCGCCGTCACCAGCAGCCCCGACTTGTAGAGGCCGTCGCCGTGAATGGTCAACTTGTAGGTGGCCAGGTCCTCGGCGTGGCACCGGCCGCAGCGCTCGACCTGGTGGTCCAGGAACACCGGGGAGCCGCCGTCGCGGACCGGCAACATGCCGTGGGCCTTCTCGCCGTGGCACTCGGCGCAGCCCAGGGGAAGCTTTCGCCCTAGCGCGTCCCTGGCCCCCGCCTTGGCGTGGACTCCCTTGACCAGATCGAGCCTTTGGGCCTTGTGGCAATTGCCGCACGAATTCCAGATGTCGCTCAAAGGGAAGCGAAACGGCGCCACCCCGGTCTTCGACTTGTCGACTTCCCTGGCGTGCGCCTCGGGCACCTCGAAGGTGGCGGGGTCCCCCCCGTGGCAATCGTGGCAATTGACCCCCTTGCGGAAGTGGACGTCCTTGGCCAGCGACTCAGGGTTGATGAACAGCCGGAGCCTGTCCTTTTCCCACAGGTCTTCCTCGCCGTGGCACTTGGCGCAATTGTTGTCGTCCGGCTTAAGCTGGGAGCCGCCGGGCGGCTGGGCGGCGCCGTCCAACGTGGCCGCTGCCACCGCCGCGAACGTCAGAATCAAGATCCAGAGCGGCCTTGTCATCCCAGCGGTCTCAGAACATCGGGAAGTCGCGGAGAAACGAGGAGCAACTCGGGGGGCGCCGCCCCAAGAAGCTACCAGAACCGACCGAGGCGAACAAGCCGACACACTAGGAAAAACCAGGCACCGCCGGCCAATCCGTCGCCCTGGGACGACTCGCCTCGAAAACTCGAAGGCCGCCGGCATCCCGTGGATCGGGAGATCCGGCGGCCTTCTCGCAAGACGTGGCTCCCGGGGCGCAACGCCCTCGCGCTGCGCGAACGAGCGCGCCAACGGCGCGTTCGACCGGAGCGTGTCTCAGGCTACCCCTGGGGCTGAAGTTCCTTCGGCGTCGGGCTCTTCTTGTGCCCCTGCACGATGTGGCACTTGCTGCACACGTTGCCGGGCAGGATCTTGTAGATCGAGTCCTTGGCCACCTTCTCCTCGTCGGGGCTGAGCTTCTTCTTCTTGGCAAACGCCTGGCAGACCTCGTCGTGCTTGCTCCCCGGGCCGTGACAGGTTTCGCACGTCACTCCCGCCAGATTGGCGCTGGTGGCGGCGTCCTTGAAACCCGTGTCCCGGCCGTAGCCGGTCGTGTGGCAGGGAAGGCACTTCTCGTCGGCCTGATACTTCTCGGTGAGCGATTCAAACGCCTTGGCGTGCTTCGTCTTTTTCCACGACATGTACTGCTCGAAGTGGCAGGAGGAGCACTTCTTGGCCCCCGTATATGTCTGCCCTGTCGGCGGCACCGCCTCGGGCGGCTCAGCCTCTCCCATGGGCTGCGCGGCCCCGTTGGCCAGCCACACCGTCAAGAGCAGCATCACGCCGAACGCCGCCATCGCTCCCAGAAACCTGCCTCGCGTCGGGTTGCTCATAGACTGACTCTCCTTCCCTTGTCTTGGCGGCAGGACTGCCGCAGAACGAAGCCAGTTGCACAAGCCGCCTAATCTACTTGCTTTCCATGCGGGCGTCAACAATGGGCCCCCACGGTTTTTTTGGTCCCCTGACGCCGCTATCCCGGCCACGCCGCGAGCCCCCGGGGCCCGCGCGGGCCGTATTGCTATCGGTCATCTGGCTAATTGGCCAAATGGTCATTAAGGGGATGTTTGAACCATAGGGCGGAAGGACCTCGCGGGCGGTCGGTTTCGATGCGGCACGCAGGTTTGACTTCGCCCGGACCGTATGTTATAGAAGTTGCGTTTCCTGCGGGGCGTCCTACGCTGCTGGACAACGGAGACCGATGATGGCGCCAGGGCCGGAGCCCTCCTCGAGGCGGCAGTGGCTGCTCAGCAGCCTGGTGACCGGCATCGTGGCCACCTTGGCCGTGTTGCTTTACCCGGTGGTCCGGTTTCTCAAGCCCCGCGAGGCCACCGTGTCCGGCGCCTTGGAAGTGGTTGCCGGCCGGCTCGACGCGCTCCGGCGCGACGGCTCGATCCTTTTCAATTTCGGCGGCAAGCCCTGCTTGGTGATCGAGACCCCGGACAAGGAACTGAGGGCCTTTAACGCCCTGTGTACCCACGTCGATTGCACGGTGGCGTACCGCAAGGCCGAGGGCGACATCTTCTGCAATTGCCACAACGGCGTTTACGACTTGCACGGGCGCAACGTCTCGGGCCCCCCGCCCCGGCCCCTGGAAGAGTACAAGGTGACCAAGCGGGGAAACCCGGGGCAGGAGGAAATCGTTGTCTCCCGCAGCGCATGACGAGCCTCCGCAAGGCCGGAGACCGATCGACCGCGCCTGGGCCTACGCCGCCGAGCGACTGGGACTCGACGGCCTGCTGGCCCTGGCCGCCAAGAAGCACGTGCCCATTCACCGCAGCACGGTCTTCTATTTCCTGGGGGGGATGGCCCTGTTTCTGTTCGGCATCCAGGTGGCCACCGGGATACTGCTCTCCCTCTACTACAAGCCGTCGCCCGACCAGGCGTTCGAGAGCGTGCGGGCGATCATGACCGAAGTGGAGTTCGGGTGGCTCATCCGCTCGATCCACTCCTGGAGCGCCAACCTGCTGGTCGGGGTCCTGTTTCTCCACGTCTTGACGACCTACATGATGCGGGCCTACCGTCGCCCGCGCGAGGTCACCTGGGTCACGGGGATCTTCCTGCTGGGCGTCTTCATGGCCTTTGGGTTCAGCGGCTACTTGTTGCCCTGGAACGAGCTGGCCTTCTTCGCCACGCGCGTGGGCACGAAGATCGTGGGCGTGGTGCCGGTCGTGGGACATCAACTCCTGCTCCTCGCCCGGGGCGGCGAGGACGTGACGGGCGACACCCTGGCGCGATTCTACTCCCTGCACGTGGTCGTCCTTCCGATGGCGGCCTTTGCCTTGCTCGGCATCCACCTGTACTTGGTGCAAAAGCACGGCATGAGCGTCCCCCGCCACGAAGCCGAGAAGTGCGGCGGCGCGGACAAGGTCCCCACGATGCCCTTCGTACCCCACTTTCTCCTGCGGGACATGGTGGGTTGGTACTTGGCGCTGGCCCTCCTGGCGGCGCTGGCCGCGCTCTTCCCGTGGGAGCTGGGCTCGAAGGCCGACCCCTTCGGCTCGGCCCCGGAGGGCATCAAGCCCGAGTGGTACTTCCTCTTCATGTTCCAGGCCCTCAAGCAGATCCCTCCGTACCTGCTGGGCGTCGAAGGGGAGGTGCTGGGGGTGCTGTTCTTCGGATTCTGCGGGCTGGTGGTGCTGGCGGTCCCGTTTCTGGACCGCGGCAGCCGGACCCGCCAGGTCCTCAACGTGGCGGCCGTGGCGGCCGTGGCCTTTTTCGTCGTGATGACTGCCTGGGGCTGGTTCGATTGCCCGGAGGGCGCGGCGCGGGAGGTGGTGGAGCGGGTCGCGCGTCTGAGGACCATCCTGGGCTCGGGACTCGCGCTCGGACTGGCCCTGGGCGCGATCCCCGTGACGGAGCGCGGGCTGGCCCGGCTGGGCCTCTACGTGGTGATTGCCCTGGCTGCGATCGGCCTGATTGCCTCCACGGCCTGGGAGCTGCTGGCATGAAGTCGCTTCTCGGAAACCTTGCGCTGCTCGTGCTGCTCTGGGCCGTCCTGCCCGTCGTTGGCGAAGAGGCGAAGCCTGCCCCCAAGCCCGCGACGAAGCCCACGGCCAAGCCCGCACCTGCCGTGCCGGGCGCCCTCCCGGCCGACTATTCCTGCCTGTTCTGCCACGCGGACAAGGAGAAGTTCTTCGACGACACCGCGCACCTGC
>WBZO01006823.1_pt1 | contig 10868 bp, 14 predicted proteins | sample 5204261 | NCBI WGS metagenome assembly WBZO01 (sample SAMN12412400, study PRJNA552823) | activated sludge metagenome | isolation source: activated sludge from anammox sidestream of wastewater treatment plant... | place: USA: North Carolina | collected 2017-09
GTCCTTCTCGATGTGCGCCCGCAGCGCGTCGTTGGCGTAAAAGATCACATCGGCCCGCATGCCCGGCCTCGTGCCCCTGGCGATGCGGTTGCGCACGGCGTCGATCCGTTCGACTCTCATCAGATGTCCAGATAGACCTCAGCCGCCCAGCCATCGCCGGACGCTCCTACCCGAATCTGATGATACGTCGCCGCCTTCACGGCCATGCGGGGCGGATGCCGCTCATCGTCCCTCGGTTCTCCCCCCAGCCGCGCCGTCACCCGCCCCTGCCTGGCGATCACCTCGACAACCGCCGGCGCCCAGCGCGCGCCATCCAACAGCCACAGCACCTCGTTCAGCAGGTTGACTGCCAGTTCCTCTGGCGTTTCGCCGCGCGCCTCCACGCTGCGCCATTCCGCCGCGGTCGCCGCAGTCGCGTCCAGCGCCACCGCCACCAGCGCCCGGCACGCCTCCTCCAGCACGCCGTTCAGATCCGCCGCGTAGGCTCGGAAGCCCGTGTCGGCCGTGTGCGCCAGCAGATCGAATCCACGCCCAGCCACTACAGGTTCACGTTCACCACTTCGTCCCAGATCGACTCCGGAACTGCGACGCCCATCATCCTGAAGCGGTCCATCGCCTTCGGCTTGTATCCGGTCCACTTGAACCTGCCCTGCACCTTGCCCTGATCGCTGACCCCCGTCCGCTCGAAGACGAAGATGTCCTTCGTCTTGACGCGCTCCTCCTCGACGCCCACCACCTCGGCCACGGTCATCACCTTCCGCGTCCCGTCCTGCAGCCGAGCCAGTTGCAGCACCAGTTTGATCGCGTTCGACATCTGCTGCACGAGCACCCGCGCCGGCATCTCGATGTCGGCCATCAGCATCATCGACTGCAGCCGCGAGAACGCGTCCCGCGGCGAATTGGCGTGGATCGTCGTCATCGAGCCCTCGACGCCGGTGTTCATCGCCTGCAGCATGTCCAGCGCCTCCGCGCCTCGGCACTCGCCGATAATGATGCGGTCCGGCCGCATGCGCAGCGCGGTCCGCAGCAGTTGCCGCTGGTTGATCCCGCCCTCCTTGTTCAGGTTCGACGGCCGCGTCTCGAACTTCACGATGTGCCGCTGCTGCAGTTGCAGCTCCGCCGTGTCTTCGATGGTGACGATCCGCTCCTCTTCGGGAATGAAGCGCGACAGCGCGTTCAGCATCGTCGTCTTGCCGGAACCCGTCCCGCCGCTCACCAGCGTTGAAACCTTCGCCTGCGCGCACGCCGCCATGAATCTCAACATCGCCGGCGAAAGCGTCTTGAAGTCCAGCATCTCCTCGCTGGTGATCACGTGCCGTCCAAACCGCCGGATTGACATCGCCGGCCCGTCCAGCGTTAGTGGCGGAATGATCGCGTTCACCCGCGAGCCGTCCGCCAGCCGCGCGTCCACGATCGGCTGCGCCTCGTCCACCCGCCGCCCCACCTGCGAGACGATCTTCTCGATGATGTGCAGCAGATGCACGTTGTCGCGGAATCGCACCGGAGTCAACTGCAGCCTGCCGCCGCGCTCGATGTAAACCTTGTCGTATTTGTTGACCAGAATGTCGCTGATCGACGGGTCTTTCAATAACGGCTCCAGCGGACCAAGCCCCAATACTTCGTCCAGCACCTCTTCCACCAGTCGGTTCGTGTCGGCGGTCGTCATCGGCACCCGCTCGTCATCCACCAGCCGCTCCACCACCCGGCCAATCTCCGCCCGCAGCCGCTCCTTCGGAATCGAACTCACCTTCTCCAGGTTCAGCACTCCCAGCAGCTTCCGGTGGATCTCGCTCTTGATCTCCATCGTCCGGTCGCTCGGACGGCCCGCCGCCGGGGGCCCGGCCGCCAGCGGAGCGGAAACCGCCTCCGGCAGCGCTCCCTTCGGCGGCAGCTTCAACGGCAGTTTCGGCGGCAACTGCGGCCGCCCGGCATCACTCATCTCGTTCCCCTAATCGATTCCTTCCCATTCTTCGGGCTTGAATCCGAACAGCACTCTCCCGCCCACCACCAGCAGCGGCCGCCGGATCAGGTTCGGATGCGCCGCCATCAGGCGCAGCGCCTCCTCCCGCCCGGGCGGCTGCAGTTTCATGTTCAGCTCCCGGTAAACTTCGTTCTTCGCGTTCAGAAACCCGAGATGGTCCCGCTTCCCGATCAGACGGTCCAACTCCTCCACGCTGAGGCCCCGGCTGACATCCACCGTCTCGACCTCAACACCTCTCTCGGCCAGGAAACTCCTGGCCTTCCGGCACGTCGTTCAAGTCGGTTTGGTATAGAACTTCTTCGCCATCGTCGTCCTCGTTCGCCCTAGTATCGCGGAACCCGCCCATCCACCTGCGCGCTCCACCGCTCGATGCCGCCCGCCATGCTCTGGCAGTTGGCCACGCCCTGCCGCCTCAGCCAGTCCACCACGCTCAGGCTCCGCACCCCGTGATGGCACAGCACCACCAGCAGCTTCTCGTCGGCCAGACCGTCCAGGTACTGCAGCCTCTGCGGTACCGTGTTCATTGGAATCAGCTCGGCCCCGTCGATTCGGGCGATGCGGTGTTCGGCCGCTTCGCGGACGTCGATCAGAACCGCTTCGCCGGCCTCGAGCAACGTCCTCGCTTCCTGTGGCGTGATCTCCAACCTCAGGTTGTTCTCCATATCGTCGGGGGTTCTTTTAGCTGCGATTGTAGCTTACACTGTCCGTATGCAGGCCACACCCTCGGCTTTGCGCCCCTCCCTCTACGGCAGCGATTAGCGGCCGCCAGCCCCGCTTCGCGTCCCTTCCCCTGCCGCGATCTCACCACCCCCAGGGAGGCTTCCATGAAACACAACGACGTTACTCCCCGCGCTGAACTGCCCCAGTCCGTCACGCCACTGCCGGGACCCAACGCCCGCGCCATCATCGCACGCGACCGCGCTGTGCTCTCGCCCAGCTACACTCGCGAATACCCGCTCGTCGTCGACCACGCCCAGGGTGCTCTCGTCACCGACGTCGACGGCAACCGCTTCCTCGACCTCAACGCCGGAATCGCCGTCGTCGCCACCGGCCACTGCCACCCGCGGGTCGTCCAGGCCGTCCAACGCCAAGCCGAGCGCTTCATCCATATGTCCGGCACCGACTTCTACTACCCCGCCATGGTCGAACTCGCGGACAAGCTCGTCTCCCTCGTCCCCGGCCCCGAACCCAAACGCGTCTACTTCGGCAACTCCGGGGCCGAAGCCATTGAAGCCGCTATCAAACTCGCCCGCTACCACACCGGCCGCGATAAGTTCATCGCCTTCCTCGGCGGCTTCCACGGCCGCACGATGGGAGCCCTCTCTCTCACCGGCTCGAAGACCGTCCAGCGGAAAGGCTTCGCACCCCTCCCCGGCGGCGTCACCCACCTGCCCTACGCCTACTGCTACCGCTGCGCCTACGGCCGCCAGCCCGACACCTGCGCCGTCGAGTGCGTCAAGGTCCTCGAGGATCAGATCTTCAGGACGATCGTGCCCGCCGAGGAGGTCGCCGCCGTCTTCTTCGAGCCCGTCCAGGGCGAGGGGGGCTACATTGTCCCCCCTCCCAGGTTCTTCGATGAACTCAGCGCGGTCTGCCGCCGCCACGGCATCCTGCTCATCGCCGACGAGGTCCAGTCCGGCATGGGCCGCACCGGCCGCATGTTCGCCTGTGACCACTTCAGCGTCGAGCCCGATGTCATGGCCCTCGCCAAGGGCATCGCCAGCGGCCTGCCCCTCAGCGCCACCGTCGCCAAGGCCCGCTACATGCAGTGGCCCCCGGGCGCCCACGCTTCCACCTTCGGCGGCAACCCCGTCTCGATCGCCGCCTCCCTCGCCACCATCGAACTGCTCGCGGATGAACTCGTCGAGCACGCCGCGCTGGTCGGCGAACACATGAAGACCCGCATGATCGAGTGGACTCGCAAATACCCCATCGTCGGCGATGTCCGCGGGCTCGGCCTCATGCTCGGCTTCGAACTCGTCCGAGATCCGGTCTCCCGCGAACGCGCCCCCGATCTGCGCGACCGCATCGTGCAGATGGCTTTCCACCGCGGTCTGCTCATCCTCGGCGCCGGACCCAACTCCATCCGCCTCGCCCCCCCCCTGGTCCTCAGCAAAGATCAGGCCGACTTCGCCGTCTCCACCCTTGAGGAGATCATCGCCGAGGTCGCCCGCCGCCACTGATCGGCCAACGCCGGCCCGGCCCGCGCCGCCGGCCCGCGCCGGGGTTGAACGGCTCCGCTCGGACCCCATCCCCCGCATACACTGGTGAAGGTGCCTCCGGAACTTGTTCTCGACGTCGGCTGCGGGATCAACAAGCTCCCCGGCGCGATCGGGCTCGACCGCAACCCGCGCAGCCGCGCCGACGTCCTCGCCGACCTCGACCGCTTCCCCTACCCCTTCCGCGACTCCGCCTTCCACCGCCTCCACGCCGTCCACGTCGTCGAGCACCTTGCCGACGTCCTCCGCGCCATGGAGGAGTTCCATCGTCTCGTCCGCCCCGGCGGCGCCGTCTTCATCGTCACCCCACACTACACGGATTTTTCCAGCTTCTGCGACCCCACCCACCGCTGGCACCTCAACTCCTTCAGTTTCAGGTACTTCGGCGAAGATAACGCCGGCTACGGCTACTATTCCGAGGTCCAGTTCCGGGAGAAAAAAGTCCGCGTCCGCCTACTCTCTCTGTGGCGGGCCCTCGGCTTCGAGTTCCTGGTCAACCGAAGCCGCGCGTTCCGCAAGTTTTGGGAGCATTACCTCTGCTTCGTCGTCCGCGGCAAGGTGCTCGAATTCGAGCTCGAGGTCATGAAGGAGGATTCATGTCCGGCTGGCTCTGGCGCGCCTCCGATGCCTTGAGGCATCGCCTTCGCCTCCGCCGCTGGCCCCCGCATCTGGCCTGGGGCGCCCGCGGCGAGGACCTCGCCCACCGCTACCTCCAGTCGCGCGGCTTCCGCATCATCGCCCGCAACTGGCGCCTTCCAGGCGGAAAGCCCGAAATCGACATCGTCGCGCTGCACGCCGGCAGCGTCGTCATCGTCGAGGTCAAGTCGCGCTACGACACCCTCTTCGCCCCACCCGAACGCAACGTCGGCCACGCCAAGCGCTTCAATACCATCCGCGCCGCCCTCGACTTCGCCCGCACCCACCGCATTCACCGTGACCGCCTCCGCTTCGACCTCGTCTCCGTCGTCTTCGACCCCTTCTCCATTCAGCACACTCGCGACGCCTGGAGCCTGAAGACTGCCGGCCTCGATTGATATCCTCTTGGTTGCTTGCCTGACCTACGGAAAGACCCGATTACCGGACGCTGGGTGATCATCTCCACCGATCGCGCCCGCCGTCCCAGCGATTTCGCCCGCCAGCGCGTCACCATCCGCGGCGACCGGTTCTGCCCTTTCTGCGCCGGACACGAGTCCAAGACGCCCCCCGAGGTCCTCGCCTACCGCCCCGCGGGGCTCGCCAACGCCTCCGGCTGGACCCTCCGCGTCGTGCCGAACAAGTTTCCGGCTCTCCGCGTCGAGGGCGAGATCGACCGCCAGGGCGAAGGGCTCTACGACCGCATGAACGGCGTCGGAGCTCATGAGGTCCTCATCGAGAGCCCCGAACACACCGACACCTTGGCCGCCATGTCCGACCTCCGCGTGGCCGACCTGTTCTTCGCCGTCCGCGACCGCATCAACGACCTCGCCCGCGATCCCCGCCTCCGTTACATGCTCGTCTTCAAAAACCACGGCGAGGGCGCCGGCGCCACGCTCGAGCACACCCACTCCCAACTCATCGCCCTGCCGATCGTACCCAAGCGCGTCCAGGAAGAGATCAACGGCGCCCGCCGCTACTACGAGTTCCGCGACCGCTGCGTCTACTGCGACATCATCCAGCAGGAGATCGCCACCGCCTCCCGCGTCGTCATCACCACCGAACACTTCCTCGTCATCGCGCCCTACGCCTCCAGCTTCCCCTTCGAATGCTGGATCCTGCCCCGCCGCCACTCCGCCCACTTCCATCACGCCCCCCCGGAAGTGCTCCACAACCTCGGCTGGGTGATGCGAACCATCACCGCCAAGTTCGACCGCACCCTGGAGACCCCCCCTTACAACTTCGTTCTCCACACCACCCCGGTCCGGGAGGCCGAGCTCGAACACTACCACTGGCACATCGAAATCGCTCCCAAGCTCACCAAAGTCGCCGGCTTCGAGTGGGGCTCCAGCTTCTACCTCAATCCAACTCCCCCGGAAGAGGCCGCGCAGTTTCTCCGCGAGGCCGATCCCGATTAGCCCCGCCCGGACTCTCGGCCTGCGCCGGCCGCCGCTGCCGCGCCGGACACGCCAGTACCATCGACAGCACGTCGGCCGGGTCGAGCTCGATGGCAACCCGGTGCACCCCGTTCTCGGATTCGTGCCCGGCCGGACGCTCCGCCAACGGCCTCATTCCGCAGCCTCCCGCAGCTCGTACATCCGCGCCCCCGTCAGCACCGCCGTCCGGGCCGGAGCCGCTCCCGCCGGCTGCTCGATCAGGCAGCGCTCCTGCCCCATCCGCCCCTCCACCCGCACCACCCCGCTCTCCTGCCGCACCCTCCACACCGCCCGGGCCCCGCGAGTCGTGATCAGCGTGCCCAGCGGCTCGTCACCCCCAGCGATCATCTCGATTCCGCCTCCCGGCCCGATCATGCAGGTCCAGACGCCTTCTCCCGCCCCTTTGCTTTGAGCAACTTCCGCCAGCCGCCGGGCGTTTTCCACCAAGAAGTTCACACCCCTGCTCATCGGCCGGCGCCGCCCGAAGTTGAATCCGTTCCCGATCTCCGGCGATGCTGAAATGACACCTCCGGAGATACCGACCGTGTGGCCCGACTTTCATCTCAACATCACCAACCTCGGCGCGGCGCTCAACGTCCTCACCGCCATGATCACCCCCGCCCTCCTCCTCTCGGCCACCGGCACCTACATCCTGTCCACCTCCAACCGCCTGGCCCGCATCGTCGACCGCGTCCGCTTCCTCTCCCAACACGTCGAAGACTTGAGCGCCGACCCCACCGCCGCCCTCCGCGACGAACGCATCGAACGCTACCGCACCGAAATCAAGCTGCAGTCCAAGCGCCTCCGCCTCATTCAGACCGCGCTCACCACTCTCTACGTCGCGGCCGTCATGTTCGTCTGCACCAGCGTCGCCATCGGCGTCGTCTCCACCATCAGCCTCGTCTTCTACTGGGTCCCGGTGGCCCTCGGCATCGCCGGCGCCTGCCTCATGCTCGTCGCCGCCGTCACCCTCGCCGTCGAAGCCCGCCAGGCGGTCAACGATCTCTACGAGGAAGCCGAGTTCTACCGTCGCCTCACCCGCCACTACGTCCGCGGCCGGAACGGCGGTTGACTGCTCCTCCGCCCGCCACCGCACACTTGCGCTCTTGCCCCCGCCTGCCCGGCCGATAAGCGACTCGAGGAGACTTCGGCCGATGCCCGACAGACTCAACTACTGCAAGAGCCTCCGGCTGGGCGCCGCCTGCCTGGCCGTGATGACCCTGGCCGTCGCAGCCACCGCCTGGTTCGCCATCCGCAATGTCACCCGCGGCCTCGAAACCACCGCCGGCCCCACGGCCCGCCAACTCGCCCTCGCCGGCGCGATGAACGCCGATTTCCAGCGCCTCAATGCCTCTGCCCGCGCCGCCCAGATCGCCCTGGTGATCAACCTGCTCGAAAAGGGCTCTCCGCGTGAGGGCCAATGCAGCGCCTGCCACAACGCCGGCATGGTGCTTGAACACCGCCGCGCCACCGATGCCGCCGCCGCCGGACTCAACGGCCGATTGCGCGAAGCCGACCCCCTGCTCGCCTCGCCCGGCGCCCGCGCCAGCCTTGCCGCCTTGGGCCGCGCAATGCGTGATTGGGAATCGGCCTTCTCCAACTACATGCATCTCGCCTCGCAGCCCGATTCCTACGACCGCGCCCACGATATCGTCACCGAACAGGTGCACCCCGCGCTGCTGGCCGGAGAAAAATCCGCCGTCGAACTCGACGCCCAAGCCCGGCACGCAATGGCCGCCGCCCGCCAGGCTGCCAACCGCGACGCTGGCCGCGCCGCCGGCGTGCTCCTCGCCGTCTCGGCCGCCGCCACCTTGGCTTGCCTGCTTGTTTTCCTCATCGTTAGACGGCTCACCGGCCGGCTGTCATCCATCATCTCCACCCTCGTGGCGTCCGCCTCCGCCGTCTTTCACGCCACCGCCAAACTAGCCTCTTCCGGCCAGTCCCTCTCGCAGGGCGCCGTCAGCCAGGAGTCCGCCTTCCTGCGTACCTCCGAGGAAAGCCGCCTCCTCCTCGCCGCCGCACAGTCCAATAGCCAGGGCGCCCAACAGGCCGCTCGCAGCGCCGCGTCCGCCACATCTCAAACCGCCGCTGTCCGCCACGCCCTCGACGCCGCCTCGGCCACCATGTCGCTCATCCGCCAGTCCAGTATCGACATCCGCGGCATCATGCAACTCATCGACTCCATCGCCTTCCAGACCAATCTGCTCGCCCTCAACGCCAGCGTCGAAGCCGCCCGCGCCGGCGAGTCCGGCCTCGGCTTCGCCGTCGTTGCCGATGAAGTCCGCAACCTCGCCCACCGCTGCGCCGAAGCCTCAAAACATACCGGCGGCCTGATCGATCAGCTCCTCGCGCGCACCCGCGAAGGTGGAGAACGCCTCGAAAAAGCCACCCTCGCCCTCGCCGGCATCGAGGACGGCAGCGGCGAAGTCCGCTCCAGCATGGATCGTCTCAACTCCGCCTGCCTCGGACAGGCCGAGAGCGTTGGCCGCCTCAACCAGGCCCTGCTCGCCGCCGGCCAGTCCACCCGGCAGGCCTCCCGCGCCGCCGACGAGTCCGCCGCCGAAGCCGAGGAACTCTCCCAGACAGCCCAGTCCTTGCAGCAATGCGTCGATGCGCTCGACCGGATGATGGGCGTCTCCCGGAGCTGCGCCCCTTCAGCGCAGCCCTAACCCCCCGTCCACTTGCAGCACCTGCCCCGTAACGAACTCGCTCGCGCCCAGCAGGTACGCCACCGCCTCCGCAATCTCCCGCCCCGTCCCCGCCCGCCCTGCGGGCGTCGGTGGCGGGTCGGAGCGGCCCGCGGCGGGAGGATCTCGTCGAAGGACGCATAGTGCTGGGACCAGAAGGCGGTTCCCCACGCGTGGTTGAGCGTGTCGATGTCGCCGTACTTGTCGGTCAGCCAGCGGCGGAACGCCTCGGCGCTCACGTCGCAATAGCAGAGCGCGTTGTGACACCCCAGCTCGTTGCTCACGTGCCACAACGCGAGCGCGTCGTGATCGGCGTACCGCCCGGCCATCGCGCGGCACAGCCTGAGCGAGTGCTCGGCGAACACCGGTGAGCTCGGACAGTAGGCCTGGCGGCCGCCTTGCCACAGCGTGGTGCCGTCGGCCAGAACCGGAAGGATCTCCGGGTAGCTTCGGGTCAGCCAGGGGGGCGGCGAAGCGGTGGCGGTCGCCAGGTCGACTCGGATCCCGCCCGCGTGCAGCCGGTCCATCACGTCATCGGGAACGTTGCGCAGATGCAGGGTTCGCATACGTGCAGCGTATCCTCGCTGCTTGCTGCCAGCTAGCAGATTGCTTGCGCCGTCAGACGGCTTCATCGAATTCCCTGGCTGCTTCCCTGAGTGCCTCTCTCCGGTAGCGCAGCCTCGTCTCGTCGATGACCGCGATGGCTCGCGAGGTCAGCTCGTCGCGAATACCGCTCTGCGCGTGCGCAAATGGGATGAATGCGCGCAACAGATCGGGAGCGTCCAGCACGACCTCCAATGGAATCCAGTCGCTGCTGAACACTGGGCGGCCGATAGCGCCTTCGACGCGCGCCGCGCTCCATCGCAACGGGTCGCCCGATCCGGTATCGCAGAGTTCGATTAGCAGCTCCGCATGACTGGAAGCGGTGAACGGCGCCGCGGAACCGCTCGCGAAGAACTTGTCGCACACGTCCTCGGCGGCCTCGTACTCCCAGCCCGGCGGTCGGCGTACGCCGCCCTCGGGCAGCCGGCCGGCGAGCCACCGCACCAGCCCCCGGTACAGCGGCCACGTTTCGGTCACCGGTGCGAATCTCGGCATGGCGAGCGCGTGCTCGATGTACACCCGTGTATCGGCCAGACTCATCTCTTTAACCTCGGCGTCGGGGTTGGCGTCGGCAAGCTGCACGAGAGCCCGGTCAATGGGATCCGGCAGGACGGCCGCATCGACGATGCCCGACAGCAGGTTGTGATCGGTCTGGACCGCGGCCGTCAACTCGCGCCCGCCGTGGAGTCGCACGCCGACCACGAATTCCTCGATGTCACCGAGCGAATGGGTTCTGCGTACTGACCGATACGCCTGCGCCTGCGGCAGAGCGGCGATCCATCGCGGCGGATGCTCGCCGCGTCGAGCCAACTCCTCGCGGCATCGCCGCTGCGGTTCTGGGTCGTCGACGAGAAGTTCGGCGACCAGGGCGAGTAATACCGCCGTCTCCCGACTCTGCATACCGATCAAGCTGCCCAGGACGTTGTCCAGGTAATTCTCGTCGGGCCGGCCGGACTTCAGCCGTGCAATCGAATCGGGTTTCGCCCCGTTGATGACCAGGCTGGCCACGCTCAGCAGACCGATGGGATGCCTCGCCAGAGCGCTGCGTATCGCGTCCCTGAACGTCGTGTCGACGGGGCCTTGCCCGTGAGGCGCGATTGGCTGCCGCGCACCATGTCGAACCTTCCTGACCGTGCGCGGGCGTCGATTCTTACTCATGCCGCGGAGGTTACGTACGGGCACCGACATCTGGAGTTGCGTCGTCACCAGAGGCTGGATGTCGGTCTGCGCCACTACCGTCCGCGGCAAGACTCATACCTCCGACGGCCGTGCAGACCCGAGGCGCCGCAGCCCGTCGCGGATGGCGGCC
>WBZO01006824.1_pt1 | contig 10867 bp, 12 predicted proteins | sample 5204261 | NCBI WGS metagenome assembly WBZO01 (sample SAMN12412400, study PRJNA552823) | activated sludge metagenome | isolation source: activated sludge from anammox sidestream of wastewater treatment plant... | place: USA: North Carolina | collected 2017-09
TTCCAGCACGAAGAAGATGAGGATGCCGACAACGATCAACAGGGAAGTTGAGAGAGGTGAATCGTTGTGGTGAAACGCCTCCGGCAGCAGGTGGACGAAGCTATTGCCGAACAAACCGCCGACGGCGAAGGCGACCAGATAGAGCGTGATCCGCTGAAGGCGTTCGGGCGATAGCGACAACGTAAAGAGACCGACCTGCGAGATCAGACTGACGACGATGACGCTGATGATGGTGTAAAGCCAGACTTCCATGTCACCCAAGTTGGTTTGAGGATTCCGCCGCGGCCGGACTGGCCGCAGCCGGCATCGGCAGTGTACGGTTCCGAGCGCTCCGGGTCAAGCGCAAACAGGGGGAGACTGTGGCCAGTAACAACGATTATGAGCCGCCGCGTCAATGTTCCGTCCCCAGTCGCACCGGCCGTCTTGCGACGCCGGCTGCTGCGGTGGTTTGCGGCCAACAAGACGCCCCACCCGTGGCGCCGAGCCGTGACTCCTTACAAAGTCTGGATTTCCGAAGTGATGCTGCAGCAGACCGTGACGACAGCGGTGGCGCCGCGATTCGTGCGCTGGCTCTTGCGATTTCCCAATGTCAGGGCGCTGGCACAGGCCTCCGAGCAGCAGGTACTGCGGGAATGGGAAGGACTCGGGTACTATGCGCGCGCACGGAACCTGCACCGCGCGGCACAAGTCATCGTCCGCGAATACCGAGGCAGAATTCCGGCGGACTATCGGCAGTTGCTGGTGCTGCCGGGCATAGGCAGCTACACCGCAGCGGCTATCGCCAGCATCGCCTTTGGCCAATTGTATCCGGTTCTTGATGCCAATGTCCGACGGGTGATGCAGCGAGTGCTGGCGACGGCTCAGGGTCAAGACTCGGACGATGAGGCGATCGCTGCTTTCCTGCGGTCGGCAATCTCGCGGCGCAGACCGGGGGATTTTAACGAAGCGCTAATGGAACTGGGGCAGATGGTGTGTCGGCCGCGGAAGCCCAGTTGCGGGAATTGTCCGCTGCAGACGAATTGTGGCGCTTACCGATACGGCAGCCTCGATGAGCGCGCACGTCCCAAGACTGGGCGACTCATCCGGCGACAGTCGGTGCTATTGATCGTCTGCTGCAAGGGCAAGATCTTACTGGAGCAAAAGCAGTCGGGCCTGTTCAGGAACATGTGGGGATTCCCCCGGGCGGCGCTTCACGACGCTGTCGACGCTGCTATTGCCGCCTGGGCAGAAAAGCATGTAGACGCCCCCCTGGAAATCATCAAGCACCTGAAGCCAGTGACTCATTTCTACACCCGGCACGCGGAGGAATTGCACCCGGTACTTGCTCGCGTCAGCAGTCACCGCACGGCGACGACGGAGCTGCGTTGGCTAATGCGAGGCGAGTTGGAGGAGATCCCCTTGCCCAGCGTTGAGCGGCGGGTGTGGATGACACTCAGCGCGCGCGATAAGCGAGGATGAAGTAGCCGCCGACGACCAACGCGATCAATCCCAGAAACACGTACATGCCGACCGGCATTAGGTTAGCCTCGCCGCCGTCGGCGAGCCGGATTGTGGTCAGGATGATCCAGGTGAAGAGCCAGACGATGATGGTTTTCAGTGCCGTGATCATGAGACAGGCGAGTTGATATTGTCGTGGAGCGTTTTCAGCGGTGATTTTCCAAGGGTAGTTAAAATGATGGGGTGCTCGGACGAGGAGCGACATTAAGGCATAAACTACGGCCATGATAGCGACGGGGAGCCACAAGGTAAAGCGGGAGCCCCAGGCATCGGGTCGGCCGGAAAAGTTGTAGTGAGTCGGAATCTGTTCGGGGAGAGAACCGTAGTTGATCATTAGTTCGTACAGGCCATAGAGCAGTCCGATCGCTGCAAGGATTTCGAAGGAAAACTCAAATCGCGAGCGTTCGAACTTGATGATCGGCTGATTCTTGCGGGTGAACTTGGGATTGTGTGGGACCGGAACGTGCACTTTTACAATCCCAGGACTTGAATTGCGAGTCCGCTGAGTGCAATTGTGGCTCCGGCCAGCGCGTGCGAGAAGCGTTCGATCTTGCCCAGCCGCAGAAAACTGGCGCCATAGGAAGCGGCGACGACTACCGCCGTCATGGTGCCGATCGTGATGACTCCGAAGACGGAAGCCACAAGGATGACAGCGCTCCAGTCATGTTGCGCCGCCGGATACATGAGGATCGGGATCAGCGGCTCGCACGGGCCGAGCACAAATACGGTGAAAAGCACCCATGGTGTCAGTGACGGACGCGGTGTCTGGCTGTGGTCGTGCTCGGGCTCGGTGTCGCGAGCATGAACGTGCGTGATGCCGGCCAATTTGCCGGAAAGGTGCGTGTGCGCTTTCTTGCTGTAGGCGCGACGTAAGCCCCAGATGGCATAGAGAATTCCGAAGGCGATCATTGCCCACGCGGCAAGGTTGCCGCGGATCCCCTCGATAGTGACCAACCGATCAACGGCGACACCGGCGGCAATACCAGCGAAACCCAACACGACGGACGAGGCAACGTGACCGACGCCACAGGCCAAGGTAATCCAGATTGTCTTGGTCAGCGACCAGTTGCGCGCCTTGGACATAACGACAAACGGTAGATAGTGATCGGGGCCGATCAAAGTGTGGACCAGGCCGATTGACGCGGCGGTGGCTAAGAGCAGGCTGAGTTCCGTGTTCATGTGTAAATTCCCAGATGTCGAGTTCTTTCCGGCATTAATGTAGTGCAACGACTCCGGTTTTGCCAGTCAATAAGCGATCTTGAGTCCGGCATAGGCGGCAGAGACGCGCCGTTTCGGCGGATAGTCCTGCAGCAGCGACTCAACGCGAAAAACGAGGTGCAGGAACCTTGTGGTGCTGAAGGAGATATCGCCGACCAGCCATTGGCGGCGGTCCAGGCTCTTGATAAACTCGGTGTTAGTAAGCTCGAAGGCCGGACCGAGGGAAAGCTCGATGCTGGAGCCGTCGATGTCCCAGAAGCGATAGCGGAGCCGGACACCGGCGCGATGGCGAAACTCTTCGGCGGATGCGAAGCCGGAAACGCCCAAGCCAGTGCGATGCGATAGCCGCAGCATAAAACCGAGGTCACCGGAGACAGCAGCAGGAAACCCGAAGTCATCGCCGTAGATGCGGCGGCCATTGTGGAAAAGGATCTCAGTTGTCTGCCGTGAATTGACGGCGCGGAAGAGCAGGTCGAGTTCGGCAACCAGGCGGATGGGGGCAAGCGAATGAGATGGGGGCTGGGATGAGGAGGCTGCGGCTGCCTTGTCATCTGCCCGTGATGTCGACGACGTTGCCAGAGACAACATTACCTGTAGCGCAATCACAGTGACCGGCCAGAATTGCGGCAACTTCTTCCGCGTTCTCGGTATTCCCATTCGCCGGTAAGTTACCTCGTCAATGCGGGTCGTCAATGCCGAATTTCGGAATTGCGAAAATAACCTCCGACCACTGAAAGCGATCATGATTACTGAGACAGCACGGCCGCGGCTTGCTCAACCATGGCGGTGGAACAGGCGTAGGCGAAGCGGATGGCGCGATCAGTGTCAGCGAACTCTTCGCCGGGCACGGAGCCGAGAGAATAGCGTTCGATCAGGTGATTGACCAGGTCCCATTCCGAACCGGCCCATTTATCGGTGATGCGGGCGTAGAGGTAGACGGCGCCGCGCGGTTTCATGTCGCAGTGCATGAAGTCGGTGGCGTTGACAGCATCGAACAGAATATCACGGCGCTTCTTGTACTCGGCGCACATTTGGCGGACGCAGTCTTGCGGGCCTTCCAGAGCGGCGACACCGGCGTACTGGGTTGGAGTCGAAACGCCGTTGATCGTGTAGAGGATCATCTTCTTGGCATTTTCGTTGAAGTCGGTATTCCCACAGGCGAGATAACCCAGCCGCCAGCCGGTCATGGCGTAGCTTTTCGAGAAGGTGAAGCAGGAGACGATTCGGTTTTGCACCGCCTCCGGATAATCGTGCGCCAGCGCCGCGATGCAGTGATGCTCGCCTTCAAAGATGATGTCCTCGTAGGCTTCGTCGGCAATGATCCACAGATCGTGTTCGGCGGCGAGATCAAGCAGGTCAAGCAAATCCTGCCTGGTCATGACGGCACCGGTCGGATTCTGGGGCGAGTTGATCAGCACGGCCCTGGTGTTCGGTGTGACCTTGCTCCTCAATTCGGCGATATCCCAGCGATAGTCGTTCTGGCGGCGCAGTTTGACATTGATCGGGTTGCCGCCGGCGATGCGGATGATCCAGGCCGTGGAGGTCCAGTTAGGTTGGGGTATCAGCACTTCGTCGCCGGGATTCAAGATCGAGCGGAAGGCGCAATAGAGTCCGTGCATACCGCCGTTGGTGACCAGCACCTGATCGGGATGGGTGATACTAGCTATGCGATTCTTGTTGGCGAGTTTGCGCAGGATCGCCTCGCGCAGCGGCTTGACGCCGGTCGAGGGCGCGTAATGGGTGTGATTATCGCGGAGCGCTTTGATGGCGGCTTCCTTGATATGTTCCGGCGTGTCGAAATTCGGATCACCCGATTCGAGCCGCAGCGGGCGCGGCAACTGCAGCAGCCGATCGCGCACCGCCACGATGCCGGAGAAGACGACCTCCGGAAGCATCGAGTTCAGGTGAAAAGTTGAATCGGTCGAGCCCTTGATGGTTTCGTATTGTCCCGCCATGGCTGCAGTTCATCCTCTGCCGGTTAGGAGTTGTTAAAGACCACTTCTTGAAATTGCGCGAGTGAAGTTGTTTCCGCTAGTCACGAGAATATAGACAGCATTGGTCTTTGGGCAAGGGAAAAGGGGAATGTAACCTTCGCTGATTTGCCATTATTGTATTCCCTTGATAGGCAATCGATTATACGGGCGCATTCCGACCTTTTCAGTTTTGCGGAAAATTCTTGACATTTTGGCGCAACTTGCCGATGATATTATCGTAATATCAAAGTGATATCACAGGAGGTATCCGCATATGAAAGAGCTTGAACGTTCGGTAGTATCCGGTTGGGGACCGTTGGTGTTCTTGCTGCTGCTGTTGATTGCCGGTGTCGTGGCGTTGATCGTCCTGCCGATACCGGTCAAAGTCGGATCAGTCGTCGTGCTGGTCCTCGACGTATTTTTTCTCACTGGCCTCTTCTTTGTAAACCCGAACGAAGGTCGGGTATTGCAGTTATTCGGCAAGTACGTAGGTACCTGCCGACAGGAGGGGCTACGCTGGGCGAATCCTTTATACATGAAAAAGCGGATCAGTCTGCGGGTGCGCAATTTTGAGACGAGCCGGCTGAAGGTGAACGACATCAACGGCAACCCGATCGAGATTGCGTCGATTGTGGTGTGGAAAGTCGTCGACACGGCGGAAGCCAGCTTCATGGTCGACAATTACGAAGAATTCGTACGGATTCAGAGCGAGTCGGCGGTGCGCAACCTGGCGACGCAGCATCCTTACGACGCCCACGGCGACAACCAGATCTCCTTGCGCAGCCATACGACCGAGATTGCCGAGCAGCTCAAGGTTGAGATCCAGGAACGATTGGAGCAAGCGGGAGTGCAGGTGCTGGAGGCCCGAATCAGCCACCTGGCGTACGCGCCGGAAATTGCCGAGGCGATGTTGCGGCGGCAGCAGGCGAGCGCGGTCGTGGCAGCACGGCAGCTGATCGTCGAGGGCGCAGTCGGGATGGTGGAGATGGCGCTGGAGCAGTTGTCGGCGAAGGGAATCATCGAACTGGACCACGAGAAGAAGGCGGCAATGGTGTCGAACCTGCTCGTGGTGTTGTGCGGCGAAAGCTCGTCGCAACCGGTGATTAACACCGGGACGCTGTATCATTAAACCGCGGAGCGGGGCATCAGAGTTGAAGTTGCGGCTGAGCCAAGCCAGCTTGAAGCGGTGGCCGCAGCGGAGACTCTGATGCCGCTTAGGGATTGAGCGATGGCGGAGAAGAAGTCATTCTTGCTGAGGATTGACCCGGAGGTCATGGACGCCCTGCAAAAGTGGGCCAATGACGATCTGCGCAGTCTGAACGGGCAAATTGAATTCTTGCTCCGCAAGGCGCTCAAAGACCAGGGGCGAGAGCCAAAGGGGAAGAAGTAGCAGCCGCTGTCAGTAAAGATTCTTCTTCTGTTCCAGGCGCTCCAGTGCCTGGCGGAAGTCCTCGCGAATCGGATGAAAGACGTCGATCACGCGGCAATTGGTGATGGCTTTGCCGGAATGGGGGATATTGGGGGCAAGGACCATCACCGTGCCGGGGACAAGATCGTGCTTGACGCCGTCGACAGTCAGCTCGAGGTGCCCCTCGATGACGTTGACGAGTTGTTCATTGATATGCGTGTGCAGCGGCAGCAGTGCACCAGCCTCGAGAGTGACGTGCGTAACAGTCATCGCCTGAGCGGTCACGACACGAGCCATGATCCCGGGCGCAAGCTGCAATTCGGGCAGGCGGCTGAGATTGACAAAGTCCATGGCGTTTCTCTCCTTATCCATTGGTCAATAATAGTCACTACGGCGACAACCGGTGAGAGTTGCCATACTATTGGCTACGGCAGTCCGATTCATCGGTGCTGACCCCGACGGGTTCCGCCTCAAGCAGTGCCGGCGCCCAACCACGAACGGAGTTGATCAGATACAGGCGTTCGGCTTGCTGCAATTGAGCAAGCGTAATCACACGTTCGGAGATTTCACCCTTCGCCACGAGCTCAGCGCGGAACGTGCCGGCCAGCAGGCCACACGCCACCGGCGGTGTGAACTTCTTGCCGTCGATGACGACGACGATGTTGGCGATGGTTGATTCGGTGATCTCGCCGCGCTCGTTGCAGAGAACAACGTCATCGCAGTCGCCGGCATCGCGCAGGGCGTCATCGTAGACACTTCGATGAGTGGTCTTGTGGAAGAGGAACACATCAGCGGAATCGACCGGCTTCGAGGCCAGCTTCATGCGCGTAAGCTTGGAAGAGCGGTCGGGGTGGCTCAGCGGTGTTGCCTGCAAGGTGATAGCTCCCGATTCGGCGGCCAGTAGACGAACACGATGTGCTATCGGATCCAGGTTAGCGGTGAGTTCATTGAGCTCATCCCTGATCACGTGCAGATCGATTCGTCGGTCGAAGAAGTCAGCGGATGCGACCAATCGCTGCAGGTGGCGATCGAGCAGATGGAAGCCCCCCTCCGGCGTCCAGAGAATCGTCTCGAGCAGATCGAAAGGCGGTACACGCCGGCGCAGCACGGCAGCTTTGCTGAGGCATTCTTCATATTCGGATTGCTGCTGCGAATCCCAGACGATGCCGCCACCGACGCCGTACTCGATCGATCCGCGGTGTTTGTCGATCAGGGCGGTGCGAATGGCAACGTTGAAGCTGGCGCAGCGATCGGGCGCAAAGTAACCGATGCTCCCCGTGTAGATGCGGCGCGGAGTGGTCTCAAGCTCGGCGATCAGGCGCATCGTGCTCGGCTTCGGCGGTCCCGTGACCGAGGCACACGGAAAGAGCGCAGAGATCAATTCGGTGAATGAGGCAGAGGTCTGTGCCGTCACAGATGACGTCATTTGCCAGAGCGTGGGGTAGCGCTCCAACGTGAAAAGCTCTGGAACGCGGACACTGCCGAATTCAGCGATACGGCCGAGATCGTTGCGGATCATGTCGACGACCATGACATTTTCCGCACGCTCCTTTTCGGAGTCGCGGAGTTCGTCTGCCATTGCGCGATCTTCCTCCGGGAAGCGTCCACGCGGGCGCGTGCCCTTCATCGGACGGCAGGTAATGATGTTGCCGTCGAGGCGGAAGAACAGCTCCGGCGAGACGGAGCAGATCGTGAAATCATCGGTCTCAATGTAGGCGGCATAGTCAGCGCGCTGCGCCGGCAGCAGATCGACAAAGAACGCATGAGGATTGCCTGAGAAAGATGAGCGCAAGCGCATGGTGTAATTGACCTGATAGGAGTCGCCCCGGGCGATGGCACGTTTGATCACGTCAAAGTTCTCCCGGTATTCACTGTGACTGACTGTGGGCTGCCATTCGCCGAGACGATAACCGGCCTCGGCGACGGCGGCCGGTTCAGGTACGATCTGTGGCTCGCGATAAAGACCGAACCAGAGCAGCGGGAATTCGGTCAAAGGGTGAGTTGTGAGGGCGCGGTCAAACGCGGGAGCAGCCTCGTAGCTGATGAACCCGGCGGCGAAGAGGCGCTCGTGGTTGACGAGTTCCTCAATGAGCCGTAGTGACTTCACGACACCATCAATACTGTGCGTGGCGACAACGTGCAGGGGGTTGGCAAAGTGCAGCCAGTGGCGGTTCGGGCAATTGAAGAGCAGTACTTGCGTCATCAGCATCCTCGGACAGCGAATATCGTAAATACGCAATCGATTTGATTCAAATGAATTGGGAAGATAATGAGTGGAGGAAAAACTCAAGGGCGGGTTGGATAGCCCGCCCTGCGGAGGCTCGCAAAACCGCGCAAGCGTTACTTTCGGAACTAACCGGTTTTGTGAGGCTTGAAAGCGAAGTCTTTGAGGCTCATCGATTCCGGAACCGGATAGACGCCGGCGCCGGAGCAGAGCGGACAGGGATTCTTGTCAACCTGGCGGACTTCAATCATGCCGGTACCGTTGCAGGCATAGCAGGTTTGACCGGAAAAACTCATCCCCTTGCCCTGGCAATAGGCGCACATGTGCGCGTGGTCGGGAGTCAAGCAACGATTATCGACCCAACCGCGGCCCTGGCATTCGGGGCAGGTTTTCGGCGGACCCTCCGGCGAGGGACTTGGCCGTCGTTCAGTGGTCATATTGCGGTCTCCGTTGAATGAGCTGCCATCCAGCGCTCAATGCTCTTGAGAGCCGGATCGATGGCTGCCGCCACGGTTCCGGTCAACTCCTCGCTCAGCGTGGTATTGTCGGCGACTTCGACAGCAAGGACGTCGATGTGATCGGGCATCTGGTAACCCATCTTTCGGCCCAGTTCCAGCGCCGTCGGTAGGTTGATCTGGTGGCTGGTGGTGAGCCCCTTGGACGGCGCCAGTTGACCCATCGGGAAGAAGTGCAGGGTTCCGGGCCGAACCTTGCCGGTCTGGATACTGTCGACCACGAGCACCTTCTCGCGTTTCTCCAGCAAGTCGAGCAGGTGAAATCCCGCGACCGGGGCAAACATCACTTCGACGCGATCATGTTGATACGCCGAGTGGTCCAATAGTCGCGCGATGAGCGGTCCGAAGGCATCATCGCTGAGCACTTCGTTCCCGAGGCACAGCACCAGGATCGGTTTCAAGTTATCTCCTCGCGACCTCGACGATTTCGCCGGTGATCGCGTCATGCACGATGACTTCAAGCGGCATTTCGCCCGGCAGCGAATGAGTCGCGCAGCCAAAGCAGGGATCGTAGGCGCGGAAGGCCATCTCGATACGATTGAGAACGCCGTCCGTGATCTTGGAACCCTTCTTGATCAGACCCTCGGCAGCACGCTTGATCGACATCGTGATCGGCGCGTTGTTGTTGGTCGTGCCGACGATCAGATTGGCTTCGGTGACGATGCCGTTCTGATCGGTCTTGTAGTGATGCGTCAGCGTGCCGCGCGGCGCCTCGACGATGCCGACGCCCTCGCCGACGATCCCGGTCGGAACGTTCAGAACGTTGGGCGAGAGGATTTCCTCGTCCTGCGCCTGCTGCAACGTGGCCTCACAGGCGAAGACCAGCTCGACAACGCGCGCCCAGTGAGTCGCAAGCGTTGAATGTACCGGCTTCTTGCCGGAGCGGTCGCCGGTGAGGGTCTCGTAATAGCGTTCGTATTCGGCTTGCGCCAGCGGCGTGGCCATACCGTCCGAGACGTTGAGTCGCGCCAGCGGCGATGCCTTGTAGACGCCGGAATCCATGCCGTCGACAAATCCCTTCCAACCGACCTTCTTCAGGAATGGGTATTTGAGATAGGAGTAGGACTCAACGTGCTCGGCGACGTACTCGAGGTAGTCTTTCGGCTCATACTTGGCGTGCTCGGAGCCGTCGGGGGCAGTGACGCGCACCCTGCCGTCGTAGAAGGTCACGTGATTGTTGGCATCAACGAGACCCATGTTGTAGGTCTGATGCGTGTAGGTATCGGACAGGATCAAGTCGACATAGGCCTTGTTCGCCAGCACGACATCGTTGAGTACCTGAACCGTGAATTTGGCGAACTCCACCATCTCCTGGCCAATCTTGATGATCTCCTGCTGTTCTTCTTTGGTGATGCCCTTGCTGAGACCGCCGGGCAATGACGTTACCGGATGCACCTTTTTGCCGCCGATGATTTCGATGACCCGCTGGCCGCGGGCGCGTTGGGCGATCACCTTCTTGCCGGCGTCAATGCCGACTTTGGCAATAACGCCGAGGATATTGCGTTCCGCCTTGGGGGCATCGGGACCGCAGACAAAATCGGGGCCGCCGAGCGCATAGAAGTGGGTGGTGTGGTCGCCGGCATAGAAGGCGTTGTACATCAGCTCGCGCAGTTTACGCGCCGCCGGTGGAATGGTGACGCCATAGACAGCATCGGCGGCTTTGGCGGCGGCCATGTGATGGGCATCGGGACAGACGCCGCAGATGCGGGTCGTGATGCGGGCTAATTCTTCCACCGGGCGTCCCTGGCAGAATTTCTCAAAGCCACGCAGCTCCGGAATCTGGAAGTAGCAGTTGGCCAGTTCGCCATCGTCGTTGACGAAGAGGTGAATCTTGCCGTGGCCTTCCAGCCGAGTGATCGGGTCAATAACTATGCTCTTCATACCTGGGCCCTCCGCAGCAATGAACCGGCGAGACTGAAGCGATAAAAGGTCCCGAGCGGATCGGGAATCGTGCTGATGATCTGCTCGATTTCCTCCGGGTCGGTGGAGTCGATAACGCTCGCCAGTGCCGACACCATCTTGGCGCCTTGAT
>WBZO01006825.1_pt1 | contig 10867 bp, 9 predicted proteins | sample 5204261 | NCBI WGS metagenome assembly WBZO01 (sample SAMN12412400, study PRJNA552823) | activated sludge metagenome | isolation source: activated sludge from anammox sidestream of wastewater treatment plant... | place: USA: North Carolina | collected 2017-09
GGTGTTGATGAACGCCATCGCCGTGTAGGCCGCCGAGTGCATCTGCACCCATCGCACCGGGTCGCCGTAGGACGCCAGCCCCCGCAGCGCGACGAACGCCAGCACGGCGCCAAGACCACCGGCGAGAAGGGTTCGCTGCCGAGCCTCCGAGCGCCGCGCGAACAGCGGGCCCAGGGCAAAGCCGAGGGCCATCACGGCCACCCAGGGCACCAGCGGATAGCCGACGATGGCCACAGTGCCCGCGATGGGGAAGGCCCCCACTTCGTGCAGGAGGTTCCACACACCCGCGAGATCGCCCAACTGTCGTGCGCGGATTGGATCGAGCAGGTTGTGAAGCACGATGGTCGCGAGGCTCAGTCCGCCGATCACCGGCACCGGCATCCAGGCCACGGCGGCCAGCGCGAGCATGGACAGACCGAGCGCCCACAGGACCAGCAGCATCAGCGGATACTGCGCCGACACGGTGAAGTTGTAGGCGAACCGCATCACCGTCAGTTCGAGCACCACCAGCCACAGGCCGCGCGTGGCCAGGAACCACGACAGCTCACGCCGGCTGTGCCCGTCGCGCCACCAGAGGTACGCGCCGATGCCGGCCGTCAGCATGAACAGCGGCGCACAGAAGTGGGTGATCCACCTCGTGAAGAAGAGCAGGGGCGTCGTCGTGGCCAGGTCAGTGGGCGAGCCGGTGATGGCACCGCGGTGCAGCATGTCGCGGACGTGGTCGAGCGCCATCACGACCATGACGAGGCCGCGCACGGCATCGATACCCTGCAGGCGCTGCGACCCAGGCGTCGGTACCGTTTGCCCGCGCAGCGCCGCCACCGTGACCGGTTCCCCTGCCTGCTGCTGGTGCTGCATCGCCTGCCGCCGCACGATACACCGGACCGCCCCCGGCCCCGCCCGGAATGTGGAAGCGTGGGCCGCGGCCCTGGCTCGTCCGTGCCGCGACGCGGTCTGGCCTAGAATGTCCGCCCGGCCTGATCCTGGTGCCACCCGTGACGGAGGAGAGACGCACATGTGCGATGAACATTTCGAAGAGGACCTCGCGAAGTACATGAACGCCACGATGAGCCGCCGCCAGTTCGGCGCCCTCTCGGCCGGCCTGGGCATGGCGATGCTGCTGCCGCGAGCGGCCGACGCGCTCGACGTGAAGGAGTCGGACGTGGTGGTCACGACGCCCGACGGGTCCGCCGACTGTTACTTCGTCCACCCCGCCAGCGGCAGCTATCCTGGCGTCGTCGTATGGCCGGACATCCTCGGGCTGCGGCCGGCGTTCCGGCAGATGGGGAAGCGGCTCGCGGAGTCGGGCTATGCGGTGCTCGTGGTCAATCCGTTCTACCGACAGAAGAGGGCGCCCGTGGTGCCTGCGGGCGCCAACTTCGCCGACCAGGCGACCCGCGACATCGTGATGCCGCTGGCCGGAGCGCTCAACGCCACGACCCACACGACGGATGCAAAGGCGTTCGTCGCGTGGCTCGACAGCCAGGCCGCGGTGAACAAGGCGCGGAAGGTTGGCACCACGGGCTACTGCATGGGTGGTCCCATCGTGATGCGCACCGCGGCGGCCGTGCCTGGACGTATTGGCGCGGGCGCCACGTTCCACGGCGGTGGCCTCGTCACGAAGAATCCGGACAGTCCGCACCTGCTCGTGCCCACCATGAAGGCGCAGTTCCTCCACGCGGTGGCCGAGAACGACGACCAGCGCGACCCTGAGGCGAAGACGGTGCTGAAGGAGACGTTCGCGAAGGCGAACCTCCCGGCAGAGATCGAGGTGTACACCGGGGCGGCGCACGGCTGGACGGTGCCGGACTCCGCGGTCTACAACCAGGCGCAGGCCGAGCGGGCCTGGAGCCGCCTGCTGGCCCTGTTCAGCACGGCGCTCGCCTAGTGTGGTCGGGTGAACCTAGCTGGTCGGCTGCTGCTCGGAGACCGTCTCCACATAGCTGGTGACGAGGGCCAGTGCGGTGACCACGACGAGCGGTCCGAGCACGATGCCCAGGAGGCCGAAGACGTTCAGGCCGCCCAGCAGGCTCACGAAGATCACCAGGCCGTTCATCTGCACGCGTCCGCTCAGGAGCAGCGGGCGCACGATGTTGTCCACCATGCTCACCACGCCTGCACCGAGGCCAGCCAGGACCAACGCCTTGGTGTAGGCGCCTGACAGCGCCAGGAGCACCGACGCCGGCAGCCACACGATGGCGGCGCCAAAGGGCAGCAGGCAGGCAAACCCCATCACCACGCCCCAGAACACCGGGGCCGACAGCCCGACCACCGCGAATGCGATGCCACCGAGCAGCCCCTGCAGGGTGGCGACGATGACTGACGAGGTGACGCCGGCGGCAATCAGGTCGCCGGTCCTGGTGATGAAGGCCTCCCGGGCCGTGGGCGCCATGGGGATGAGCCGTCGCACGGCGCGCATGATGGCGTCGGCATCGCGCAGCAGGAAGAAGGTGGCGAAGATCGCGAGCACCAGGTCGACGAAGAACACGGCGATGTTCGTGACGATCGAGCCGGACTGCGACATCAGGAACGTGGCCACACGCTGCACGGCGCTGACTCCCATCGATCGGATGTCGATCCGCGACACGTAGGGAACCCGCTCGGTGACCAGCGCCCAGGCCCGCTCGACCTGCGTGGTGGCACCGTCGGCCAGTGAGGCCTGGATGACCTGTGCGATGCCGACCATCTCGCGGGCGAACGCGTTGGTGAGCGCAATGGCGGGTGCAATCAGGACGACCGCCGCAACCAGCGTGACGACGCCGGCCGATCGGCCCGCACCGATCCGCGTCGAGAGCTTCGCATGCGCCGGGTAGATGAGCACCGCCAGCACGCAGGCCCAGCCGAGCGGCACGAGGAACGGGTGCACCACCAGGTACAGCAGGTAGGCCAGCAGGGCGAGGCCGACCCAGCTGATCGCCGCGGCGAGCTGCTCCGAGTTGGGCGAGTGGCTCATCAGGTCGTATTGTCGTCCAGAACGCCCCGGTGCGGATGGGCGCGGTCGGCCTGCAGGGGACCCAGGGGGCCCTGCTGGGCGTGGGGACAGGAGAGCGGCGGACCACGGTCCCGGCGGCCGGAGTGCCCGGGGTTCCCGGTGGGCCACCTCCGCGATACAGTATTGGGCGCCCGCCGGGTGTGCGGCGCAGGAAAACGGAGTGGAGATGAGGAACGTGGTGAATCGGATGCGGAAGGGTCTGCTGGCGGCGGCACTGGTGCTGCTCGGAGCTGGACTGGTGGCGGCGCAGGACAAGCCGATCACGACGGCAGATGCGTGGGTGAAGCTGCCGGAGGCCGGTGCGAAGAGCACCACGGCGTTCGTGACGGTGAACAACCCGGGGATGTACGCGATCTACCTCGTCTCGGGCACGTCCGATGCGGCCGGGAAGATCGAGTTCCGCGACGCCAGCAAGGGCAACGCCGTCCAGGAGGACGTGACGGTGCCAGCCTATGAGGCTGCCTACCTCACGCCGAAGGGCGTGCACATCTTCCTGTCGGACCTGAAGAAGGAGCTGAAGGAAGGCGACAAGGTCTACATGACCCTGAAGACCGAACTCGGCCTTCCGGTCGAGGTCGAGGCGACGGTCAAGAAGGAGTAGCGGCCTCTCCGGCGCGCGCGTGCAGCCGGCCTGCCAGGAAAGTGACGTAGGCATAGCGCCAGTTGGCTCGCCAGAGTCGCGTCAACAGGCCGGGGCTGCCGGGCTGGCGGGCGTGCCCGCCCGTCCGGCGCCGCCATCGTGTCACACCGTCGAGCAGCAGCCGCCCCGCGGATCCGCTGGCCAGCCGGTCACCAAGTTCGAAGAGCGAGAAGTCGTCTGTCGCACTGAGCTCGAGGGCCTCCGCCTGGCGCAACAACGCGTCAGCCTGCCGACGGAGTCCCTGCGCATCGACGCGCTCTGACACGAGGCGCTTCAGGTCGGCGGCCGCAGCCGAAGGGGGCCTCCGGATTCTGGCCAGCAGCAGGTGCAGCGCCACGGCGTGGCCGGGAGCGGCTGCCTGCCGGCCCAGCCACGATCGGTCCAGTGCCTCGCCCGCCGCGCGGAGCACGTGATACGCGTCGCAGGTGGCCACGGCTGCGTGGCGCAGGTCGTAGCCGTGCTTCATCAGGTGCACGGCGAGGTACACCAGTCCCGCCTCCGCCGACGGCACGAGCACCTCGACCCCTCCGGCGCGCATCACGCGCGCGCTGTCCCAGAGTGTCGTACTCGACCAGGCCTGCGCCCGGTGTACCTGCAGGCGATCGTGCAGGTCGATCGTGACTGCGTCTCCCCCCGGCACCGCCGTGCGCCTCGACAGTGTCTCCGACCCGCTTCCCTCGGGTGCACCATCCCCGTCCCGTGCGCCTGCTGCCGGTTCGTAGCCCAGCGTCCTGAGAGCGGCCGCGGCTTCACGTCGCGAGCCCTCGGGTACGAGCAGGTCGATGTCCGACATCATCCGCAGGCCTGGATGTTCGTACATCGCATGGGCAAGCCAGATCCCCTTGAGCCACATGGTGCGGATGCCCGCCCTTGTCAGCGCTCGGGTGGCCTCAATCGCCGACTTGCGCAGCACGGCGTTCCTGAGGCGGTTCACGTCGACTGCCGACTGCAGGGCATCGTGAAGGCGTGACGACCGGTCGGCGCCGACGCCCACCATGCGATGTGCCGCGAGCGGAAGCAGCCCGCTGCGGTCAAGGGCACGCCACAGTACCGCAGCCTCCCGGTCGCCACGTTCGAGGGTCGACCGGACTGCGGAGAGCGTCGATGCATGGGCCGCCGGGTCGAGAAGGGCGTCGGCGATGGCCGGAATGGTGGGAGGGGAGAGCGTCACTGCCCGCGTCCTCCTCGAGGCGTGCGGCGGGGCGAATCGGCCAGTCTGGTGACACAGGCCCGCAACCGGTCGGCCAGTGCCGCCCGGTCGTAGTGCTGCAGGAGCAGGTGCCTGGCGCCTGCCGCGATCCGCCCAGCCAGCGCCGCGTCAGCCAGCAGGCGTGCGACGGCCGACGCAAATGCCGCCGGCGTGTCGGCGATCAGCAGGTGCTCCTCGTGCACCACGTCGAGCCCCTCGCATCCGATGCTGGTCGACACCACGGGGCGCCCCGCCGCGAAGGCTTCGAGGATCTTCAGGCGCGTGCCGCTGCCCGCGCGGATGGGCGCGACCATGACCCGCGACTGTGCGAGCCACGGCCGGATATCGGGAACATCCGCACGGACTTCCACACCGGCGAGTGCCCCGAGATCGACCACCATCTCCGGCGGCAGGCGACCGACCAGCCGGACCTGGACGTCCGGCACCTGCTCTCGCAGCAGTGGCAGGATGGCGGTGGCCAGGTAGCGGCACGCGTCGGCGTTCGGCCAGTACGCGAGGAAGCCCGTGAACGTCACGACGGGATCGCGCGGGGGCGGACCAAGGTCATCGAACCGGTGCGGGTCAACGCCGTTGGGCAGCACCTCCACGCGCGCGTTCGGCGTGAGCGCGTGAATCTGCCGGCGGTCCACCTCCGAGCAGGCCAGCACGAGGTCGGCCCGCTCGCAGACCGACCTCGTGAGGGCCTCGGTGGCGGCCACCTCGAACTCTGACACCTGCGACTCGCCGGTCTCCCGCATGCGACCGAGGATGGTGCCGTCGAGGGAGTCGACGTCCAGCACCACGTGCATATCCCGGAGCGCACGTTCCCCCGGCCACTGACCGACGCCCGATACCAGCACCACGTCGAACCGTTCCCGGGCGACAAGCTCGCGCACCGCCGCGGGCACCGGGTTTCGCATCGCGTCTGCCGGTTCGGCCACGGGGCGCAGGCGCCACGTCGGGTGCGACCGCACCAGCGCATCGAGTGCGGCGGCGTCGGTCGAGCGTCCGATGACGGTCACCTCGTGGTGGGTCGACAGCGCATCGATCTGCTGGTGCTTGCGGAGCCGGCCACCGTCGAGCGGCTCCACCGGCAGCACGTGGTTGACGTGGAGAATCCGCATTCAGCGGCCTGCCAGGACCAGGAGGGGCACGAATCCCGCACCGAGCCACGCGAGATCGGCCCGCCTCGGCGAGAGGCCAACCAGACGGAGCACCGTGAGCAGGGTCAGCAACTGCAGCGTGGCGGCACCGAGCCAGGCCCATACGTAGGTGCTGCCGCCGCCGAGCGTGGCGGTGGCGCCAAGTGTTCCCACGGTCATCGATGTGACGTGCAGCAGCGTGAGCACGACGACGTGCCCGCGCGCGAGCAGCGGCAGGCCGAGCATGACGTTCATGCAGCGCAGGTAGGTGGCAAGGAGCTGAAGCGGCAGCAGGCCGGCCAGCGTCCGGAACTCCCCGCCGAAGAGGAGCCAGAGGAGTGGGGCGGCGAACAGGCCCGCGCCACCGAGCGCCAGCGACACCGCCGGGACGAATACCTGAAGGGCGTTCGACAGGACACGCTCGGCGGTCCGGCCCGCGGTGGCGCAGTAGGCCGGAAAGGTGGATGCCATCAGTCCGGAGACCAGGATGCTGGCCAGCGGCTCGCCGAACCAGGCGAGTGCCGCGATCTCGCCCGCCTCGGCGGTGAGCCCCTCCCGGAGGTAGGTGCGGCCGATGACCAGTCCCGCTGCCGCCGTGGCAATCCCCATGGCGGCATTGGCCAGGCCGTATCCCGCAATGCCGCGGGCCACGCTCGCGCGGAACCAGCGGCCCGGGGACCGGAACCATCGCAGCGCCGGCGCCGCCGCAAGGGCCAGGGCCATCGCCTGCACCGCTGCGATGGTCACGAACAACAGGGGCAGCCGGTCGAGCCTCCCCGAGCCGACGAGGATGACCGCCGCCGGCACGGTCACGATCGCAGCCACCGCCTGGCCGAGCGCGATCCGATCGGCCCGCCCCTCGCCCCTGAGCATCGCCGTCGCCAGGCTCGTGACGCCCGCACACGGGACGGCCACCGCAAGCCACCGTACCCATCCCGCGCTGCCGGTGTCGCCGAACAGCCAGGTGGCTCCTGCGGGCGCGAACAGCAGCGCTGCAACGCTGAGTACGGTTGCCGTGGCGGCCAGCACCACCGCCGACGTCCGCGCAGCGAGAGCCGCGTGGCTGCCGTCCGCTCGTGGCATCGATTCCGAGAGCAGCCGCGTGGTGCCGGGGCCGCCGCCGAGCGAACTCACCCATCCGATGACCAGCAGCGCCTGTGAGAGCTGGCCGGCCACCGCCAGTCCGGCCGGACCGAGTGCGACGGCGATGACCTTCGTGCGAACGAGTGTCGCCAGCGTCGCCACGGCTGCCGAGGCGCTCGACAGGCCGAGCACCCGCACGTACGCCGCACGGCCGTCCGCACCTCGCGTCGACGCCGCCGGCGCATGGCGGTACTGCACCACGTATCGCCCGGTGTCGAGGGGCTCGCGCTCGAAGACGACGGTCCCGTCCCGCTCCAGCCAGATGTGCCGTCGGCCGAGGGACACCTGACCGTCGGCCGTGGTGGTGGTTTCCACGCCGAAGACCACGTGGAGCGGATCGGGCCGGCGGTCGAGGAGCGCAAAGAGCGTCAACCCCTGTGCCACGCAGTTGTCCTGCAGCGCCCACCAGTGCAGGCCGCCGCACGAACGCACCATGCGAACGACGTCGGCGTTCGAATGGCGGAGGCCGAGGGTGACGATGCGACCGAGGCGTCCCAGCCACCGCAGCATCGACCGGGTCTCCAGTCTCAGCAGCAGCGGGAGAACCAGCATGACCGCGAGCACGCGCGCGAGCAGCACGAACTCGCCCGGGGTGCGGATGCGTCGTCGTGCGCGGGCGACCGCGGCGGGCAGGTGCGCCAGTCGCGCGCCCACGCCAGTCAAGGATGCCCTCCGAGCACCGCCGTGAGGACCCCTGCTGTCACGGCCGTCTCGCGGAGCGCGTGCAGCAGTGCGAGCGGAACGGACCGACTGGCCGGCAGCGCGCGAAGGAAGGTGGAGGCGTCGGCCAGGCGCGACCGCCAGAGGCGCATGGCCGCCCGGCTCAGGGCGGCGCGGTTCTCCGACGACGCGTGTCGCATGAGCCGACCGGTGCCGAGGCCGTAGCCGAAGTTCTGCCGGAGGAAGGCGCCGAGCGACGAACGGGTGCGATAGAAGACCAGGGCCCGGCGGGCGACGGTGGCCCGGAGCGGGCCGCGCTGCGCGGCTCTCCAGAAGAACTCGGCTCCGTCATATGTCGGGAACGAGGGATTCAGCAGTCCGACCTCGTCGAACAGTCCTCGCCGGATGCAGACGTTCCCGGTGACGGCATAGGGAAACGACGGGTGCGCGAGCGTTCGTTCGGGGTTGTACTGCCCGATCGTGGCGGAGTACCGCGAGAAGAGTGACGCGTCGGGGTCGAGCACCGCGAGTGGACCGGCGATGATGTCGTGATCGCCGCGTGCGGACGCCTGCGCCAGGCTCGCCAGCCAGCAGCGCGACGGGACGCAGTCCGCATCGGTCATTGCGATGAAGGTACCGCTGGCTTCCCGGATCCCGCGGTTCCTCGCATTGCACGCGCCGGCCACCGGCTCGTGGAGCAGCCGCACGGGGTAGCGGCGGACGACGTCGGGTGTGCCGTCGGACGAGCCGTTGTCCACGACCAGGATCTCGAATCGATCGGCAGGCAGGCTCTGGCGGAGGAGTGCATCGAGGCACGGACCGATGGAGTCGGCCATGTCGAGCACGGGGATCACCACCGAGAACTCGACGCTCATGGCGCCACGTGTGTGCCCGGCACCAGCGCCTGCGCGACCGTTCGCGCCGTGAATCCCACGGGGTCGACGAGCACGTCCCGGCCTGCCTCGAGCACGAACGCCGGCAGCGTGCCGGCCAGGGCGAGGAGCTGCTGGTGCTGCTGCCGGATGACTGCCCGTGCCCCGCCGGATGGGCTCTGTGCCGTGAGCCGGAGCAGCGCGTCGAGCGGTTCGAGCGGCTGCATCCTCGAGGTTGCCCGGGCAACCTGGGTGGGGAAGATCACGAGCGCCGGTTCGAAGGGCGAGAGGTCCACTGCCTGCCCGAGGTCTGCCAGCAGGCAGGGGCGCTTGTCGTTGGTCTCGTCGATCGGTGCACGGTGCCGCAGGGCGTGCAGGCGCGCGTGCGCATCGATCGTGGCCGGGGCCAGGTTGGTGTTCGCGTAGAGGCTTGCCGCGGTGAGGCGTCCATCGCACGTCCGCAACAGCACCTTGTCGTCGGCCCGCCATGTGCCGCCGCCACTGGCCAGTGCGAGCGCGGTGGTGGTCTTGCCGGATCCCGAGGCGCCGACGATCAGGACGGTGCCCACGTCGGGAAGGCTGACGGCTGCCGCGTGGAGCGGAAAGCACCCGTGATGACGCCAGGCTGCGGCGAGCGGGGCCGCGAGCAGGTCTGCCCACGTCGAGTACGGCGCATCGAAGACGGCGCGGTTCAGCCTCAGCTGAAGCCGGCCGCCGTCCAGATCGACCGTGGCCACCGACCCGTCCGCCGTCGCGAATGCGGCAGGACGTGTCGTGTCGATCCCATCCACGAACTGGTAGCGCAGCGTCGCGCGTTCCCGGATCTCGCGCGCCTCGGCGGGCGCGCCGACGTCATCGCACGTGGCGTCCGTTGTCAGGGTGACGACCGGCGGGAGGTCGCTGGCGACGAACTTGGCCAGCCCGCGGCGCACCTGATGGACGAGAGCCGGGGACGGGTCCGGAATGGCCATCCGCAACCACGGCAGCGTGAAGACCACGGCAGACCGGCCTCACTCCGGAATCGGTACGGTCGGATCGAACGGCGACAGGATGACCTGCGCCAGCGGCCGCCCATGCGGCGTGACCGACGGGGGCTGCCAGGCCGAGGGACGGAGCAGTGCAGGAACAGGGCTGGTGCTGCCGGCCGTGTGCGCCCCATCGTAGCCGGCCAGCCCGTGGCTCACGAGTGTGCCGGCGAACGCCTCGACGTCGGCGACCTCGTCGTCTCGGAGCCCGGCCCGCAGGTCGGCGATCGTACCGCCGTCCTCGAGGAACTGCCAGACCAGCAGGCCGGTGGCATTCAGGGCAAAGTACTGCTTGGTTTCGAGATGGAGGAGCACGCCACCCTCAGGCAGGGCACTGCACACCACGTCAGGGTTGAGCGTGAGTTCGGCTGGCACGGTGAATTGGGGAATGGCGGGCCGGACCCGTCATGCTTGCGTGGTCGCCCGACGAGCTGGGATTATAGCCCACCCATCATGGACCTCCCGTCGCCGGAACGGCCCGGCCAGGACGCACGGGGCCGGCTCGTGCGGTGCCTTCCGCTGATCATCGTGATGGTGGCCGGCGGGCTCAGGGCTGCCGCCCTCGGTCGGCCAGTCTGGCTGGACGAAGCCTCGACACTCAGGTTCGCGGCGGTGGGCACGCTGGGCGAGTGGCTGCGCGTGCTCGCGGCGGACGGCGCGCCACCGCTCTTTCCCGCGCTGTTCACGGCCTGGGCCGCACCATCGACCGATGTGTACTGGCTTCGTGGCCTGCCCTGGGTCTTCGGCACGGCCACGGTGGCGCTCGCACAGTGGTGGATCTGGCCGGTCTCGCGCGTGGGCGCCCTCTGTGCCGGGCTGCTCGTCGCCACCTCGCCCCTGATGCTCCGCTACTCGGCGGAACTGCGCGCATATTCGGTCCTGATGTGTGCGGTGGTGGCCACCTACGCCGCGGCGTGGCGATTCCAGCGCGAGCCGCACCGACCCGCCGACCGGTGGTGGTTTGCCGGCGCGCTCACACTGGCGTGCTCGACCCACATGGCGGCGGTGCTGATGATCCCGGCGGCTGCAGCCTTCCTCCTTGCGGCCCAGGAGCGCCGATCGCTCAGGCGCCTGCCCCGGCCGGCCTTCGGCATCGCCGGTGCGGCATGGGGGCTCATGGCCATGCTGCAGCACCGACTGCTTCGGCATGTGCTGGATGACTGGTGGATGCCGACGCTCGGCTGGGACCTCGCCTGGCGCAGCG
>WBZO01006828.1_pt1 | contig 10862 bp, 8 predicted proteins | sample 5204261 | NCBI WGS metagenome assembly WBZO01 (sample SAMN12412400, study PRJNA552823) | activated sludge metagenome | isolation source: activated sludge from anammox sidestream of wastewater treatment plant... | place: USA: North Carolina | collected 2017-09
CGCCCAGTATCCCGGCATCAACGTGGTCGGGCGGGAGACCGGCATGTGGGACCAGGCGACCGGGCAGCAGGTGATGAGCGACTTCCTGGCTTCCATCCCCAACATCGACGGCGTGTGGACGCAGGACGGCATGGCTCAGGGCGCGCTGACGGCGGTCAACACGGCGAATCCAGCCGAATGGCCGGTCATGGTTGGCGAGGCGCGGGCCGGATACATCCAGCTCTGGAACGAGATTCGGGAGAGCCACCCGGGCTTCACGTCCTTCGGCGTGGTGAATCCTCCCGGCGTGGGCGCTGATGGTGTCCGCGTGGCGGTGGAAATTCTGATGGGTGGCACGGTGGACGCGAGCCAGCTCTCCGGTGAGTTTGGCAATACGCTGTACGTGCCGATTCCTTACACGGTGAGCGAGAGCAACTTCGCCGAGATTTACGCTCAGGTTAAGGACCTGCCTGAGTCGTACACGCTCGACGGGTTCATCACCCAGCTTCAGGCAGCCGGGTTTATGGAATAAGCCACTATGAAGACGGTGTCACTTTCTGCCCGGAACGTTACCAAACGGTACGGGGGCGTGGTAGCGCTCTCGGACGGTAACCTGGAAGTCCATTCGGGGGAGGTCGTCGCGCTGCTAGGCGCCAATGGAAGTGGCAAAAGCACCTTAAGCAAGGTCATCACGGGTGTAATTGCTCCCAACGGGGGGCAATTACACCTTGATGATCGGGTGGTCAGTTTCTCTTCCCCCTCCGATGCTCAAAAGCTCGGCATCGCCGCTGTGTATCAGGAGCTTAGCCTGATCCCGGACATGACGGTGGCCGAGAATATCTGGCTCACTCATGAGCCGCGCCAGTTTGGCTTTTACCTGGATAAGCGGGAGATGCGCGCCCGTACCCAGGACCTGCTGGCTCTGTTCGCCGGCACGATCCAGACGGCGCTGCCAGATGTTGTGGTTCAGGACCTGCCGCCGGACGAGCGACAGATCGTGGAAATCCTCAAGGCGCTCAGCCTCCAGCCGCGCCTGATCATTCTGGATGAGGCGACGGCCAGCCTGGACAGCCGCCAGGTGGCCCGCCTGTTCGACCTGATCAGGAGCTGGAAAGAAGGGGGCATGGCGATTGTTTTTGTCTCTCACCGCATGGAAGAGATCTTCCAGGTGGCGGATCGGGCGACAGTGCTGCGCAACGGCGCCAGCGTCGGCGATCGCGCCATCAGCGAGACCAGCGAAGGCGAGCTAGTCGGCCTGATGATCGAAGGGGCGTCGGCTCCTCAGACTGCTCGCGGCGTCACCCTGGCGGCGGATGCGCCAGTCCGCCTGGAAGTCGAGCATCTGCACACGGCTGTCCTGCGGGATGTCAGCTTCACGCTGCACGACGGCGAGCTGCTGGGGCTGGGCGGCTTGCAGGGGCAGGGGCAGTCGGAGCTGCTGCTGGCCCTGTTCGGCGCGATTCCCTTCACCGGCCATGTCACGCTCTCCGGCCAGAGGGTGCACTTCAGGTATCCGCACCAGGCCATGAAGCATCAGGTCGCGTTCGTGCCGGGCGACCGCGCCTCGGAGGGCGTGCTCCTCAGCCGGTCGATTCTGGAAAATCTGCACCTGCCGTCCTGGCAAAAGTACGGCCTGCCGCTGAAGATGAATCGCGCCCGCCAGGATGCTGGCAGGGTGGCCGGCGACCTCAGCATCGTCATGGAGTCGGTCGAAGCGCCGGTCAGCAGCTTATCCGGCGGCAATGCGCAGAAGGTCGTGATCGGCAAGTGGCTGCTGCGCGACCCTCACCTGCTCCTGCTCAATGACCCGACCAAAGGTGTTGATGTCGGGGCCAAGGCGGAATTCTACGACCTGCTGGAACGGCTCCGCGAGGCGGGGACAGCTATCATCTTCTACAGCAGCGACGATGACGAGCTGCTGAATTTGTGCAATCGTGTGCTGGTGCTGCACGATGGGCAGGTCGGGGCGGAGCTATCCGGCGCGATGCTCGATCGGACTAACCTGGTCGCCGCGAGTATGGGCACGACACAAGCGAGTAACGGCCAATGAACCAGTCAAGAGTACAGCACCTGACGCGGCGCTATCCGTTTCTGTTCGCCCTGCTCCTGCTCCTGCTGGCCGGGGGGGTGAACCTGGCCCTCCAGCGCAACCTGCTGGAACAGCGCGTGCTGGCCGGCAACCTGCGCGTCTTCATGCCCCTCATCCTGCTGGCGGTCGGCCAGACTATCGTCATTATCGGCGGCGGCATCGATCTCTCGCTGGGGAACATGGTGTCGCTGGGCAACGCCATCATGGTCACCATGATTCTGCAGGATTCGTCGCCCGACCGGATTTTGCTGGGCATGGCTGTGACCATCGGAGCCGGGCTGCTGGCCGGGGCGTTCAACGGCTGGGCGGTGGCTTACCTGCGCCTGCAGCCGATTGTCACCACTTACGCGACCGGCTTCATCTACGCCGGGCTGGCCCTCCTGATCCTGCCTCGCCCCGGCGGGCAGCTCCCGCGCGACTTCCTGTACAGCTATCGCGAAGCGCCGCTGGGTATCCCGTTTCAGATCTACCTGATCGCGCTGGTCATCCTGTTCTGGCTGCTGCTGCGCTCCACACGCTACGGGCAATTCCTGTACGCCACCGGCGGCAAGGCTGACTCAGCCTATGCGACCGGCGTGGCCGTCAACCGTGTGCGCTTCAGCACTTACGTCTGGGCCGGGCTGTTCGCCGCGCTGGCGGCCATCACCCTCTCGCTGAATATCGGCACGGGCAACCCCCGCATTGGCGAGGCCATGACGCTGGATTCGATCGTGGCGGTGGTGCTCGGTGGGACCCGGCTGAGCGGCGGCCAGGGCGGCGTGATCGGCTCGGTCGTCGGCGTGCTGATCCTGGGCCTGATCCGCAACATTATTTCCTTTGCCAATGTGCCCACCTGGTCACAAACGCTGGTGGACGCCCTGATCATTATTGTGGCGCTGGCCGGCCCGGGTCTGGTGCGGCTCCTGCGGAGGCAGCAACCCTCATGATCGACACGATGAAAAAGCAAGCGACGCAACTCAGCCCGCCGGTGGTGGCGCTGCTCCTGGCGATTCTGCTGTTCTTCGTCGGCGGGCTGATCAACCCTAACTTCCTCAACTTCACCCAGGCCATCAACATCGTCCGGCTGGCTGCCTTCCTGGGTATCATCGCCGCCGGGCAGACGCTGGTGATCATCAGCGGGCGGGAGGGGATCGATCTCTCCGTCGGCGCGGTGGTGACGCTGGGGGCTATGCTCACCTTCCGCTTTTCGGCGGGGCAGGATTCGCTCATCCTGCCGGCTTTGCTGATCACGCTGGCGGTGGGGGCGGGCATCGGTTTCATCAACGGCATTGGCGTCAACGTGCTGGGCGTCCCGCCGCTGGTTATGACGCTGGGCATGGCCGGCGTGGTGCAGGGCCTGGTCCTGTCCGTCACGCAGGGCCAGCTTGAGGGCGATACGCCGCGCCTGATGGGCCGCCTGATCGCCGAGCCGCTGGTCGCTGGCGTGCCGGGCGTGCTCATCCTGTGGCTGATGTTCGGGCTGGGCATGTGGGTCCTGCTGGAGCGGACAACCTACGGCAAGCACCTGTTCTCCATCGGCGTCAACCGGACAACGGCGCGCCTCTCCGGGGTGCGCGTCCCCTTCATTGTGATCGCCACCTACACCCTGAGCGGGTTGCTGGCCGCGTTCGGCGGCTTTGTCCTGCTCGGCTTCACTCAGACGGTATTCCTGAATCTGGGCCAGCCCTATCTGTTCCCCTCCATCGCAGCGGTGGTTGTGGGCGGCACTGTGCTCTCCGGCGGCAAAGGCAGCTACTGGGGCACAATGGCCGGGGCGCTGGTGCTGACCCTGATCAACAGCCTGCTACGCGCGCTCGGGCTTCAGGAAGCCTACCAGCTCATCATTCTGGGCATCACCCTCGTCGTCCTGATTTCCATTTACGGTCGCCAGCGCAGCGTCCGCCAGTGATTACAGGAGAGAGCTTTATGCACAAAATTGCTATGCTTGGGACCGGCCTGATCGGCATGTTCTACACCATGACCCTGCACGCGCACCGCAGCCGCGATCGTGTCCATATCGTGTGCGCGCGGGATGAAGCCGGCCTTGAGCGCTTCGCCCGGACGTGGGATATCCCCCACTGGACCACCCGCCTGGAAGAGGCGATCAACCACCCGGAGGTCGATGTCGTGGTGGTCGCGCTGCCTAACAATCTGCACGAACAGGCCGTGATCATGGCCGCCGAAGCTGGCAAGGCCGTCCTGTGCACCAAGCCGCTGGGCCGGAACGCGGCGGAAGCCCGCCGGATGCTTCAGGCGGTGGAGAAGGCCGGCGTCTTTCACGGCTATCTGGAGGACCTGGCCTACACGCCCAAGACGCTCAAGGCGCTCAAGTCCGCCCAGAACGGCGCGCTGGGCCGTATCCTGTGGGCGCGCTCCCGCGAGACACACCCCGGCCCGCATAGCGACTGGTTCTGGGATAAGGCTCAGTCCGGCGGCGGGGCGATCGTCGATATGGGCTGCCACTGCATCGAGATCAGCCGCAACTTCATCGGCAAGGAGGTCAGGCCGCTGGAGGTGATGTGCTGGGCCGATACGCAGGTGCACCCGATTGAGGCGGAAGATAACGCCGTCGGCCTGGTGCGCTACGCCAGCGGCGCCATCGGCCAGTTCGAGGTGAGCTGGGCCTTCCGGGGTGGCATGGACCTGCGCGACGAAGTCTCCGGCACGGAGGGCACGCTGTGGCTCAACCACTGGCTGCGCACCGGCTTTGAGATGTTCACTTCCGTCGGCGAGGGCGGCTATGTGGCGGAGAAGGCGGAGAGCGACAAAGGCTGGCTGTTCCCGGTCGGGGATGAGATCGGCTCGCTCGGCTATACTGATATGTTCGCCGATATGCTCAATGCGCTCGATGCCGGGACAGCCCCGATGGAAACGTTCTACGACGGTTATGTCGTCAACGCCATCATGGACGCCGCTTACCGCTCCGCTGAGAGCAAGCAGTGGGAGCCGGTTGTGCTGGAGGACTGGCGCGGCTCTGACGAGATCGGGGCGGACGTCCGGCTGAAGGACTACGACGCGGAGCACTTCCTGATCAAGGAAGAGATTATGCCTGACGGCCGGACCAAGCTGATCCTCAAGGAGAAAGTCAGCGGGCACGTCGTGCAGAAGATCACCGGGTGAGGGGCAGGACAGCAGGGAACAGGCAGTCTGGAGTAGGAAAAAACAGGTAGCTGGGAAGGCCTGACCATACGATAAAGAGCGCCCGTGCAGAAAACCGCACGGGCGCTTTTGTTTTCTGGCTAGACGGCCGCGGGGGCCAGCCCGGCTTCCTGCAGCAGCGTGGGGACGATCTCCTCCCACCCGACGGCCATAATGTGCACCCCGTTGAGGCCCTGCAGTTTGCGGATGGCGGCGATAAGCTCCACGGCAATAGCCAGCCCTTCCTGCTGCGCGCCGTCGCCCGCCGCCTCCATGCGCTTGAGGATGCGCTCCGGCAGGACAACGCCGGGCACTTTCGTGTGCAGGTGCCGGGCCATCTTCAGCGTCTTGAGCGGCGTGATGCCGGCCAGGATGTAAACCCGGCCGAGCAGGTTGCGCCTGGCCAGCGCGTTCAGCCAGACCTCAAAATGGTCAGTATCGAAGATCAGATTGGTCTGGAAGAACTGCGCCCCGGCGTTGACCTTCTTCTCCTCGCGGAGGGCCTGAAAGTGCGGCGCGGAGGCGAACGGCGACGCAGCGGCCCCCAGGAAGAACTGCGGCGGCTCCTTGAGGGCGCGGCCATCCAGGTACTTCTTCTCGTCGCGCATCTTGCGCAGAATCCACAGCATCTGCACGGCGTCCACATCCAGGATATCGGCGCGGCTCATCGGGGATGGCCCCAGCCGGCTGTGATCCCCGGCGATGACGAGCATGTTGCGCACACCCAGCGCCGACGCCCCGATCACCTCTGACTGCAGGCCGGTGCGCGTTCGATCGCGGGCCGTCATCTGCAGGACCGGCTCCGCGCCGTGCTCCAGCGCGATCTTGCTGCACGCCAGGCTGGACATGCGCGGCGTGGCTGAAGGGTTATCGGTGAAGTTGATGGCGGCCACGTAGGGCTTCACCTGTTCGATGCGCTCGATCAGCTTGCCGGTAGCCGTGCTGAGGGGCGGCGCAATTTCTGTCGCGACGACGAACTCGCCCGCTTTCAGGCGGCGCTCCAGCTCGGAGACCGGCTCGGTATAGGCGGGCGGGTGGGGCTGATCATCGCCGCCCCACCAGTCCGGCTGGCGGATCGGGCGGAAAACTGAATCCCAGACGCGGGCGCGCGTGGCGGCATCTCGCGAAGCCATACCGCCGACGAAGCGCCGCACGCCAACGGCGCGCACGCTCTTCCATACGCCGTACCAGGTCTCTGAACCCATCTGGCCCCAGTCCACCGGCGGCAGCACTTCCAGCAGCTTGTGCTCGCGGCCCATGGCGAAAGAGCGCTTGAAAATCTCGTACCAGACGCAGGGATAGCGCTCGTCCACGTAGCAGCGTTCCGGGGTGGAACCGCCGCACGGGCCGTTGCGCAGTCCCTTGGGGCAGACCATCGGGCAGATGAAGGCGGTCTCCTGCAGCAGGCAGTTGCCGCACATCCGGCAGCCGAACAGCGGCCCCTTGATCCAGCGCTCAATCTGCTCCAGGACGCGGTAGCCGAACGGCTGCGGCATAAGCGGGTAGAACTTGTGCTGCTTGCGATGACCCGGCGTGAAGAGTGGCATGGCGGCGCTCCTCTGGCTTGGCCCGGCAGCGCGTCAGGCGCTGGCCCGGGACTGCATCTGGCGGAAAGTCATGATGTAATTCATACCCATCTCGTCGCGGCCCAGCATCAGGTCCACGGCGCGGATGCCCAGGGCGTTCTGCAGGGGGTTGCAGATGGGGGCGTTCACCCCGGCCTGGATCAGGCCGGCCAGGAAGATTGTGTTGAGCATCTCGCGGTCGGGCATCCCGTGCGAGGCGTTGCTGGCCCCGGCAGTCATGTTATTGCCCAGGCGCTGGCGGATCAGGCGGGTCGCTTCCAGCGTGGTCAGCACGGCCCGGTGATCGGCCCCGATAGTCAGGACCAGCGGATCGATCAGGACATCATCGGCCTTGACGCCGAAGGCTACCGCCCGCTCCACAATCTTCTCGGCGATGGCGACGCGGCCTTCTGCCTCAGTCGGGATGCCGTTGTCGTCCATGCACAGCCCGATCACGGCGGCGTTATACCGGGCGGCCAGCGGCAGGATGACATTCAGGCGGTCCTCCTCACCATTGACGGAATTGATCAGCGGCCTGCCGCGGACGACCTTGAGCGCGGCTTCCATCGCCGCCGGGTTGGCCGTGTCAATGCAGATGGGTACGTCTACCGCCTCCTGTACCATCTGCACAGCGACGGGCAGCAGCGCGACTTCATCCACCCCTGCCGCGCCGACGTTGACATCCAGCACAACCGCGCCGGCTTCTACCTGGGCGCGGGCATCCAGCGGGATGCGGCTCAGGTTGCCTTCCCGCAGCTCGGCGCTGAAGACCTTGCGGCCGGTGGGGTTGATGCGCTCGCCGATCATGACTGTCTGGCCGTCGGGGCTGATGACCACTTCCTGCCCGCTGCCTTTTAGAATGGTTTGCATAGTGGGTTTTTCCTTTCGGGCTGTGCCGGCCAGGGCGCAGAGTTAGGCCGGGATGTTCGCACATTATCGCCGATTTCGCCGGGCAGGTGAAATACGCCAGCAGTGAGGAGTGGATCGTACTCAACTGTACCGGGTTTGCGAAAGAGAGTCGTTCAGATTTCTGAGGTGAGAATTATGAACATGCCGTGTCAGGGAACGCGTCATCGGCGGCGAGAATCCTGACCGCGCTGTCAACTTCGCTGCCGCGCCGAATCAAAAGGACCCGCCCGTGATTGGGCGGATCCTCGCTATTTGCCGGATAGGTGCAGGCCGCGCGCTAGTCGATGCCGCGCATCCGGGGGTCCAGCGCGTCGCGCAGGCCGTCGCCGAGGAAGTTGAAGGCGAACATGATCAGGAACAGGGCGATGGCCGGGAACAGCGCCTGGTGCGGGTAGGTCGTGATCGACGCTGAGCCTTCCGAAATCATGGCCCCCCAGCTTGGCGTGGGGGCGTTGACGCCCAGACCGATGAAGCTGAGGAACGCCTCATAGGAGATATAACGCGGGATCGTCAGCGTCTCGGCGACGACAATCGGCCCCAGGATGTTGGGCAGCACATGCCGCCACATGATCGGCAGATTCGGCGAGCCAATCGACTCGGCTGCCGTGATGTACTCCATCTCGCGCACCGAGAGCACCTGTCCGCGCGCCAGGCGGGCCATCTGCATCCACGAGGTCAGGCCGATGCCGATGAAGATGAAGAGCATGCCGCCGCTGGCCTGGTCCACCTGGCTGATGCTGTAGGCGATTGTGCCCTCCGGAATTTTGCCCATGCTGGAGCGGAAGAAGGACATCAGCAGGATGATCAGCAACAGTGTGGGGAAGGCGTACATGATGTCGGTGAAGCGCATAATGGCGTTATCCACCTTACCACCGACGAATCCGGCGGTCACGCCCAGGATGAGGCCGACGAGTATCGCCACAAACGGCCCCACCAGAGCCACCATCAGCGAGACGCGCGTCCCGTAAATGATCCGGCTGAGGATATCGCGCCCCAGCTTGTCCGTCCCAAACAGGTATTCCGACGCCGGCACGACCTTCACGTAACCGCCGTCCTCAACGGACACCATCGTCGGGAAAAGGGAGATCACCCATGGCGGCGCCGCGTTAGCCTGCGCGAGCGTTTGCGTGCGGTAGCTGTGCGGGGCCAACTGTTCGGCGAAGATGGCCAGAATAGCGAAGAAAGCGATGATAATCAGGCCGATCAAAGCCATCCGGTTGCGCAGCAGCCGCCGGAGCGCGTTGCGCCACAGACTCTCCTGCTCGTAGTGCTCTTCGGTGAGGTTGACGACCTGGCTTTGCCCCAGTTTCTGTTCGGAAGTGGCCATGCTTCCCTTGCCCTATTCGTAACGGATACGTGGATCAATCCAGGCGTAGAGGATATCCACAACAAGATTAGCAAAGACGAGGAAGAAGGCGTACAGCAGCACGGTGCCCATGATCATCATGTAGTCGCGGTTGGTGATCGACGTGACGAAGAACTTCCCCAGCCCGGGGATGCCGAAGATCAGCTCCACCACGAATGTGCCGGTCAGCAGCACAGCAGCCAGCGGCCCGATCACGGTCACCACCGGGATCAGGGCGTTACGCATGGCGTGGACGATGGTCACCCGCCGCTCCGGCAGCCCCTTGGCCCGCGCCGTGCGGATGTAATCTTCGCTGAGCACTTGCAGCAGGCTGGCCCGGGTCAGGCGGGCGACCAGGGCTGACTGGGCGAAGCCCAGCGCGAAGGCGGGCATGATCACATGGGCGAATGTGCCCCAGCCGGCTACCGGCAGCAGGCCCATGTTCACCCCCAGCACATACTGCATTACCGGCCCCAGGATGATCGCCGGCACCGAGACGCCGATGATGGCGATGGACATGCCGGCGTAGTCCCAGAATGTGTTACGGCGCAGCGCCGCGAGGATGCCCAGCGGCAGGCCAATGGCGACGCCCACAATCAGGGCGGCCGTGCCCAGCTTGACCGATACCGGCAGGCTGTCGGAGATGATGCTGGTCACCGTCTGGCTGCGGCGGACCAGTGATGGGCCGAAGTTCATCCAGCGCAGGCCAACGCCCGGCTCCGCCCCCGGAATCTCGATATTGATCAGGTAGTCTTCTATGACTGTCCGCCGCCAGCCGGGCGGCGTAATGACAGGGATCGCGATGCCCCGCATGTAATCGACATACTGTTCCCAGAGGGGGGCATCCAGGTTATACCGCCGTTCCATGTTCGCAATAATCGGCGCCGGGACGTCGCGCTCAGTGTTGAACGGCCCGCCGGGCACCATGCGCATAAGGACAAAAGTGATTACCGAGACAGCAAAAAGGACGACGAGCATCCATAGAAAACGGCGGACAATATAACGACCCATTTGACTGCCTTTCCAGAGTTCTGTGGAGGGAAGGCAGCCCCCCCTCCACAGAAACAGAGTGGTTAGTCAACGCGAAACCGACGCGGCAATTACTCGACGAACGACCACTTTTCGTAGTATTCGCGCGTAATCACGCTGTGCGTACGCTCGACGTTCGGCTTGGTCATATCCTGCGTGACATAGTAGTAAATGGGTGCGATCGCGGCATCGGTGTTGACCAGGATATTCTCCGCCTGGGCATACAGATCGGTGCGGGCCTGCAGGTCCGACTCAACGCGAGCCTGCTCTACCAGCCTGTCGAATTCCGGATTGTTGAAGTGGTTGTCCGGATCGACTGAGCTGTGGAACACGTCGTACAGCCAGTTGTTGGTGTCCGGGTAGTCGAAGCACCAGCCGGCGCGCCAGACCGGTGCATTGCGCCGATCTTCCAGGTACGTGCCGAAGTCCTGCGAGGTGAGCTGAACTTCGACCCCCAGCGTCTCGGCCCACATCTGCTGGATGGCCTGGGCGATCGCCTCATGCGTCGCGTTGGTGTTGTAGAGGATACTCACGCCGGTCACCTGGTCAGCGGTCATGCCCTTTTCATCCAGATATTCCTGGAAGAGGGCGGCCGCCGCTTCGGGATCGGAGAAGATGGCGTACTCAGGATAGTCTTCCTGACGCGGGGCGGCGTTCATGGAAGGCAGGGTGAAGAAGCCTGCCGGCTCCTGCCCGGCCCGCAAGATGTTGTCGATGATCGCCTGGCGGTCGATGGCCATGGAGAAGGCGCGGACAACGCGCGCATCCTGGAAGATCTCCAGGTCCTTGTTGAAACCGTAGTAGTAGGAACACGTGCCGAAGGTGACGT
>WBZO01006830.1_pt1 | contig 10860 bp, 10 predicted proteins | sample 5204261 | NCBI WGS metagenome assembly WBZO01 (sample SAMN12412400, study PRJNA552823) | activated sludge metagenome | isolation source: activated sludge from anammox sidestream of wastewater treatment plant... | place: USA: North Carolina | collected 2017-09
ACCGCCGGCAAGACCGGGCGGACACATCCAGGCAGAAGGGGTCAGCGCTGCCGCAACGTTCCCAGGAAGTCGTCCAGCAGCGCGTTGGTGCGTGCCGGTTCGTCGATCTGCGGGAAGTGGCCGGTGTCCTCGATGATCTCGATCCGGATCGACGGCAACGCGGCGCGCAGCATGTCCAGATAGGGCGTCGTCTGCCCCTGGGACATCGTCTGCCGCTCCCGCTTTTCATTGCTGTAGGTCGTCTGCAGTGCCATCACCGGGATGCGCAGGCAGCCCAGGGAGGCAGCCAGGCGGCCGACATCATAGCGCTGTAGATCGGCGAGCATCTTCTCGCCCACCGCGCGCGGCAGGCGCCCGACGCGGTCGGCAATGGCGGCGACGCTCGCCGGGATGCTTTTCGGTGTCGCCATGTCGCGGAACATGCTCTGCACAAGGGTCTGATAGCCGTTGGGCTGAGCGAAGGTCGCCTGCAATACCGGGCCCATGGCGGCAGCAAACTGGCTGCCATCCAGCAGCACCACGCCGGCCGCGTGCTCGGGCGCCTGCAAGGCAGCTTCGATCGCCACGCGGCAGCCCAGGCTGTGGCCGACCAGCATGGCCGGGGGGAGAGTCAGCGCCCGCATCACCTCGGCCACGTCGGCGCCGTAGCGCTCGATCGAACAGTCGGCGGGTGATCCCGGGCTGGCACCATGGCCGCGCAGGTCGACGGCCACGGTCTGGTGACGGGGCGAGAAATGCGCGACCTGATTGTCCCAGTCGTCATGCGCGCAGCCAAAGCCGTGCACGAAGACGATGGGCGGTTGGCCGGCACCGGTGACGACATGATGGATCAGGGGCATGGCGATTCCGATGGATGCGATTGGACCAGTTCGGGCCCGGTCGGGTGCATTGTCAACGTTGCCGGACCGGCGCGCCGCCCACGCAGACCGAACGACAGCGTCCCCCTCCGGCCACGGCGTGCGACCGCCCGTCCGATCGCACCGCCCCGATCAACCGGCCCGCTGACCGAACCGATCACCCCTCCAGCCGCGAAATCCGCCCCGCCGTCATCCCGCCATCGATCACCAGTTCCGATCCGGTCACGTGGCGGGATGCGTCCGAAGCCAGGAACAGGATGCCGTTGGCGATCTCCTCCGGTTCCGACGCCACCCCCAGCGGCACCGAGGCCGCAGCGATCCGATGCGGATCCAGCGGCGTATTTCCGCCGCGCTGACCGCCCGCCGGCAGCTTGGCCCAGATCGGTGTGGCAATGATCCCCGGATGCACCGAGTTCACCCGGATCCGGTCGCCCGCCTGCGCGCATTCCAGCGCCATCGACTTGGCGAACAGCCGCACCGCGCCCTTGCTCGCCGAATAGCCGGCCAGGCCGGCGGAACCCCGCAGCCCCGCGACCGAGGACAGCATGATGATCGAGCCACCGTCACCCGACTTGCGCATCAGGGGGATCGTGTATTTCACCGTCAGGAACACGCCGTCGACATTGATCGCCATCTGCCGGCGCCAATCGGCCAGCGACATCTCGATTGCCGGTCCCATGATGCCGATGCCGGCATTCGCCACAACGATGTCCAGCCGCCCGAAACGCCGCTCGGTTTCGGCAACCACGTGTTTCCAGCCGTCCTCGTCCGTCACGTCATGATGGATGTAGACACCGCCGATCGCATCCGCCAGCGCCTGCCCGCCGGTATCGTCCAGGTCGGTGATCATCACCCGGGCGCCTTCGCGCGCCAGCACGCGTGCCGTCGCCGCGCCGATTCCCGACGCGCCGCCCGTGACCAAAGCCGTTTTGCCGTCGACCTGACCCATGTTCCGTGTCCCGTTTCCTCATTCCGCGTATTGGAGCGCGCCGCGCCCCTTGGGACAAGCCGCCGCCCGTGCTTCCCTGCGGCGGAATGGAGGAGACACAGATGCTCGACGGAAAATCCGCCCTGATCACCGGCTCTCTCGGCGGGATCGGTTTCGCCACCGCCAAGGCGCTGGGCCGCGCCGGATGCGCGGTCATGCTGAACGGCATCGCCTCGGCCGACACGGTGAATGCGCGCCTTGCAGAGCTGGAGGCGCTGGGCGTCAAGGCCGCCTATCACGGCGCCGACCTGCGCGACCCCGCGCAGATCGCCGACCTGGTCAAGGCCGTGGAAACGACGTTCGGCGGGCCGGACATCGTGGTGAACAATGCCGTCGTGCGCTATTTCGGTGCGGTCGAGGATTTTTCGCCCGAGCATTGGAACGAGGCGCTGGCGGTCAACCTGTCGGCGCCGTTCCACACGATCCGCCTGGCGCTGCCGGGGATGAAGGCGAGAGGCTGGGGCCGCATCGTCAACATGGCGTCGGTCTACAGCCACTTCGCCACCATCAACCGCATCGACTACATCACCACCAAGACCGCGCTGCTGGGCCTGACGCGCGCCGTGGCGCTGGAGGTCGCGCGCACCGACATCACGTGCAACGCCATCTGCCCGGGCACGGTGCTGACGCCGGCCATCGAAGCGCGCCTGCGCACCGAGATGCAGCGCGACGGCACAAGCTGGGACCAGGCCGAGGAGAGCTTCCTGGCGATCCGCCAGCCCTCCCGCCGCTTCGTCAAGGATGACAATGTGGCCGGGTTGATCGCCTTCCTGTGTGGCCCGCACAGCGCCGACATCAACGGCGCGGCGCTGCCGATCGACGGGGCCTGGCTGACCAGTCGCTGAGGCGCCGGCCGGCCCCGGCCTGGCGCAATCGCCCTCAGATCGCCCGTCGCGCGCGCAGGGCCGCTGCGAGTGTGCCGTCGTCGAGGATATCGAGCGCACCGCCCATCGGCACTCCCTGCGCGACGCGGGTGACGGTCACGCCGGAAGGGCGCAGCCGGTCGGTCAGCCAATGGGCGGTCGTCGCGCCGTCGACGGTGGCGCTCAGCGCCAGGATCACCTCGGCCACGCCGCCTTCCGCCACGCGGCTGATCAGCGAGGCGACGTTCAGGTCCTCGGGCCCGATCCCCGACAGGGCTGACAACGTGCCGCCCAGCACGTGGTACAGGCCGCGATGGACATGGGCGCGTTCCAGGGCCCAGAGGTCGCCGACACCCTCGACGACGCAGATCACCGATCGGTCGCGACCGGGGTCGATGCAGATCGAGCACGGGTCGCGGCTGTCCAGGTTGCCGCAATCGGCACAGGGCTTTACGGCGCGCGCCGCCTCGGCCAGCGCGGCGGCCAGCGGCAGCATCCGCGCCTCGGGCTGTTGCAGCAGGCGCAGCGCGGCACGCCGAGCGCTGCGTGGCCCCATGCCGGGCAGCTTGGCCAGCAGGCTGATCAGGTGTTCGATTTCCGGGCCGCCCATGTCAGCCTGCCATGCGCCACCCGCGCTGCGCTTGCCGAACGAACGGATCAGGCAGCGCCGCCCACACCATCAGAAGGGCAGCTTCATCCCGGGAGGCAGCGACAGGCCGCCAGTCACCTTCTGCATCTCGGCCGCCGCCGCCGCCTCGATCTTGGCCTTGGCGTCGCGATGCGCGGCGACGATCAGGTCCTCCATCATTTCCGCATCGGCGGGGTCGATGATCTTCGGATCGATCTTGACGCCGCGCAGATCGCCCTTGCCGTTCATCGTGACGCGGACCATGCCTGCGCCAGCTTCGCCGACGATCTCCATCGTCTCCAGGCGGGTCTGCATCTCCTCCATCTTGGACTGCATCTGCTGGGCCTGCTTCATCAGGCCGGCGAGGTTCTTCATGAGTCTGTCTCCCAGGGAGAAACGTCATCGTCGATCAATTCGGCGTCGGGCGGGGCAAAGTCCGGCATATCCGGGTCTCCGCAGTCGGCCGTGCCGATCATCGGCAGACCATACGCGTCGGCGTTGCTGTCATGCACGGTATCGATGCGCGCGCCGGGAAACGCCTCCAGGATCGCGCGGACCAGCGGGTGATCGGCGGCGGCCAGGCGGCGGGCCTGATCAGCGGCGTTGCCCTGTTCGGCGAGGGTCGGCTCACCGTGCGCGGTCGAGACTGCGATCGTCCAGCGCGTGCCGGTCGCCTCGGTCAGCACGGCGGCGAGGCGGGCGGACAGGTCGCGTGGCGCGTCCGCGGTCGGGCGCAGCTCGATCACCGGCGGGGCAAAGCGCACCAGGTGGACCGAGTGCAGCAGATGGGCGTGCAGCATCGCCTCCCGCTTCTCGGCCACCAGGGCGGCGACGTCACGGAAGGTGGCGAGCCGCGGTGCGATGGTGGTATCCGGGGCCGTCGCCATCGCCGGTGCACCGTTAGCGACCGCGCGGGCACCGGCACCCCCGCCGGCCGCCGCCGCTGCACTCCCCCGGGGCGACGCGCCGGCGGCGGATGAGGGGCCTGCAGATGTCGGACCGTTGCCGCCGGAAGGCGAAGCGCTGCCGGCACCCGGAATACCGCCGCCCGCCATGATACGTCGGACCAGGTCGGTCGGGCTCGGCAGGTCGGAGACATGGCAGAGCCGGATCAGCACCATTTCGGCCGCCGCGCGACGGTCGGGGGCGGATTCGACCTCTCCGACGCCCTTGAGCAGCATCTGCCAGGCGCGCGCCAGGGCCGCTACCGTCAGGCGGTCCGCCAGCGCCGCCCCGCGGGTCCGTTCGGCCTCGGGCAACTCGGGGCTGTCGCGCAGGGTCGGGATGGATTTCAGGCGGGTGACGGTGTGCAGCAGCTCCAGCAGGTCCTGCAGCAGCGTGCCGAGATCCGCCCCGCGCTCATAGGCGCGGTCGGTGATCGCCAGGGCAGCGGCCGGCTTGCCGCCCATCACAGCCTCCAGCAGGTCGAATACCGCGTCGCGGTCGGCAAGGCCCAGCATGTCGCCGACCTGCGCCGCCGTGACCGTGCCTTCGGCCTGCGCGATCGCCTGGTCCAGCAATGACAGCCCGTCGCGCACCGAACCGTCGGCGGCGCGGGCGATCAGGTCCAGCGCGGCGGGCTCGATGGTCACGCCTTCCTGTCCGGCAATGCGGGCGAAGTGCTGGTGCAGTTCGGCGACCTGCACACGCCGCAGGTCGAAGCGCTGGCACCGCGACAGAACGGTGATCGGGACCTTCCGCAGCTCGGTGGTCGCGAAGATGAACTTCACGTGCGGCGGCGGCTCCTCCAGCGTCTTCAACAGGGCGTTGAAGGCGTTGCGCGACAGCATATGGACCTCGTCGATGACGAAGACCTTGGTGCGGGCCTGCATCGGGCGGAACTGCGTGGCCTCGATGATCTCGCGCACATCATCGACGCCGGTGCGGCTGGCGGCGTCCATCTCCATCACGTCGGGATGGCGGTCAGCAAGGATCGCGGTGCAGTTGGCGCAGACGCCGCAAGGATCGGCCGTGGGGCCGCCATTGCCGTCAGGCCCGATGCAGTTCAGGGCGCGGGCGATGATGCGGGCGGTCGTGGTTTTCCCGACCCCGCGCACGCCGGTCAGCATGAAGGCGTGGGCGACCCGGCCGGTGGCGAAGGCGTTGCGCAGGATGCGCACCATCGCTTCCTGGCCGATCAGGTCATCGAAGCGGGTCGGGCGGTATTTGCGGGCCAGGACGCGATAGGGCGTCGCCTGGATCGGCTCGGGTTCGGCGGCGGGCAGGGCACTGCCGAACAACCCGGGCCCCTCGGGCGGCGGTGTCGCTTCGTCCTGGGGTGATTCGTCCTGGAGCGGGCCGGACATCGAGGGGCGGTCTCTCGCCGCCGCGGCGGCTTGCTGGTGCGTGTCGCAGGAGACCGGCAGACGACCCGAGCGAAAACTCGCCGTGGCTGCTTCCTTCCGGACCTGACCTGGGTAGACAAGGTGCCCGTCCGCCGCCGGCCTCCCGCCGCACATATGACGCTTCAGGCGGCGGGGTGCAAGGTGGGTCCTTGCGATTGCTGCCGGACGATGGCCCGTGGCGCGGCGTCAGGCCTGCGCCGCGGCGCTGGCGTCGCGGCGTATCCAGCGCAGCACCAGATAGCCGCCGATCAGCACCGCGCCGACGGCGTCACTGTAGCCACTGGGATAGAACAGCGCTGCCGCCCCCACATACAGCAGGATCCGCATCGGCCAGCTCGCCGGCCCGACCAGATGACCGATCGAGGCGCCGCTGATGGCGACGACCATCAGCCAGGCAATGGCGATCGTGTAGATCACCATCGGGACCGAGCCGAACAGCATCAATTCCGGCCGGTAGACGAACATGAACGGCAGCAGGAACACCGCCCCTGCGATGCGCAGCGCCTGCCCGGCCACGCGCCAGAAATTCTCCCCTGCGATCGTGGCCGCGGCATAGACCGAGGCACAGACCGGCGGCGTGATCGCCGACAGGATCGCGAAATAGAAAATGTAGAGATGGGCCACCAGCGGCTCCAGCCCCAGCTTGGACAGCACCGGCGCCACCACCGAGGCTGTCAGCAGGTAGGACGCCGTCGTCGGCACATCCATGCCCAGCATGATGCACAGCCCCGCGGCAATCAGCAGCACGCCGATCAGGTGATCGCCGCTGAAGCTCAACAGAAGCTGCGAGAATTTCACGCCGAGACCGGTGGCGGACAGCACCGCGACCAGCAGCGAGGCGGTGGTCAGCAGCGCGGCGATGACGACGACGCTGCCGCCGCCGTCGACGAAGCCGGTCCACACCTGCTTGCCATAGACGCGCAGCTCGCTGCCCAGCGGCCGGCCGTCACGCAGGCTCGCAGTCAGGTGCACGGCGCCGGCGATGATGATCAGCGCGACGATGGACACCGCGCCGGCGAAGGTCGGCGTGTAGTTCATGCCCAGCAGGATGACGAGCGTCACCAGCGGGCCGAACGCCGACAGGGCCTTCAGCGACAGGAACACGTCGCGGGCCTTGGGCAGCTCCTCCCGCGGGATGGGCAGCAGCCCGTGCGCGCGGGCAAAGCAGTCGATGCTGAAATAGATCGCGCTGAAATACAGGATGGCCGGTACGGCGGCGGCGATGGCGATGGTGGTGTAGGGAATGTTCAGCAGCTCCGCCATGATGAACGCGCCGGCGCCCATCACCGGCGGCATGATCTGCCCGCCGGCCGATGCGGTGGCCTCGATCCCTGCGGCGAAATCCTTGCGGTAGCCGGCCCGCATCATGGTCGGGATGGTGATCGATCCCACCGACATCACGTTGGCGACCGCCGAACCCGAGATGGTGCCGAACAGCGCGGAGGTGACCACCGCCACCTTGGCCGGCCCGCCATAGGCGCGGCCGGCGACCAGCGTGGCCGCCTTCATGAACACGTCACCCGCGCCCACCGCCATCAGCAGCGAGCCCAGCACGACATAGATCGCCACGACGCGCGTGCCGATATCCGCGAGCAGGCCGAAGATGCCCCCGGTCGAGGCATACAGCGTCGAGATCACGGTTTCGGTCGATACGCGCGGCGGCTGCCAGTTGCCGCCGATGATGTCGTTGCCCCAGATATAGAAGCACAGCGAGATCACCGCCATGATCGGCAGCGACAGGCCGATGGTGCGGCGCGCTGCTTCCAGCGCCACCAGGATGGTCATGATTCCCATGCCGATATCCATCGGCGTGAGATCGTTCATCACGTCCATCAGCCGCTCGGCATGGATGGTGACATACAGACCGCCATACATGCCGAGCAGGCCCAGGACGATGTCGCGGACGCAGGCGAGCGGCGAACGGTGCCAGAGCTTGACGGCCAGCATCAGGTACAGGAAGCCGATGCCACCGCCGATGAACAGGCCGCGCTGACTCAACGGTTCCAGCGTGCCGAACAGCGACGTGTAGAGGTGGAAGACGGCGTAGGCGACCAGCCCGAACTCGACCAATCGCTTCAGCACGACGGGCGAGGGGGGTGGCGGTGCGTCGGCGTGCGAGGTCATGCGCGTGTCATCCGCGTCGGGGGTGGTTCACCGTGTCAGTCCGGCTATTGCACGGATTCCCAGAACTTCCTGGCTCCCGGATGCAGGTGCAGGCCGAGCTTTTCAGTCTTCAGGACCGAGCCCTTGAAGTCGAACTTTGCGAGATGCGGGAAGACATCGATCAGGTACTGACGATGCGTGTAGATCGCCTTGGCGATGGCATAGGCGGTGGCGTCATCCATCAGCGACAGGCGGGTCGAATAGGTGGAGTAGACCAGTGGCGTCTCGATCGCCGGCTGGCCGGGAATCATGTCGGCCGGTAGTGTCATGAAGTCGACGCCCTGCACCTTGGCCAGCACTTTCTGCTTCTGCTCCGGCGTGAAGCCCAGGAACTTGACCGGTGTCGAGGTCAGCAGCTCGCGCAGCGTCGCGTCCAGCCCGGTGGAGCCCGCGCCGTACTTGGCATAGCCGACCAACTGGCGGTTCTGCACGCCCTCAACCGAATCCTGGATCGAGCCGGGCACCCAGTTCGGCGTGATGCCCAGCTCGGCGAAGATCTGCCGGGTCAGCAGCTCGGCCCCGCTGCCGCGAATGCCGGCGCTGAAACGCTTGCCCTGCAGGTCGGTCAGCGCCGATACGCCGGCGTCGGCGCGCACCACGAACTGCAGCGAGCTGGCATCATAGACGTACAGCACCGCGAGGTCGGGCACCGCCTTGTCCTTGAACGGGCCCTTGCCCTCGATCGCCTGGATGCTGGTGTCGACCATGACCAGGCCGAAGTCGATTTCCTTCTTGGTCATGCGCCGGATGTTGTCGACGCTGGCGCCCGTCTCGATCATCGAGACGTTGACGTTCGGCAGATCCTCCTTGATCGCCTTGTTCATCGCGACGGCGAGGGCAAAATTGCTGGACGCCGCGTTGGTCGAGCCGAACGTGATCGATTTCGTCTCGGCCTGCGATGGCACGGCAGCGAATGCGGCACACAGCATGAAAAGGCCGCCAACGGCCGCGCGAACGAGTGCAGACATCATTCCCCCCTGCAAGGTAGGCTTATGGCCCTAAACTGCCGGCTTGGCACTCGGTTAGCAAGCCGCCTGGCAGGTATCAGAAATGGATCGCCCGGCCATAGGCGCTCAGCACCGCTTCGTGCATCGTCTCCGACACCGTCGGGTGGGGGAAGATCGTGCGGATCAGCTCGGTTTCAGTCGATTCCAGGGTTCGCGCGATCGTGTAGCCCTGAATCATCTCGGTCACCTCGGCGCCGACCATGTGCGCGCCCAGCAATTCGCCGGTCTTCGCGTCGAAGATGGTCTTCACCATCCCCTCGGGCTCGCCCAGGGCGATCGCCTTGCCGTTGCCAATGAAAGGAAAGCGCCCGACCCGGATTTCGTGCCCCGCCGCCTTGGCGCGCGCCTCGGTCACGCCGACCGAGGCGATCTGCGGACGGGCATAGGTGCAGCCGGGGATGTTGCCGGTATCCAGCGGATGGACGTCGGACAGGCCAGCGATCTTCTCGACGCAGATCACGCCTTCGTGGCTCGCCTTGTGTGCGAGCCAGGGCGGGCCGGCCAGGTCGCCGATGGCATAGAGGCCGGGTTCGCCGGTGCGGCCATAGCCGTCGACCACGACATGGGTCCGGTCGATCTTCACGCCGGTGCCTTCCAGCCCCAGATTCTCGACATTGCCAACGATACCGACGGCCGAAATCACGCGGTCGACCGTGATCTGCTGTGTCTTGCCACCGGCGTCGATGGTTGCCGTGACGCTGTCGGCGGCCTTGGCGACCGATTGCACCTGCGCGGCGGTGATAAAACGGATTCCCTGCCGCTCGAACGCCTTGTGCGCGAAGGCCGAGATCTCCTCGTCCTCGACCGGCAGGATGCGGTCCACCGCCTCCACCACCGTCACCTCGGCGCCCATGTTGCGGTAGAAGCTGGCGAACTCGATGCCGATCGCGCCTGAGCCGATGACCAGCAGCGACCGGGGCATGGCGGTCGGGATCATCGCTTCCTTGTAGGTCCAGATCAGCTTGCCGTCGGCCTCGATCCCCGGAAGCTGCCGCGCGCGGGCGCCGGTGGCGAGGATGATGTGCGGCGCGGTCAGCGTGGCGACCGGCTTGCTGTCCTTCTCCACCGCCAGCCTCTGCTTGCCCGCGAGTCGTGCCGAGCCGTCGATGACGGTGACCTTGTTCTTGCGCAGCAGGTGGGCGACGCCGGACGATAGCTGCCTGGCGACGGCACGCGACCGTTTCACCACGGCGGCAATATCGAATGTCGGTTCAACGGCCGCGAAGCCGAAATCCGGCAGGTGGTGCAGCAGGTGGTTGATCTCGGCGGTGCGCAGCAGCGCCTTGGTCGGGATGCAGCCCCAGTTGAGGCAGATGCCGCCCAGATGCTCCCGCTCGACCACCGCGGTCTTCAGGCCGAGCTGCGCGGCACGGATAGCGGCGACATAGCCGCCGGGGCCTCCGCCGACGACGATCAGGTCGAAGCTTTGGTCAGCCATGGTGATCTCCTTGGGCCAGGGCCAGCAGTGCGTCGCCTTGCAGTTGCCGCACGTGCCAGTCGGTCATCCGGGTCGCGCCGAGGGTGGCATAGAAGGCGATGGAGGGTTCGTTCCAGTTCAGCACGTGCCAGTCGATCCGGGCGCACTTCTCGGCCACTGCACGCCGGGCCAGGGCGCGCAGCAGGGCGAGGCCATAGCCCTTGCCGCGATGGGCGGGTTCGACGAACAAGTCTTCCAGGAAGATGTTGGGCCGGCAGGCGAAGGTGCTGAAGGTGTAGTAGAACAGCGCGATGCCGATCGGCGGTCCGCCAGGTGGTTCCACCAGCAGGGCGTGGGCGCGTGGTGGCGAGCCGAACAGGGCGGCGCGAAAATCTTCCGGCGTGGCGATGAATTTGTGTTCCAGCTTTTCGTAGGTGGCGAGGCCCTGGACCAGGCGATGGACATGGGCGACGTCAGCCGGGGTGGCATCACGCAGCGTAGGGACAGGTGTCATGTCAGGTGCCTCTGCTTCGGGTTTGGCCCGTTCGTGGCATGGTTGGTCCCCGGTGGCGCGCCCCCGTGTCATGACGCG
>WBZO01006831.1_pt1 | contig 10857 bp, 5 predicted proteins | sample 5204261 | NCBI WGS metagenome assembly WBZO01 (sample SAMN12412400, study PRJNA552823) | activated sludge metagenome | isolation source: activated sludge from anammox sidestream of wastewater treatment plant... | place: USA: North Carolina | collected 2017-09
CTAAGAAGAAGGCCGTGAAGAAGGTAGCGAAGAAGGCCGCAAAGAAGAAGGCCGCCAAGAAGCGCTAACCGCTTCGGCTGATTCTGTAATGCAGCGGGGCGCGTCCGCGCGCCCCGCTTCCGCCTCCCCTCCCCCCAGCACGCCCGTTCGATCGCCCGGGGAATTGTTCCCACGCGCCCCGGAAAATTACCCGCGACATCCTGCGACATTTTTGATTTTCCGGGAAATTTACCGGGCCCCTGCCGGGCATGGCCCTTGCCCAGAGGCCACGCACTCCTAGTGTTCCGACGAACCGCACCGTGGAGCCTGTGTCTGGTGGATAAGGAGACCGTGATGAAACTGAACTGGAAATGGACGCTGGGACTCGGCCTCTCTGCGGCTGTCGCCGCTGGCCTCGGAGCCCCGTCCGCGCTGAAGGCGCAGCAGGCGGGCGCCGCTCAGATCACCTATACCAAGGACATTGCCCCGATCCTGCAGCGGAGCTGCGAGAACTGCCACCGGCCTGGTGGCGGCGGCCCGATGCCCCTGACGAACTACGAAGAAGTGCGGCCGTGGGCGCGCGCCATCAAGACGCGCACCGGGATCGGGCCGCACGCCGGCGTGATGCCGCCCTGGTACATGGAGAAGAACATCGGCATCCAGCAGTACAAGGACGACCCGTCCCTGTCTGCCGAGGAGGTGGCCAAGGTCGCGAAGTGGGCCGACAGCGGCGCGCCGCGCGGCAACCCGGCCGACATGCCGCCCGCCAGGCAGTACGCCGATGCCAACACCTGGCGCATCGGCACCCCCGACCTGATCGTCAAGACCAAGAACATCGTGGTCAAGGCGAACTCGCCGGACTGGTGGGGTGAAATCGAGCCGGTGCCGATCCCGCTCGAGGAAGACCGCTACGTCCTCGCGGTCGAGATCAAGGAAGTGAACGATGCGACGGTGCACAACGGCGGGCGCGACACGGTCGGCGGCCTGTTCGTGTGGCACCACCTGATCTACCGCACGCAGCCCGGCGCGGACTACGTCCCGTCGGACCTCGAGACGGTGGTCGGCAGCGACAACGTGGTGAACTGGCCGGTGCACGAAGTGGGTCGCAACCCCGACTACTTCGACCCGAAGTCGGCCGTGCTGCTGAAGAAGGGCTCGTGGATCTTCTCCGACTCGCTGCACACGCACTCGAGCGGCAAGGACGTCACCTCGCACCTCGAGTTCGGCTACAAGCTGGCTCCCAAGGGCTACAAGCCGACCTACAAGCGCGCGGTCTTCGGCCTCGGCAATGGCGTCGACATCGACGTCCGGGCGATGGAGAAGGACCAGCAGCTCCACGCGTACGCCGTGCTGAACGAGCCGACGAAGATCATCTCGTTCGAGCCGCACCTGCACGCGCCGGGCAACCGCATGTGCCTCGAGGCGATCTGGGGCTACAACATCCAGACGCTCTCGTGCGTGGGCTACGACCACAACTGGGTGCGTGGCTACAGCTACGCTGACGACGCGGCGCCGCTGCTGCCGAAGGGCACGATCCTCCACATCATCGGCTACTTCGACAACACGCCCGGCAACAAGAACGTGCCGGATCCGCGCAACTGGTCGGGGTCGGGCAATCGCTCGATCACGAACATGTTCATCGACCTCGGCAACCGCGTGGCGCTGACCGACGAGCAGTTCCAGGAAGAGATGAAGGCCCGCGTGGCCGCCAACCCTGGCAAGGACGTCATGCTCGGCTGCCCGCTCTGCGGCGTCGTCGCGCAGCAGATGAAGGCCACGCCGCGCCCGACCCAGAACCAGAACCAGGGACAGCAGTAGGTTCCGCCAGAACTCGTCATCCGCGGGACGCGGGACACGCAGAGGTGCTACGCTTCTGGGTGTCCCGCTCCTGCCGGAGCGGCGACGTGCCCCCTCTGTAATCGGAAGGATCGGATTCAGTCCATGAAGAACCATGTCCGCGCGCTGATCGGCGCGCTCGCGCTCCTCGTGTGGCCGGCCCTCGCCGGTGCGCAGTCGCTCAGCTACAACAGCGGCCAGAACGTCGCTCCCGCCTACGAGGGGTGGGAGGAAGTGGCGGATGGCAAGTACTTCCTCTTCGGCTACATGAACCGGAACTGGGAAGAGGAACTCAACGTACCCGTGGGGCCCGCCAACGGCTTCAGCGGTGTCGCCGGCATGGGCGTCGACCTGGGCCAGCCGACGCGGTTCCTGCCGCGCCGCAACCGGTTCGTGTTCCGCGTGAAGGTGCCCGCCAGCTTCACGGCCAAGGACGAACTGGTCTGGACGCTCACCACGAACGGTGTCACCGAGAAGGCGTACGCGTCGCTGCGCGACGACTACAAGGTGGACGACGTCGTGAAGGCGTCGGAGACCGGTGCGCTGGGCGCGGGCTCGAGCAGCCCCGAAGTGCGCGCGAACAAGGAGCCGGTCGTCAAGATCGAGGGTGAGAAGACCCGCACCGCGAAGGTGGGCCAGCCGATCGAGCTCATCGCCCTGATGACCGACGATGGCATCCCGAAGCGGCGCGGCGGCGGAGGCAGCGCGGCAGTCAGCAACGCCGGTTCGAGCGCAGCCGCCCGCCCGGGTGCTCCCGCTGCCGGGGCCGCTGCCAATCCGGCCGCTGCCAATCCGGCGGCTGCGCAGCAGCGCCTCATGCGTGCGGCCATGGCGCCCCCGACCCGCATCACGGTCGGCAAGAACGTCGGCCTGCACATCTCCTGGTTCGTGTACCGCGGCAACGGGAACGTCACGTTCGAACCCGAGCAGATCAAGCCCTGGGAAGACACGCGCGCCGGCGCGAACTCTCCCTGGGCGCCCATCTGGGTGCCGCCGGCCATCCCGGCCGACAACCGCATGCCGGTGAAGGTCACCTTCTCGGAGCCGGGCACCTACATCCTGCGTGCGCTCGCCGACGACGGTGCGCTGACCGGTGGTGACAACGTCACCATCACGGTCACCAAGTAGCAGCCTTCCCAACGGGCGGGCAGTACCCGGATCCGGGTACTGCCCCCCACTCTTCGTCCCTCCCCCTCCAGTTTCACAGTCTCAAGCCCGGCCTTACCGGCGCCGATACGTCGGACGACCACGCGGACCGTGTCATCGGTGGCCCGACGCCCGTGGTGCGCGAGGACCTGGTGATGACCCGTGAATCTGCCGACTGGACCTACATCCCGACCCCGACCCCGGAGACCCTGGCTGACGCGCTCGATGTCTTCGTTGCGCAGGACGGCGCCGCTGCGGGCGTCCTGGCGCTGGTCTGCGAAGGACCGGCCGACGTTGCGGCGGTGCCGGTGCTGCAGCAGGTGGCCAACGAGCGGAACGTCGCACTTTGCGGGGCCATCGTTCCTGGCGTGGTGACGGCGGATGCGGTGAGGCGGACCGGGGTCCTGCTGGGGCGTTGCGACCGGTCGCGCCCGCGCGCCATCGTGCCGCTGCCCTCGCAGGACGGGCACACGCTCGAGGAGGCTGGCGATGCGCTCATCGCGTTTGCGGCCACCGCCGCGAACCCGGTCGGCGGCGACATGCTCCTGCTCCTGATGGACGTGCGCGTGCCCGACTCGGCGTCGGTGATCGATCGGCTGTACCTGGAGATCGGGGACAGCGTGACGTATGCGGGCATGTCGGTCGGCAGCGAGACCTTCACCTCCGAGCCGTGCCTGTTCGACAACACGCAGTTCCTGAGCGACGCGGTGCTCGCCGTGGTCGTGCCCGCGCACCCCGGCGCGACCCTGGCACACCACTACAGTGGCAACGAGGCGCTGTGGGTGGCCACGGTCGCGAAGGGCGGCCACATCAACACCATCGACGGCCGGCCCGCCTTCGAGGTCTACCAGGACCTGATGGCGCGCGATTATGGGATCACCATCGACCGGGAGAACTTCTACCAGTACAGCGTGCACTATCCCTTCGCGCTGAACCGTGCGCACGGCGAGGCGCTCGTGCGCATTCCCGTCAAGGTGGAGGAAGACGGATCGGTGTACTGTTCGGGCGAGATTCGGGAGAACTCGCTCGTCAGCATCGTCCGGGCGGTGTCGCCCGGAGAGCTGACGGCGGCCATCGAGGTGGGCCGTGGCGCGGGGGCGCACGGGGCAGACAGCGTCCTCCTGTTCTACTGCGCGGGACGGTTCCTGCACCTGGGAGAGGAGGCCGCCGGCCTGGAGCTGGATGCCATCCGGCAGTCCGTCGAACCGGCGCCGGTCTACGGCGCGCTGTGTCTCGGTGAGATCGGTGCACTCAAGCACCAGTACCCGGCCTTCCACAACTGCACGCTGACCGCACTGCCGTGGATCTGAACCAGCACCAGTCGGTCAGCATCCTGTACGACCTCGCGATGGCGATGGCCGGGGAGACGCGTCCCCGCCCGCTCGCCACCGTGATGCTCCAGCAGATGCTGCTGCACACCAGCTGCGCGTGCGGCGCAGTGGTGATTGGCGGTGCAGGTGCCACGCCACCAGCGACGGCGGAGCCGATCGTGTACGCCGCGGTGGGGAACCGCGCGCTGCGGGCGCTCGAGGGCAACCCCGTGCCCTGGCCGATCGACCGCCTCGTGCGCGAGCCCGCGACGTCGCCCGAGGGCTGGTTCCCCGGCGGCGCCCATCACGTGCACGCCCTGCCGCTGGTCCTGCCCTCGTTCGGCTCGATCGTGCTCTTCTCCCCCAATGGGGAGATCATCGCGGACGCCGCGAACCGCGCGAAGATCCTGTTCCCGCCAATCCTCGCCAAGCTCGCGCGTACGCTGCAGCTGTGCCTCGACAACGAGTACCAGCGGACGGCACTGGTCGGCGCACGTGACGCGGCGGAAGCCGCGAACCGGGCCAAGAGCGCCTTTCTCGCCAACATGAGCCACGAGCTGCGCACGCCGATGAACGCCATCATCGGCCTGACGCACCTCCTGGCCGACGAGATCCAGGAGGCCAGTGCGCGCTCCCAGCTGCTCAAGGTGACCGAGGCGGCGCATCACCTGCTGCAGATCCTCAACGACGTGCTCGACCTGTCGAAGATCGAGGCCGGACGCCTGACTGTCGAGCAGGTGGAGTTCACGCCGCAGCGCGTGCTCGATCACGCGATCGACCTGCTCGCCGAGCGGGCTGCCGCCAAGTCGCTGCAGGTCGCGCGCGAGGTCGACCCCGCGGTGCCCGCGCGCATGATCGGCGACCCGCTCCGGCTCGGCCAGGTGCTCGTCAACTTCCTCGGCAACGCGATCAAGTTCTCCGACCGCGGCCGGGTCACGGTCAGGATGCGCGTGGAGGAGGCCGCTGCCGACCGCGTCGTGCTGCGGCTCGAGGTGGAAGACGAGGGCATCGGCCTGACCCCCGAGCAGCAGGCGCGGCTCTTCAAGCCCTTCATGCAGGCAGACGACTCGACCACGCGCCAGTTCGGCGGCACGGGACTGGGGCTGGTCATCTGCCAGCGCATCGCGCAGCTGATGGGTGGCCAGGTCGGCGTCTCCAGTGTCGCCGGCCAGGGTAGCCGCTTCTGGATGACGGCCGCCATGCGGCCACAGACCAGTGCGCCGAGTGCCAGCCCGGCGTCCACGCCCGGGGAGAAGCCGGAGGCGATGCTGGCACGGCTCTGCCGCGGCCGCCGCATCCTGCTCGTGGAAGACAACCCGGTGAACCAGAAGGTGGCGCTGGCCGTGTTGAAGCGGGCGGCGCTCGACGTGGAAGTGGCGTCCGACGGACGCCAGGCGGTCGACCGTGTCCGTGACGGCGACTACGCGCTCGTCCTCATGGACGTGCAGATGCCGGTGCTCGATGGCATTGCGGCCACCCGGGAGATCCGGCAGCTCCCGCACCGGACGACGCTGCCGATCATCGCCATGACGGCCAACGCCTTCGACGAGGACCGGCGCGAGTGCCTGAGTGCCGGCATGAGCGACTTCATCGGGAAGCCGGTGGTGCCGGCGAACCTGTACCGAGCGCTCCTGAAGTGGCTCGTACCCGACGGTGAACCGGCCGGGGTTGAGGGGGCTGACGCCCGACCCGGGCGTGCGGTGGAGGGGACCGGCGCGGCCAGGAGCGCGCAGCTCCTCACGCATATCGAGGCGCTGCTGGACGAGGGGGACATGCGCGTGATCGGCGTGTGGAAGGACTCGGAGCCGATCGTGGTGGAGGCGCTGGGCCCGGCGGCTGCCGGGGACATCGGCAGTCACATCGCCGGCTTCCATTTCGACCTGGCGCTGCAGAAGCTGAAGGCCGCGCGGCAGGCCCTGGGCTCCCCGGCCTGAGCCGGGGAGTGGCAGGACCTGCCGTCGCGTTCGATCGCTAGCTGGTCATCGCCCGCTGGTGCAGGGCCTTCACCTGCTTCCACGCGGCGCCCACCGCGCCTTCCATCCACGACCCGTCACCGCTGACCGCCGCGCATCCGAGGTAGATGCGCCCGTCGGGTCGGCCGATGATCGACAGCCGGTCGTTGCCGTTCGCGTTGCCGCGGCCGCCGCCGGCCGAGAACGCCCCGAGGCTGTACTGCACCTTCTCCCAGAAGACCGCGTACCCGCTCTCGAACTCGGTGCGGATCTGCGGGTGCACCTTGCTGGCATGCGTCAGCACGTGCTCGACGCGCTGCTTCACCGGCATGTCGACGAGGTTCTGCATGCGGCCGTTGCCGTAGAAGCCGAGGAGCACCCCCTTCTGCCCGAAGTAGCCGTTCGACGGGTAGGAGAACTCGCCGAGCGGCAGGTTCGAGTAGAGGTGGCCGCCGAAGATCCGGTCGTCCTCTTCCCAGAAGCGCCGCTTCATCTGCAGGCCCATCTTCGCCGTCGGGCTGTACTGCGTGGCCTTCACGGCAGTCATGGTCTCGGCGGACAGGTTCACGTCCATCCCGGCCAGCACGGTGAGCGGCAGGCACGAGATGCAGTAGTCGGCCACGAGCTCCGAGATCTGGCCGGTCTTGAGGTTCTTGACCATCACCTTCACGTCGGTGGCGCTCTGCTTGATCGACTGCACCTCCATGCGCAGCTGGATCTTGTCGCCGAGCGCGCGCTGGAACCCCTTGGGGAAGTTGTCGATGCCGCCGATCGGCTGGAACATCGGCGCCTGGCCGGTGCCGGACATCACCGAGCGGATGCGCAGGCCGAAGCCGGACTGCAGGAGCGCCCGGAAGTCGTTCGGGTCGCCAGCGCCGCGGCCGGCGTTCTTGCGGTATCCGTGATCCGCCGAGTCGAGGTAGCCCTCGTTCACGAGGAAGTCGATGAACCGCTCCTTGTCGTCGGCGGTGAGCGGCGCATCGAGCTTGTCCTGGCTCACGCACTTCGCCATCAGCTCGCAGGTGTAGCCGATCATGTCGGCCTTCACCTCGCGGAGCCGCACCCGCTTCGACGACAGCGGCCCGATGTTCTCCCCTTCGTAGAAGAAGTAGGAGGCCTCGGCCTCGTTCACGAACATCTCGAGCGGGACGCCGAGCTCCTTGCAGTAGCCCAGCACCCCCTCGTGCCAGTGCGGGATGCGCCATGGGCCGGCGTTGACGTACATCCCCTCGTCGAACGTGCAGGCCTGCGTCTCGCCGCCGGCGCCGAGCTCGGTGTGCGTGGCCCCCTTGCGCACGCTCCAGTTCACGCCGCCCACGCGGTCGCGCGCCTCGAGGATCTTCACGTCGTACCCGAGCTTCGACAGCTCGTAGCCGGCGGTCATGCCGGAGATGCCGGCGCCGAGGACGATCACCCGTGCGTTCTTCGGCTTGCCCGAGAGCTGCGGTCGCGGACCGGCCTGCGCTCCGAGCAGTTCCCACGAGTGCATCGCGCTCATCACGAGCGCCGAGCCGCCCACCATGCCGAACCGCTCGAGGAACGAGCGCCTCGTCATCGGGCCGATGTCATCCGTCTTCTTGAGTGTCATGTCTGCTCCTGAAAGGGTCTGCGCGGTCTAGTAGGTCAGTCGCAGCGAGAACTGCACCGAACGCATGGTGTTGGCCTGGTCGCGCAGCTGGCCGAAGCTCGGGTTGCCGAAGGCCACGCTGGCCGGGGCCTGCCACTGCACGATGTTCAGCGGGTTGAGCAGCTCGACCCGCAGCGAGAGCGCGGCACGGCCGGGCAGGTCGACCTGCTTGGCGGCGGACATGCTGAACGCCGTGCGGCGGGGTGACAGCACGCCGGGCAGCGTGCGCGGCGCGTTGCCGAAGCTGTTCACCGGCACCGCCTGGAACGCGGCGAGGTTGAAGTACTGGTTGTCGGTCGGGCTGGCCTCGATCCGCTCCGTGATGTTGCCGTCGGCGAGAATCGGCTGGCCCTCGACCAGGTTGGGCCGGATCGACCCGCCGAAGAGGAACTGCGTGCCGTTCACGTTCTGGCTGACGCCGACCGGGAAGCCGCTCTGGAACTGCGCCACGGCGGTGATCGACCAGCCGCCCAGGAGCGCGTTGCCCACGCCGCTGTTCTGCAGCCACTTCTTGCCCTCGCCGAAGGGCAGCATGACCGTCGGTGCCACGGTCAGCTTGTGCGGCGAGTCGAGCAGGCTGCGGCTGTATTCGACGTCCGGGTTGTAGTAGCTGGACCAGGGCACCAGCACGTAGTTGTTCTGCACGCCGGGCGAGGACGAATAGAAGTTACCGGCTCCCACCTGGTTGTCGTTCAGGCGGCTGAACGTGTAGTTCACGTTCAGGCCCCAGTACTTGTCGGTCCGCTTGCGGCCCTGCAGGATGAGCGCGTGATACTGCGAGCGCGCGCCGGTGGCACCGCTCCAGAGCACGTCGCCGAACTGCGGGAAGGGCCGGAGCAGCTGCCCCAGCTCGATCGTCTGCCGGCTGGCGAAGCCGCCGGCCTGCGGCACCCCGAAGAACGGGTTCGGCACCGACTGCAGCGTGTTGATCCCCATGGCCTGGTACTTGGGATCGAGCTGGTTGATGTTGATCGTCGTCTGGTAGGAAAGGTCGCTGCCGGTCAGGCCCGTGTAGCCGGCGCCGACCATGATGCCGCCGCGTAGCTCCTTCTGCAGGTCGACGGAGTACTGCTGCGCCTTCGGTGTGCCCTTCCTCGGCAGGAATACCGTGGTGGCCTGGCCGACGTTGGTCAGCATGCCGAGCGCATCACCGGTCGGCTGCACGAGACCGGCCGGGAACGGATTGGACAGCGAGGTGATCGGCACGCCCGACGACGACTGCTGGAGCGTGGTGGTGGCGGAATAGCCGTACTGCGCCCAGGCCGTGGTGCCCGCGGCCGCGTAGTTCCACGGCGCGACGTAGATGCCCCAGCCGCCGCGCAGCACCAGCCCCTCGGCCATCGTGTAGACCACGCCGAGGCGCGGCGAGACCTGCATCGGGCGGGTGCCGCCCTGCTGCGTGGGCGCGCCGTTCTGCCCGGCGAAGACCAGGCCGCCGTAGATGTCGCGCCGCTGGCCGGTGACCGGGTCGATGACGTTCACGAGGCTGTTGAGCGGGCTCAGCGTCTCCATCGCGAAGTCGGTCGTGATGCGGTTGTTCCGCTCCTGCAGGTTCGTCTCGTGTTCGAGGCGAAGGCCGTAGTTGAGCGTCAGGCGGTCGTTCACCCGCCAGTCGTCCTGCACGAATGCGGCGGCGTAGCGGATATAGCCATCGAGTGCCGACGAGACCGGGATGTTGCCCGAGCCCGGGTAGCCGAGCAGCAGGTCGGCGATGGCGTTGCCGGTGAAGCGGCCGTCGAACGTGTAGCTGCCCGTGGACGCGCCGTAGCTGAACGACTTCAGGCCGAGGATGCGGTACTCGGCGCCAGCCTTGAGGCTGTGGGTGCCGGCCAGCTTGCTGAGCGAGCCGTTGCCGCCGTACTGGTAGTAGGTGTTGTTCGAGCGGTTCGTCCAGCCGGTGCCGCGGTAGCCGGTGATCGAGGTGGTCGGGAAGCGGTTCGCGTCGGTGAACTGGCTCGTGAAGCCCGGGTTGTCCTTCCAGAGCGACGCGGCGTCGAAGGCCTCCGGCAGTTCGTTGTTGTCGAGGAACTGGTTCCAGCCGCCACGCACCGAGAGCACCGTGGAGGGATTGATCACCCAGGTGTCGTTCAGGACGACCGTGTGGTTCGCGCGCTTCAGCAGGTACTGGCTGCCCACGAACTTGTAGACCGGGTTGTAGTTCGCGCTGTTCTCGTTGGTGACCTGCCGCAGGTAGAAGCCACTGAGCTGGTTCGCGGCCGACACGTTGTGGTTCACCTTCGCGGTGTACTGGTACGCCGTGTTCGGCAGGATGACCGTGCGGCTGAAGTTCTGCGTGCCGTTGTCGACGTTGACGTCAGGCTCCGGCATGTAGCCGGCAATGGCGAGTCCGGTCGGGTTGAGCCGGCTGGCCGGGATCACGTTGCCCGGGAAGCAGCCGGGACCGCCGGTCGTGTTGCTGCACGCCAGCCCGGAGAGCGGATCGCGGATGTAGAAGGGCCGCCCGCTCCGCAGCAGCTGCGAGAAGTCGCCGGCCCGCGTCTGCATGGAGGGCACCGCGAACGCGGCCGCCTGCGGCTGGTCGTTGGTGTAGGCCTCGCCTGCCAGCCAGAAGAAGGTCTTGTTCTTCAGGATCGGCCCGCCCACGGCCCCGCCGCCGTTCTGCCAGCCTTCCTGCAGGAACGGCTGGCCGAGCAGGCGCGGCACCAGGAACTGCTCCTGCAGAGACTTGGGGCGCACCACCGTGTAGCCCGACGCCGAGAACCGGTTACCGCCGGAGCGGGCGGTCATGTTCATCACGCCGCCGCCGGTCCGGCCCATCTCGGAGTCGTAGGTGTGGATCTGGACGCGCGAGTCCTGCAGCGCCTCCATCGACGGGTTGACCGACGAGCGGTTCTGCAGGTCGGTGGTCGGGAAGCCGTCGATGAGGAAGTTGTTCGCACGCACCGCGCCGCCGCCCATGGACAGCGCCGAGTTGCCCGTCTGATCCTGCATGCGGTTCCAGCGTGCGTTGCCGCTGGCTACGACCGTCGGCTGCAGCGTGGCCATG
>WBZO01006833.1_pt1 | contig 10854 bp, 11 predicted proteins | sample 5204261 | NCBI WGS metagenome assembly WBZO01 (sample SAMN12412400, study PRJNA552823) | activated sludge metagenome | isolation source: activated sludge from anammox sidestream of wastewater treatment plant... | place: USA: North Carolina | collected 2017-09
CCGCGGCGGCATGGTTCGGCCCGCGCGCGCGTGACGGGATCGGCCTCGGCGCGGCCTGCCTCGCCGGGCTTGCGGCCATGCTGACACTGATCTGGCTGCTGCTGGACGCGGTGCCGGCGCAGCTCACCCTGCCCCTCGGCCTGCCCGAGCAGGCGTTCAGCCTCGCCCTCGAACCGCTGTCGGCGCTGTTTCTGGTGCCCGTGCTGGCATCCGGCGGGGCCACGATTGCGTTCTCGGCCGAGATCGGCACCGCCGCCCATCCGGTCACCCTGTCAGGCACCCTCGTGGCGCTCGGCGCCCTGGTGCTGACCCTGCTGGCCGGCGACCCGGCGGGGCAGTGCGTGACCATCTCGGTCGCGGGGCTCGCTTTGTGGGCGACCGGGCCTGGCGAGGTACGCCACGCGCCGCTGCTGGGTCTGTTTCTGCTCGCGGCGGCCTGTGTGGCGGGTGCCGTCGCCCTGACGGCCTACACCGACACGGCCCCGCTGCTGCCGGCCGCCATCGGCGCCGAGGCGCCGCGCGGCGTGCTCGCCTTGGGGCTGATCCTTCTCGGGCCTGGGCTGCTGGCGGCGCTCGCGCCATCGGTCGCCGCGCGTGGCGGGTTGGCGGCGCGCGTCGCGGCGATGCTGGTTGGGGCGGCAGGGCCCGTTGCCCTGTATCTCGTCCTGCGCCTGACCTTCTCCGGCACCGGGCCCGCACCGCCGGCCTGGTGGGCGATCCCGGTCCTGCTGCTGGGGGCCGCAGCCCTGCTGGCCGGCGGATGGTCTTCGGTGCGCGGCGTGACCCTGGATGCCGTCGTGGCCGGCCTGGTTCAGCGCCTGATGGGCGTCGTCGGCCTCTGCCTGGGCCTGGCGCTGGCGGCGCGCTCGGCGGATCGTCCCGACCTGGGCTCGCTCGCACTGGGCGCCGCCCTGCTGGCGATGATCGCCGCGTCGTTCTGCGGGACCCTGGCGATGCTGGCCGTCGCGGCGGTGCGCCAGGCCGCCGGCAGCGCAGTGCTGGCGCGGCTGGGCGGGCTGATCCGGCGCATGCCGGTGACGGCCGGGGCGATGCTCGTCGCATTGTTGGGCCTTGCGGCGCTGCCGCCGGGCGTCGGGTTCGCCGCGGTGTGGCTGCTGCTGCAGACGCTGCTGGCGTGGCCGCCTTTGGCCGGGGTCGCCACCGGCTGGGTGATGGCGGCGCTGTTCACGGTGCTGGCGCTGTCCGGTGTGCTGGCCGCCGCCGCCGGCCTGCGCCTGTTCGGGGTGGCGTTCCTGGGACGTGCCCGCGGGCCGCGATCCTCGGCTGCCGATGAGGTACCGCCCGCCGCCCGCCCGATCCTCCTCGGCCTCGCCGGCCTGTCGCTGCTGCTGGGCGTGCTGCCGAGCGTGGTGCTGCGGGAAGGGGGGGATGCGGCGGTGCTGGCGCTGGCGGGCAGCCATGTGGCCGGCCGTATCGGCGTGGTGACGCTGACCGCGTCGGCCGACGCGCCGGGCTATGCACCGCTGCCGCTGGCGATCCTGGCCGCACTGGCGATCGTCCCCGCTCTGCTGGTGCTGCACCGCCGGCCCGGCGGCGAGCAGGAGCGTCCCGCCTGGGCCGAGGGATTTGCGCCGCCGCCGCCCTGGCTGCCGTTCGGCGACCCGCTGACCCAGACCGACGGCACCGGCTTCGTCCCGGAGCTGCCCCGGTCGGCCCGTCCCTGGTCCCGTCTCCCGCGGCTGCGGGCGGCGCGTCCTGCTGCCGGATGGGTGATGGCCGGCGTGGTGGGGCTGCTGGTGCTGGCCGTCGCCTGGCGAGGCGGGCCGTGAGCGACGTCCTGTCCGTCCTGGCGCAACTGCTGCACGTCGCCCTGATGGTGGCGGCGGCACCGGCCCTGGCGGGCGTCGAACGCGCGCTGGCCGCGCTGATATCCGGCGCCCCGGTGCCATCGCCCTTGCGGCCCTGGCGCGATCTGGCGCGCTTGTCCCGCAAGCAGGCAATGACCGTGGAGACCGCGTCCTGGCTGTTCCGCGCCGCGCCGGCGGCCGGTTTCGGGCTCACGGTGCTGGCTGCCGCGCTGGTTCCCTCCTTCGTGCTGGGCATGGCGCTGGCGCCCTGGTCCGACCTGCTGACCGTCGCCGCCCTGCTCACCCTCGCGCACCTTACTTTGCTGCTCGCCGCGCTGGATGCGGGATCCGGCCGAGCAGGGGCGGCGGTGGCGGAGCGGATGCGGTGGGAGGTCGCGGCCTGGGTCGTTTTGCTGCCGGCCGTCATGGCGCTGGCGCTGCTCGCCGGGTCGACCAATCTGGACCAGATCGTCACCACGCAACAGGAAGCGCTGCCGGCGCCGCATGCCGCCGCCGCCCTTGTGTGCGTCGGGCTGCTGGCGGTGGCGCTGACGGATGGCGGCGGCGACCGCGCCGCCCTGGATCAGGACTACGCGGGGCTGGACCTCGCCGTGCTGAACGGTACGGCCGCGCTGCGCCGCCTGGTGTGGCTGAATCTGGCCGGACTGGTGTTCCTGCCGGTCGGCATCGCGCCGCCCGAGGCCGGGTTGGCGACGTGGGTGATCGGGCTGACCGGCTGGGCCGCTCGGCTTGGCGTGCTGGTGGCCGTTCTGGCCGCGGTTCGGGTGGTGATCGGCCGGCTGCCGGTGCGCTGGATGCCGCGCATCCTCGGCTTGGCTGGCCTGCTGGGCGCGATCGCCGTGATCCTGGCCCTGTCGCGGGCGGGCGCCGCATGACCGGACTGGGGCCGTCACTGTCGATCCTGGCCCTGGTCGCCGCTGCGGTGGCTTGTGCGTTCCGGCAGGCGGGTGCCATGGCGACGGCAACAGTGGCGCAGGGCGCCTGCGTCGCCCTGGCACTCGCGGTGGCCGGCCATCTTGCGGCGGCGCTGGTGGTTCTGCTGTTCGGCGCCCTGGCGATGCCGCTGACCGTCGGCCGGCGGCTGGGCGGCGGGTCGCACGGCGCTCCGCCCCTGTCGGCGACGGCTGCCGCGCTGGCGGTGGTGATGATCGCAGTGACGATCCCCCACATCGGCATCCCGCTCGCACTGCTCCTGACGGGGCTGTGGCAGGTGGCGACCCGGCGTGACCCGGCCGCGCGCATCCTGGGCCTGGTGACGATGCAGAACGGGGTCGCGCTGGCCGCCGCCATCCCGCCCGGTGCCGCCTGGCCGCTGGTCGCGCTGGCGGCATTGCCGATCCCGGCGGCGCTGCTGCTGGCCGGGATCAGGCAGGCATGGCGGAGGCCGGCATGAGCACGGCATGGCTGCTGCCGATCGTGCCGCTGCTGACCGCGCTGGCGCTGTTCGCTGCGGCGGGCGGGGCGTTGCGGGCGCGGATCGACCTGGCCGCCGCGTGTTTCACCGGCCTGGTTGCAGCCGGGCTGCTGGTGTGGCCCGAAGACGCGACCGCTTTCCTGCGGCCGGATCGCCTGTCCCTGGTCGCGGCGCTGATCGCCTGCACCGTGGCGGCGCTGGCGCGCTGGCAGGGGCTGCGCCGCACCCGTCGCGCCGACGTGCGGCGGATCGGTGGCCAGGTCACGCTGGGCGGTGTGCTGCTGACGATGCTCGCGGCCGATCCGGTGTCGCGATGGATCGGCATGGCGATCGCGGCGGCCGCTTTCCTGGCCACGCGTCCCGCGCGTGAGCGGGCCGAGGCGGGCGCCCTGGCGGCGGCAGGCCTGTGCCTGACGCTGTTCGGCGTCGTTGCCGCTGGATCGGGACCGCCGCTGCTGGCGGCCGGCTGCCTGTTGCTGGGAATCGCCGTCATCGTGGCGCTGGTGCCGGCGCTACTGCCGGCACTGCCGGTGCTGTTGCTGCGCTTCCGCGGCGAGGCCCAGGCAGGGGTGGACGGCACCCTGCTGCTGGCGATCGGCCTGGGGGCCGCGCTGGCCTGTGCCTGGCTCGCCGTAGTCGAGCCCCGGAGCCCGCGCCGCGGCGGCTGGGTCGCACTCGGCCATGCCGGCCTCGGCGGCGTCGCGGTCGGGTTGGGTTCGGCCGAAGGCACGTTCGCCGGCGCGATCCTTCTGTTGCTGCTGCCGCTGGCGCAGGCGGCGGTCGCGCTCGCCAGCCGGGACGGCATGGATCGGCTGGCTGCTGACGCCGGGCTGGTGGGGCTGCCGCCGCTGGGCCTGTTCCCGGGGCTGGTGATGGTCGTCGCCGCCGTCGGGCGGCAGATGCCGTGGCTGCTGCCGCTGGTGGTCCTGGCGATCGCCGCGATGGGCTGGAGCATGGTCTCCCGGAGCATGGTCTCCCGGAGCATGGTCTCCCGGAGCATGGCCTCCCCCTTGGCACCCCGCCCGGCCTGGGGTCTGTTCCGCGCATCGCAGGCCTGGATCCCGATCGGCATCGCCCTGCTGGTCGGCCTCGCTTTGCCGCGCGATGTCGGCGCGTGGCTGTACGCCGCCCTGCCGGGGTCGGAATGAGCGCGGCGTCCCTGATCCAGGCTGCGCCGGCCGAGCTGTGCCGGCCCTGGCTGCGCCATGTGCTGGATGGGGTGGCGTGGCAGGGGCTGGCGCAGGCGCTGCCTGCCGACACGCTGCGCCTGCTGGGCCTGTGGGCGGACACGCTCCAGGTCCACGCCCTGTTCCTGGACGAGACGACGATGGCGGCCATGATCGCGTCCTGCACGGTCGAGGCCGGGCGCTATCCCGCCCTGTCGCCAGCCCGCCCTGGTGCGGCGTGGTACGAGCGGATGATCCACGACCTGTGGGGCCACCAGGCCGAGACTGGGACCGATGCGCGCCCCTGGCTGGACCACGGCCAGTGGCTGCTGTCTCAGCCATTGTCGCCGCGGCCCGGACCACCGCCGCCGCAGGCGGAGCCGCCGACCTTCCTGGACGCCGACGACGATATGCGGATGCGGCTCCTGATCGGGCCGGTCGCCGGGCTGATCGAGGAAGCGTCGCATCTGCGCCTGACCCTGCAGCACGGGCGCAGCGCCGCGGCCGAAGCGCGGCTGGGCTATGCCCACAAAGGCATGCTCGCCCTGATGCGCAGCAAGTCCCCCCGCGCCGCCGCCCGCTATGCCGCTCGGCTTGCCGGCGACATGACGGTCGCCCACAGCCTGGCCTTCGCCCGCGCCACCGAAGCGGCGCTGGACGTCGCGGTGCCCGGCCGCGCCGTCGGCCTGCGCGCGGTCATGGGAGAGCTGGAGCGGATCGCCCTGCACCTGGCCGCGCTGGAGGCGTTGGCCGTGCTGACCGGTCACGATGCGCTGCGGGCGATCTGCGGGGTCGGGCGCGAATATCTGGCGCGGGCGGCCGAGGCCTGTTTCGGGCACCGGCTGATGATGGATGTCGTCGTGCCCGGCGGGCTGTCGCATGACATTGCGGCCGACGGGCTGGCTGCCATCCCGGCCGTGCTGGACGGCATTGCGGCGGACCTGCCGGTGATGAGCCGTATTCTCGGTTTTGCGCCATTGGCGGAACGGCTGAGCGGGCTGGGGGTGGCAACCCGTGCGATGGCGGCGGCCTGGGCGGTGGGTGGGGTGATCGGGCGCGCCGCAGGCCGTGGCTTCGATGCGCGCCTGTTCGACCCGCTGTTCGCCGACCTGGCCCACGCGCCGGCCGCCGAGTCCGCCGGCGATGCCGCGGCGCGGTGCCGCGTCCGCATCGCCGAGATCAGCGAGAGCATCCGCCTGATCCGGACCCTGCTGCGGATTCTGCCCGACGGCGCCGTCTCGGTTCCCCTGCCGCAGGAAAGCGGTGAGGGGCTGGGCTGCGCCGAGTCGGGCCGCGGCGATATCTGGCACTGGATCCGGCTGGACCATGGACAGATCGCCGCGGTGTTTCCACGCGACCCCGGCTGGGCCGCCTGGCCCCTGGCCGAGGTCGCCCTGGTCGGCGCGGCGCCGGAGGATATCGCGCTGACCAGGTGCTCGCTGGGCCTGTCATCGGCGGGCGCCGACCTGTGAGGCGAAGAGGTGGCGGATGATGCGCATTCCTGGCCTGGACCGGTTCCGCCGGCCGGTCGCCCCTGAACCGGCGGCGGCGGTCGATCGCGAGACGGTCGCATCGCTGGCGGAACGGCTTGATGCTGCGGCGCAACGGCGGCTGGGACGCAGCCTGACGCTGCGCCATGTCGATACCGGCAGTTGCAACGGCTGCGAGCTGGAGCTGCGGGCGCTGACCGGCGCGCTGTATGACCTGGAGCGGTTCGGCCTGCGCTTCGTCGAAAGCCCGCGGCATGCGGACGTGCTGGTGGTGACCGGTCCGCTGACCCGGAATTTGCGTCAGGCGCTGGAGCAAGCGTGGGATGCGACGCCCGATCCGAAATGGGTGGTGGCGGTGGGGGATTGTGCCGTGGACGGCGGGGTCTTCAAGGGCAGCTACGCCGTGCTGGGCGGTGCCGGCAACGGCGTGCCGGTCGATCTGACCATCAGCGGCTGCCCGCCATCGCCGGCACGGCTGCTGGCCGGTCTGCGCGCGCTGCTGGAAGCGAACGCGCGCTGAACCCGGCTGGTTCAGGCTGCCGTCGGATCAGCTCTGGTTGCTGACCGGCTTCTTCGGCTTGGAGGATTTGTGGGCGGTCTTGCTCTTGGACTTCGAGCTGGCATGCGTCCCTTTCGCTTTCTGCGATTGGGACTGCGGGGCCTGCTGCTTGGCCATGACGGGTGTCGCCACCAGAGCGGCGGCCGGCAGGGCGAAGGCGAGCGCGGCGAGGAAGCGTTTGCGCAGAGGGGACACGGCGAATGCTCCGGGATGCGGGAGTGTCTGTTGATAGTCGCCTAGAAGAAATCCTGCTAAGAGACTGACTCGACCATGCACCTGTTCCTCAACCCCGGCAAGCAAATTTGCCGGATGATATGAACGAGCCGCGTCAAAACAGCCAGTGCCGACACGCCAGCCACAGTTTCTGCCAGGCCGGCAGGCTGACACGTTCGGCGAGGCGGTCCCAGCCGCGCCGTTCCAGGCGCGAGAGGATCGCGGCATAGGTCGCGCCCATCAGGCGGGCCGGTTTCATTGCGACTCTGTCACACTGCCGCATCGCATCGGCGGCCTCGCGGAAACAGGAGTGGGCACGCGCGGCGAGACGGTCGCAGACCTGCCCCAGGTGGGGGGAGGCCAGCGCCGCGGCAGGATCGTGCGGCACGCACGCCTCATCCAGATAGTCCCGCGGCAGATACAGGCGCCCGCGCTCGGCATCCTCGGCCAGGTCGCGCAGGATGTTGGTCAGTTGCAGGGCACGGCCCAGCGCATGCGCGACCCGGTCGGCGGCCTGGGACGAATCGCCGAACACCCGGACCGACAGGCGCCCGACGGCGGCGGCGACGCGGTCGCAATACAGGTCCAGCGTGGCGAGATCGGGGGCGACGATCTCGGTCTCGGCGTCCATTTCCATGCCGTCGATGACGGCGATGAAATCCTCGGCGCGCAGGTCGAAGCGCCGCACGGCGACGGCCAGCACCCTGGTGACCGGATCGTTGCTTTCGCCACGATACAATCCGGCGATGCGTTCGCGCCAGGCGCCGAGCTGGCGTCGTTTCTCGGGCAGCGTGCCGTCCTCGTCTGCGATGTCGTCGACGATCCGGCAGAACGCATAGATCGCGTACATCGCGTGACGGCGGTCGGGCGGCAGCACCGCCATGCCACGATAGAACGAGGTGCCGGCGGCCCGCACGATCGCCTCGACGGCGTCGAGGTCGGACGGATCGGCGCCCAGCGGCGTGCTGTCGCGCGTCGTCACCAGATGAACCGCGTGGCCGCGAGGATGGCGCCGATGGCATCCTGCCGCTTCAGCGCCACGCGGGTGGCGATCGGGTCGTTGCCGGCGAGGCGGCGGGCCAGCCGGCGGGCGAGCCCGACGATGATCGCGGATTCCAGCCGCAGGCGGCGGTTGCGCATCAGCGCCGGCAATTCGGTCGCCGCCTGGTTCAGCCGGTCGACCCGGTCGAGCAACGTGATGAACACCCGCCGTAGCTGCGGCGTTTCCTGCGCGCCGCGCAGATCGTTCAGCGTGGCGCCGAAATGGCTCATCAGGGCCTTGGGCAGATAGCAGCGGTCCAGTTGCTCCAGATCCTTGCTGCAGTCCTGCAGGTGGTTCAGGATTTGCAATGAGATGCACAGCGCGTCGGAGGCCGCGTAGCATTCATAGCTTTCGCCGTGCAGATCGATCAGGAAACGACCGACCGGTGCCGCGGAATAGCGGCAGTAATTGTACAGCTCGTCGATCGTGGCATAGCGCTTTTTCGTCGCATCCTGCCGGAACGCGATCAGCAGATCGGTGGCGTGCACCGGGGAGAGCCCGCAGCGCGCCAGGCTGTCGCGCAGCCGCAGCGCGCTGGGTGAGCCGTCGTTCCGCCGGCCCAGCAGCACCGCTTCCATCACATCCAGCCGGTCGATCTTGTCCTGCGGCGCCAGGGTGGGCGAATCGGCGATATCGTCGGCGTTGCGCGCAAAGGCGTAATAGGCGTGCACATGCGGCCGGAACTGCCGGCCGATCAGCAGCGATCCGACGGGGAAGTTCTCGTCGCCGCGATCCTTGCCCGACCAGGCCTCGACATTCTCCACGGTGACGCTCATCCCATCGCGTTCCCATACGCCCGGCCTTTCCAGGCGACGCCGTGGCCGGTGTGGTGGTTGATGGCGGAGCCGATCGTTGCGGCCATGTAAAAGGCGGCGATCAGCGGCAGTGCGACGGCCCATAGCGGGGAGCGCCCGAAGCGCCGCAGCGTCGGCAGGCAGGAGCCGGCGAGCAGCGCCCAGGCCAGCAGGCCGAGCCATCGTGCCGGCGAGTCGGCCAGCAGCGCGGCGGCGGGCGGGACCAGCCAGGTCACCGCCATGGCGGCGACGGTGCCGACCAGCAGCGCGGGCGAGTAGCGAAGCTGCACATAGGCGGTACGGGTGATCATGCGCCAGATGTCGCCGAAGGTCGGGTACGGCCGGACCGAACGCGCCAGCGCCGAATGTCCCAGCCAGATCCGCCCCCCCTGCTTCACCGTGCGCGCCAGCGCCACGTCATCGATCAGCGCGCCCCGCACCGCTGCCACGCCTTGCGTCCGTTCCAGGGCTCTGCGGCGGATCAGGATGGTGCCGCCGGCTGCCGCGGCGGTGCCGCTGGCGGGATCGTTGACCCGCTCGAACGGGTAGAGCAGTTGGAAGAAGAAGACGAAGGCCGGCACCAGCGCGCGTTCGGCGGTGCTGCGGCAGGACAGCGCCACCATCTCGGACACCAGGTCAAGATCCTGGTCCTGCGCATGCGCGACCAGCGTTTCGAGATGGTGCGGATCGTGGACGATGTCGGCATCGGTCAGCAGCACGAATTCCGACGATCCGGTTTCCGCCAATCCCTGCTGCACCGCCCACAGCTTGCCGCTCCATCCTGCGGGGCGGCTGGCGCCGGTGACGACCGTCAGGCGCGGATCGTCCAGCGCGCGGGCGAGATCGCCGGTGCCGTCGGTGCTGTTGTCGTCGACCAGGATGACGCGGAACGGCCCGGGATAGGTCTGTGCCAGCAGCGAGCGCAGGCTGTCCTGGATCACCGGCGCTTCGTCGCGCGCCGGCACGACGATGCCGACCGCCGGGTGCGATGCGCCGGTCCGCGCGGTCAGGATCGGGCCCGCCTGCCAGAAATTGCCGTGCAGGAAGATCAGATAGAGCCAGATCAGCAGCGACAGGACGGTGAGGCTGGTCATCCGCGCAGCATGCCGTTGGCCCGGAACCATGCGATTGCGTCCTCGACCGCCAGACGGACCGGGCGCGGCTGATAGCCGAGCTCTCGCATGGCCTTGGTGGAGGCGTAGAACATCTTCTTGCGGGCCATCTTCAGATGGTCGGTCGTCATCATCGGCGGAATGCCGGTCACCGGCGCGGTGCGTTCCATCAGCCAGGCGATCGGCCAGACGACGCTTTCGGGCAGCCGAATCGTCGGCGGGCGCTTGCCCGCCACGGTGGCGACCAGCGTCAGGATGTCCTTCAGCAGCATGTTCTCGCCGCCCAGCACATAGCGGTGGCCGATACGCCCGCGTTCCAGCGCCAGGGCATGGCCCTCGGCCACGTCGTCGACATGCACGATGTTCAGCCCGGTATCGATATAGGCGGGCATGCGCCCGGCGGCGGCGTCGCGGATCATCTTGCCGGTGGGGGTGGGCTTGATGTCGCGCGGGCCGACGGGCGCGGCGGGGTTGACCACGACGACCGGCAGATTCTCCCGTGCCGCCAGGTCGAGCACCGCCCGCTCCGCCAGGTATTTCGAGCGCTTGTAGATGCCGACGAAATCGGCCTCGTTGGTCGGCGTATCCTCATCCGCCGGGGTGCCGTCGCCGATCTGGCCCAGGGCGGCGACCGAGCTGCAATGCACGATCCGCTCGGCGCCGGCCCGGGCCGCGGCCCGCACCATGGCCACCGCGCCGTCGACATTGGCCCGCAGCATCTCGTTCGGGTCGGGCACCCAGATCCGGTAGTCGGCCGCGACATGGACGACATGGCGGCAGCCGGCGGCGGCGCGGTCCAGTGAGGCCGGGTCGGTCAGATCGCCGATCACGACCTCGGCCTGCAGGTCGGCGATGTTGCGGCGGTCGCTGTTGGCGCGCACCAGCAGGCGCAGCGCATGGCCGCGGGCGAGCAGCACGCGGGCCACCGCCGACCCGACAAAGCCGGTGGCACCGGTCACCAAAGTCGTCATGTCAGATACCAATGTCCCGCATCCAGCGTTCCATAACGCCTTTCGTGTCGTCACGTAAGCTACAACGCAAGTCTAGCGCATTGTTATCCAGGGAAGAATCATACGTGCACCGGAGGATGGCGGAGAAACCCGCGCGATTCGCGACGAAGCGCTTGCCGTGGCCCGGCCGGGCGGGCACAACCCCGACCGCCGTCACCTGCTGGATCATCGCCACCTTCCATGAAGCGCCTGTCCGTCATTCTCGCCCTGGTCGGGTTGCTGCTG
>WBZO01005673.1_pt2 | contig 10850 bp, 8 predicted proteins | sample 5204261 | NCBI WGS metagenome assembly WBZO01 (sample SAMN12412400, study PRJNA552823) | activated sludge metagenome | isolation source: activated sludge from anammox sidestream of wastewater treatment plant... | place: USA: North Carolina | collected 2017-09
CGATATTGTTCTGCAGGCGCAGCAGGACGCGCCGCACACTCATGGGTTGCAGCAGATTGTCGTGGAGTTCGGCGTCCCCGCCCCCGACCCGTTTCAGCAGGGCGCGCAGATTCTGAGGGGTCAACGGCGTGCCGCCATTGAAAACATCAAGCACGACCTGGGATGTGCCGTCGGCCAGGCCGATCAGGAAATGAGCCGGGAAGTCGATCCCATAGGCGGTCCACCCAACCGACTTGGCGGCGTGAAGCCAGATGATGCCCAATGCGACCGGAAGCCCCCGCCGCCGCTCGGTCACGCGGATCAGGTTGGCGTTGGCCAGGTCATCGTAGGTTTCCACGTCGCCCCGATAGCCAAAGCGGCCGCCGAGAAGGTCCGACAGCGCCCGTGCGCGCGCCAGCAGCCCGTCGTCGCCGGAAAGGGTGGCCGCCGTGGCGACCGTCTGCCTGGCGAGCTCGGACAGATGGGCGCCGGCCGATATCCAATCGGCGTCCGGCCGGTCGACCCGTGCCAACTGCAACGCCGCATCCGCGATGTCGATTTCGGCATCAGGCAGCCGTCCAACCGCTTCCAGCGCGAAACGTGGGTCACTCATGACAGTACCTCGAGCCGCTCGAAAGGGTTCCCGGACATAGTGTCCATCCGAAGGACATCCCACCGTCATGAACATGGCGATGGTTTGAACAGACAGAGTAGCACGAACGCATGGCCGGACGAGTCGATGCCGGTCAATCGGCGTTGGACCTGCCGGCATTGATCCAGATCAACGACGCAGCCGTTCCCGCCGACTGAAATCGCTTCCGTTTCATTGCATCCGCCGCATCGGGACATCGGCGATCGCCGTGCGGGTCGATCGTGCCAGACCAGCCGCTTACAACAGGAGCGTCCAGACATGACAAAGGCACCGGAAGGAACGCGATTCACGGCCAGCTCCCTGAGCTTCGTCGTCAGGCATGAGCTGTGGGACGGCAATATCCAGGATCACGCCGATCAGGGGGTGGTGATCGATGTCGCCGCACCGGTGAACGGGCGGGATACGGTTCTGCTGCGTTTCAACTGCTTCGATATCGAGAGGAGCTACATCTACGGGCCCGAGAACCCGGAACTGCGGATCGCGGCTCCGGCGATGCTGGGCGGCGGAGACCGCGCCGCCGCCGGGATGGGCCAGCTTTACCGGATGGACCCGGTTACCGACGGGAATCCGATCGGTTGGACGATCAGGGCGCTGGACCAGAAGCTGCTGCGGATGCTGGAGCGTGCCGGCTATCCCGAGATTGCCGCAACCACGGATGTCGCGGCAGTGCGGCGCGTTCTGCCGGAGGTCGAAGCCTGCGCGCGTGACTTGGTCGGGTCACGCCGGAACACGGTCAAGCACAACCGAGGCACCCATATCTTCGAGGCGGGCAACATCCGGTTCGGGCTGGAGATGCGGCGGTTGCCGATGGGCGATGGCGGGCTCGCGATCCATGTCCTGGGCGATATCGGCGGTGCCACCCGGAAATCCTATGTCGAGGAGACCGAACTGCTCGCCTTCGACTGCTTCTGGGACGGCGCCCATTATCACTATGGACCTCGGAACAAGAACCACCGGATCTACTGGGACCGGACGCTGGTCGAGGAGCCGCTGGAATGGGTGTTCGAACAGCTCGAGAGCCGCAGGCTTGGTGCGATGATCGAGCGGGCGGGCTATCCCGGCATCGCGGCGGACCTGGATCTGGACAAGGTCGCGTCAGTCCTGCCGGCCATGAAGAAAAAAGCCTTCGAGCTTTACACTGAAGGTGAGACCCTGACCGGCCACAAGGGGCTGCCGCTGGAACCCACGCCGAACCTGGTCGCCGACTAGCCGAGGCTACCTTCCTGATTCCGGAGGAGGACAGCGTTGTGACGTCCCCCCGCACTCGATAGCCTGTCTGCCGTTCGATCGGCGGAGGGACAGGATGAGCAGAATCGGCATCGCCATCTCCGGCGGCCCCAACCCGGCAGAGATCGTCGATCTCGTGGTTCTGGCCGAGAGTCTCGGTTATGAGTCCGCCTGGGTCGCGGAAGGGCATGGTGGCGATCAGTTCGCGGTTCTGGCGGCCTGCGCGATGCGGACATCCCGCATCCTGCTGGGAACCAGCATCAGCAGCGTGTTCGTGCGCACCGCGCCCACCATCGCCATGGCGGCATCGACCGTTGCGGATGTCTCCGACGGACGGTTCATCCTGGGCCTGGGCTCCAGCCACAAAGCGCAGGTCGGTCCCGAGCATGGGGTGGCCTATGGCAAGCCGCTGACCCGCACGCGGGAGACGGTCGCGATCGTCCGCGCGCTGATCCGCGACGGCCGGGTACAGTTCGACGGGGGGACGATCCGCATCGAGAATTTCGACCTGTGGTACACGCCGCGGCATCGCGAGGTGCCGGTGTATTTGTCGGCGGTCTTCCCGAAGGGAATCGCGCTGTGCGGTGAAATTGCGGACGGCGTCATCCTGACCCGCAGCACGCTGGCGACCGCACCGTCGGTGCGTGCGCAGGTGGCGGAGGCGGCGAAGCGGGTCGGGCGCGATCCAGCCCGAATCGAGATCACGACCCTGCTGCCCACCTCGGTCGGGGAGAGCAAGGCCCAGGCGCTTGCCGCGTTGCGGCCCGGGCTCGCCTTCTATGCCGGGTTCTTCCCGCGGTACAACCGGTTGATGGCCGAGCACGGTTTTGCGGACGAGGCCGGGGCGATCGCTGAGGCCTGGGCCAGGGGTGATCGGGACGCGGCTGAGCGTGCGGTGAGCGACGCGATGATCGACGCGACGAGCATCGCCGGAACACCGGACGAATGCAGGGCGCAGGTCGAGGCCTACCGGCAGTCGGGTATCGACGTGCCGATCCTGAGCCCGTTCGCCCGCGGCGCCGGGGCAAAGGCGCGGTTCGAGGCTGCGATCCGGGCCTGCGCGCCGGCATAGCCTGTCCGGGTCAGGTTGCCGACGTTTTTCCTATCGGCTGCAAACGGCATGATCGGTGCGACGGATCAGCTCAGACCTCGAGCCACTCCTGGCGAATCCTGGGATCCGCGTTCAGTTGGCTGGGTGTTCCCTCGAACACGATCTTGCCATGCCCCATCACGTACAGCCGCTTGGAGATCTTCAACGCGATCGTCAGTTTCTGCTCGACCAGCAGAATTGACACGCCGCGGTTCGCGATCTCGGCCAGCAGGTCGCCAACCTGTTCGACGATCAGCGGAGCCAGCCCCTCGGTCGGCTCGTCTACCAGGATCAGGTCGGGATCGCCCATCAGGGTACGACACATGGTCAGCATCTGCTGCTCACCGCCCGACAGCACGCCGGCCGGGTTGTTCTGGCGGTTCGCAAGGTTCGGGAACAGGCGGTAGACGTCATCGAACGTCCAACGCCCGAACTTGCCGGCCTTCTTGAGGCCCAGCTCCAGGTTCTGCCGGACGGTCAGGGTCGGAAATACCTGGCGGTCTTCGGGCACATATCCGATCCCGGCTTTCGCGATCAGATCACTGCGCATCCCCGCAATGTTCTTGCCACGGAACCGGACCGTACCGTGCGGCGGCACCTGGCCCATGATCGCCTTGCAGGTCGTCGACCGCCCGACGCCGTTGCGGCCCAGCAGGCTGACGATTTCGCCCTCTCCGACATCGAGAGCCACGCCGTGCAGAATGTGACTTTGCCCGTAATAGGCGTGCAGATCGCGGACTTCCAGCATCACCCTTCCAGCGCCCCCAGATATGCTTCCTGAACGGTCCGGTTCGACCGGACGGTTTCAGGTGGGCCGGACGCGATCGCCTGTCCATACACCAGCACGGTGATGGTATCGGCAAGGTCGAACACGACCTTCATGTCGTGTTCCACCATCAGCAGTGTCTTTCCTTCCGTCACACGGCGGATCAACGCGACCGCATAGTCCGTCTCGGTATTGCTCATGCCTGCCGTCGGTTCATCCAGCAGAATGACCGACGCGCCGCCGGCAATCGTCATGCCGATTTCCAGCGCGCGCTGCTCGGCGTACGACAGCAATCCGGCCGGCGTATCGCGCCGGATCGCGAGATTGAGGTCCTCCAGCAGGAACTCCGCCCGCTCATTCAAGGCCTTCTGCCGCCACAGCGGGGTCCAGAAGGAATAGCGGTAGCCCTGGCTCCACAGCAGAGAGCATCGCAGATTCTCGAACACCGTCATCCTGTGAAAGATGGAGGTGATCTGAAAGCTGCGCGACAGGCCCTTTCGATTGATACGATGTGGCAGCAGATGATCGATCCGGTCGCCGTTCAACCTGATCTCACCCGACGTGATGGGGAAGCGCCCGCTGATCAGGTTGAACAATGTCGTCTTGCCGGCGCCGTTGGGGCCGATGATGGCATGGCGCTCTCCAGCCCGGACATTCAGGGTGACACCCCGAATGATCTCCGTGGCGCCGAAATTCTTCCGCACGTCGTCGAGAGAGATCGCGTCCGCACTCATCGGGCGACCTCCTTGGCCTTGATCTCCGACGTTATTGCTTCCCATACGCGATGAAACGCCCGTGCTTCCCGCGTGAGCCAGAGCGCGCCGATCACCAGCAGGGCCGCGATGACGCCCCATGGGACCGCCGAACCGGTCTCGATCGGATTGCCGAACAGGACGAGCTTCTTGCCCTGCGCCGCCCCGATGGTCAGGAATGACAGCAGTTCCACGATGCCGACGAACCCCAGGATCAGCGCCAGCCCGGGCAGGACAAGACGGAGATACGGCACGGTCAGCCGCCCCAACATGCCGCTGTCCTTGATCGGCTTGTGCGCCATGATCATGCCCGCGATACCTTCCGGCGCGAAGGTGACCATCGTGATGAACAGCACGCCGACATAGACCAGCCAGGAATTGGACAGCAGGCTGACGCCGCTCTGCAGAACCGTGATCAGAATGGCGCCGAGGATCGGCCCGGCGAACGACGTGATCCCGCCGATATAGGCCATCAGCAAAGCGTTCGCCGACAGCGGTGCGGCCAGGGAATCGAACGTCACGATCTCATAGGTGATTGCATAGAGCGCGCCGCCGATGCCGGCGACCAGTCCCGACAACGAGAATTGCAGAAAACGCACGATCCGCGGGTCATATCCGACAAACTGCGCCCGTTCGAAGTTGTCACGGCACGCGTTTGCCATGCGGCCCAGCGGTGTCTTCGTGAGAAAGTACATCAACCCGACCGCAATGAAGGTCCACGCGACAATCAGGTAATAGACCTCGATACTCTGGCCATACTCAAGACCCAGCAGGCTGCGCTCAATCATACGGTTGGATGTCACGCCACCTTCGCCACCGAAGAAATGGTGAAACATCAGTGCCGCCGTGGCCAGCAATTCGCCGATGCCAAGGGTGATCATCGCGAATGCCGTGGCCCGCTGCTTGGTTGCCATGTACCCGAAGAACGCTGCCAACCCCAGGCCGGCCAGGCCACCGCACACCGGCACCAGCTCCAGCGGGATCGGGAAGCTGCCGTCACCGGCCGCATCGAGCGTGTGGATCGTTACATAGCCGCCGAACCCGAAGAACACCGCGTGACAGAACGACAACAGCCCGGCCTGCCCCATCAGCATGTTGTAGGACAGGGCAAAGATGATCATCATGCCAGTCTGACTCAGCATCGAGATCATGAAGCCGGAATGGCGCCCGGCTGCCCAGTCATAGAACAGCCAAGGCAGCACGATGGCCAGCACGAAGCAGGCAATCCAGGCCAAAGCCGGGGTTGGTTTGCGTCTGGCTACGCCTGAGGACGTCGCAATCGCGGGGCGAACAATATCGATCATGTGTCACGGGTCCCCAAAAGTCCGCGCGGCCTGATCAGCAGGATCAGGATCATCAGGGCATACGGCAACAACGGACCGATGCGTGACATTGGCACCGTCAGGATCTCGCCCAGCAGGTTGTCCATTTCCGGTACCGACCAGATGGGCCGAAGGATGTCAGCGAAGGTGTAATCGAACACGACCGCGAACGTCTGGATCATGCCCATAATGATGGACGCGATGAAACAGCCCGCCAGTGAGCCAAGGCCGCCGAAAACGACGACCACGAACACAATGGGGCCCATGGCGTCAGCCATGCTGGATTCCGTCGTCAGATAGTTGCCGCCGATCACGCCAGCCAACCCCGCGAGGAGACAGCCGCCCGAGAAGACACCCGTGAAGACCATCGGCACGTTATGCCCGAGTGCGCTGACCATGTTCGGATGGGTCAGCGCCGCCTGGATGATGAGCCCGACCCGCGTCTTCTTCAGCAACAGCCAGATCGCACACAGCATCCCTGCGGATATCAGCAGCATGAAACCGCGATAGGCCGGAAAGTTGGCGCCGTATATCGAGAACAACGGGAAGTCCAACGCCTCCGGGACCCGGTACGGCATCGGCAACATGCCCCAGATCATCTGCACGCCGCGTTGGATGATGAACACCAGGCCGAAGGTGAACAGCAACTCCGCCACATGGCCGTTATGGTGAACGCGTCGCAGGCCCCATATTTCGATCGCGGCACCGATGGCACCGCACAGCAGCGGGGCAATGATCAAGGCCGGCAGAAAGCCGATCCACCGGCTGACCTCGAACGCCAGGTAGGCGCCAATCATGTAGATGCTGGCGTGTGCGAAATTCAACACACCCATCATGCTGAATATCAACGTCAGTCCGCTGGCAAGCATGAACAGCAGCATGCCGTAGACCAGTCCATTCAGCAGAGAAACAAGAACGATCTCCATGGTCCAGACCCGACTAGTTCGAACTCGGTTGGTGTGCGGCGCGCTTCGCCTTGCAGGATGTCCTTTGCTGGCGAGCTCCGGCGCCGCCCCCGCTTCTTTCCTGTCGCGCGTGGCATGTCACATCCTGGATCGAGCGAACGGCAGCCAGCGGTATAGGCGCGCGGCAAGCGGCGCGCGTCATGACGGCGTCGAACTCGACACCGTCCCTGCCAGATCCATGACCGTGATATCTACAGCCGCGCGGCCATCGGTACGGGCCGACGCACGCCAGAAGCGACGTTGCTCACGCGCCACATCTGGCTGCAGTACGCTGGAACCCTGGCCAGCGTCACCCGTATCGGCATATTGCGAATTTTGTCCCGCGATCTTATTCGCCTGAACTGATGCAACGCCTGGCAGTGATCCTGCCACCACGGCGTGTATCTTCGGACCGCGGTCACAGCCCGGCGTGACGATCCGGTCGCTTTGCTGTATCGACGACCCGAACAGCGGGCCGGTGTCGCATTCGGCACCAGCACGCGTCACGGCCTCGGCTGTCAGGGCGGCAAGGCACATGACAGCGGCCAGAAGCACGCATCGGGCAAGACGCGCCATATTTACCCCCCTGTTGGTCAGTCCTTCTTGGGAAACGCTGTTAGCTAGCTTGGACCGGCCCACACTTATGCAGATGGGCATGGGCAAGTCAATCAAGCCCGACCGGCGCTACTGCGGCGCAGCACCGCCCGTGCAAACCTCCTCAAGTCCTCGTGCAGAAGCAACCAATTACCTGCGCCGGCTCGATTTCCGCGTCCGCACAGAGCTGCCGGCAAGCCACCCGCCTGCCATGCCCCAACCGCCCGCAACCGGACCATGCCAAGGCCGGTGCCGTAATCCGACCCGATCAGGAACCGCACGCAAGGGTGTCGCCCTTGCGTTGACCTTTGAGTCGTGCAGGATACCGGTCAGTAGTCACCGAGGGACCGCCATGAAATTCGGAATTTTTTACGAACTGCAGTGTCCGCGTCCGTGGGAGGAACGGAGCGAGCTGGAACTTTACCAGAACGCCCTCACTCAGGTCGAACTGGCCGATAAGCTCGGCTATCACTACGCGTGGGAGGTCGAGCATCACTTTCTGGAAGAGTATTCCCACTCTCCGCAGCCCGAGGTGTTTCTCGCCGCGGCCAGCCAGCGCACCAGACAGATTCGCCTGGGCCACGGGATCATCCAGCTAACCACCAACCATCCGGCACGCGTCGCCGAAAAGGTCGCGTGCCTCGATCTCGTCTCCAACGGCCGGGTCGAGTTCGGAATGGGCGAAGGCGCGTCGATCACCGAGCTCGGCCCCTTTGACCGGCAGATGGAAGACAAGCAGGCCGTCTGGGAAGACGGCGTCCGTTGTGTGATGCCGATGTTCAAGGACGGCGGGTGGGAGTACGATGGCCCATATTTCAAGTTCCCGCTTCGTAACGTCCTGCCGAAACCGATCCAGAAGCCACACCCGCCGCTGTGGGTTGCCTGCAGCCAGCTCGAAACCATCGAACTGGCGGGTCGTTGCGGCATCGGTGCGCTGGGCTTCCAGTTCCTGTCAGCGGAGATGGCCCACGCGTGGGTGCACGCATACTACAACAGCTTCACCAAGCGTCAGCAGAAGCTGACGGACTATCAATCCAACTGCAACATCGCCATGGTCAGCTATTTCATGTGCGCCGAAACCGACGAGGAGGCGCGGCGCCGGGCGGATGGGGTAACCTTCTTCCAATTCTCCCTGGCCTGGTACAGCGGCGCACGCAACCGTGAACGCGCGGCGCCCGGGACAGTGAATTTGTGGGAAGAGTACAACAAGTGGAAACGGGAGAACCCCGAAGCCGCCCACAAGGCGCTGACCGGCGGCCTGATCGGCTCTCCTGAAACGATCCGCCGCAAGCTGCGCCGGTTCGAACAATCCCACGTCGACCAGATCATCCTGCTGAATCAGGCCGGCAAGAACACGCACGAGCATATCTGCGAAAGCCTGGAACTGTTTGCAAAGGAAGTGATGCCCGAGTTCGTCGGCCGGGAACCCGAGCATCAGGCCTGGAAGCAGTCGGTTCTCGACGGCAGGATCCAGCTCGAGGAAATCGACACGACACCGTACAAAGAGCGTGCCGGCGTCGGCAAAGGTGTCGCAATCTCGAAGCTGGCGAAGGTCGGCGCCGAGGCGGCAGACTAAAGCGGGACGACATCGCTTTCGCTCAGCCATCCTGCTCTAGCTCATTGTTTAGTCGCGCGATTCAGACCTCCGGCGATTCCGCCTCCGGTCATCACGCTCCAGAAACTCTCGCCAATCTGCCACGTGCCGTAAACGTCGGTTCAGGGTTCTCGAACAGCAGCCCTGAACCGACGCCGCATATATGGCGGTTACGGCCCGGTCACCGTGACGTTCACGCGAAGAATGGGGTTGCCGGGGATGAGCTTGACGGCGAAGGAGTCCGGCCCGGTGTACCGGCTTGCAGGCGTGTAGTCGATTCGGGTGGTATCGCCGACCCGGTGCACAAGCACCTTTCCGTGGTTCGGTCGCGTCTCCAGAATGCTGCTGTCGTAGGGCACGCCCGCCCGCCTCACGACGCTGACGCCGCACCATCCACCCTCATTGCTGACAGTCATCGTCGCCGTCGCGGCCTTGCCGTCTTCCGTCGACGGCTGCTCCACCTCGCACTTCCGGGCCTTGCCGGCGAGGTCCGCCGCAAAAACGCGCCCGCCCGGTACGCCCGAGGCACCCTGGGGACCGCCACATCCACCCAGCAGGATCAGACCGACACCCGACAGAAGGGCTGCAGACCGAATTGCCGACATCCTGTTCCTAACCACCTTACGCACTCCCAGACGGGATTGACACAGTCTGTCCCCATACCCGCACCGATGCCGCCCCAGCGAACAAAGGCGGTGGGGATGGCCGAGCCATGGTTCGGGACCTGATAACCTTAGACGGTGAAATACTTGGCATGCCTGTTGTGGATGACAATCGCGCTGGTCGACTGCTCGGGATGCATCTGGTACTCATCCGACAGTGACACGCCAATCCGATCCGCCTGAAGCAGATCGAGTATCATCGCCTGGTCCTCGAGCCGAGGACAGGCCGGATAACCAAACGAATAGCGGCTGCCGCGATAACGCTGGGCAAGCATCTTCTCGACGTCTCTGTCGTCTTCATCGGCAAAGCCCAGCTCGCTGCGGATACGCTTGTGGACATATTCGGCCATGGCCTCCGCCATCTCCACGGACAGGCCGTGCAAATACAGATAATCCTGATAGCGATTCTGCTCAAACCAGCTTTGTGCCACGTCAGTGGCCCGGGCGCCGACGGTCACAACCTGCAGCCCGATGACATCGCGTCCCGGGTCATCGATGTCCCTCAGAAAATCCGCAATGCACTCGCCGTCTTCCCGGGGCTGGCGAGGCAGATGGAATCGGGCCACTTCAACCTCGCCACTCTCGTCAAACAGGACCACGTCGTTGCCTTCGCCGGCAGCCTTCCAATACCCGTATGCTGCCTGCGGGCGGAGGATGCTCTGCTCCTCGCACAGGGTCAACATCCGGCGCATGACCGGACGCAGCTCCTGCTTTGCCCACACCAGGAACTCATCCAGCGATCGGCCCTGTTTTCGGAATCCCCATTGAAACTGATACAGGCTGCGCTCGTTGATGTAGGGGATGATCGCTAAGGGCTGGGCTTCAAGCACCCGCGCGCCCCAGAACGGGGGCTCGGGCACCGGGCTGTCCTGTGTGATCCTGCGGCGCCGCGCCTGCGCGACTTCGCGGGCGATCGGATTGAAGGCACCCTCGGTCGCCTGGCCAAGCTGGCGATTTCGCACGGGGGCCCGATTCGACTTCCGGGCACGCCCAACCGCGAGATGCTCGTCGAACGAACCGGACACGACCTGGTCCATCAGATGCAGGCCATCGAACGCATCCCGTGCATAGGCTACACGGCCGCACTCGTACGCTTCGGTGCACGCGGTCTCGACATAGGCCCGGGTCAAGGCCGCGCCGCCCAACAGAACCGGCACGGTCAGGCCGCGCCGTGACATCTCCTCCAAGTTGTCCTTCATAACCACGGTGGACTTCACCAGCAGGCCTGACATGCCAATGGCCTGCGCCTGGTGGCGCTCGGCAGCCAC
>WBZO01006835.1_pt1 | contig 10849 bp, 10 predicted proteins | sample 5204261 | NCBI WGS metagenome assembly WBZO01 (sample SAMN12412400, study PRJNA552823) | activated sludge metagenome | isolation source: activated sludge from anammox sidestream of wastewater treatment plant... | place: USA: North Carolina | collected 2017-09
CAACGCGTATTCGCCGCCGATAATGCCTTGAAGGGAGGTCATCTCCGTCACCATCTGCGTGACCAGATCCGCTTTGGCAAGATACGCCGCGCGTCCCAAGTTTTTGATTTCGTACATATCTTTGAAACCGAGCATCCCGCCCACTTCCGCGCCGAGTTTCAAGATTCGGTCGGACTTGTCGAGCATGGAGCCGAGTTTGGTGTGGAAGGTCAACGAAGAGAGTTTCGGACGATACTCTTCGAGTTTGAGTTTGAGGTCTTCACGGACGAAGAAGTTTGCATCGGCAAAGCGCGCGCTGAGGACGTGTTCGTTTCCCTGGCGGACGATGTCAATGCCGATGTCGTCACCGTTGCGGATGGCGATGAAGTGAGGAAGGAGATTCGCCCTCACCCCTAGCCCCTCTCCCGCTGGGAGAGGGGGACGACTCTCCCCTCTCCCGCTGGGAGAGGGGGATGCAACGGGAAAATACCGTTGATGTTTTTTCATTACCGAGATCAAAACATCACGCGGCAATGACAGGTATTCTTTGTCAAATCCGCCCATGACGGCGGTGGGGGTTTCGACGAGGTTGGCAACTTCGCTGAGGAGTCCATCTTCGATGAGGGCTTCACCGCCGACGCGCGAGGCGGCTTGGTTGACCTGCTCCACAATGGAGGCTTTGCGTTCTTCTTTGTCGAGGATGATGCCTGCTTCACGAATCACGTCGAGGTATTTGTCCGCCGAAGGGATTTTGATTTCAGGCGAGTCGTAGGGACGAAGTCCGCGCGTGACGTTGCTTGAAATGACGCCTGCGTATTCAAACGGGATGACCATGTCACCGAATAACGCAACACACCAGCGAATGGGACGCGAGAACGAAACGCCTGAGTCATTCCAACGCATGGACTTCTCGAACTTGATGCTCTCGATCAATTTCGGCAAGGCCTCGGCTAAGACTTCAGGAGTCGGGCGTCCCTTTTGTTTGACGACGGCGAAGACGTATTTGCCTCCGCCTTCCTCGCGGATTTCAAGAGACTTGGCATCTATATTATTTTTCTTGGCAAAGCCCATGCCAGCCTGAGTCGGTTTGCCGTCTTTGTCGAAGGCTTTATCCGCGGGCGGACCTTTGACGGTCGCCTCGCGGTCGGGTTGATTCGGGGAGAGAGAGTCGATTGAAACAACGAGCCGCCTCGGGGTGGAAAAGACGCGAACATTCCCATGATCGAGATAGAGTTCATCGAGAAGAGTCGGGACACGGGCAGATAAGGATTCATGGGCGGAGTCCACATCGGAGGCGGGGAGTTCTTCAGTTCCTATTTCAAGGATGAAGGATGAACGCTCCGCGTGAGAGATGAAAGAGGAAAGAGGAAAGACCGTCTTTCGTCTTTCTTCTTTCGTTTCTTTCAATAACGGATATTCCAACTCTTTACGCTGTTCCTCATATCCTTCGGCGACGCGGCGGGCGAGTTCACGCATCCTGCGAAAAAACGCCTGGCGTTCGGCGACGCTGATCGCACCGCGGGCGTCGAGAATATTGAAGGTGTGCGAAGACTTGAGGACGTAATCGTGTGCGGGGACGAGCAAGCCTGCAGACAAACAGGCGTCGGCTTCGGCGGAGAAAAGATCGTACATCTGACGGGCGCGCTCGATGTCGGCGATCTCGTAATAATATTTGGAATGTTCGAACTCCTCGCGGCGGATGATCTCGCCATAAGTAACGCCCGCGCCCCACTCCTCGTCCCAGATGGCTTTGGCGTTATTGAGCGCGATGAGGATGCGTTCAAGCCCGTAGGTGATCTCGACCGAGACGGGGTTGAGCGTCACGCCGCCCATCTGCTGGAAGTAGGTGAACTGCGTGATCTCCTGCCCGTCGAGCCAGACCTCCCAACCCAAACCCCACGCGGCAATGGCGGGCTGTTCCCAATTGTCCTCCACAAAACGGATGTCGTGCTGGCGCGGGTCAATGCCGAGCGCTTTGAGCGATTCGAGATACAACTCCTGCGGATTTCCCGTATCGGGCTTCAAGATGACTTGAAACTGCGTATGCTTCTGAAAGCGATTCGGATTCTCGCCGTAACGCCCATCATCGGGGCGGACAGACGGCTCGACGTACGCGACATTCCACGGTTCGGGTCCGAGCACGCGCAAAAAGGTGGCAGGGTTCATCGTCCCCGCGCCGACTTGGGTGTAGTAGGGCTGGGTGATGAGGCAGCCGTGGTCTGCCCAGAATTGTTGGAGGGTGAGGATGAGGGATTGGAAAGTAGAAGACATAGTTATCAGTGTGGAGTGCGTAGTTCTTATCTTGTCCGTATTTTACGAAAATCACGAACCAGTGTACTGTCAGACAAAGCCTCTTCAAATTGGGCAAGCCAATTCTCGATATAGGCATCGTCCAAAGCGTCCCCTTGTTTTTGGACGACGGATTCAACGTCAGCCCGATCCTTGGTGCGCGTGGAGAGCATCTTGTAAACGATCAGGTCTTTAGCTGTACACACACGAATACTTTTTTTCAGAAAATCCTGGAACGCAACGACGGAATCGATCAGGTCATTCATGGCTTTTCTTGACGTTCAGGCTAGCCAGCCGCGCCTGGAGTTGAATCATCGCCTGATTGCGTTCACTCCGAAACACGGACTCGCTTTCCCCCAGCCACGGTCCGAATTCCGCCATTAACGCAAAGAATTGCCGCGCGCCTTCCTGCGGGGATAAGGCACGCAACAGGCGGGTCTCTTCGGCGTAAACAGCGTCCCAATTTGGGGAAATATTTTTCAACATGATTTGCGCAATTCCGTTCGACTATTATACCCGCCTACCGCTTTGATGTATCGGAACTGCCCGCCTCCAGGAGACCTTGCGTCTCGGGGATGCGGGCTTTTTTATATTTGCCATCCTCGACTGCGAGGATGGGCGGGAGCCGCCAGGACTCTCTTCCAAAGCGCGCACGTCACATCCGTAGACATAGCGTATTCAGGCTCGAAAGACAAAAGGGAGAGATCGGGCGCAACGGAAACCGATGTTGTTGTTGATGTTATCGGGATTGTTGTTGTTCCGATTCGCAGAGCGGACGTTGTTATCGTTGTTGTTCCACGAGCCGCCCCGCAGCACGCTCTCTGGCGTCCCCAAATTACACGGTCTTCAACCAACCGCCGAGTAATTTTCCGATTTCAGTCAAGGCTTCTGCCGCAAAAAGGTATTGTGGATGATTGGTCAATTTGCGCTGGTGGGCAAGCCGCAAATACAAACGCAATTTATCCAATTCCAAGTCGGCTTGCAATAAACGTCCGCGCTTGTCGCGGTCTTTGACGGCGCGGATCAATTCTTCGTAAAAATCAAAAGCGGAGTCTTCGATGCGCTTTCCCAGCCGAAATCGTTCGCTTTTGGGAAAGTTCTCTGTGTGGTTCATCATCCACAGCAGAAAGTTGGATGTCTTTACAAAAATGGGAGATTGGGTTTCCGTCATAACTTCACCGAGTTCAATATGTTTCTTCTCAAGTTCCATGTGTCGCCATAGCGCGCATGGTTCGCCCATGCAACGGCGCGGACGCGCAGTTCTTCAATCGGCATATTTCCATCCCTGTGCACGGCATAAAAATGCCGCCATCGGCGGCGAAAGGCATAGCCTTTGGGCGGTTTCAAGCGGCGGTGTTCAGGGAAGACAATAAAGCCTAAAAAAGTGAATCCTTTCCACACAGGGCGTGAATGCGCGCTTCCTTCGTGAAGGGTCAGCCGCAGGCTTGCCAGAAAATCAATGACGGCGTTACGCCATTCGACCAATTCGGTCTTGTTGTTCGAGAACAAAACAAAATCGTCCACATAGCGAATATAGGCGCGGGCTTTTAATTTTTGCTTGACAAACTGATCCAGTTCATTGAGATAGACGTTCGCCCAAAACTGGCTGGTCAGGTTGCCGATGGGCAAACCGCGCGGGCGGTTGATGGAGAAAAGATCGTCTCCTGTGAAATAGATCATGTTGTATTCATCGTTCAACACTCCTTCGCCGCTGGCAATGATATTTTCAATCAATTTCATCGCGCTTGGGTCTTGGATCGTTTTAGACAGGATGGATTTGAGAATTTCATGGTCAATGGATGGAAAGAACTGCTTCACGTCGCAGGGCATCACATAACTGTAACGGCGCATGAAATACGTACAGCGATCCAGCGCTTTGTGAACCCCTTTGCCGACCTGATTGGCATAACTATCATGGATGAATTTTCTCTCCAGCATGGGGCCGACGACATTCATCAACGCGTGATGAACGACCCTGTCTCGAAAGGGCGCGGCGGAAATTTTCCTGCGCTTGGGTTCATGGACGGTGAAACTGCGATAGCCGCCTGGCTGATAGGTCTCGTTTTGCAGTTCGTCGCGCAGTTGGATCAATTCCGATTCAAGCTTGTATTCGAACGCCGCAACCGAAGGATGACTCCGCCGCCCTTTGGAGGCTTTGCCAAACGCCTGCCAAAGATTGAACAGATCGTAGATTTGCGAATAGAAGTTTTTGTAAATTTTGCCCATGGCTCAATTTTTTTTACGACTCGCCTTCGGCGAGAGGGGATTCAGAAAACCAGAACCCCAGAAACCAGAAAACAGAATCATGGAAGAGAGCGGGCGCAACGGAAACCGATGTCGTCGTCGATGTAATCGGGAACGTTGTCGCCCCGATTCGCAGAGCGGACGACGTCGTTGAGCCACGAGCCGCCCCGCAGCACGCGATAGTCCCCCGAAACAGGACCCGAAGGATTAGAGGAGCGCGAGGTCTGGTAGTAGCCACTATCATACCAGTCATTTACCCACTCCCAAACGTTACCTGCCATGTCGTACAACCCATAAGGGCTTTTTCCGCTCTCATAACTTCCGACTTCAGTTGTATCTCCTTTACAACCAGAATAGTTTGCCTGACTGCAACTGATCCCTTCGCCCCACGGATACGTCCGCGCGTCCGTGCCGCGCGCGGCCTTCTCCCATTGCGCTTCCGTCGGCAGTCGCGCCCCGCGCCATTCGCAGTAAGTCTTGGCTTGGCTCCAATCTACATAAATGACGGGATAATTATCGAATTCTGAATTTCCATAATAACTGGAGCGGGTAGAGGAACTTGTATCCTGCGGTGGAGTGCAGATACCCGCATCCACGCAGGTTTTATAGGCGGCATTGGTCACTTCGTAGATGTCCATGTAGAAAGCGTCCAGATAGACTTGATGAACGGGTTTCTCATCATCGTCCCCGTTTTCACTGCCCATTGTGAATTCGCCCGCTGGCACGAGCGCCATTTTGATACCTTTGGCATCGGTGATTAGAGTCGGATAAGGCGTGATTGTGGGGGTGAACGCTTTTGTCGGCGTTTTGCTCGGCAGGGGCGTTCTTGTTTGCGTTGGAACAACAATGGTCGTCGTCGGTTGAGGCGTTGGCGCAAATTTATTTGCCAGCATAGGCGAACCGATCAGCGCGGCAATGATCGTGCCAGCCAAACCGATCAGCGCCACAATGACAGCAGTATTCGGTTTGCGCGGCAGTTTTAATTTCTTCGGTCGCGGTTTTCCAGCGACCGGCTTGGGCGTTTCGGCCGCGCGCTCTTTCTCACGCTTCGAAGGTGAAATCTCCTGACCGCCAATGTTGATCACATTATGACTGCCAGAAACAACCACGCTGTCGGATACATCCCCGCCGATCTCCGCGCCGTCCACCGTGGATTTATCGGCGGTTTCCTGCTTTTCTTTCGCGGCCTGTCCCGTCCTATATGCGGTTTTCCCCAAGGGCCTCTTTGCTTCTGCGCTCTTTGGCGCGTTACGCGGCGTGGTAAAACCGGGAAGCCAACTTCTCTTGATTTGCAAAGTTGCGCCAATTTTATCCGCCCGCGTCCGCAATGCGCGCATTAATCTTTCATAGCCATCAGTCTCAAATAGATCCACCCAATGATAGCGTTGCAGATCTTCAAGAACATTACATTCTTCCAGCCGGGCGGGGATAATGAAGATTTCGCCTTTTGGAAGCAAGTCAGCTTCTTCCAAAGCAATGCGAACTTCTTTTTGGCGAAAGCCCTTTTGGTTGAATTGCTTCGAATGACAAACCACCACCACGTCCGATTCGCGGACGGCTTTGCGAATCTCCAATTCCCAATCCTGACCGGGCAAAAGGTTTTCTTTATCCAGCCAAACATCCACGCCGTCGTTTTTTAATCGAGTGTAAAGAGCCTTCACAGCATCTTTGTCGCTGTGGGCGTGACAGAGGAAGACTTTGAGAGGGCGTTTAGTCTCTGGCATGGATTTCCCGTTTTGGTGTGAGGTAATTATACGTCAATGTAGGGGTGGGTCTGCATGACGGGCAGGACGGTTTTGTCCGCAATCGTCATGTCAGGCTCAATCCCTTGCTATTCTATGGAGACCCACCCCTACGTGCATCATGCGGGATGATTGGGGTTTTCGTCATCATCCACCCAATTCAACGGGTTGGATTCGATGTAACGCGTGATGTTATCCATTTCGCGGTCATTGCGAATGATGTGTTCGTAATAATTGCGTTGCCAAACAGGGGTTCCATCCGTGCGGCGCAGGCGGTTAATCCGCCGCGCGGAAAACGATTTGAACGCGCGGACGATTTCAGGTAGACCGTGACATTTGGCGGTCACGTAGGGGCGGGTCTCCTTGGTTAGCGATGTTTCTATGCCCGCAGTCGATTCGTCAAGCAAATTCGTCTTGCCTGATATTGAAGACCCGCCCCTACCCCCATCAACCAAAACGATAATCCCGTGCGCATGATTCGGCATGATAATGAACGCGCCCAGCGCCACATACCGATAATGTCTTTTCAAATCAAACCACGCCTCTTGAACGATCCTGCCGTTGCGATTCAAGATCATTTCCCCATTCACAATTTCCCCGAACAACATCTCGCGTTGCCATGCGACGATGGTCACAAAATATGCGCCAGCCTGTGAGTAATCGTATCCTTTCAGGCGAATTGAACGACGATGGCGCCTGCCCTGAGCATTGTCGAAGGGTTTTTGCGGGTCGAATTTCATATTTCGATTTGGATTATTAAATTATATGCCTTGCCCGGGGACAAATCGTCCGCTCGCGTTGGTCTCGTGCCAACAGACAGCCAATCCAAAAGACTGGCTGTCGTTATAGGACATCTTTGTTCAACCCCTTTGTGGCTACGGATAACTAGTTGCACCTGGCGGAATTACGCTTGGCCTGGGCGTAGGCGGTGGGTTCGTAGGCGGTGGGTTCGTCGGCGGTGGGACAGAAGTCGCGGTTGGCGGAACCTTTGTCTGAGTATTGGCAGGTTCATTGTTATCCCTGGGCTTGGGCGTATGAAAGGGTGTACCGGTTCCAGTCGCTGTCAGGGTGACTTCTACAAGAGTAGAAGTGGCATCTATCGTCGGTGTCGGCGGCACTACCCTTACAGCCAGGGCAAAAACGGACAAATGATCGGTCTGACCACACAATTGAAACCGCTCAGGATGTGTGACCGCGGGCAGGGCAACCCACTGAGGCGGATCTTGTTGCTGATCGTAGTATTGCACCTGATAATTATCCGGATGCCCATCAAAGTCCTGCCACTGCTCCTGCGTGAGAGTAAAGCATATTTGAGCTAGATTGGAAAACGTTATATGCGGAACGGGCGTACCTAGCTGGTTTTTATATTCGACACTCACTATCTGTGGGCGGGACCAGAGCGCCCCTCCCGAAGCGGGAAACGAATTGGGCGCAAGTGGAAGAATTGAAATAGTGCCCGCAACTTGAATCGTATTCTTCGGCAGATACAGGATGGCATCCCCCGTACCAATGACAATATCCTGATCGAAGGTGATCTCCTGTGTGGCCTGCGCGTACTGAATGGAATTAGCCCACGCATTGACATACGCTTGTTTCAAAATGACCAGAACGATTATAACGATAATGCCCAGCAGGAGGACAAGCATGGCCGGTACAGCGAATCTTGGCATTCCCGGCCTGGCGTCTGGTGTTCTAAGCTTGTACATCACAGCCTCTACTTTCCATTCATTCCTGATAAAAACTGCCAAAATATCTTTGGCTATCACGATTATACAATACGAGAAAAGCTTTGCCGTTTTAAGTACAAAACAAATTCCGTACAATTTCCAAGGAAGAATCGGCGAATTCATCGCCTGTTCCGGCGCTCGGACTATAATTTAACGTAATATGGAATTGACCGACATCCTGATTCTCGGCGGCGGCCCCAGCGGACTTTCCACCGCGTTACATTTACAACAATTGGCTCCGCAACTCGCGCGCCGCACCCTGGTTCTCGAAAAAGCGCGTTACCCGCGTCCCAAACTGTGCGCGGGCGGGCTGGTAGCCGACGCGGAGATCATCCTTCAACGCCTCGGGCTGGATGCGGGCGAAGTGCCGCACGTGGACGCTTCCGCCGCGCATTTGGATTTCGCGGGCCGCGGCCTGCGCGTTCGCGCGCCGAACTCGCACGCTATCCGCGTCATCCGCCGCGACGAGTTCGATCAGTGGCTGGCAGGAAAAGCCAAAGACAGGGGGATGGAGATCAGGGAAGGCATAAAGATAAAAAACGTACAGCCGCGCCCAGACTGCGTCATCGTCGAAACAGAGCATGAAGTTTTTCGCTCGCAGGTCGTCGTCGGCGCGGACGGCTCGAACGGGGTCACCCGCCGCTGTATCCTGCCCAACGAATCCGTTCACACCGCGCGCGTGCTGGAAGTTTTGACCCCGGCCCACGCCCAATCCCGCGCAGAACGGCGGGAACATGCCTACTTCGATTTCTTTTCCGTCCCTGCCGGTATTGCCGGTTATACGTGGGACTTTCCGACTCAAGTCAAAGGCGAATCCATGCGCTGTTGGGGCGTATACGACACCAATCTGCTAGCCAATATGCCGCGTCCCGCGCTGAAGGAACCACTGGCTGAAGAAATGGCGCGTCAGGGCTTCGACCTCAATCAAGCGGAATTGCAAGGCCATCCGATTCGCTGGTTCAGTCCGTTTGCGAAGTTTTCCGCGCCGCACGTGATTTTGGTCGGCGACGCGGCGGGCGCGGATCCCGTCTTCGGCGAGGGCATCAGCATCGCGCTCGGCTACGGTCAATTCGCGGCGCGCGAGATCGTACGCGCTTTCGAACGCAACGAATTTTCATTTGACGGATACAAGCATCGGCTGGTACGAAGCGCACTGGGTCAGGCTCTGATCGCGCGCTGGGGTATCGCGCAGGTCGTTTATCGTCTGCGTTGGAATTGGTTTCAGCGCAATTTCTGGCGGCATATGGGCTGGGTCATCGGCCCGGTGGCCTGGTTGTTCGTGCTCAATTGGTCCAAGCGTTTATCCTAAAATCTCGAAGCGTAGTTTCCTTGCAATACCATCGCAATATGAATTAAGTTCTCGTATCAAGCAAGGCGGTCGTAATTCGATATGTTAAAATGACAGCCTCGACGCCGCGGAGGAGCATATGATCGTTGGCTTGGATGGTTTGCGCGCGCTTGCATTTCTGGGGGTTTTTAGTTATCACACCAGCAATCTTGAGTTTGGCTGGCTGGGGGTCCAGTTATTTTTCGTACTCTCCGGTTTTCTGATCACAGACATCCTGCTTAGGATGAAAGATTCTTTGCCCGTCAAGGAATACGCCGTAAAATTCTACGGCCGCCGCGCCCTGCGTATTCTGCCGGTATATTATTTCTATCTACTGGCTTTGGCCGCCGGTATTTTCATTGCCCCTAGGATTAATCTGGCCTCGGTCACACAAAACCTAAGCGCCGATTTTTCCCATCAAATATGGTATGCGGTTTTTTACGTGTATGATTTTTTCCGCGCCAGCGCCAGCGGCCAAAGTGACTGGCATTTCGGTCATATTTGGTCTTTATCCGTAGAGGAACAATTCTATTTGGTTTGGCCTTTGCTTATCTTTCTAACGCCGAAGAAATATTTCAAAAGGCTCTGTCTGATCGCCATCGGCCTCGGCCCGATCTTCCGGTTGATCACTACGCTCATCTATCGCGATCACATGTTCCCATTCCTTCTCAACGATGCGGAACAGGCAACGTATGTACTGCCGTTTTCCCATGTGGATGCTTTTGCGTTTGGAGCCTTGATCTCACGATTTGATATTCCTCGTCCGCGCCTGCAATTTTTAGCCATGCTCATTCTCACCCCGGCTATTGCCATGTTTACCGACTACGCGACGGCCGGTCAGGTAATAGTAGCCAACCTGGGTTTCAACCTGCCGGTGAGAGGGGCTTTCAAGGAGGTTTGGGGATTCACCCTCCTGAATTATCTCTTTGCCCTCATCATATATTGTGTTGTAAAAACGAAATTATTGACCGGCTTCCTAAATTGGGCTCCGCTTCGCTATCTGGGGAAAATATCATACGGATTGTACGTTTACCATTTGTTCATCATTCAGATCGTTACCGTATTGATCAGGAAGTTCGGCCTGCCTTTTACTCTGGGCTCCCCGGTTGTTTACGTTGGATCTTTGGCTATTACAGTGGCGGTCTCAAGCCTTAGTTATTATCTTTTGGAAAAACCGATCCTGAATCTGAAGACTAGGTACTTTCGTCTGGCGACCGATGGATCTGCTTCAAAAAGCCCGGGGTATTTAACTCCCGCTCCAGCAAATAAGTGAAATAGCCCTGCATGAGATTCTCCGTTTCCACCCGGACCTCGGGGCTGGGTTGCGCGCGGGAGGCTTCGGCGTAGCTCGAGCGTTGAAAGTGGCGCAGATATTTGAGCGCTTCCAGTGAGATCTTCGGCAGGCCGCGCACGCCCTCGCCACAGCGCGGACAGATCACGCCGCCCGCGTTGTACGAGAAGAACTGGTCCTCGGGCAAGATCTTTCTTCCGCAGTTGGCGCACTCGAACAGCCGCGGGCGAAACCCCAGGTCATCGAGCAG
>WBZO01006836.1_pt1 | contig 10849 bp, 8 predicted proteins | sample 5204261 | NCBI WGS metagenome assembly WBZO01 (sample SAMN12412400, study PRJNA552823) | activated sludge metagenome | isolation source: activated sludge from anammox sidestream of wastewater treatment plant... | place: USA: North Carolina | collected 2017-09
CATGCACCTGTGCCCGAGCGGTTTCTCGTTCACGAGCACCATCACGCTGGCGATGCTGGCCAACGGCCACAACGTGGTCTACGAGCCGATCGACTACGCCAAGCGGGCCGGCCGCTCCAAGATCCGCGCGTCGCACTTTGTCAGCTTCATCCTGCTGGTCGTGCGCGCCATCGTCCTGTTCAACCCGCTGAAGGTGTTCCTCCCGGCAGGCGCGATCGTGTTCCTCGTCGGGGTCGCCAAGCTGATCGAGGACATCTACCTGTGGAACCTGTCTGAGACGGCCGTGATGGCGTTCCTGTCGGCCATCAACATCTGGGCCGTCGGACTGCTGGCCGACATGATCGCCCGCCTGCAGTTGCAGCAGCCGTTCCGCTCGAAGGACTGACGCGTGGTCCGCTGGCTGATTCGTGCGGCAGTCTCGGCGGCTGTGGCCGCGGTGCTGCTCGCCATCATCCCGTTCGACGCGGTGCTCGACGCGCTGCGCCGTACGAGCCCGTGGACCTGGGCGGCGAGCGTCGCCATCTTCTTCGCCGGTCACTACTTGAACGCCATGAAGCTGCGGCTGCTGCTCGGCCCGGTGCCCGGGCAGGAGCGCACCGTGTCGGCCGCCTGCGTGCGTGCGCAGTATGCCGGGCTGGTCGCGAACCTCGGCCTGCCGGGCCTGGCTGGTGGCGATCTTGCCAGGGCTGCCTACCTCGCGCCCACCGTCGGCGTGGGTCGCGTGGCGTTCGCGAGTGTGGCCGACCGCATGATCGACACGGCAACGGTGTTCGCGCTGGTGGCCGTGGCACTGCCGTTCGCTGGTGCCCCAGCCGCGGTCGCCGGGGTGGTGCGCAGTGCTGGCGCGTGGCTCGTGGTAGCCGCCGCGGGTGGCGGCCTGCTCGCACTGGGCGCGCTCGTCGTGCTGTTCCGGGTGCAGCGCTTCGCGGGGATTGCCGAGAAGGTCACCACCGCCGGCCGGGCCCTGCTCGCGCGCAAGACGGCGTTCCTCGGGGCGGTCGGGATCTCGCTGGCCGTGCAGGCGGCCTTCGTGATGACCAATGTCTGGCTGGCGCGGCAGGTCGGGGTGACGACCGGGTTGGCGCCGTGGTTCGTGGCGTGGCCGCTGTCCAAGCTGATTGCCGTGCTGCCGATTTCGCTCGGCGGGATCGGCGTGCGTGAGGCCGCACTCGTGTCCCTCCTGGCTCCGTACGGCGCCCCGCGCGAGGCCGTGCTGGCGTCCGGCATCCTCTGGCAGGCGGTGCTGATCGTCACGGGCCTGGTGGGGCTCGTGATTACGCAGATGCTGCCGTGGGGTGCCTCCGTGTCGACCCCGGTCCCGGCGGAGCGTTCCTGATGCCTCCTTCAGCGCAGCCCTCGTTCGTCATCCTTGGCGGCGGTCCGGCCGGACTGGCCGCTGCCTGCAAGCTCGCACGCCACGGCTGGACCCGCGTCACCCTGCTCGAGCGGGCGGCCCACGTGGGCGGCAATGCCGGCAGCTTCGTGATCGACGGGATCCCGGTGGATTTCGGCAGTCATCGGTTGCATCCGGTGACGCCACCCGAGGTGATGCAGGACATCCGCGGGCTGCTCGGCGCCGACCTGCTGGATCGGCCTCGTCACGGACGGATCCGGCTGCGCGGCCGGTGGGTCCACTTCCCGCTCAAGCCGTTCGACCTGCTCACCGGGCTGCCGCCGACGTTCATGGCGGGTGTGGTGACCGACGGCATCCGCAAGAACCTCACGAGTGAGTCGGGTGATCCCACGTTCGCGTCGATCCTCGAGCGCGGGCTCGGGCGCACGATCTGCCGCGATTTCTACTTTCCGTACGCCGAGAAGATCTGGGGGTTGCCTCCGGAGGCGCTCGACCCCGAGCAGGCCAAGCGCCGCATCTCCAACAGTTCGCTCGGCAAGATGATCCGGAAGGTGCTGAGCGCGCTGCCGGGGGCGAAGAAGCCGGCCGGAGCCGGGAGGTTCTTCTATCCGCGCCAGGGATTCGGCCAGATCAGTGACGCCCTGCACGCGGCAGCGCTCGAGGCAGGTGCGGCGGTCCACCTCGAGGCGGCCGTGACGCGCGTGGCGGTGGAGCAGGGGCGCGTCCGGGAGGTGGAGGCCACGGTTGGCGGCACTCGCCGCGTGTTCCCGGCCGACTACGTGCTCTCCACCATCCCCGTCACGGCGCTCGCCTCGCTCGTCGCCACCTCTGGGCCGGCTGCTCCGACAGCCTCGCTCCGGGGGCTGCGTTCGCGCTCGATGGTGCTCGTGTACCTGGCCCTCGACGCCGACCAGTTCACCGAGTTCGACGCCCACTATTTCCCGGAGCGCAGCATCCGGATCAGTCGTCTCTCGGAACCCAAGAACTACTCGCTGACCCAGGCTCCGGGGCGCACCGTGCTCTGTGCCGAACTGCCGTGCGCGCAGGACGACGCGGAGTGGTCGGCCAGCGACGAGGACCTGGGGCGGCTGGTCGTGCGCGACCTCGAGACGGCAGGCCTTGGCCCCGTGCCCCGCGTGGCGCACGTCCAGACGCGCCGCCTGCCGCAGGCGTACCCGCTCTACACGCGCGGCTACCGCGAGGCCTTCGACGCCGTGGACCGCTGGGCCGCCAGCATACAGGGGCTCATCACGTTCGGCCGCCAGGGCCTGTTCGCGCACGACAACACGCACCACACCATGGCGATGGCGTACGCCCTTGCCGCCTGTCTTGGCGACGACGGGAGCTTCGACCGTGCGGCCTGGGCACGCGCCCGGAAGTCATTCGAGGCACATGTCGTCGAGGACTAGCGCACGCCTCGGGCCGCTGGTGATCTCCACGCTCGCCGTCGCCGCGGCGCTGCGCCTGCTGGGGCTCGGGTCAGGCCTGTGGTACGACGAGATCGTCACGCTCGTCGACTCGGCGCGGCTGCCGCTTCGGGCGATCGTCACGACGTTCCCCGGCGTGAATACCCATCCGCTCTACAGCGTCCTCGCGCACGGCTCGCTCAGCGCCTTCGGCGAGTCGGCCTGGGCGCTTCGGCTGCCCGCGTGCCTGTTCGGTACGGCCTGCGTCTGGATGGCGTTCGAACTCGGCGCCCTGGCGATGGATCGGCTCGAAGCCTGGGCCGGTGCCGCGGTGCTCGCCACGTCGTACCATCACGTCTGGTTCTCCCAGAACGCGCGCGGCTACACCATGATGGGGTTCTTCGCGATCCTGTCCACCTGGTTCCTCCTGAGGGCCGGGACGCATGGCCGCGGGCGCGACTACCTGTACTACGCCCTCGCGTGTGCCGCGGGCATCTACACCCACCTCACCATGGCCTTCGTGGTGGCCGGTCATGTGGTGGTGTTGCTCGGCGGGTACCTGGTCGGCTGGGAACCCGCGCGCGTGCACCTGAAGACCGGCCTCGTGCCGATCATGCGGGCCTGGACGATCGCTGGCGTGGTCTCGCTCCTGCTCTATGCCCCGTTCATCCCGGGGCTGCTGTCGCACCTGGGCGAAGAAGCGCCGGTCGAGGCCGCGCAGGTGGCCACGGGGAGCTGGGCGCTGGCGGAAGCCATCCGGTCGGTACTGTCGGGTGCCGGGGTGCCCGCGGCTCTTGCGGGCGGCGCCATCGCCTGCCTGGGTGTGCTGAGCTTGTGGCGCAGGTCTCCGCTGCTTCTCGCGCTGCTGCTGATGCCCGCGGTGGTCACGGCTGTTGTCGTCATCGGCCTGCAGCAGCCGCTGCGTCCTCGGTTCTTCTTCTTCCTGTCGGGCGCGGCTGCGGTGTTCGTCGGTCGCGGCATCGGGATGCTCGCCGAGCTCACGGCACGTCACGCGTCCGTCACCCACCGGGTCGCCGTGCTCGCGTGCACGCTGCTCCTGGCGGCCGGGTCGGCGGTGGCCCTGCCAAAGAACTATCTCGTGCCGAAGCAGGACTTCGACGGTGCCGTACGCTTCCTGGAGGCGCAGCACATGTCCGGCGCACGTGTGGCCTCAGCGGGGCCGGCCTGCTGGCCCCTGGAGCGCTACTACGGGAAGAAGGACAGCTGGCCGTGCCTGGCGACCATGGCCGATCTCGAGCGCCTCTCGGCCGGCACCAGCCGGACGCTCGTCGTCATCACGCTGTCGGACTACATCGTCGACGCCAGCCTGCGCGAGTACCTGCGCGGGCGCTGTCCGGTGGTGCGGGTCTTTCCGGGCACGCTCGGTGGGGGCGACATGGTGGTGTGCGACGCCAGCCAGGGGACACGGTCGTGACGTTCCTGGCCTCGCGCCGCTGGCGGCTGTTCCTGGTGGCCTGGATCATGTACTCGGTCCACTTCGCCACGAACGTGGTGCGCGAGCACTATCCGGCATTCTCGATCGTCGAACACGGGACGTTCCGGGTGGACGAGTACCAAGGTTTCCACTCGGACATCTTCGTGCACAAGGATGGGCACTCGGTGATCGGCAACCAGGTCCTGGTGTCGGTCCTGGCTGCGGTCCCCTTGCTCGTCTTCGATCCCGTCCTCGACGCGCTCGAGGCCTACAGCAAGGCCCGCCTGGCGAGCGGGGACGCGCCGCAGGGCGATTACCGAACGAACAAGCCGATGCGCGTGCAGTTCTTCCGCCTCGTCCGCGAGCGCGGGCTCGAACTGCGGTTCGGGGCGGCCACCGCGGTGACGTCGGTGTTCTTCATGGCCCCGATCACGGCCGGGTTCCTCGTGTACTTCTACGGCGTGCTGCTGCGGCGCGGCCTGTCGCCGCGCGACGCGACGTCGGTGGCGCTGCTCCTGGGATTCTGCACGCCGATCTTCTTCCGGCAGGCATCGCTCAACCACAACATGTTCGTGATGTACGCGATGTTCATCGCGTTCTGCCTGTTGTGGGACCGTCCGGCCGAGGGCCCGGTGCCTCTCCGGAACCGGCTGCTGGCCGGGTTCTTCGGCGGTATCACGCTCGCCACCGACTACGTCGGGGTGATCATCCTGCCGCTGCTGTACTTCTACCTGCTGGTGTCGCGGATGAGGAGTGCAAGCCTCCAGGTGGCGTTCGTCGAGTCGCTCGCCATGGTGGTCGGCAGCCTGCCACCTGTCGGCTTCCTGCTCTACAGCCAGTGGGCGATGTACGGCAACCCGTTCCTGCCTGGCCAGTACTGGATGCCCGACCAGAACGAGTTCACGCAGGTGGGCGCGAAGGGCATCACGATGCCCGACCCCGAGATCTTCGTCGACAGCCTCGTCAGTTCCGACTACGGCATGTATTCGTGGGGGCCGCTGCTGCTGCTGTCGCTCTGGCCGGCGCGGCGGCTGGCCGATTCGGGCCTCGTGGTCCCGCGTTTCGAGCGGCGGTGGCTCGCGGTCACCTGGCTGGTCTTCCTCCTGTTCACGTCGATCAACCAGTACTCGCGCCTGCAGTTCAACAGTGGCTTCCGGTACCTGATTCCCCTGGTTCCGTTCCTCATGCTGGTGGTGGCCGATCGCTGGCTGCAGCTCGGCCGCTGGGTGCGCGTGGCCATCACCGGGGCCACGCTGCTGCACTCGTGGGTGCTGACGGTGTTCCGCGAGCCGGTGCTCAGGTCGTGGGGCCTGTTCATGGACGAAGGCGTCCGGCTGCCGTGGTACCGCGTGCTGAGCATGACCGCGAGCCCCGACAGTCCCGTCCTCGGCAACTGGTGGGTGCCGTCGATTGTGCTTGCCCTGGCAGTGGGCGTATCGGCTGCCCTGTGGCAGTATGGCGCCCGACTGGAGATGGCGAATGAGCAGCGGTAATTCACGAGCCGGGCGCGCCCTGGTATCGCTTGTCGTGCCGGTCTTCAACGAGAAGCAGGTAATCGGCGTGTTCTACGACAGGGCCACGCGTGCGCTGGCCGCCCTGCCGGACATGGAATACGAGCTCCTGTTCGTGGACGATGGCAGCCGCGACGGGTCGTACGACATGCTGCGCGGGTTCGCCGATGCCAATCCGCGCGTGCGGGTGCTGAAGTTCTCGCGCAACTTCGGCCACCAGATCGCCATCACGGCCGGCGTGGATCACGCGCGCGGCGACTGCGTGGTGGTCATCGACTCCGATCTGCAGGATCCCCCAGAGGTCATTGCCGACATGGTGGCGCAGTGGCGCGACGGCTTCGACGTGGTCTACGGCGTGCGCTCGGAGCGGGACGGGGAGACCGCGGTGAAGCTGATGACCGCCTCGGCGTTCTATCGCCTCATGGGACGGCTCTCGAACATCCAGATCCCCGCCAACGTGGGCGACTTCCGGCTGATGAGCCGCCGCGTGGTGGACCAGCTGAAGCTCCTGCGCGAGAAGGACCGTTTCGTGCGCGGGCTCGTGAGCTGGGTGGGCTTCCGCCAGACCGGCGTGCTGTATCACCGCGATCCGCGCTACGCCGGCGAAACCAAGTACCCGATGCGGAAGATGCTCAAGTTCGCGTTCGACGGCATCACGTCGTTCTCGACCGCACCGCTGAAGCTCGCCACCTGGCTCGGCTACGCAGCCGCCGTACTCGCCGTGCTCTACCTCCTGAGCGTCTTCGTCCAGAAGTTCCTGGGCTACACGGTGGACGGCTGGGCCACCATCATGGTGGCGATGCTCTTCATGGGCAGCGTGCAGCTGATCTGCATCGGGATCCTGGGAGAGTACCTCGGCCGGATCTTCAACGAAGTGAAGCCCCGCCCGATGTACGTCGTCGAGGAGCACCTCGAGACGCCCTCTGCCGAGCGGGCGCGAACCGCCTGACAATGCGCGACGCGATCTGGGTGTCGGGCGCCGGCGGGTTCGTCGGGCGCCGGCTGCTTCCACACCTGGCGGCCACCGGACGGCCGGTCGTGGCGCTGCTGCGGACGCCGCCCGCAGAGCCCCTGCCCGACGGGGTGACGGTCGTCCGTGGCGATCTGCTCGACCCGGGCACGTACCTGTCATCACTCCAGGGATGCTCGACCGTCGTCCACCTGGCGGCCAGCACCGGGAAGGCCGCAGCCTCCGAGCACGAGCGGGTCAATGCCTTGGGCACCGAACGGCTCGTCGACGCCGCCATCCGCGCCGGTGTCGGCCGGTTCGTGTTCGTCAGCACGATCGCCACCACGTTCCCCGACCTCGCGGACTACCCGTATGCGCGCGCGAAGGTCCGTGCCGAGGCGGCGGTCCGCGCCTCGGGCCTCCCGCACGTCATCCTCAGGCCGACCATCATCCTGGGCGACGATGCCCCTCTCCTCGGGGCGCTCGGGAAGCTCGCGATGCTGCCGGTTGTCGTGATGCCGGGAGACGGGCGTGTGCAGGTCCAGCCGATCCATGTCGACGATGTCTGTCGCGCCATCGTGGTCTCACTCGACCTCGCGTCGCGTAACGGCGAGGCGATCGAGATCGGTGGTCCGGACACGCTGACCATGGAGGCGCTGCTCCAGCGGCTGAGAGTGGCCAGGGGCGGGAGCGCCGGGCCGGTGCTGCACGTGCCGCTCGTCGCGATGCGGCTGCCCCTGCGCCTGGCCGAACGGGCCGGCCTTGGCGCCGTGCTCCCGGTGACGGCCGGACAGCTGACTGCGTTCCGGTTCGACAGCCGTGCCGCGTCGAACACCGTGCAGGAGCAGCTGTCGGGGACGATGAAGGGCGTTGGCGAGATGCTGGGCGCCAGCCCGACGGCGGCCTCGCGTGACGCCGCCGCGGACGAGGAGTGCCGCGTCTTCACGCGGCACGTGGTTGGGGCTGAGCCCGACCCGCAGGTGCTGTCGACCTATCGTGAGGCGATACGCACGGTGACGGCGCTGCAGGCTGCCGACCGCTTCGACGAGGCGTTGCTGGCGTTCGCGGCTCGTGGAACGGCATGGGCGGCGCTCGCCGACGGATATGCGGCCCTGCTGCATCCTGCGTCCGCGCTCCGGAAGCGGCTGGTGCTGCTGCTGGCCATCCTGGAAAGCCGCGCCCCCTATCACCGCACGATCGACGACAGCCTCGGGCCGACGGTGCCGATGCTCGGCCGGTTGCTCGTGACCGGCATCGGCGGTGTCCTCTGTGCCGTGGCGGGCCTGGCCATCTTCGTGCCCGCGCGCCTGATCCTTGGCGGCAGGAGGGCAGGGGCGTGACGCCGGACGTGACGGTGGTCGGCTCGGGAGCGAGCGGGATCCACTTCGCCTTCACCGTCCTGCGCAGGGGCGGCCGCGTCCGGATGCTGGACGTGGGACGTACCGGTCGACCAGCGGTGCTGCCGGAAGCATCGCTCAACGACCTCAAGGCCAGGCTGGACGATCCGACCGGGTACTTCCTCGGACGGTCGTTCGAGGCCGTGCACCTGCCCGGGGTGACGGACGAGTACTACGGCATCCCACCCGGCAAGGACTACATCTTCGAAGCACCGGAGGGGTTCGACCACACGAGCCGCGGGTTCGCCCCGCTCTTCTCGTTTGCCGGGGGAGGGTTGGCCGAGGCGTGGACCGGCGGCTGCTATCCGCTCAAGCCGGAAGAGGTGGTCGACTTTCCGTTCGAGCCCAACGCGCTGGCCCCGCACTACGCGGAGGTGGCACGCCGCATCGGCGTGTCGGGAGAGGTGGACGACCTCGCGCGCTTCATGCCGCCGCACGACCACCTGCAGCCGGGGCTTCGCCTGGATCGGCACTCCGAGCAGCTGGTCGCCAGGTACGCCCGCGTGCGGGAGCGCATGAATCGCGACGGGGCCTTCCTGGGGCGCAGCCGGGTTGCCACCATCAGCCAGCCGCTGGGCGACCGCCTGCCCTGCAGCTATTCCGGCCGGTGCCTCTGGGGCTGCCCTCGGGGGTCGCTGTACACGCCATCGCAGACCCTGCGCGAGTGCCTGGCCTCCGACCGCTTCGAGTACATCCCGGGCATCGAGGTCACCCGTCTGGCGCTCGGACCCGGTGGTCGCGTGCGCGGGGTGGTGGGGCGCGTGCTGGCGGACGGCGGTGAGCGGGTCTTCGACGCGGACCGCGTGGCGCTTGCTGCCGGGACGCTGCTCTCCACCCGCATCTTCCTGCAGACCCTCAGGCACGAGACGGGCGAGCGGGTGCGGCTTGGCGGGCTGATGGACAACCGCCAGCTGCTCGTGCCCTTCGTCAACCTCGGTATGCTCGGTGCGCGGTTCTCGGCCGATAGCTACCAGTACCACCTGCTCGGCCTCGGCCTCGAATCTGCCGATCCGAAGGAGTACGTGCACGGGCAGATCACGACGCTGAAGACCGCGCTCGTGCACCCGCTCGTCCAGCGACTGCCCCTGCACCTGGGCGCATCGACGCGGATCTTCCGCGCGTTGCACGCGGCGCTGGGGCTGGTGAATGTGAACTTCCGCGATACCAGGCGCCAGGACAGTTATGTCGAACTTGCCGACGACGACTCCGGACGCCTGTGCATCGGTTACACCCCCGATACCGGCGAGCCGGCGCGGATTGCGGCGGCGCTCGGGCGGGTCAAGCGGGCGCTGCGTGCGCTCAATTGCATCGTTCCGCCCGGCATGGTCCACGTGCGGCCGATGGGCGCCAGCGTGCACTATGCCGGGACGCTGCCGATGACCGCCACGGCAGCGCCGTTCACGACCACCGCGGCATGCGAGAGCCGCGACATCGGCAACCTGTTCATGGTCGATGGGGCGACGTTCCCGTTCCTGCCGGCCAAGAACCTCACGTTTACGCTGATGGCGAACGCCGTTCGCATCGCGGAGGCGGTATTCTAGGATGTACCCATGAACTTCTTCGCCACCATCGTCCCGTTCCACCCCGACTACCTGCTGTCGTGGGTACTGCTGTACATCGGACCGGATGTCTTCCTGCCGCTCACGTCGGCACTGGCGGCCATGGCCGGGTTCCTGCTGATGTTCTGGCAGCGTGTCCTCGGCTTCGTGATGCGCCTGATGGGGAAGGGTGGCACCGAGTCGGCGGAGTCTTCCGCCACGACGTCGGACGCCAGCCGCGACCACCAGAAAACCTCATGAGCTGGCTGGCGATCGCGGCCATCGTGGCCGCGCTGCTGGCCGCGAATGTCGTCTACCTGGTCTGGTACTTCGGCTGGGTGGAGCGGCAGACGGCCGGCGCTGCGTACTTCTCGCGCCCTGTCGACGAGCGTCGCGCCCTCAAGCGCCGCATCCGCCTCCTGTCCATCCCGACGCTGCCGCTGATGCGGCTCCTGGCGTCCGGCTCCCGCTCACAGAAGGGCCTTCCCGGTTTCGAGTACGAGGGGGTCTGGGGACCACAGAAGGTCGCCACCCCGGAGGTCTTCGCGAAGGCCAGGGCGTACGTGCCGGGGCCCGACGATGTATTCGTGGCGACGCAGATGCGGTGCGGCACCACGTGGATGCAGCAGATCGTCCACCAGGTGGTCACGCATGGTCGCGGCACCTTCGAGCCCGGCAGTGTCCGCTCGCACATCTACACCATCAGCCCCTGGATCGACGCCACGCACGGCGTGAGCATGGAGGCCGCGCCCCTGGTGGGCCAGCCGCCGGTCCGCATCATCAAGACGCACCTGCCGGTCGAACTCTGCCCGTACTCCCCCAGTGCGAAGTACATCTACGTGGCCCGGCATCCGGTGAGCTGCTTCGCGAGCATCGTCGACTTCAACCGCACGATGATCGGCCCGCTCCTGCCGCCGGTGGCCGCCCTCGCCGACTGGTTCTGCAGCGACCGGATGTACTGGCTGCCGTGGGCGCGCCATGTCGAGGGCTACTGGAAGTGGGCGGCGCGCCACGACAATGTGCTGTTCGTGCACTACGAGGACATGGTGCGCGACTTCGGCCCGGTCCTCGATCGCATCACCACCTTCCTCGGCCACTCGCTGACGCCGGAGGAGCGCGCCCAGGTGATCGAGCGCACCAGTTTCAGGTACATGAAGGAGCACGAGGAAGCGTTCGAGATGGCGCCCCCCTCGATGTTCTCGGTGGCGGCGGGGCAGTGCCTGGCGAGCGGCCGCGAGCGTCGCCACGAAGACGTGACC
>WBZO01006838.1_pt1 | contig 10848 bp, 9 predicted proteins | sample 5204261 | NCBI WGS metagenome assembly WBZO01 (sample SAMN12412400, study PRJNA552823) | activated sludge metagenome | isolation source: activated sludge from anammox sidestream of wastewater treatment plant... | place: USA: North Carolina | collected 2017-09
AGATCTATTGGGGGGCAGTGCCGTTCGTCATCATCCAGGTGATCATGATCGGTATCGTCATCGCCTTCCCGCAGATGGTGATGGTCTACAAGAAGGACCAGAGCACGATCGATCCACGCACGATCCACATCGAGGTCCCGATCGACGAGGCGCCGGCGTTCGACTTAGGTGGCGGCGCCCAACCTTCGGAGCAGGAGCAGGCCGAGCAGGCACTCGAAAAACTCTTGAGTGAGCCTGACGCCGGGACGGACACCGCACCGCCCGAGAAGGGTGACGAGCCGAGTGCGGATGGAGCCAAGGGCGAGGCCAGTTCGAGCGGGTCGACCGCACCGCCCGGCGGCGGGGACCAGGCGGCGCCACCGCCAGGTGGCGCGCCAAAGTAACCGTCTCGGATTGCCCCGTCACATCGCGAGCGCCGCGGAACGCGACGAGCGCTCGGTTCGCATCGTTGATGGCAACCGGAGGTGGCGCCGGAGTGCTCCGTGCGCATCGTTGATGGCGACGGGAGGTGGCGCCGGAGTGCTCCGTGCGCATCGTTGATGGCAACCGGAGGTGGCGCCGGAGTGCTCCGTTCGCATCGTTGATGGCGACGGGAGGTGGCGCCGGAGTGCTCCGTGGGTGCGGCATTGAGCCGGCATCGCGTTATGGGTGGTGCCGACGGGCGGACCGTTGTTTCGGGCCGCCCTGAGGCACCGGGTACCCATAGCGATGCGTTTCGGCGAGCCGCCGCACGCACGGAGCATTCCGGCGCCACGTGAGCGGCCCGACGCCCCCCGAGCGGCCCGACGCCTGAGCGGTCCGCGACCCAACGCCACCTGTGGAGTTCGTAGTCCGACACGTTCTGAGCGGTCCGCGATCCGACGCCACCCGACCGATCCGGCGTCACCTATGAAAAAGCCCCGCTCGCGCGGGGCCCCGTGGTCGACGCGAATCGCGCGGTCGATTACTTCTTGGCGGCAGCGCGGGAAGCGCGCTGCGCCGCGACCATGAATCCGTCGTAGCGGTTCTCAGCCACGGCGAACCATTCGTTCTGGCTCGCGCGGAACTCCTTCCACGGGCCGTAGACCTTGGCAAAGGTCGCGTTCTTGCTCGCGATCTCGTCGTAGACCTCGGTCGTCGTCTTGTAGCACGTCGCGAGGATCTCGTTGGAGAACGGGCGAAGCTGCACACCGTTGGCGAGGAGCCGGCGCAGCGCCGGCGGATTGGCGGCGTCGTACTTCGCCTGCATGTCGACGTTGCCTTCCGCACTCGCAGCTTCCAGTGCGGCCTGGTACGACTTCGGCAGTTCGTCGAACGCCTTCATGTTCACGAGCATGTCGAACTCCGTGCCACCCTCCCACCAACCCGGGTAGTAGTAGTTCTTGGCGACCTTGTAGAAGCCCAACTTCTCGTCGTCGTACGGGCCGATCCACTCGGCCGCGTCGATCGTGCCCTTTTCCAGCGCGGGATAGATGTCACCCCCCGGGATCTGCTGCGGGATGACGCCGAGCTTTTGCATAACGAGGCCGCCGGTGCCTCCGATCCGCATCTTGAGGCCCTTGAGGTCGGCGACCGTCTTGATCTCCTTGCGGAACCAGCCGCCCATCTGCACCCCGCAGTTACCGGCGGGGAAGTTGTAGATGTTGTAGCCCTTGAAGAAATCGCGCATCAACTGCAGGCCGCCGCCGTGATACATCCACGCGTTCTGCTGGCGCGACGTGAGCCCGAACGGAATCGCGCACGAGAAGGCGAACGTCGGGTCCTTGCCGAAGAAGTAATACGGGGCCGTGTGGCAGGCCTGGATCGTCGCGTTCTGCACCGCGTCGACCACACCAAAGGCCGGCACGATCTCACCGGCCGCGTAGACCTGGATCTGGAACTTCCCGTCGGTGAGCGCCGCGACCCGCTTGGCGATCATCTCGGCCGTGCCGAAGAGCGTGTCGAGCGATTTGGGGAAGCTCGACGCGCAACGCCACTTGACTTCCGGTTGCGCCTGCGCAAAGGCGGGCGCCGAGCCGGCAGCGAGGATGCCAGCAAGGCCAGCGTGTTTGACGAATGAACGACGTTCCATGGATTCTCCCTCCGGGAATTGAGACACATGAGCAGGCCGGCTGGAGCCGGCTGCGTGGACATTTGCCTCCGACGGTCAGCCGCGAACATCGGCGCCGACACGCCACGCGTGACCATGATCGTCAAGTGCAAATTCAGGCGATTCTAGCAGCGCGGCCCAAGCAGGCTCGGTTGTGGGAGGAATCGTCAGGCGCCAACGGCGACCTGCCGGGTCTCGCGGGCTGCAACACCTGCGCTCCGGAAACGCGAAACCGACCCGTCGCTCACGTCCACGGTATCCCCGGGCTCGAGCATGACGACCTTGGCGCGCGGGGCGGCGCGCTGTGCCGCCGCCGCGAATTCCGACCACGGCCGCGAGGTGGCGCCCATCATCGCGTGCAGCGCGTCGTGCGGCGGATACAGGAGGATGAGCTTGGGATCGAGCGCCTTCACGCCGCGGAACACGTCCTCGGTGAAATCGAGCTGCATCCCGCCGAGCAGGACGTCGGTGCGGGCGCCGCGGGCGAGCGTCTCGATCTCGGCATCTGTCATCTTGCTGTTGAATCCCTCGTTGTAGTTGAGGATCGTCATGCCGTCCGGCAGGGTCAGCCGGTAGCCGGTGTAGGGCGCGTGAAACGGCGCCTGCGTCGCGCTGTGCCAGGCCCACGCGAGCTGCGTGAAATTCCCCTTGAGCACCGACTTGGTGACCGACTTCACGAGGTTGACGTCGCGGTGCTTCCACGCGAACGCATCGACGCGAAAGCCGGGGAGCTCCTTCGTCTGCCCCGCTTCGAGCGTCGCCAACTGCGCCTTGCCGATGTGGTTGCGCCGGTGCAGGAAGCGCGTGACGGCCTCGGGCCCGAGGACGAGCGCCTTCGTCCGGCGCGCGATTTCCGGGACATCGAGGAAGTGCTCCTCGTGGCCGTGGGTCACGGCGATATACTTGGCCGGCCCGAAGTCTTCGGCAGTGAACCATTGCACCCCGCAGTACTCGCGGTAGAAGGGGTCGAAGAGAAAGACACCGTCGGGGGTCGTCACCGACAACGACGACCAGCCGAAGTAACGAATCGTGCAGGGTTTCATGGAGGCTCCTTGATGTTGCCTGAGGCGGCGCGAGGCGCCGGGGGTCCGCGTGACGCCTAAGTGGCGCGACCTCGCCGACCACCGCGTCATGGCGCCATTATTGGCCAGCGCACCCCCCCTGGCCATGCAGCGGCAGTCATAGCCGATATGCGCGACCCGTTCCCTACACTGCCATGCTCGACCAGAGGATCCGCTATTTCCTGACGATCGCCGAGACGGGCTCGCTCTCCGAAGCCAGCGAGCGCCTCGGCCTGTCGCAGTCGGGATTGAGCCGTCAGCTGAAGCTCCTCGAGGATCACCTCGGGCGGCCGCTTTTTGCGCGCACCGGGCGTGGCGTCGTGCTCAACGACATCGGCAAGCGGCTCGATGCTGCCGCACGGCCCGCGTTCGAGGCGATCGATGCGACGCTCGAGATGCTGCGCACCGAGTTCGGCGTCGTGCAAGGGTCGCTACGCATCGCGATGGTGCATACGCTGAGCCTGTATTTCCTGCCCCCGCTCCTCGCGCAGTTTCACGCGAGCCATCCCGGGATCAATACGTATCTGCTCGGCCGCGGGTCACCCGAAGTCGTCAATCTCGTGGGCACCGGCAAGGTCGACCTGGGGTTCGTCTACGACGTGGCGGTCACGATCGATGGGCTCGACGTCGAGCGCCTGTTCGAGGAGCGCATGTGTCTCGTGCATCACCGCGACACCGCGGTCGACGTGCCCACCGACGACGGACGCCCGTGGACCGCGCCGCTCATCACGTTCCCCAAGTACTACGCGCTGCGCCAGATGCTGCATCGCGCACAGTTGGATCGCCACGTCGTGGCCGAGGTCGAGACCGTCGATACGATGTTGCGGCTCGTGTCGTGCAAGCTCGGCGTGTGCGTGTTGCCCGACCTCATTCCGGATTCAGAGTTCGGGCACCTCCAGCTTCGTCGCGCGCCGATCGCGTTGCCGGATTTGCGGCGCTGGGTGGTCGGTATCCGTCGCCGCGACACGAAGCCGACCCACGCGGGCGAGCATCTCATGGCGCTCGCGAAGGCGTGGCGCACGTCGCGCGCGACCCGCTGATCCGACGGTGCTGCGCCACTGCGCCGGACCCCACGCACACCGTCCGTCGCCTGCCCGCGCCGACCCGTCGCGACGCCTCAAAAAAGTTGTCACGCGGCGCATTTTGTATTGATAGAATCGCGGCGATTTTGCGACCCGCGCACGACGTTGCCGATGCTCTTGCACGTGGCAGTGGGGTGCGAATGGCGGGTGCGAACTCGACCCGCGTCGCCGGTCCAAGGCGGCCTCATTCATCGAAGGAGGAATCGGATGGAACGTCGTTCATTCGTCAAGCATGCCGGGCTCGCGGGGATCCTCGCCGCCGGATCGGCGCCCGTGTATGCGCAGGCGCAGCCGGAGGTGAAGTGGCGCCTTGCCTCGAGCTTCCCGAAGTCGCTCGATACGATCTTCGGTGCTGCCGACGTCGTCTCGAAGCGGGTCTCCGCGGCAACCGACGGCAAGTTCCAGATCCAGGTCTACGCCGGCGGAGAAATCGTGCCGGCGTTCGGCGTGGTCGACGCGGTGCAAAATGCCACGGTGCAGTGCGCGCACACCGCGCCGTATTACTTCTTCGGCAAGGACCCGACCTTCGCGTTCGGCTGCGCGCTACCGTTCGGCTTCAACGCGCGCCAGCAGAATGCGTGGATGTACCACGGTGGCGGCATTCAGCTGATGCGCGAGTTCTACAAGGACTACAACATCTACAACTTCCCCGCCGGCAACACCGGCGCGCAGATGGGCGGCTGGTTCCGCAAGGAAATCAAGACCGTCGAAGATCTCAAGGGCCTCAAGATGCGTGTCGGCGGCACCGGTGGCCTGCCGCTGCAAAAGCTCGGCCTCATCCCGCAGCAGATCCCCGGCGGCGACATCTATCCGGCACTCGAGAAGGGCACGATCGACGCCGCCGAGTGGGTGGGCCCGTACGACGACGAGAAGTTGGGCTTCTACAAGGTCGCCAAGAACTACTACTACCCGGGCTGGTGGGAGGGTGGTCCCGAACTGTCGCTCTTCGTCAACATGAAGGCGTTCGATGAACTGCCGAAGAGCTACCAGGCGATTCTCGAGTCCGCGGCTGCCGAAGCGAACATCGACATGCTCGCGAAGTACGATGCGCTCAATCCACCCGCCTTGCGGCGACTCATCGCCAACGGCGTCCACCTGCGGCCGTTCTCCAACGAGATCATGGCCGCGTGCTACAAGGCCACCGGTGAGGTCTACGACGAGATCGCGAGCAAGAACGCCAAGTTCGCGAAGATCTACGGCCCGTGGAAGGAGTTTCGCGCGAACCAGGTCGAATGGTTTGCCGTGGCCGAGAACCGCTTCGACAACTTCATGATCGCCGCACAACGCGCGGGCCGCGCCGCACCCGCGAAGAAGTGATCGTCGGGGGTTCCGCGACGGCGGGGTCCCGAATCGCCGGGGAGCGTGCCGCGAGCACGCTCACCCGTCGAGCTTGCGTACTGCGTTGAACATCGCCCACGACCAGTCCGCCTGCTGCTCGAGCGTCTGCGTGAACCGGATGAGATAGCGCGCGCTCCCCGTGTCGAGCTCGACCATGGCACCCGCGGCGACCTTCGTCGCCGGCCCGACGAGGCTGCGCTGCATCGCCTGCCGATTCGCGGGGTGCGCCGGCAGATAGAGCCCGAAGAACGGCCGCTCGCTCATCGTACCCGGATCCGCCGCCGGCGCGACCCAGCTGCGCATCAGCACGCGCACGAGACGGCGCGACACGATCTCGGCGCCGACAGTGACCTCGTCGACCTGAAGGCGCTGCATGCGGCGCACGACCGCGAGCAGCCATAGTTCGCCTTCCTTGATCGCGATGAGTTCGCCGAGCTTCGTGGGCGCCTCCTTCACCGGAGCGATGAGACGGCAGCCAGTATCGCTGCGATCGCTCATCCGCCACGTCGACCCGCGAATGCGCCGCGAGATCGATTCGGGATTGGCATGCGGATTCACGAGCTGCGTCACCTCGTCGAAGCTCGCGGCAACACCCGGCGTACGTGCCTGGTCGGGGAGACGGTCGATCTCGGCCACGGCACGTGTCAGCGCGGAAAGCCCCACGACGACGCGAACGTCGGCGTCGCTTTGCACGCGCTGGGCGCGTGGCGCCTGCGCGATCGCGTCGGGGCCGTAGAGCGAGGCGAGCCGCATGAGGAGGAGGCGCTGCTCTCGGACGGGCAGTTCTCCGGCCGCGGCCACGTCGTCGTCCTTGTCGGGCAACCAGCGCAGCCGCTCGACGATGCGCGAATACACCGGGCTCGCATCGAGGCACAGCAGCCGGCCTCCGGTCGGCGCGCGGTCGCGGCGGCGCAATCCCGCGGTGCCGGCGAGATCGACGACGAATGGTGCGCCTTCCGCCGGTGGCGCGGTGAGCGCGAGCGTCGGCGCCCAGTCGCTCAACTGGCGCGCGACCCACTCCACCTGGTCCGGCGTGAAGTTGCCCGAGTCGAGGCGCATGAGGAGCAGCGTCTTCACGTACTCCTGCTCGAACGACACGCCGGGCTTGGCGAAGGCACCCACGCCGAAGACGAGCTGCTCGCGCTGCCAGCCGCGCAGACGCGCGTACTCGTACAGCTCGTGGAATTCACGCCACTGCGCGGGAATCCAGTGGCTGTAGCGGAAGAGCCGGTACTTGCCATCCAGACCACGATAGTGCGCAAGCCGCACGATCACCCAGGGCAGGATGGCGCGCCAGCGCTTGTTCTCCACGCGCGGGAACCCCGCCTTGAGCGCAATCTGGTACGCGTTGACGAATGCCTTCACGAGATCGAATGCCGCGTGCCACAGGCGCGACTCGATGTTGGTGCTCGCGTGACAGTTCTGCGTGTACTGGCGCGTGAGTTCGTCGAACACGGGCTCCAGTCGACCGTCGATGCGCAAGAGCGCCTCGACCTGACTCGCGCCCGCTTCCTTGCGCACTCCCGGAAACGTTGCAACGAGGGCGAGCGCTTCCCTTTGCACCTGCGCACTGTCCCCGGGCGGCAGGCGCGCGATCCAGCGCCCGGCATTGGCCGCACTCGCCAACGGATCGTGGAACGAACGCAGCCACGACACGACCGGCCGTACCCGGCCCGCAGGTCGCCTGCGTGGCACCGGCATCGTCAGCGCCCGGCGACGGTCATGCGGTCGACGAGAATCGACCCGGTATGACGCGAGCTGCGCCGATCGACGTCGCTGCCGACGGCGACGATGCCGCGGTACATGTCGCGCAGGTTCCCGGCGATCGTGACCTCCTCGACCGGATACGCGAGAGCGCCGTCCTCGACCCAGAACCCGGCCACACCGCGCGAGAAATCGCCGGTGACGAGATTGACCCCGTGCCCCAACTGCTCGGTGACGAACAGGCCGCGACCCATTCGCGCGAGAAGCGCCGCGAGATCATCGCTGCCCGATGCGAGCACGAGATTGTGGCTGCCGCCGGCGTTGCCGGTGCTCGCCATGCCGAGCTTGCGCGCTGAATACGAGCCGAGAAAATAGCCCTGTACCACGCCATCGCGCACGACGTCGCGCGCGAACGTGGCTACGCCTTCGGCGTCGAACGGCGCGCTGCCGCGCCCGCGCGGTAGGTGCGGTTCCTCGCGCAACTGGATGTGCGGTGCGAACACCTCGCGCCCGAGCGAGTCGAGGAGGAACGACGACTTGCGATAAAGGCTGCCGCCCGACACCGCCTGCACGAAGAAGCCGATGAGGTCGACCGCTTCACTCGCCTCGAAGAGCACGGGGCACTCGCGGGTGCTCACCGGACGGGCGCCCAGGCGCCGCACCGCCCGCTCACCGGCGATGCGCCCGACGTGTGCCGCCGATTCGAGATCCTGCGGTGCACGCGCTGCGCTGTACCAGTGGTCGCGCTGCAGCGTGCCGTCGTGCGCGCCGACGACCGTGCAACCGACATGGTGCTGCGAACTGCGGTAACCCCCGCAGAATCCGGCCGTGTTCGCATAGACGAACTCGGACTCGCCGCGCACCACCGAGGCACCTTCGCTGTTGGTGAGCCGCGGGTCGACCGCGAGCGCTGCGCGCTCGGCTTCGCGACCCAGCGCGATCGCTGCTTCGACGGTGAGCTCCCACGGGTGGTACAGATCGAGGTCGGACCAGGTACGTGCGAGGCGCGTGGGATCGGCGAGCCCGGCCGCCGGATCCTCCGCGGTGTAGCGCGCGATCGTCACCGCCTTGTCTACCGCGGTCGCCAGCGCGGCCGTCGAGAAATCGGCGGTGCTCGCATGTCCGCGGCGCTGTCCCACGTACACGGTGATGCTCACCCCGCGGTCGCGATGGTAGGCGATCGTCTCCACCTCGCCGTGGCGCACGGTGACGTCCTGACCGACACCCTGCGAAACCGCGGTCTCGGCGGCGGTCGCGCCGTGCTGCCGGGCGGCATCGAGCGTGGCAGCCGCGACGCGCTCCAATTCGGCGGTCGCGACTGGAAACCCGGCGCGCGGCGTGGTCGTACGCGCGGCGGCAGGTGGAAGGCGCGAAGCTGCGGCAGGCGACGGGGGCATCGGCAGGCGACTCGGTCATCGAACAGGAGCGGCCGCACCTCGAGCACGCCGTCGGTCAAGGCACGTTCGTCGGCGCCACGAGAACGGTCAGACACCGAGGGCCGTGCCGCCCGCGCAGCACGACGGACCCGGCCTCCGGGCTGCGGTTATCATAGCAAAGGGCCGCGCGGCAGACCGGCGCCGCACCCGTCCACCCCATGCGAAGAACGACGACGTCGCACGATCTCCCCAGTACCGATGTCGCCGATGTCGCGTCGGAGGAGCGCCCGTCGAAGACGCGCCGCAAGGCGGCGATGCACGAGCTCCAGGATCTCGGTGCTGCGCTCGTTGCGCTCGATCCCGCGCGGGTCGCCGAATTCGACCTTCCCGAGCGTCTTGCCGAGGCGATTCGCGACGCGCGCGGCACACGCAGCCACGAGGGAAGGCGACGCGCGCTGCAATACGTCGGCCGCCTCATGCGCGAGATCGACGCTGTGCCGATTCGTCATGCGCTCGCGCAGCATGCCCGCGGGCAACCCACCGACGCCGCCGAGGTCGCCGCCGCCGAGCGCTGGCGCGAAGCGCTCCTCGGTGACGACGACGCGCTCTCCCGTCTCGTCGATACGTTTCCCGCGGCCGACCGCCGCGCGTTCGCCCAGCTCGTCCGCGATGTCCGCGTCGAGCGCACGCGCGGCGGCCCGCCGCATCGCTACCGCGAGCTCTTCCGTCGCCTGAAGGCGCTCGCGAGCGCACGATCGGCCGCAACCCGCCCGCCGGAGGCGTCGTGAACGTCGAGCCCGTCTTGCGCATCGGCCTCGTCTCGATCTCCGATCGTGCCGCGGCGGGCGTGTACGAGGACAAGGGATTGCCGGGATTGCGCGAGTGGTTCAGCGCGGCGCTCAAGACACCCTGGCAATTCGAGCAGCGCCTCATCCCCGACGAGCAGCCGGCGATCGAGCGCACGCTCATCGACCTCGTCGACCGTGACGGCTGTCACCTCGTGCTCACCACCGGCGGCACCGGCCCCGCCCCGCGCGACGTGACGCCCGAGGCAACGCTCGCGGTCGCGCACAAGATCCTGCCGGGCTTCGGCGAGCAGATGCGGGCCGTGAGCCTGCGCTACGTGCCCACCGCGATCCTCTCGCGCCAGGTGGGCGTCGTCCGCGGTGGCGCGCTCATCTTGAACCTCCCCGGCCAGCCCAAGGCGATCAAGGAAACGCTCGACGGCATCTTTCCCGCCGTCCCCTACTGCATCGATCTCATCGGCGGGCCGTACGTCGAAACGCACGAGGCGGTGTGCAAGGCGTTCCGGCCGAAGAGTGCGCAACGCCCGTCAGGCGTTGGCGCGTCGTAGCTCACCGCGCGCGGCCGGGTCCTGTCGATAGAAGCGCGCGAAGAGCGCGTAGACCTCGGGGTACTCGTCGCGCAGCAACCGCGGTTCGACGAAGAACACCTCCGAGAGCACCGCGAAGAACTCGGCCGGATTCTCGGCTGCGTAGGGGTCGATCGCGGTGTTCGCGTCGTGTGCGCTTCGGCGCTCGAAATCCGCGAACGCGCGCTGCATCGTGTCCCGCCACTCGGCAGGTGCGATCCCGGGAGGCAGCGGCGGACAGCCATTGGCGCTGCCGTTACGCATGTCGATCTTGTGCGCGAACTCGTGGATGACGAGATTCATGCCGGCAGCGTCCCAGTCCTGGCTCGCCGCGACGTCGGCCCACGACAGGATCACCGGCCCGCGCTCCATCGCTTCACCGGCCAATGGATCGTCGTTGACGTGCACGACCCCGGCCTCGTCCTCCCATTCCCAGCGCGGAACGAATTCGTCGGGGTACACGACGACACTCTCCCACCCGGCGTAGTAGTCGGGATCGAGGTTGAGCACGAGCACGCAGGCCTGCAGCGCGATGACCACGCGCTGCAGCGGAGTCACTTCGTGTCCCCCCGCGCCGACGATGCTCTTCGCATCGAGGAAGAGCACGACCTTCTCCCGCAGGTGCGCGAGCTCCGCATCGGTGTAGATCGCAAGGAACGGCAAGGCCGCGAGTGCCTCCTCCCACATCGCATCGGGGATCGCAAGCGTGCGCAGCGCGCGACGGCGGCGAAAGCGGCGGAGGGCGGCAAACATGCGTGCGTGCGCTACCGCGCCTCCGGCGGCGTCGCCGCCGCGTCGGCGGCGGGGCCGGAATCCAGGACACGCTGCGCGTCGGCGTCCGGCAGCG
>WBZO01006839.1_pt1 | contig 10848 bp, 6 predicted proteins | sample 5204261 | NCBI WGS metagenome assembly WBZO01 (sample SAMN12412400, study PRJNA552823) | activated sludge metagenome | isolation source: activated sludge from anammox sidestream of wastewater treatment plant... | place: USA: North Carolina | collected 2017-09
TCGCCGGTCGGCGGGCCAACGGACGAGCCTTTCGCGCGACTCGGGCCGCTCCTGGGCCCTGATGGCCAGGGGGAAACGCAAGCGGTGCCCAGGGTCGGGGAGGAGGGGCCGTGCGAATCGTCGCCCGTTCGGCTGGAGGCGCCCGTGGCGGCGCGTCGCGCGGAATTGGGGCGAGCGGCTCCAGAGGAACTCGTGGGCGAGGCCGAGCGCTGGCCGGGTCCGGCCGCCGAAGACGATTTCGAGCCGCCCGAGGCCGTTTCGCCGCGGGACTTTGCTGCGCACACTGCGTCCCCCGTCGATGCAACCGGAAAGGACCTTGCCGAGGGCGACTCGCGCGAGAAAGAGCCGGCCGAGGACCAGCGGTCGTGGGGCGAGTCGGAGCCGTTGGCCGCAATTTCCCCGGGTCCACCTCGACGCTCGCTGCAACTGGAGATGATTGCCCGGCAGGCCGACGCGCACACTCGCCAGGGCTTCGAGCTGGCCGGCCGGAGGGCCTACTTCTCCGCCCGGAGCGAATTCATCATGGCCTTGCGATTGGTGGCCCAGGGGCTGGACAACGAGCACGATGCCGCGCGGCACAGCGAGGCCCTGGCGCGAGGGCTGGCCGCCGTCAAGGAAGCCGAGGAGTTCATCCCCAGCGGCTCGCGCCTGGAGGCGGACTTGGACCTTCGGGCGATCGTCGCCGGACACCGCACGCCCGTGCTCAAAGGGGCCCGGCTCGACGGCCTCACTCCCTTGGCCGCGGTGGAACGCTATTTCACCTATGCCCAGGAGCAACTGGCCCTGGCTGCCGGGAGCGAGGTGGCCGGCTCGATGGCCCTGCACGGGCTGGGGAAGCTCCACGCTGCGATGGCCGAGCAGGCGACCGCAGGCGTCAAGGCTGCCGACTCCAAGGCCATGGTCTGCTACCAGGCAGCCCTGCTGGTCGATCCAGGGAACTTCATGGCCGCCAATGACTTGGGGGTGCTCTTGGCGCGGTCGGGCTACTATCGCGAAGCCTCCGCGACCCTGATCCACAGCATTGCGGTGCAGCCGCGGGCCGAGGCATGGCGCAACCTGGCCGTGGTGTACCGCCAACTCGGCCAGTACGAGCAAGCGATCAGGGCGGCCCAGAACTGGCAGACGATGCGCCAGGCCGAGATCGCCCGCCGCGGCCAGTCGCCCGAGTCCGGCGCCATGGTCCGCTGGGTCCCGCCGGAGGCGTTCGCCCGGGCCAATGCCGACGTGCCGGCCGCCGATCCTGTGCCGCAATCGGCGACGCGCCGCGGCGATCCGGCCCCGCGCCAGGCCGCCGGGCGCGCCTGGCACGCCGGTCCGTCGGCTCCCGCCGACGTGAGGTCCCGATAACCGGCCTCAGGAGACGCAGCGATGAACAACCTGGTGGTCCGCCAACCTCAAAGTGACAGGTCTGGGTGCCACTGGCGGCCTGCCCGGCAGTGCTGCGGCACGGGCAGACTAGCTGCCCGTGGCACCCGTCAATTTCAATTTGCCGGAGCACCAGGTCGCTTTGACGCAGCCGCGCGTGCGCGGCGGACAAGGTTGGTGGTCTTGACCGCGATCCTGGCGGCGTGCGGCCTGTGCCTGCGCGGAGAGGGGCAGACTCCCGCGTCGCCAGTCGGCGGTAGTGCCCAGGGCGGGGCCGGCCTGGCGAGCGAGCAATCTGTCTTGGCCCCGACCCCTTCCTCGGGCGGGCTGCGCGAGCCGGCCATCGCCCCAGATCCCGGACCGGTGCGGCTCTGCCAGGCCCTCGGGCCGGCCGCGCCGTGCAATATCTGCGCCGTGGACGGCTCGCAGTGCGACCGGCGTTACTGGGGCGGCTGGGAGCGGGCGCGGGCCATTGCGTGGCAAGCCTATGCCCAAGGGGAATACGTGGGGCACGAGCGCCTGGCCCACGTCCCCGAGTACCGGATCCGCGTGGACGACCAGTTGGACCTGATCTACCGGCTCACCCGCATCGAGACGCCGGACCCCTACCGGCTGAACGTGGGCGACGAGGTCCGCGTGGAGTCGTTCTCCGACGCCAACCTCAACCGCGATCTGATCATCCAGCCTGACGGCACAATCACGCTCCGCCTGTTGGGCCAGGTCCGCGCCACGGGGTTGACGGTAACGCAGCTCCGCGACAACCTCGAAACGGCTTACGCCAGGTTCTACAAGGTCCCCTCGATCACCGTCACCCCGCTCAAGGTGAACACGAAGCTCGAAGACCTCCGCGCCGCAGTCGATCGCCGCTACGGAGTGGGCGGCCAGAGCCAGCCGGTCCGGGTCACGCCCGAGGGGACCATCGCCCTGCCGGCCATCGGGTCGGTGCCGGCCCAGGGACTGACCCTGCCCGAGCTGCAACAGGAACTCAACGAGCGCTACCGGCAGGTGGTCGAGGGGATCGAGGTGATGCCGATCCTGTTGGCCCGGGCCCCGCGCTACGTCTACGTGCTGGGCGAGGTCACCACGCCCGGCCGTTTCGAGCTCTCCGGCCCCACGACGGTGATCCAGGCAATCAGCATGGCCGGGGGTTGGAAGATCGGCGGCAACCTGCGGCAGGTCGTGGTGTTCCGCCGCGGCGACGACTGGCGCTTGATGGCCACGATGCTCAACCTGGAGGCGGCCCTGATGGGCAACAAGGCCTGCCCGCCCGGCGAAATCTGGCTCTCCGACTCGGACATCGTGATCGTGCCCAAGAGCGCCATCCAGCGGGCCGACGACTTCATCGAGATGGTCTTCACCAAGGGGATCTACGGCGTCTTCCCCATGCAGGCCGCCATCAATTTCTCGAAGCTCAGCTCGCTGTAAGGGTGCGATCGCACGCACGCGGCCCCCGCAGGGTGCTCGCTCGCACGCACGCGAGTGGCCGAGAACCAATGCGCGTGCGTGCAAGTACGCACCCTACTGGAGCCCTTTGAGGAAGTCCCGCAAGGCCGCGTCTTCCGCTTCGTTCAGATCGGAGGTGATCTCCTGGTCGTCGGCCTCGGGTTCCTCTGGCGGCGCCTTGCCCGATTGGCCGTTCTGCGACGCCACGGGAGCCAGGTCCTTCTGCTCGGCACTTGGGCGCGAGCCGGCGGGCGCCTTGGTCTTCACCGGCGCATTGGACTTGGCCGGCACCGGGGGTTCCACCGGCTCTTCGGCCGCGGCCAAGGGCTCGGACCAGGGGGATTCGTCTTGCCCATTTCCGGCTACGCCCGCCGCCACCTCTTCGGCCAACTCGAAACCAAACTCCTCTTCTCCCGAGTCTTCGGGCGCTGGCTCCGCTTCCGGCTCCTCGTGCAATTCAGGCCCCACTTCCTCGAGGTCGAGCAGTTCCTCCGCGTCGACCTCGCTCGGTTCCTCGCGGGCAGGGTGGGCGTCTCTCGGAGCTCCGGCCTTGTCCGCCGCCTCGGTCTTGCGCAAATCCCACGCCTCTTCGCCCGGCGCCTCGGACGCCGCGGCAGCCGGAGCGGCGCCTGCCGCGGGCAGCTCCTCCTGGAACTCTACAGGCGGCATCTCGGCGGCCTCTGCTTCCGCGACCGGCACCGCGGCGAAATCGGGCGTCTCCTGGTCGGCGTCGACGCTCGGCGGCACTTCGGGCTGCTCGGCGGCGTACTCGTACTCCACGCGGAACGTGAGCGGCCCCACCGTGAACTCGTCGTCGGGCCGGAGGACCACCTCGCCGTCGATTCGCTCGCCGCCAACCAGCGTTCCGTTGAGCGAGCCCAAGTCCTTCAGCCGCAATTGGCCGTCAGCCTCCGACAACTGGCAGTGCCGGCGGCTGATCATAGGATGGGCAACGGTCAAGTCGGCCTCGCGGCTGCGGCCAATGACGGTGGGGAGCTTCAACCGCACGTCACGTTTGTTGGCCTTGCCGCCGACAATGACGAGTTTGGCTTCCATGGAAATGGATGGCAGGTTGGGCGTGGGAGCCAGGGGCCCTCGACAGTGGGGTGTTGCAACCGAAGCTGCTACAATTCTTCCATAATAACTCCCCCCATCGGGCACCACAACACTCGTCGGCGTGCCGGTGCGGCAAGTTCGGGCGTGTGGAGAGTCGCCAGTCCCCTGCCGACGTACGCTTCGAGTGCCTCTCAGCGGGGTATTGACGATGGCCAACCTGTGCAGTCAACTTACCAAAGGCGCAATTGCCCTTGCAGTCGCCCCCCACAGTCCTATAATTGCCGGACTCGGGGCCGGCGGATTCTCCCCCCCCAACGGAGAAGGTTCGCCGGAATTCCTGGGGGCGTGCAGGCGGGTGTAGCTCAGTTGGTAGAGCACGACGTTGCCAACGTCGTTGTCGTGGGTTCGAGTCCCATCACCCGCTCTTTCGGCACCGACCTTTCCTTGCTCGACAGCACACCGGCATGGCTGCGATGAATGATCCCGAGCTCGACGACGCCCCCGCTTCTTCGGAAGGGCAAGAGGATGAGTTGTCCGGCGCCTCCGAGGGCGGCGGGGAGGAGAAGGAGAAAGAGCGCCTGGACTTGAAGGTTCAGATCGACACCAAGAGCGCCTGCGAGCGGCACATCACGGTCACGGTCCCGCGCAAGGACATCGATCGCTACTTCGACAAGGAGATCAGCGAGTTGATGCCCAAGGCCCAGGTGCCCGGCTTCCGTCCCGGCCACGCCCCCCGCAAGCTGGTCGAGATGCGTTTCCGCAAGGAGACGGGCGACCGCGTCAAGGGCGTCCTGCTGATGGACTCGATCGCCCAGATCAGCGAGGACGAATCGCTGGCGGCCATCAGCGAGCCGGACATCGACGTCGACGCCGTCGAATTGCCCGAGGAAGGGCCCATGACCTTCGAGTTCAATCTCGAGGTCCGCCCGCAATTCGAGCTTCCCAAGTGGAAGGGCCTGACCCTCGAGAAACCGGTGCGCGAGTTCACTTCCAAGGACGTGGACCAGGCCCTGGAGAACCTGCTGCACCGCTACGGCACCCTGGTGCCCTACGACGGGGCGGCGGAGAAGGGCGACTACCTGACCTGCAACATCGCCTTCCGGCACGGCGACGCGAAGATCGGCAGCGCCAGCGAGCAGGTGATCCGCATCCGCCCCGTGCTCAGCTTCCGCGACGGCAAGATCGCGAATTTCGACAAGCTGATGGCCGGCGTGCGCGCGGGAGAGACCCGCCAGGGGACCGCCCTGCTCACCCAGGACGCCCCCAACGAGAAGCTCCGCGGGCAGGAAGTCACCGCCGAGTTCGAGGTCTTGGAGGTCAAGAAGCTCGAGCTGCCCGAGCTGACCCACGCTTTCCTCAATGAGATCGGGGGCTTCGAGACGGAGGCCGACCTGCGCGACGCGATCCTCGACAACCTCCGCCACCGGCTGGAGTACCATCAGCGGCAGCGGGCCCGCGACCAGATCAGCGCGCTGTTGACCGAATCGGCCACGTGGGAGCTGCCGGCCGGGCTCTTGCAGCGTCAGAGCCGGCGGGAGTTGGAGCGGGCGGTCATGGAGCTGCGCTCCAGCGGCTTCACGGACGAGGAAATCCGGGCCCACGCCAACGAGCTCCGCCAGAACAGCCGCGAGAACACGGCCCGCGCCCTGAAGGAGCATTTCATTCTCGAGCGGATCGCCGAGGACCAGGAAATCGACGCCGAGGAGGAGGATTACGACGCCGCAATCGCCCAGCTCGCCCGCCAGAGCGGCGAGAACCCCCGCCGGGTCCGCGCCCGCCTGGAAAAGGAGGGACGCATGGACGTGCTCCGCAATCAGATTATCGAGGGCAAGGTGATTTCGCTGATCCTCAGTCACGCCCAGTTCAAGGAGGTGCCGTACCAGCCCGAGACCACGGATGCCGAGGCAATCGACCAGGCCGCCGGCGGCGAGGAAGCACCCGCGGCCCCCGCGGCCGGGGCCGCCGAGTGATCGCCGGCCCGAGGGCCGCCGCGGGGCAAGGGCGCTTTGCGTGAGCGCGCCGGGCGCAAGGGCCCGCTTCGGGCGTCGCTTCTCACCCACAAGTCGTTCCGATCCATCTTCACTCGCATGAACCCGTTCCACCCCCCCTTCGACCCGATGGCCAACTACCGCGACTACCAGCGCCAGCGGCAGATGCAGGTCGTGGACCTGCTCCTGGAGAACCGAATTATCCTGCTGCACGGCCCGATCGACGGCGCCAACCCGGGGGGCAATCCGGCCGACCTGGTGATGAAGCTCCTCTTTTTGCAGAGCGAGAATCGCCGCAAGGACATTCATTTCTACATCAACTCGCCGGGTGGCAGCGTCAGCGGCACCCTGGCCATTTACGACACGATGCAGATCCTGAGCTGCCCCGTGGCGACCTACTGCGTGGGCGTGGCGGCCAGCGGCGCGGCCGTGCTTCTCGCGGGCGGCGTCAAGGGAAAACGCTTCGCCCTGCCGCACGCCAAGGTGATGCTCCACCAGCCCTACGGCCAGGTCGGGGGGCAGGTGTCGGACATCGAGATCCAGGCCAAGGAAATCCTGGAGACCCGCGAGGTCCTCAACCAGATCCTCGCCCAGCACACCGGCCAGCCCATCGACCGCATCGCCAAGGACACCGACCGCGATTTCTACATGAACGCGGCCGAGGCCAAGGCCTACGGCGTCGTGGACGACATCCTCACCAAGCACAAGACCCCCGGCGAGGACGAAGGCGAGGACGAAGAGGAAGAGAAGAAGTAACATTCGGCCGCTCACCACTCACCACACCACTCACCACACACCTCCCCGCCCATGCCCCTGATTCCCTTCGTCATCGAAAAAAGCGGCCGCGAAGAGCGGGCCATGGACATCTACAGCCGGCTCTTGAAAGACCGCATCGTCTTTCTGGGCTCGGCCATCAACGACGACGTGGCCAACAGCGTCGTCGCCCAACTCCTCTTCCTCCAGTCCGAGGACCCCAAGGCCGACGTCCACCTGTATGTGAACTCGCCGGGCGGCGGGGTCTCGGCCGGCCTGGCCATTTACGACACCATGCAGTTCATCTCCTGCGACGTGGCCACGTACTGCATCGGCCAGTGCGCCTCGATGGGGGCGGTGCTCCTGGCCGCCGGCGCCAAGGGCAAGCGCAACGCCCTGCCCAATTCCCGCATCATGATCCACCAGCCCCTGGCCGGCGTGGAGGGCACGGCCGAGGACATCATGATCCATGCCAAGGAATTCAAGAACGTCAAGGAACGCCTCAACCGCATCCTTCTGAAGCACACCGGCCACCCCCTGGAAAAGATCGAGAAGGACACCGACCGCGACCGCTTCATGTCGGCCGACGAGGCCCTCGAATACGGGCTGATCGACCACGTCATCGAGCACATCGCCGAAGTGGGCGGCACGGCCGGCGCACCCAAGTCCAATGGCAACGGGTGAGGGTGGGGGGATCGAAGCTGGCTGTCGAAAGATGAATGCCTGAGAGCCGAATGCTGATTGACGAATCCCGTCCAAGCGTCTCGTCCTGAGTTGAACTGACCGGTTCCGGTCGAAAGCACCAATAAGAGAGCACCGCCGCCCCGGCGGGATCCTCACGCTATTCACGCACCGCGCGAGGTCGCCATGAACGCGCGCCTGATCGCCGCCGTCGGCCTGGCCCTGTTCGCCGCAGGGTGCCGGACCGATCCCAGCATCGCCTACCTGGAGAACCGGGACCGCATCCTGGAGGACCGCATTTACGAGCTCCAGGACCAGGTGGCCAAGTACCAGCGGGCCTTGGCGGCGTGCCGGGGCGAGGGAGTCGTGAGCGAGGGCGTTCCGGCCACCGACGTGGGGCCCGCCCTGGGCCCCGCGACCGGCCCGGCCGCGCAGCCCGTCGCCCCCAGGCCGCTCGATCGCCGCGGTCCGGCGGCGCCCGCTCCGGGCGCGGTGCCCAAGGACCGTCCCACGCCGAACGTCGAGATGCCGGGCGAGGCCGTGCCGCCGGGCACGGTCCCCAAGCGATTCCAAGTCCAGCCCAACCAATTGCCCGCCGCCAAGCCCGCACCTCCGCCCGAGCGAGGCACGTCCACCGGCGCCGCGCCCTCGGCCACGCCGACCGGTTGGACCCGTGGGGCGGGCAACACCCGCGTGACCCAGATCGCCCTGAACCGGCAGTTCACCTCGGGTTACAACGCCGATGGCCAGCCCGGCGACGAAGGGATCATGGTCTCGATCGAGCCCCGCGACGCCCAGGGCAACCTGGTCACGGCCATTGCCCCCGTCTCGGTGGCCGTGCTCGACCCGGCCTTGCAGGGCCCGGCCGCGCGCGTCGCCCGCTGGGACTTCAACGCGGACCAGATCGCCGCCCTGGTCCAGTCCACGCGCTCGACCGAGGGCATCCAGATGGCCGTGACCTGGCCGGGCGCTCCGCCCGTGCACAGCCAACTCCGGCTGTTCGTCCGCTACACGACCGACGACGGGCGAAAGCTCCAGGCCGACCTGCCGATCGAGATCAACCTGGCCGCGCCGTCGCCGGCCTCGGAAAGCGCTGCGCCGGCTGGACCGTCGCTGCTCCAGGCCGATCGGGCCGACTGGCGGCAGGGCCGCGCGCCGCGCGCTGCGCCGCCGGTGGTGGCCGCCACCGAGGCCGCCGCGCCGCCCGAGGAGCAGGACGCGGAGGAAGCTCCGCCGGTCCGGGTGGCGACCCGCCCGGCGCGGGCGCCGAAGAGCGAGAGTCCGCCGCCCTCGGAGCCGCCCCGCAAACGCCCCAGGTGGTCGCCGGAGCGGTAACGGGAGCAGGCGTCGGCGATTGGTCAACAGCGGCGCACCTCTGCCACACATTCGGGCTCGCGGCAATACCGCTGGTTCCATTGCCGCGCCCGTACCTCCGCCCACACCCCTTACGCAGGCACATCCGCCATCCCAGCCGCATGACGTTGGTTGCCCGGCCAAGGCCGACCCTGCTGCGACTCCAGCCGTGACGTAGTTCCGGGATTCAGAGCATCATCGCGGACGCCCCCGGACCTGCCATTTCCAAGAACCTATGGCGACCGGGAATGAGATGGGCGTTCTCTGCATCTTATAGGACAGGGACGTCCGGGATTTGTCGTGAACCATTCCGGGCCCGGCGGCGTCTATACCATAGAATACGTGTGGGCAGTCCTCGTCGGGCTGCCGTGGCAAGAGAAGAAGCCATGGCTTCGATGCGGCTGAGTCACAAAGAGCGAGTGTGGCTGGGCGGGTTCGCCGATCAATCGGCGAATGCGACCCCGTCCTGTCCGTTTCGCGTGTGACATCAGGCCGTACCTCCCCCCGGGAATCACCGAAAGCCTGGTGTCATAACGGCATCAGGCTTTTCTGTTGGATCGGTAGCTGAGATGGTGTAGCGGCGGCCTGAAAAGCCGCAGACGCGGATTCGAGCACCGCCCGACCCGCTGCGTGAGTTCCGCGCGCCGACGTGCGTCTTCATCGCGCTGGCGGTGCGCGCCGAGCGCGGCCCGTTCGACTTCGGGTGAGGTCATCGGTCTTTCAAGCCGAGCAGGTTGGGTTCGACTCCCTCCGCGCCGACGGGATCAAGGTGCTAGCGGCAGCACAGCGGACTCTTGATCCGCCAGGTGAGGGTCCAAGTCCCTCTGGTCCCACTGAAGTGATTGCACTGGTCGTCCAGTGGCAAGGACACCGCACCCGTAATGCGGCGACGCGGGTTCGAGTCCCGCCCGGTGCTCTTGGTCTTTGACAATCCAGCCCACGCAAGATTGCGCCCATGATGTAGCGGCAGCCTGCCGCCTTGCCGAGGCGGAAGCGCGGGTTCAACTCCCGCTGGGCGCTCTTGATCGACAGGACGTAGGAAAGCCTGGCAATCCGCCGGGCACCAACGCGAAGCGTTGGTCGCGGGAGCACGAGAGCGCGCTCTTCAAATCCCGCCGTCCTGACTGTGTGATCCGGTGTCCCCGAGCTGGTAGCAAGGATCGGCCTGTTAAGCCGACGTGGCGTTTGCCCCACCGCTGGTTCGAGTCCAGCCGCCGGAGCCTTCTGTACACGACAACGGAAGTCATCCGGCCGGATGAGGAGCCTGTCTTGAAAACAGGTGGCGGCGAGTAGCCGCTTGTGGGTTCGAGTCCCACGGCTTCCGCTTCGGGGTCATGGTCCAACAGGATGACGCCGGCTCCGCAAGTCGGAAATCCGGGTGCGAATCCCGGTGACTCCACTCGAAAAGAATGCAGCCCCGTGGTCCAACGGCAACGACGCTTGGTCCACACCCAGGAAACGATGGTTCGACTCCATCCGGGGCTACTGAAGAGAACGATGAAGGATGAACGCTGAATGATGGACGGGCGAAGGGGTGCCACTCCCGTTCATCATTCTGCATTCATCATTGATTTCGTCCTCGTGGAGCAGCCTGGAGTGCTCGCCTGCCTGTCACGCAGGAGATCGCGGGTTCAAATCCCGTCGAGGGCGCTATTGCCGAAGCGCGCCGCGGTACGCAAAGCGGCGACGACAACCATTCGTCAGCCCCGCGGGCCTCAGGTCACTCGACCTTTCCGGCGCACCCATCGAACGAGGGGGTGCCCAAGGAATGTTCTCTGTTGGGGTCGTTGGAAAAGGGTGCGAGCTGGGGCCCCGTTGCGACGAAATCACCTGGATGGTGTGTGGGGCCCCGGCCGATCACGGCCATCGTGACTTGCCAGCCGGGCGTGGCTGCCTGGATTGCGGAAAGAAAACTTGGAAATGCGCCCTATTTGCCCTGCGGAGGCCGTTGACACGGTTTTCGAGAACCGGTAGCATTTGAGGTTTCCCGCCTTGCGGGGCGGGCGATCTTTGGCAAGCGAGCTTCGGGAAACGCGGGGAAAATGCTGTGGCTGGTCAGACTAACGAGATTATTCGGATAAGGATGGAAGCGTACGACCACGCCATCCTCGACCAGTCGGCGGCGGAGATCGTCGACACGGCCAAGCGGACCGGGTCGATTGTCCACGGGCCCATTCCTCTGCCCACCCGAATCGAGCGCTACACCGTT
>WBZO01001018.1_pt2 | contig 10846 bp, 18 predicted proteins | sample 5204261 | NCBI WGS metagenome assembly WBZO01 (sample SAMN12412400, study PRJNA552823) | activated sludge metagenome | isolation source: activated sludge from anammox sidestream of wastewater treatment plant... | place: USA: North Carolina | collected 2017-09
CCATGGGCGAAACTTGCGGCGATGATGCGCGAGGACGCCCTTGTGCCGCGCCCGCGCGAGGAGAAGGCGAGCCGGACGGGCCCGCTCGTTGCGCTCACTCTGGCGGGAAGGGCGGTCTGGACGCCGCGCGACTATGCCTCGCTTGCCCGCGAGGGCTTCGAGCGCAATGCGGTCGCCTATCGCTGCGTCCGCATGATCGCGGAGGCCGCGGCGAGCGTGCCCTGGCTTCTCTATGACGGCGCGCGGGAGCTTGATGAACATCCGCTGCTGAGACTGCTCGAAAATCCGAACCCGCATGAAAGCGGCGCCGATCTCTTCGAGAGCTGGTACGGCCATCTCCAGGTTGCGGGCAATTCCTACATGGAACTCGTCGAACTCGACGGCACGCCGCGCGAACTCTATGCGCTGCGGCCCGACCGCATGAAGGTGGTTCCCGGGCACTCCGGCTGGCCGGAGGCTTATGAATATTCCGTCGATGGAAGGAGCGTCGCCTTCGCCTACGACCCGGCGCGCGGCGAAGCGCCGATCCTGCATATGCGTCTCTTCCATCCCACCGACGATCACTATGGCATGAGCCCCATCGAGGCGGCGGCCTTCGCCGTCGATATTCACAATGCCGCGGGCACATGGAACAAGGCGCTGCTCGACAATGCGGCGCGGCCCTCCGGCGCGCTCGTATATCGGGGGGCCGAGGGGCACGCCAATTTGAGCGAGGACCAGTTCGACCGGCTGAAACGCGAACTCGCGGAGAATTATCAGGGCGCGATCAATGCAGGAAGACCGCTTCTGCTCGAAGGCGGGCTTGAATGGATGGCGATGGCGCTGACGCCGAAGGACATGGACTTCACCGAGGCGAAACGCGCGGCGGCGCGCGAGATCGCGCTCGCATTCGGCGTGCCGCCCATGCTGCTCGGCATTCCCGGCGACAATACATTCTCGAACTATCAGGAAGCGAACAGGAGCTTCTGGCGGCAGACGGTGCTGCCGCTCGTCTCGCGCACGGGCCGCGCGCTGACGCGCTGGCTCGGAAGCCGATATGGCGATGGATTGCGGCTCGGCTTCGACGCCGATCAGATCGAGGCGCTCTCGGCGGAGCGCGAGGCGCTCTGGGCGCGGGTGACGAAGGCGGGTTTTCTCAGCGATGACGAGAAGCGCTAGGCCGTGGGCTATGGCGTCGTGCGGGAGGAGGAATGAAGCTCGGCGAGAATGCGGGCTGGAAGCTCGACCGGCACATTCCCGTGGCGCTTGTCGCCACCATCGCCTTCCAGACTTGCGCGGCGCTTCTCTGGTCCGGCGCGGCGGCGGAAAGGTTGACGGCGCTCGAAAGACGCGCGGCGCACACGGAAGAGATGGCGGAGCGCACGGCGCGGCTGGAGGAACAGTCGCTGGCGACGCGTGCCTCGCTCGCGCGGATCGAGGAGAAGATCGACCGGGCGATGGCGGGGCGAAGGTAGGACGGCGCCACGTGGCCTCGTCAGGCCGGATCGGATCCGGCATTCAGGCGCCGCCCGCTCAGCGCTTGTCGCTCTGGACCCCGGCATTCGCCGGGGTGACGGCCGGAGGATCGCCGGGCGGCAGAAAATTCTGAAGACGCGAAGGCGCCCAAGGGGCGCCTTTTTTATTGGCACTGGAGGACAAGTGATCGCGGATCGGAGACGGAACGGCGAGCGGAAGGCGACGCGCTTCGACATGAAGTGCGTCAAGGAGGACGGCAGCTTCGAGGGCTATGCCTCGCTTTTCGGCGAGGAGGACCTGGGGCGGGATGTGGTGATGCCGGGTGCGTTCAGAAGTTCGCTCGCCAAGCGAGGCCCCCGCGGCATCAAGATGCTCTATCAGCACGATCCGAACGAGGTGATCGGCATCTGGCTGAAGCTGAAGGAAGACATTCGCGGCTTGTTCGTGGAAGGAAAGCTTCTGCCCGATGTCGGGCGTTCGCGCGAGGTTCTGAGCCTCATGCGCGCGGGCGCGATAGACGGGCTCTCCATCGGCTATCACGTCGTCAAGGCGCGTGCCGATGCGAGAACGGGACTGCGCCATCTCATTGAGGTCGATCTCTGGGAAATCTCCGTCGTGACGTTTCCGATGCAGCCGGAGGCGCGCATCAGCGCCGTCAAGGCCGCGCGGCCGACGGAACGAGAATTCGAGCGCTGGCTGACGCGGGACGCGGGCTTCAGCCGCTCGGACGCCCGCACCATCGTCGCGGCGGGCTACAAGACGCTCATCACCTCGCGGGACGCGAATGTGAGCCAGATGGCGCGCGCGATCCGCGCTGCCGCCGACATCTTCAAACACTGACACGAGGAAAGCACATGAGTGCATTCAAGAACGATGTCCCGCGCATCGGGGCGTCGCTGAAATCGCTTGAGACGAAGCAGGCCGAGAGCCGCCCCGACGCCCATGAGGTGCGGGACGCGCTGGATGAGTTTCTCGGCGCCTTCGAGGCCTTCAAGGAGGCCAATGACGACAGGCTCGCCCAGATCGAGCGCAAGCTCACGGCCGATGTCGTGACGGAGGAAAAGGTCGAACGCATCAATCGCGCGCTCGACCGGCAGAAGAAGACGGTCGACGAGCTGGCCCTTTCGCTGGCGCGGCCGGGCATCAGCGGCGGCGCGCGGACAATGTTCGATCCGGCGCGGCGCGAGCACAAGCGCGCCTTCGATCTCTATGTGCGGAAGGGCGAGACGCATGAACTGCGGACGCTGGAAGCGAAGGCGCTTTCGGCGCAGTCCGATCCCGATGGCGGCTATCTCGTGCCGGCGGAGACGGAACGCATGATCGACCGCGTCGTTTCAGACGCATCGCCCATTCGCGCCATTGCGGGCGTGCGCCAGATCGGCGCGGCGAGCTACAAGAAGCCGTTCACGACGCAAGGGCCGGCCGCCGGTTGGGTCGGCGAAAGCGAGGCGCGCATCGAAACCGCGACGCCGCAGCTTTCCGAGATCGAGTTTCCGGCGATGGAACTCTATGCCATGCCGGCCGCGACCTCGACGCTGCTCGACGACGCGGCGATCAACATCGACCAGTGGCTCGCCGAAGAAGTGCAAACGGCCTTTGCCGAGCAGGAAGGCGCGGCCTTCGTGCATGGCGACGGCGTTCGCAAGCCGCGCGGCTTCCTCTCCTATGCCAGGGTCGCCAATGCGAGCTGGTCGCACGGCAAGCTCGGCTATCTTGCGACGGGCGCGGCCGGCGCCTTCGCGGTTTCAAACCCGGCCGATACGCTCATCGACCTCATCTATGCGGTGAAGGCCGGCTATCGCAGCAATGCGCGCTTCGTCATGAACCGCGCGACGCAATCCGTCATCCGCAAGCTGAAGGACGCGGAAGGAAACTACCTCTGGCAGCCGGGCATCGCGGCCGGGGCTCCGCCCACGCTTCTCAACTATCCGGTGACGGAATCAGAGGACATGCCTTCGATCGAAACCGATGCGACTGCCATCGCCTTCGGCGACTTCAAGCGCGGCTATCTCATCGTCGACCGGCTCGGCGTGCGCGTGCTGCGCGATCCCTACAGCGCCAAACCCTATGTGCTCTTCTATACGACGAAGCGCGTGGGCGGCGGCGTGCAGAACTTCGAGGCGCTGAAGCTTCTGAAGTTCGGTACGGCCTGAGGGGGAACCATGCGCGACATTCATCACAATATCAGGACCGTGCAGACGCTCGATCCCGCAGTGACGGCTTCGCCGCGTTCCGGCGCGCCTGTCGATCGCAGGGGCTTCGAGGCGGTGGAGCACATCGTGCTCTTCGGGGCCTCGGGCGACACGCTCTCGCCCGCGCTGAAGATGGAGGCGAAGCTCGAAGCCTCCGAGGACGGCACCAACTGGGCGCCGGTGACGGACGCGAGGGCGGTGACGGGCGGGCCCGTGTCGACAGGCGGCGTCTTCGCCACTGTCGATGCGGCCGCGAAGGCGCAGAAGGAATACCGGATCGGTTATGTGGGGAACGCCCGCTACAGCCGCGTCACCATTGCGCTGACGGGAAGCCATGCGGGCGGCACGCCCGTCGCGGCGATTGCCGTGCTCTCGGCCGCGCATGTGAAACCGGCGGCCTGACGGCGACGTGAGATGCCGCCCTGGCGCAATGCCGGGGCGGCGCTCCTTTCCTGCCCGCAAGCACTCAACGAAAGAAATCTCATGACGCTCATGCTCATCGTCGGTCCGGCGGAGGAGCCGGTAACGCTCGCCGAGGCGCGCGGCTTTCTCCGCCTCGACGGCGTGGAGGAAAACGCGCTGGTGACGGCGCTGATCACGGCGGCGCGCACGACACTCGAAGCGGAAACGCGGCGCGCCTTCGTGACGCAAGGCTGGCGCCTCGTGCTCGATGCATGGCCCGGCCGCGACATCTCTCTGCCTCTTGCGCCGGTCGTGGCGGTGGAGGCGGTTCGCGTCGATGCGGGCGAGGGGGCGGCGACGCTCGATCCATCGGTCTTCGACATGGACCTCGGCGCCGAGCCGCCACGCCTCGCCGCGCGAAGAGGCATGCGGCTCGCACAACCGGCGGCCGGGATCGGCGGTATCGAAATCGATTTCACGGCAGGCTATGGCGCGGCCGCCGACGTGCCCGAACCCTTGCGGCAGGCGACATTGATGCTCGTCGCGCACTGGTTCGAGGCGCGGGGGCCGGTCGCCTTCGGTGCCACCGCAGCCGATATTCCGCTCACCGTCGCCGCGCTCGTGGCGCCCTATCGGAGGCTGAAACTGTGACGAGCCCCGGCAGGTTGCGCGAGCGCGTGACGATCGAAGCGCCGCAACGCGCAGGCGACGGCGCAGGCGGATGGACGATTGCCTGGTCGCGGGTTGCGACCGTTTGGGCGGACGTCATCTCGTTCAAGGGAACCGAGCTTGCGGAAGCCGACCGGCTCGAGGCGCGTGAACCTTTCCGCGTCGTCATCCACCATCGCGGCGACGTGAAGAGCGACATGCGCCTTACATGGCGCGGCCGCGTGCTCGACATAAGGGGCGCCTTCGACCCGGATGGCAGGCGGCGCTGGCTCGCCATCGATTGCGAGGAGAGGGGCCAGTGACGATGCCAGCGACGATGCCGACGGCAATGAATGCGGACCTCGCGCTGCAACGTGCGATCTATGCCCATCTCGCCGGAGACGCAGCGCTCGATGCGCTTGTCGCCGGGCGCATCTATGACAGCGTGCCGGGCGAGGCGGCTTTCCCCTATGTGACGCTGGGCGACGCGCTCGTGACGGCTTTCGACACGGGCGACACATGCGGCGCGGAACATCGACTGGCGCTCAATGTCTGGTCGCGAGCGGGTGGGCGAAGCGAGGCGAAAGCGATCCTCGGCGCGCTCCATGCGGCGCTTCATGACGCACCGCTGACGCCGGAGGGGCACAGTCTCATCAATCTCCGCTTCGCCGAAGCCGAAACGCGGCGCGAACCGGATGGAACCACATGGCGCGGCGTCATCCGCTTTCGCGCCGTCACCGAACCGATCTAGGAGCAAATCATGGCGGCACAAAAGGGCAAGGACCTGCTCGTGAAGCTCGATGCGAGCGGCACGGGAAGTTTCGTGACTGTGGCGGGCTTGCGCTCGCGCGCACTCGCCTTCAACGCGCGCAGCGTCGATGTGACGAATGCGGATTCGAGCGGGCGATGGCGCGAGCTGCTCGAGGGCGCGGGCGTACGCTCAGCAAGCATCACGGGGCGCGGCATCTTCCGCGATCAGGCGTCGGATGCGAGCGTAAGGCAGATCTTCTTCGATGGCGCGATCAGGGCCTGGCAGGTCGTCATTCCCGATTTCGGCACTGTGGCGGGTCCCTTTCAGATCACGGCGCTCGAATTTGCGGGCGAGCATGATGGCGAGATGACTTTCGACCTCTCGCTCGAATCCGCGGGCCCGCTCAGCTTCGCGGCGATGTGAGGGCAGAGATGGTGAACAGGCACAGGGGCGAAATCGAGGCGGTGCTTGGCGGCAAGAGACGGACGCTCGTGCTCACGCTCGGCGCGCTCGCCGAACTCGAACACGCCTTTGGCGGCGAGGACATGCTGGCGCTCGCGAGCCGCTTCGAGACGGGGCGCATTTCGGCGCGAGATGCGATCCGCGTGATCGGCGCGGGGCTTCGCGGCGCGGGCCAGGAGGTGAGCGATGATGAGGTGGCAGGGATGAGCGCCGAAGGCGGCGCGGCCGGCTATGTCGCCATCGTTGCCGAGCTGCTGATCGCGACATTCGGCGGCGGAGCCTAAAAGCGCCCCGAGGATTCGTCAGGTCTGGACGCGGCTGAAACGACGTGGGTGGGCAGGCCGAGCCATGACAATCAGGGTTCGGCGTATTTTCAAAACAAGCTCTTGAGCCCGATGAAAAAATTTCCATGGGAGCAGGCGATGGAAATCGGCCTCGGTCGCCTTCGCCTCGCGCCGCAGGACTTCTGGCGCATGACGCTCGCCGAACTCGCCGCAGCTGCGCGGGGGACGGGGCTTTCCGTATCCGATGCGGCGACGATGGCACGGGCGGATCTCAACAGGCTTTGCAATGCATTTCCAGATCATGGGAGAGAAAATCAATCAACGGACGATCTGTATACGACTTTATATGAACAGAAAGACAAATTGTCAGCCATGGCCGTTGCGTGGCGCTAGCCGAGCCGCTAGCTTGGAATGGGGTGTGGCCATGGTCTGGGGAAAGATGAGGCAGGCCGCCGTCAAAGGGGGGGACATGACTGCTTCTGCGTGGAAGTTTGCGGCTGTATGCGCGCTTCTTTTTCTTGGTGCGTGTGCGAACAAGCCGGCCATACCTTATGACCGTCCATCCGCCGGTACTGTGAAGACAATCGGCCTTCTTACGCCGGATTTGCCGAACGAACCCTCGGCTGTTCTGGCAAGCAGCGTGGGCCAGAGTTTCGGACTGATCGGTGCCCTGATCGATGCGGGCATGGAATCGGGACGTGAGAGTTCGCTGACGAAGATCCTGAATGCACAGCAATTCGTGCTCGACAAGGCGGTGACCGACGGAATGACGGCTTCGCTCAGGGCGCATGGCTACGAGGTCGTGGTGATCCCCGTCTCGCGCGCGGAGAAGGGTAAATTCCTGAAGTCCTACGCGAGCACCGGCGGGGCGAAGGTCGACGCGTATCTCGACGTGGTGGCCGCAGGATATGGATATGTGGCGGCCGGGATCACCAGCAGCACACCCTATCGGCCGTATTTCTATACGCAATGCAAGCTGGTCCGGGAATCCGATGGCTCGGTGCTGATGGAAGATACCGTCCATTACAATCCGGTCCTCGCGGCGGGCGGCAATACGGATCACGTCACGATCGATCCCGATCCGGATTATGTGTTCGAGAAATTCTCCGACATCGAGGCCAATCCCGGAAAGGCGGCCAAGGGGGTTAGTGTCGCGGTCATGCAGACGACCGACGCGATCGGACGATTGCTCCGCTGAACCGGGCCACGGGAGGATCCTATGAAGGTGCGCAAGATGCGACGATCGACTATGGGCATCCTTGGAGTTGCACTTACTCTTCTATCGGCATGTGCACACAAGACGCCCTCGCAGCCACCAATCCTTTCGCTCGCTACAGAAAGAGCCTGCGCGTCCACGCCGGATACAACAAGAGCGGAGCCCCTCACTTTGAGCTCGGAGAAGGACGCTCCCGTTACGGTGGCTATCGGCCAAGATAGCGCGTGCCTCCAATCCGGCGACGTGAAGAGCCTTTACGGCGTGGTCGCGCTGCCGGTCACCGGCGAGGAGTATGTCGTCTCGGTGGCGAGCGAGCCGCTGGGCGAGAGCATATTTGCGCCGCGCCTGCTGCTGCTTGATGACAAGGGCGCCGTGCAAAGAGAGATTCGCCGTGATGCTTTCATGTTTCGTGGCGGTGCGCTGACAGCGCTCATCCGCGTGCGTGGAAGTGATCGCTATCTCGTGATCGCATCCGATCCCGACGGCGTCGGCAAGAACGTGTCGCGTGTGCAGGGGGCGACACAGGCGAATGTCGTAAGCAACGGCATGATGGGATTTGTGGTCAATACTGGTTCGGAAACGAAGACGAACCTCACCTATTCCCACGGCGGTTCGGTCAAAGTTATGGCTCGCACGCTGATTGCCCGGCGATAAGGTGTAGGCTGACTGCATGGGCTCCGCCCATTGGGAGAAGCGAATGCCAGCATTCCGCATCATCTCACCCTGGGCTTGTCGGCGTTTTCGCCTGAGAGCTTGCGACGGCTCGTGGTCCTCGAGCTGCATATCAATCTATCGTCCGACGAGACGGTAGATCTTGCTTCGATCGACGAGGCCGCCCAGAGGCTCGGATTTCAGCAGATGGACCAGGAGCCCCGCATCGGCCGATCAGGTCGTGTGCCCTGCGTCGGCCATGTCGCGATCCTGAAGGTTTACCGCTACACGGATTCGGTCGGCTTCGCCGCGGTAAGATTTCATGATGGTGGCCTTCTCTCGGTGGCCTTTTCCGATACCTCCGAACCGGGCAAGGAGCTGCCGGAGGCATCGCGAAAGCTCTTTGTAGATCTCGCGCATGGGCTGATCTCGCGGTTCGGGCGCGAGAGGACCAGCGTTCCGCCGATGCAATCCGGTTGCGTCAACTGGAACGGCCTCAATCTCGACACATCCGGTAGCTGAGCGCGGCAGCTTCAGCGACCGGCTTGTGCCTCGCGTGGCGGGTCACTAACGGTCGTATCACACGCACAGGCGCCGAGCGGCGCCATGAACTCCATCAACAGACAGGACCATCAGCATGCACATGATAGATGTGGCGGCCTTGCAGCCGCTTGTGAACGAACTCGCCCTTGCGGTGCTGACGGCGCTCGCATCGGTGATCGCGGCGAAGGCATGCGCCTTCCTCAAGGTGAAGCGTGACGGGGAGCTAGGACAGATTCTCGACAAGGCGCTCGGCATGGGGATCGCCTTCGCCATGGCGCGGCTCAACGCGGTGGGAGCGGATAGGGGCGCGGTCGCGGTTCGCAGCGAGCTTGTCGCCTCGGCCGCGAATTACGCGCTCGCCCATGTGCCGCAGGCGATCAAGGCGCTGGGGCTCGATGGCGCGCATCTGGCGCGAATGATCGAGGCGCGGCTCCACACGGGGCAGACGGACAGGCCGTCATGATCGGTGTGCTCGAAAAAATCGTGGCGCTCGCCGCGCAATTCGCATCCGCCATGGTGACGTTTCTCTGGGCAGGTGATCGTGCCGAGGTCGCGAGGCTCCGGCGTCAGATGGAGGTCCGCAATGCAATCGAGGAAGCGATGTCGATGGGGCCTCGCAATCAGTCTGATGTCACTCGCAGGCTGCGCGACGGGAGTTTCTGAACCGGGTTGCATTCCATTGCGAAGTTACACGCCGGCCGAACAGGCCACGATGGCGGATGAACTCGATCGGCTCGGGCCCGCATCCATGACCGGACGTTTTCTTGCCGACTACGCGACATTGCGCGACGGGTTGCGCGCCGCATGCAGACAGGAAGGAAGTCGATGAACGAACAGATGACGACGGGCGATGCCGCGACGCTCGCGCGCGCGCTTCAGGATGCGACGAGTGCGACGGCGAGTTTCGGCATCGAGACGACGCGCACGCTCGCCGCGGTGACCGAGCAGTACCGGAGGGCGGCGGGAGGCGGGCGCGACTTCGGAACGGCGCTGGGAAGCGCATTCGACAGCGTGGCGCTGAAAGGCCGCTCGCTTTCCGACACGCTTCGGAAACTCGCGCTCGATCTTTCCGCTCTCGTCCTGAAGGGCGCGGTGAACTCGCTTGCCGGTTCGTTGGGCAGCTCGCTCTCGAGCGCGCTCAGCTCGCTCGTCGCCAGCGCCGACGGCAACGTGTTCGCAGGCGGCCATGTGAAACCCTTCGCCAAGGGCGGCGTGGTCTCGAGCCCATTGCTCTTTCCATTGAGGAACGGAGCGGGACTCGCGGGCGAGGCGGGCGCAGAAGCGATATTGCCGCTGCAACGCGGGAGTGACGGACGGCTCGGCGTTGCGGCGGCAGGCGCGCAGCCGGTGCAAATCCACTTCAACGTGACGGCGAGCGATGCCGAAAGCTTCCGCCGCTCGGAAACGCAAATCGCCGCGATGCTCAATCGCGTGGCGGCACGCGGCGCGAGGAACCTCTGATGGCATTTCACGAAGTTCGCTTTCCGCTGGCGATTTCATTCGGTTCGACCGGGGGACCAGAGCGCCGCACGGAAATCGTGACACTCGGCTCCGGTGCGGAGGAGCGCAACAGCCCCTGGGCGGGTTCGCGCAGGCGATACAATGCGGGAACGGGCGTGCGAGGTCTCGACGATCTCCACATGCTGATCGAATTCTTCGAGGCGCGGGGTGGGCGGCTTCATGGCTTCCGGTGGAAGGACCGGGCGGACTGGAAATCCTGTGCGCCGGGCGGCGCGACTTCGCCGCTCGATCAGGTGATCGGAACGGGTGACGGCGCCCGGGCGGAATTTCAACTGGTGAAGACCTATGGCTCGGGCGGCGCAAGCTTCGAACGCGCGATCAGGAAACCGGTCGCAGGCACGCTGCGCGTGGCGGTCGATGGCGTGGAGAAGATGGAGGGTACGCATTTCGCGCTAGATGCGTCGACGGGGCTCGTGACTTTTGTCAGCGGCGCGATACCGCCTTCAGGCGCGGCGGTCACGGCGGGTTATGAATTCGACGTGCCGGTGCGCTTCGACACGGATTTTCTGGAGATCAATCTCGCAGCCTTCGAGGCGGGCTCGGTACCGGCCATTCCGGTGATCGAGATCAGGGCCTGAAGCGCGGCGGGGGCAAAAGGTGCAATCATGAAAACGCTATCGCCAGCTCTTGCGGCCCATCTCGCAAGCGGCGTGACGACGCTCTGCCATTGCTGGAAACTGGTCCGGCGTGACGGCGTCGTCATGGGCTTTACCGATCACGA
>WBZO01006840.1_pt1 | contig 10846 bp, 15 predicted proteins | sample 5204261 | NCBI WGS metagenome assembly WBZO01 (sample SAMN12412400, study PRJNA552823) | activated sludge metagenome | isolation source: activated sludge from anammox sidestream of wastewater treatment plant... | place: USA: North Carolina | collected 2017-09
GGCGGGGGTCGCGGTACCGCTGTCGCAGTTCGCCAGCTGGACCACGACGCCGGCGCCGCTGGGCGTGAGCCACCAGGGTCAGTTCGCCGCCTCGACGATCTCGTTCAGCCTGCCCGACGGGGTCTCGCTGTCGGAGGCGACCGCCGCGATCGAGGACGCGGTCGCCCGGCTGGGCGTGCCCACGAGCCTGTACGGCAGCTTCGAGGGCACCGCGGGCGCGTTCCAGCGCTCGCTCGAGAGCCAGCCGTTGCTGATCCTCGCCGCGCTGATCACGGTCTACCTGGTGCTCGGCATCCTCTACGAGAGCCTGGTGCACCCGATCACGATTCTGTCGACGCTGCCCTCGGCGGGCGTCGGAGCGCTGCTCGCGCTGATGGCCACCGGCGCCGAGTTCAGCATCATCGCGCTGATCGGCGTGCTGCTGCTGATCGGCATCGTGAAGAAGAACGCGATCATCATGATCGACTTCGCGATCGCCGCCGAACGCGAGCTGGGGCTGGCGCCGCGCGAGGCGATCCACCGGGCCTGCCGGCTGCGCGTGCGCCCGATCCTGATGACGACGATGGCGGCGATGCTGGGCGCGGTGCCGCTCGCACTGGGCACCGGCAACGGCGCCGAGCTGCGCCAGCCGCTCGGCATCACGATCGTCGGCGGGCTGGCGCTGAGCCAGCTGCTCACGCTATACACGACACCTGTGGTCTACCTCTACCTCGACCGCCTCGCCGCGCGCCTGCGCCGGCTGCGCGTGCCGCCGCACTCGGCCGCGCTGCCGCTCGCGCTGCTGCTCGTGCTGCTGGCCGGCTGCGCGAATCCGCCCGCGCCGGTGCGCCCGGAAGTCACGCTGCCCGGCGCCTACAAGGAGCCGGCGCCCGAAGGCTGGCAGGCCGCGCGGCCGGCCGAGCTGCCGCGCGGCGCCTGGTGGAGCGTGTTCGGCGACGCGCAGCTCGATGCGCTGATGACCGAGCTCGACGCGGGCAACCAGGACCTGCGCCGCGCCGAGGCGCAATTGCGGCAGGCGCGCGCCGCCACCGACGCCGCGCGCTCGAGCCTGTATCCGTCGGTCTCGGGCGGCGCGGCCGCGAGCCGCAGCCACCAGGCGGGGGCGAGCGCCAGCGCCTACAGCGTCGGCGCATCCGCCGGATGGGAGCTCGACCTCTGGGGACGCGTGCGCAGCGCAGTCACCGCCGCCGAGGCGGCAGCGAACGCGAGCGAGGCCGACCTCGCGGCCGCACGGCTGTCGCTGCAGGCGCAGCTCGCGCAGAGCTATCTTCAATTGCGCATCGCCGACGCGCAGCGCGCGCTGCTCGGCGAAACCGTCGAGTCGTACCGCCGCTCGCTCGAGCTCACGCGCAACCGGCTGGCCGCCGGGGTGGTCACGCGCGCCGACGTGGCGCAGGCCGAACTGCAGCTCAGGAGCGCCGAGGCGCAACGGCTCGAAGCGGGCATCGCGCGGGCGCAACTCGAGCACGCGATCGCGCTGCTCACCGGCCGCGCGCCGGCCGCGCTCGCGCTCGCGGAGCAGCCGGTGCCCGCGCAGGTGCCGACGGTGCCCGCCGGAGTGCCATCGCAACTGCTCGAGCGCCGCCCCGACGTGGCCGCGGCCGAACGCCGCGTCGAAGCCGCCAATGCGCAGATCGGCGTGGCGCGCGCCGCGTACTTTCCTTCGCTCACGCTGTCGGCCGACGGCGGCTTTCGATCGAACCGGCTGGGCGAACTGCTGTCGCTGCCGAACCGCTTCTGGTCGCTGGGTCCGTCGCTCGCCGCGGCGCTGTTCGACGGCGGCGCGCGCGCAGCGGCCAGCGCGCAGGCCGAGGCGGCTTATGACGCGACGGTCGCCGGCTACCGGCAGGCGGTGCTCGCCGCACTCGGCGAGGTCGAGGACAACCTGATCGCACTGTCGGTGCTGGCCGAGCAGGAGCGCGTGCAGCGCGAGGCGCTGGCCGCCGCGCGCACTTCGCTCGAAATCGCGACGCTGCAGTACAAGGCCGGCACCGTCTCGTACCTGAACGTGATCGTCGCGCAGACCGCGGCGCTGCAGGGCGAGCGCGCGTTGCTCGACTTGCGCGGCCGCCGGCTGGCCGCGACGGTGGCACTGATCAAGGCGACCGGCGGCGGCTGGTGAGCGCCGGTGTCAGAATGCGCAATCCGCGCACTGCGCGGCCGCACCGACCGTGCGCCACCGACCCGACCCATTCCCTCGACGACCCGTCCCCCCACCGACCCAACCCGACCGGAAGCCCTCGATGCGCCTCGAAACCCTCGCCGTCCACGCCGGCTACACGCCCGAACCAACCACCAGGGCGGTGGCGGTGCCGATCTACCAGACCGTCGCCTATGCCTTCGACAACGCGCAGCACGGCGCCGACCTGTTCGACCTGAAGGTGCCGGGCAACATCTACACGCGGATCATGAATCCCACCGAAGACGTGCTGGAGAAGCGCGTCGCCGCACTCGAAGGTGGCGTCGGCGCGCTGGCGCTCGCCTCGGGCATGACCGCGATCACCTACGCGATCCAGACGATCACCGAAGCCGGCGACAACATCGTCTCGGCCAGCCAGCTCTACGGCGGCACCTACAACCTGTTCGCGCACACTTTCCCGCAGCAGGGCATCGAAGTGCGCTTCGCCGATGCGCGCAAGCCCGAGAGCTTCGCAGCGCTGATCGACGCGCGCACCAAGCTGATCTTCTGCGAATCGATCGGCAACCCGCTGGGCAACGTCGCCGACATCGGGGCGCTGGCCGGGGTCGCGCACGCGCACGGCATTCCGCTGGTGGTCGACAACACGGTGCCGAGCCCGTACCTGTGCCGCCCGTTCGAGCACGGCGCCGACATCGTGGTGCACGCGCTCACCAAGTATCTCGGCGGCCACGGCAACAGCATCGCCGGCGCGATCGTCGACAGCGGCAAGTTCCCGTGGGCCGAGCACAAGGCGCGCTTCAGGCGGCTGAACGAGCCCGACGTCAGCTACCACGGCGTGGTCTACACCGAGGCGCTGGGGCCGGCCGCCTACATCGGGCGCGCGCGCGTCGTGCCGCTGCGCAACACCGGCGGGGCGATCTCGCCGTTCAACGCGTTCCTGGTGCTGCAGGGCATCGAGACGCTGACGCTGCGCATGGAGCGCATCTGCGAGAACACGCTGGCGATCGCGAAGCACCTGCAGAGGCATCCGAAGGTGGGTTGGGTGCAATACGCCGGACTGCCCGAGCACCCCGACCACGCGCTGGTGCAGAAATACATGGGCGGGCGCGCCTCGGGCATCCTGTCGTTCGGCCTGAAACAGGGCGGCCGCGAGGCCGGCGCGCGGGTACTCGATGCGCTGCAGCTGTTCACGCGGCTGGTGAACATCGGCGACGCGAAGTCGCTCGCCACGCACCCGGCCTCGACCACGCACCGGCAGCTCTCGGCCGAGGAGCTCGCCAGCGCGGGCGTCAGCGAAGACATGCTGCGCCTGTCGATCGGCATCGAGCACATCGACGACCTGATCGAAGATCTCGATCGGGCGCTGGCGGCAGCCTGAGAACGTGAACGCGAGCCACGAGCGCTCGACAATTCCTCCGGCCGTGATCGCCGCGGCCGCCGGGATCGTGCTCTGGCTCGCGACCTCGTTCGCTGCCGGCGGGCGCGAAGCCTGGGATGCACCCGGTTACTGGACAGTCGCCTACCCGGTGGCCATCGCAATCTGCGCGACGCTGGGCTACCTCCACCCACAGCGTCCATGGCTCTGGGCGCTCGTGCTCTTCGAGTCGCAGCTCGTGGGCATGTGGATCGGTTCAGGCGAAATCGGCAATCTCTGGCCGCTGGGCATGCTGGTGCTCGCGGTCATCGCATTGCCCGGCGTCGCGGCCGCCGTGCTGGCCTCGAGACTGCGACGGCGGCACCGTGACGATCAGGGTCTCGGTTGACGCCTGCTCCCGCGTCGCCGAAGCTGTGCAGATGGCCCGGAGTCGCGGTCGGCGTGGCATCGCGCCGGCGCGCTCCGGCCGATGACCACCGACCGCGGATTCGATCGATGCGATTCGTTTGCCGGCTCCTCGCGCTCGTTGCGCTGCTCTTCGGTCTCGTCACGATCGTCACGGGCACGCGCGTGCTCGCCGGATCCGACCCGGGCTATCCCGTCTACCAGCCGCTGCTCGTCTACAACGTCGCGATGGGCTTCGCGTACATCGCCGCGGGCATTCTCGCGTGGCGCAGCGCGCAGCGGGGCAAGCGCGCGGCGCTCGCGATCTTCGTGCTCAACCTGGTCGTGCTGGCCGCGATCGCCTGGCTGTACTCGAGCGGCGGCGCGGTAGCGCTCGAAAGCGTGCGCGCGATGATCCTGCGCACCTCGGTGTGGCTCGTACTGTTCCTCGGCTTCGCATGGGCCGGCCGCCGCGCCGCCCGCGCCTGATCCATGTTCAGAATCCGCCCCAACGTCGACGACAAGCGGCGCACGTTCCGCCGGCTGCACGATTCCGGCTGCTTCGTCATCCCGAACCCCTGGGACATCGGCAGCGCGCTCTACCTGCAGCAGCTCGGCTTCAGCGCGCTCGCGACCACGAGCTCGGGCTTCGCCTGGAGCCAGGGGCGCGCCGACGGATCGATGCCGCGCGAGCGGGTGCTCGAGCACCTTGCCGAGCTCGTCGCCGCAACCGATCTGCCGGTGAACGCCGACTTCGAGAGCGGCTTTGCGCCCGATCCGGCCGGCGTCGCGGAAAGCGTGCGGCTGGCTGTGCAGACCGGCATCGCGGGCCTGTCGATCGAGGACTCCACCGGCGATCCCGCACGGCCGCTGCGCGAACTCGACGACGCGGTCGCGCGGGTGCGCGCGGCGCGCGAGGCGATCGACCGCGCGGGCGGCGACGTGCTGCTGGTCGGGCGCGCGGAATGCTTTTTCCTCGGCCGTCCCGACCTCGACGAGACGATCACGCGCCTGAAGGCCTACGCGAATGCCGGCGCCGACTGCCTCTATGCTCCGGGAATCCGCACCCGCGAGCAGATCGCCGCGGTCGTCGCCGCGGTCGCGCCCAAGCCGGTGAACCTGCTGGTGGGCGCGGCGAGCGAGCTCACGATGCGCGAGATCGCCGCACTCGGGGTACGGCGCGTGAGCGTGGGCGGCGCGCTCGCGCGCGCCGCCTGGGCCGGGCTGATGAACGCCGCACGCTCGATCGTCGAGCAGGGGCGCTTCGACGGCTTCGCCAACGCCACCCCGGGCAGCGAGCTCAACGCGCTGTTCCGCGGCTAGATTTCGGTGTACTTGCGGCTCGTGCCGCGGGCGCGCTCGACCGGATACTTCTGCGCATTGAGCTGCATCTTGCGCCGGGCCGCCTGTGCGAGGTCGACGCCGAGCTTGTCGGCCAGCCGCACCAGGTAGAGCAGCACGTCGGCCATCTCTTCGCCTACCTTCGCGAGCGTGTCGGGCGCCAGCCTGCGCGACTCGTCCTCGCCCAGCCACTGAAAGTGTTCGAGCAGCTCGGCCGCCTCGACCGACAAGGCCATCGCCAGGTTCTTCGGCGCGTGGAACTGATCCCAGTCGCGCTCGTCGGCGAAGCGGCGCAGCGCCTGCGCGAGTTCGCGCAGCGCGTCGGTGGCTTCGGTCCGGTCTTGCATCTTCGCGGCGAGGTCGAGGCTGCGGGCGGGCTGACAGCCAGCATCATAGTCGGTTCCGGCGGGCAGCCGCGACGAGGCGCTCGCCGTCGGCGAAGCCCGGCTTGACCTGCCGGATCGCACCACTCAGCATTGCAGCCCATGAGCTTCAACCTCTGGCTGCTCTACCTGGCCACGGCGATCGGGCTGTCGCTGTCGCCAGGGCCGAACGGGCTGCTGGCGTTGACGCACGGTGCGCTGCACGGCCGGCGCAAGACCATGTACACGATCTTCGGCGGCGCGCTGGGTTTCGTCGCGGTGATCGCGCTGTCGATGTTCGGCATCGGTGCGCTGCTGCAGGCCTCGCTCGGCTGGCTCACGGTGATGAAGTGGGTGGGCGGCGCCTACCTCGCATGGCTCGGCATCGTGGTCTGGCGATCGCCGCCGATCGGCATCGATGCGCTCGCCGCGGCGGCGCCAAGCGCGCGCTGGTCGCTGTTCCGGCAGGGGCTGCTGTCGGCGGTGACCAACCCCAAGGGCATCCTCTTCTTCGCCGCGTTCCTGCCGCAATTCATCGACCCGGCGCGCAGCCTCTTCGTGCAGTTCCTGGTGATGGCCGGAACCTTCGCCGCCACCGAAGTGATCACCGAGACGCTGATCGCGAGCATGGCGCATCGCATCAGTCCGTGGCTGCGTCGCGTCGGGCGCCGCTTCAACCAGGCCTGTGGAGGCCTCTTCGTGGCGATCGGAGTCGCGTTGCCGCTTCGGGGCTGAGCGCGCTGGCAGCGGCCGCGTGGCCGCTATCGCTGCGGCGCCGCGCGCGGCGGCATGAGCAGCACCGGCACCGGCGAGCGCCGCACCACGCCGTCGGCAACGCTGCCGAGCACCAGCCGCTCGATGCCGCTGCGTCCGTGGGTGCCGAGCACCAGCAGATCGGCAGCCCAGTCGACTGCGGCCTCCACGATGACCTGCGCGACGCTTTGCGTGGGGGTCATCGTTTCGAGCAGCAGCGGCTCGGCCTCGAGCCCCGCTTCGCGAACGGCAGCCATCGCGGCGTCGATCGCCGCCTGGCCCTCGACGCGCAGCGCGACGGCGCGCGCCCGCGTGTCGATGCCCAGCTCCGGGGCAACCGGTGCCAGCCCCATGTCGACCACGTGCACGACCCGAAGCGCCGCCCCCGACTCCCGGGCCAGGTCGAGCGCGTGGGCCAGCGCGCGGCCGGCGTATGCGCTGTCGTCCACGGCGACCAGGATCTTCGAGTACATGACGATGGCCCTCGATCGGTTCAGAGCAGTTCGCGCAGGGTTTCGACGAAGCGCGCATTGTCCTGCGGAAGCGCGGTCGTCACCCGCATGTAGCCGCTGCCCAGTTCGGGCTCGTTCAGCGCCTTCACGAGAATGCCGCGCTGCTTCAGTTGGTCGGCAAGGTGCGCGGCATCGTGCGGCGCGAAGTCGGCCAGGAAGAAATAGGTGCGGGTCGGAAAGGTTCGCACGCCCAGCGTGCGCAGCGTAGCCGCCAGGTCTTCGGTCCAGGCGCGCAGGTCGGCCAGCCGCGCGGCGATCTTCGGTGCATTGCTCAACGTGGCGATCGCCGCTGCCTCGCTGGCGCGCGCGAGCGGGTACGCATCGTTGTGGGTGTTCAGGTCGTCGGCGATCGGCTCCGGAAGCACCGCGTAGCCGACGCGGAAGCCCGCCAGGCTGTGCGCCTTGGACAAGGTGCGCGTGACCAGCAGGTTCGGATGGTGCGGCACCAGGTGCACGACCGATTCGCCGGCCAGGCCGATGAACGCCTCGTCGACCAGGAAGAGCGTCTGCGGATGGCGCTTCAGCAGGCCGGGCAGCGGCGCCATGTCGAAGATGCCGCCGTTCGGGTTGTTGGGGTTGACGATCGTCACCAGGCTGGTGCCCGCGGGGACTTCGAGTTCGGCGAGATCGAAATCGAAATCGCGCTCCGGCGCGAGCCGCGTCTGCGTGAAGCGCTGCGCGATCTCGGTGAACAGCGGGTAGGTCGGAGTGAGCAGGTGAACCTGCCGGCCGAAGCGATCGAAGAGCTGGCGCAGGATCAGTTCCGATCCTGCGTTGATGTGGATCAGCCGCTCGGGCACGCCGAGTTGCCCGGAGATCAGGCGGCGCAGCGGCGCCGACCAGGGGTCGGTGTAGAAGTTGCTGCGCGGCACTTCGGCCTGCGCCGCTGCGATGGCCTCTTCGATCGGCGGCAGCGGGTTCTCGCACAGCAACAGCTTGATGCCGGCGAACTCGCCTCCGCCTTTCTCGCTCCGGGAAGTCATGGCGTCGATCGGTCCTCCATGGCGGATTATCCGTCCGCATCCCTGTGCGGTCCACGCGAGACGCATGCGGTCGAGGCCGGATGCGAAAATGGGCACCCATTCGGAGAACCGCGATGAACCAGGCCCTGCTGCTGATCGACATCGCGGGAACGATGACCCACATGTGCGTCGATTCGACGACGCGCGCCGCAGCCGACCTCGGTTTGCGTTGCCTGCTGGCGCACGACGCCTGCTCCACGCGTGCGCTCGCGTTCTCCGGGAGGACGATTCCGGCCGAACAGGTGCACGCGGCGTTTGTGGCCGCGCTCGATGGCCTGTTCGCGCAAGTGCGATCGGTGGACGAACTTCGTACGTCGCTCTGAATTCCTGACGCCGCATTCGCGGCGTCGCCGTCGCAACACGGGTGCTGCACCGCAGTATCGAGCGAAGCCGCAGGAGCGCTCCGGGCAGCCGTGCTGCAGCACGGCATTGCCTGTGGAACGGCGGGAGTATTCGGCCGCACCGGATTGGGATACAAGAACGCTTCCTGCGCGAACCGGCAGCGCGGCAACAGGTGTTGGCGCGTAACGGGTGCGAGCCACCGGGGCGTGCTGCGTCGATCCACCCGAGGAGAAACATCATGCGCCGGATCATGGCTTCGTTGATGCGGTTCGCGTTCGCTGCCGTTGCGTTGCAGGGCGCCCACGCCCTCGCGCAAGAGGCAAATCCCTACAACGGCACCTGGGCGGTGCAGTTCGACGCACCCGGGCGCGTCGGGATCAAGGGAACCGTCGACGTCAACGGCCAGGGCGGGCTCTGGAAGACGGTGTCCAGCACCAGGAGCGACACGTGCGCGGGCCGCGACGCGCCGATCGACGTGAAGAGCGTCACGCCCGAGAAACTCGTGTTCCGCGTGATGCGTTCGCAGGCGCTCGCCGGCTGCCCCGACTTCACGGTCAGCATGAACCGCGTCGACGACAACAACCTCGAGGGCGCCATGCACAACGGCTGGAAGGTGCAGATGACGCGGCACTAGACCGCAGCCCGGCTTCGACGGAGTGCCGACGTCCGGGCTCAGACACTTCCCGCACGCTCGACAACGAGAATTCTCGCCTCGCCGATCGGGTGCGCGACGTGCTCGGTGTCGACCGCGGCGAAGACCTCCTCGCCGTCGTTGACGTGCCATTCGTAGGGTCGATCCGTCCAGTGCAGGCGCGTGGTGATGCCGCCCATGTTGGCGATGTCGGCAGCGCCCCAGGGGCGATCGGCCCTGAACGTGCTGGCGCGAAATACTCTCATCGGTATCGAACCCTCTGGGTCAGTACGGCTCGCCGTTCTTTCTCCTGAAGCGCCAGACGCCAGCCTCCAGGTGCGCCTCGATGTCGTCGTCCGGATAGAAGACGCCGTCGCCTGCAGTGCGATCGCCGATCTCCAGATAGAGGACCTCGCCGCTGCCGCGATTCACGAGTTGGTGACCGCCACCCTCGCCGGCCTTGAAGCCGGCGCACATGCCGGGCCTCAACCGGGTTTCACCGGACTCGGTCACGAGCGTGGGCGTGCCTTCCAGCACGTAGACGAATTCGTCCTGCCTCGAGTGAGAGTGCCTCAAGGCCGAAATGGCCCCTGGAGCCAGGCGAGTGAGGTTGACGCCGAAGTTGGTGAGCCCGAAGACATCGCCGAGCTGGCGCTTCAGCCTGCCGGCCATCCGGGACGCGAACGGCTCCGGGTAGTTCGACGGCCTGGTTCTCGGCGCCACTTCGGCAGCGACGACGGCTACCGGCCTGTTTTCTTCGATCATGACTTCGTCCTGAAAATCGCATAGTTGCCGTTCGCGGCAGCAACGAGCTGGTCGTCGAGATAGACGCGGGATTCCAGGTTCGCCACGGTCTTGCCGCGGTTGAGCAGTTCGGTCGTGCAGACCAGCTGCCCGCCGAACACCGGCTTGAAGTAGCTGATCTTGATTTCGATCGTCGCGCAGATCTGGCCGTCGGCCAGCGTCGGATAGAGCGCCGTGCCCATCCCGGTGTCCGCGAGCGCGTAGAGCACCGCGCCGTGGGCCACGCCGTGCGGGTTCAGGTGCTGCCGGGCGACGACGAGGCTGAGCCGACTGTAGCCGGCGCGTTGCTCGTCGATCTTCAGCGCGAGCAGTTCGGCGAAGTGATTGACCATGGGTCAGCGCTCGGTGGCAGACGCCGGCTTGCGCGCGGTGGTTCGCTCGACGAAGAGGGTGGCCGCAACGCCGGCCCTCGAACCCTGCGCGATGGAGCGTGACATCACGAGGATCATGAACCAGGAGACTTCGACCATCGGCGCGTTCCTTCCGGCGTGGCTGAGTCACGCTCTCGGGCAGTACGGACTGCCGGGCGGCTGCGGGCTACTCCTGTTCACACTGCTCGACGGCCTCTCCCGAAGTGCCATCGTCCAGGTGGCGGAAGAGCGTGCCAGGGGATCCGGGCCCCGAACCCTTGGTCCACCACTCGAGTCCGCCGCCGACGTAGCGCGCACCGCTGGCCGACACAGCCAGCGTCATCCGGAGCGTGCGGCGCTCGTGCACCACGACCGCTGCACTATCCGAGGGATACGAGACCTGGATTCTACGTCCGCTCTCGCATCGGGATGTGGCGCGCAAACCGGGCTCGCTCGCCGGCGGAACATCAACGCAAGCGCCGACGCTCCCCTTCAGCACGGCCTCGATCAAGCGCTCGGCCGGCACCAGGTTCTCCGCGAGTTGGGGAGAGAGCCCGTGGCGACGAATGATTGCCGCCACGCGTGGAGCAACCATCATGTCACGCTTTGCCTGCGCCGGGGCCGGTCGCTCGGTGCGTGCGCGGAGCACCGCCCACTCACGACGAGGGCTGCAGCGGCGAGCAGTCAGGCGATGAGCAAGGTGTCCAGCACGATGGAAGCCACCACCCTCGGGCCTCACGCTTACAGCCAGCGTCGCACCGACCGCGAGTAGTTCAGGAACTGCGGACCGAACCTTTCCGCGAGCGCCCGCTCCTCAGGCCGGATCTGGA
>WBZO01006491.1_pt2 | contig 10844 bp, 8 predicted proteins | sample 5204261 | NCBI WGS metagenome assembly WBZO01 (sample SAMN12412400, study PRJNA552823) | activated sludge metagenome | isolation source: activated sludge from anammox sidestream of wastewater treatment plant... | place: USA: North Carolina | collected 2017-09
CGGCATGGGCTCAAAAACGCGCTGATTCCGATCATCACCGTCGTGGCGTTTCGGATGCCTTATCTGATCAGTGGCGCGGTGGTGATCGAGACCGTTTTTCAGTGGCCCGGGCTTGGTTTGCTGACACTCAACGCTGCGAATCACAAAGACTATCCGCTGGTACTCGCTTTAGCCCTGGCCGTGACGGTGATCGTGGTGGTCAGCAGCTTTCTGGCTGACCTGGCCTATAGCATTGTCGACCCCCGGATCAGAATGTCATGAGCGCATTCGCTGCGGGCGCTTCGTCCGGCCAGTTGGATCATTCGGCGCTGACTCGAGTGAGAAGCAGACCGGGGTTCTGGCAACGCCTGTCCCGACATCGCGTCGCATTGATCAGTTTGATCTTTCTGGCTGTCGTTGGTCTGGCCGCGCTGCTGACACCTTATGTCTCCCCCTACGATCCTTACGCCATGAACCTTGCGGCAAGTGGGCAGGAGCCGAGTCTCGCACACCCCCTGGGGACGGACAAACTCGGTCGAGACACCCTGACCAGAGTTTTTGTCGGTGGTAGGGTATCGATCGCAGTGGCGCTGTGCGCCGTGGCGATCAGTTCCACATTGGGCACTGTGCTCGGTCTGATTTCCGGTTTTCGGGGCGGCTGGGTCGATGCCATCATCATGCGAATAACCGACATCTTCATGGCCTTTCCATTGTTTGTCCTGCTAATCGTGCTCGTGTCCATGCTTGGTTCGAGTGCGAAGAATGTGGTTCTGATTCTGGGCTTTTTCAGCTGGATGGGAACCGCCAGGCTGGTTCGCGGTCAGGTGCTGGCGGTGATGAATGAACCTTACATCGAGGCAGCCAATTCGACGGGGGCCAAAGCCGGGCAACTTCTGCTCCGTCATGTGCTGCCGAACAGTTTCGTGCCCATTGTGGTGGCCAGCACGCTCGGAGTGGCCAACGCCATGCTGTCCGAGGCGGCGTTGTCTTTTCTCGGTCTGGGTATTCAGCCCCCTACCCCGTCGTGGGGCAACATGCTGAACGATGCCCAGTCGCTGCAGGTGCTGATCAACGAACCATGGGTTTGGATCGGTCCAGGTGCGGCGATCGCATCAACCGTATTAGCGATCAATTTTCTTGGAGACGGTTTGCGGGATGCGCTCGACCCGCATTTGCAGAATTGATCGACGAGCGAGCAACCGATGAGTGAGCAACACCGATGTTCGACACACTGATTCTGCATGGCACCGTCGTCGATGGAACCGGTCGGACGCCGGCATATCGGGCTGACATCGGCGTTCAGGATGGCCGGATCGCGGCGGTTGGTTTGCTGGACGGATCCGACGCCCGGCAATCGATCGATGCGCGCGGCCTGACCGTCGCACCCGGGTTCATCGATGTGCATCTGCACTCCGAGGTGGCGCTCCTTCAACCGGACAATCCCACTGGCCGGTACGGAGCGCTTCGGCAGGGAGTGACCACTCAGCTTCTGGCGCCGGATGGCTTCGGCTGGGCGCATCTCGATGAGGCGGCACGGCAGGAGATGTGGCAATACACGCTTTTCTCCACAGGTAACGCCGAAATCGGCGCTCCCTGGCCTCACGCCGCCGATTACCTGGCCCGATTCCCCGGCAATACACCAGCCAATGTGGTGCCACAGGTGCCCCATTTGCCGATCCGGCAAGCGGTGATGGGTTGGGATGCCCGAGAAGCCACTGCCGACGAGATCGCCCGCATGCGCGATCTGGTGGCCGAGTGGCTCGACGCCGGTGCGGTGGCTTTCAATACCGGCCTGGACTATCAACCGGCCGCCTACGCGAGTACCGCAGAACTGATCGAGCTGAGCAAGGTCGCCGCCGAGGTGGGAGCGATCTACGCTGCCCACATTCGCTACGGGATTTTGGGTCGGGAACGCGCCTGGCGAGAGACGTTTCAGATTGCGCAACAAGCGGGGATTCCCATTCATTTCTCTCATGAGAATGTTGACGGAGAGACGCGGCCTCTCCTCGATGAGGCGGAAGGAGAGATCGATCTCACCTTCGAGTCATACAACTACCCGGCTGGTTGCACCCACCTGGCCCAGATGATGCCGGCCTGGGCGCAGGCCGGGGGACCCGAAGCGGTAATCGGGCGACTGCGCAATCCCGCGATTCGCGCGGAACTGACCGACTACCTCGAAGCGCGTCTGACAATCGACGACGAGCGTCCGGCGAAGTTAGTGATTGCGGTCAACCAGAGTGGTCAGAACATTGGCCGGTCTCTGGCAGAGGTGGCGGAAGAACGTTCGCTGACGATTGGCGAAGCGGCCGTCCAGATGCTGCTCGACGAACATCCCTACGCACTGATGATCTTCCATCGCCGGTTGTCCGAAGAGGAGAACCGGGAACGAGTGCGAGAGACAATCAGCCACCCGGCCATGATGGTGGCCAGCGACGGTCTCTATCACGGTACGTTCGGGCACCCGCGGTCGTATGGATGTTTTGCGCAGGCTATCCGGCTGGGGGTGCGTGACCTGAAAGCAGTTTCCCTGGAAGATGCCGTGCACAAGATGACCGGCAAACCGGCTGCCCGGTTCAGAGTCCCCGGGCGGGGGTTGTGTAGAGAGGGGTATGCGGCGGATCTGGTGCTTTTCGATGCGGCCACGATTGCAGATCGGGCTACCTGGGATGACCCGCTGGCCCCGCCGGTCGGGGTCTCCAGGGTGATGGTCAATGGTGAGTGGGTCGTTGTCGACAACGAACCGACCGGCAATCTGCCCGGTCAGGTGTTGCGAAGGCAGGACTGGTTTCCAGCCGCATGAGCAGACTGCGCACGGTTGTCGTCGGTTTGAATCATTACCATGTCACCGGCTGGGTTGAGTCGCTGGCCGGATTCCCCGAGCAGATCGAAATCGTGGGGCGATACGATCCGGTTCCGGACAGGGAGCGAAAAACAGCGCCGGATTTCAGCGATCCGAGTCTCTCTGTTGCTTTTCCCGATTGGTTTGGCGCGGTTCCGTTCTTCTCCAATCTCAGCGAGCTGATTTCGGCGACCAGACCGCAGATGGCACTGGTCACGCTACCCAATGTCCTGGCGCCGGCGGCGATCGAGCGACTGGCTGAGGCCGGTGTCGATCTGCTCATTGACAAACCGGGTGGTGCCAACGCTGTGAGCGCCGCACACGCGCTCAGCAAAATCGATCGGAGCGGCGTCAGGGCGGCCGTGGCCTTTACCCGACGGTATGGTCGCGCCTGGCACCAGGTGGCCCGGGCGGTAGCGGCCGGCAGGCTGGGTCGATTGCTCTCGGTCGAGGCGATCTTCACCACTTCGTCGGTCCAGGTCCGCAATCCGGCCAATCACATTTTCGATCGATCGCTGATGGGGGGCGGCGTGCTCAGCTGGCTCGGTGTGCACGACATCGATCTGATCCATTGGTTGACTGGCGAGCGAATCGAAATCGTCCAGGCGATGAGCGGGGCGACCAATCAGGCGGGTATCGACGTCGAGGACACAATTTCGGTCTCCTTTCGCATGCGGCATGGAGCGCTGGGGACGATGCATTTCGCCTATGCGCTGCCTCGGGCCATGGGGGAAGGGTATCTGGCGCTGCGCGGGTCTGAATCGTCGGTGCGGATCGATGTCAGTGGGGAGACGACCTGGATCGGTCCTGGCTCGCCTTCCTACCCATTGCTGAGTGAGAAAACGACCTTCGAGTCAATCCGCCTGCCGGGATATGGAACCGCTGGACATCTGATCGTTGCCGACCTGCTGCAAGCTCGCTCCGAAAAGCGACAACCACGATCCACCTATGCCGATGCGGTGAACGCGTTGCGGGTGATTGATGCCGTCTATCTTTCAGCGACCAATGGCCGCCGGGTGACGGTAAGAGGTGGGGCCGATGCGTGACCAGTTGAAGGGTGTCTGGGTGGCGATGCCCACCCCCTGGCAAGACGATAGTCGCATCGATACCGGCGTGGTACGGGAGCTGGTCGATCGCTACGCTGAGGCCGGACTGGACGGCGCCTACACCACGGGTACTGATGGCGAATTGCATGTCATGGAGCGAGAGGAGCTGGCCCAGCTGGCGCCGGTCTTTGCCGCGGCTGCCAGCACGCGCGGACTGCCGGTGCAGATTGGGTGCGGATGGGCGCATACGCAGGGAACCATCGATCGGGTGCTCATCGCGGAACGAGCCGGGGTGCGGATCGCGCAGATTTCGTTGCCGTCCTGGATTCCACTCGACGATACGGAAGTCCTGCGATTCTACGAGGATATCGCTCGAGCATCGCCCGAGATGCTGCTGATTCACTACAACATCGCCAGGAGCGGTCGCTTCCTGGATGGCGAGCAGTTTCGGAACATTCTCGCGGTTGCCCCGAATCTGGCGGGAAGCAAGCATACCGGAGGAAATATCAACGCCCTGGCGGAGATCATTGGGGCCACGCCCGGGCTGGCCCATTTCGCGGTAGACGGCGATATCGTGGCTGCGACGCTGCACGGTTCGCCCGGGTATTACAGCTTTGTGGCGAATCTCTCCCCGTCGTTTGCACTGCGAATGATGGCTGCGTGTCAGCGAGGTGATCTGGTTGAGGCTGCCGGCTATGCTCGGCGCTGGCTGAGTCTGGTGCGACGGTGGTGCGCACTCTGTCCGGAAATCAACTCCAGTTCGGCGCTGGCGAAGATCGCCACAGCGGCGGGGGTGTTCCCCGAAATGCCGCTCGCAGTCAAACGACCGTACACATCAGGAACCCCGCAGCACGTTGCCCAGTTGCGGGATTTGATCGACCGGGAGTATCCCGAGTTCGGGGCTGATAGCGATTGAGTGGTTCAAACGCAGGAGTTGCAATGAGCGCGTATCGATTTGGCATTGTCGGGTTGAGCTGGATCACGTCCGATCCGGCGGTGGCGGGGACGCATCCTGTGCTGGGCAACAGTATGCCCCACACGCACCTGACTGGTCTGGCGCGGATCCCGGAAGCGACAGTGGTCGCTGGTTGCGACATCAGTGCCACGGCTCGACAGCAGTTCATCGAACGATGGGACACCACCTGGCCCGGCCTGGCGGTGTTCGATGACTACCAGCGCATGCTCGCCGATGTCGACCTCGATATCGTCTGCGTCGCGACACCCGACCACCTGCATGCCCAGATCGTGAAGGACGCTGCCGAGGCTGGTGTGAAAGGGATTTTTTGCGAGAAACCAATGTCGACCCACACCGATGAGGTCGACGACATGATCGCCGCACTCGATGCGCATGGCGTTGTTTGCAGTGTCAATCACACCAGGCGCTGGAATCCACCATATGTCGCCGCTCGCGAAGCGTTGCGATCGGGCGCGATCGGCGATCTGGTGACGGTGATCGGCCGACTGGGCGGCGAGCGAGCCATGCTCTGGCGCAACCATTCCCATGTCATCGACATGCTCAACTACTTTGCCGACGCCGAACCCGTTTGGGTTGTGGGTGAACTGCAGGTGGGTTTCGAGAATTACGGACTGCGTTATCACGGCGACGGCGGTCGGGATGCGTCGCTCGAACCGGGTGCGAATGCGTATATTGCCTGGGAAAATGGGGTTCGGGGTTCGCTCTTCGGCATGAAGCATGGCGTGGCGGCGCTGCAGATCGAGTTGATCGGTTCGACGGGCACCATGACCGTCACTGACCATGGGGCGACGATCCAGCAAATGACCAGCGACGGGTTGGTTTCCCGGTCGCTGGTGCCCAGTTACTCGATGGTAGGTATGCAGGCAGCCCTGGCCGATTTGATCAATGCCGTGGCTACCGGGACGCCGCCACAGTCGACGCCACGGGAAGCTCGGCGAACGGTGGCGATTATCGACGGCATTCTGGCGTCGCAGGCGACCGGCAATACGCGGGTCGCGGTGCCCTGATAAGCATGGACATCGCCGCGCAGGGTCTGATTTTCGATGCCAGCGATGCGCCCGCGCTGCGACGTTCGTGCGCGTTTACTTCGCTGTGTGTGTTGGCGGATGGCAGCTTCCTGGTCGGATTTCGACTGGCGGCGGGTCGCGACATTCCCGGCGGTCGGTTGCGGCTGATGGGAAGCAGCGATGGCACGCACTGGCGAACGGTCCATGACGGTCTCGTGTTCGATATCGAAGGCATCACCGGCGACACCTACGCCGGATACCTCTGGGAGCAGACGCCCGGCGAACTCCTGGGCGCATTTGTCTGGGTCGATCGTTCCGATCCATGCCGTTCGTTTGTCAATCCGGAAACGACCGGGATATTACCGACTCGCAATCTCCTGGCTCGTTCCGAGGACGGTGGCGCTTCGTGGAAACACTGCCGGGAGGTGGATCTGGGTCCCGAGTGCGGCTGCACCGTAACCGGCCCTGTTTTCGAATACGAATCTGGTCTTCTCGGACTTCCTTATGAAACATGGAAGGCCTGGGACGACATCTCGTCAGGGCAGCACACCGCCTCGCTGCGCTGGTCGCGGGATGATGGTGATACCTGGGACGAGCGAGACATTGTCGCTGCCGACCCTCTGGAGCGGATCCTGTACTGGGATCAGCGGATCGCGATTCATCCAGATAACAGGGAAATGGTGGCCATGTTCTGGACACATGATCGGGTGCAAGGTCTCGATCTGCAGAACCATATGAGCCGATCCGACGGTCCTCGGAGGCCGTGGAGTCAACCCGAGCCAGTCGGCTGGAGCGGTCAGCACTGTCAGCCTCTGGCCCTGGGTGAGGACCGGCTGGCGGCTGTCTCTGTGCGCCGCGGCGCGCCGGGAGCGATCGAAATCCGGGTGAGCGAGGACTTCGGTCGCACCTGGAGTCACGACGTTGTGGAGGTCTTTCGGGTGCCGGATGCTGGCGCAGCCGGACCCTCTTCTTTTGAGGCATTCTGGCAATCGATGATGACCTGGGAGTTTGGTCATCCGCGGGCCGTACTGACACCAGAGGGAGACATCCTGACGGTCTGGTATGCCGCAGCACCCGGCGGGGGGACGAACGTGCATTGGGCACGTGTGCGCGTCTGAGGATGGGCGACATTCAGGGGAAGTACTCGGATTTGCGAGCCGCATGCCAAGCACAGTGAAGGAAGTGGGGAATGCTGATCGACATCAATGCCAGTTTCGGTGGCCGCGAATCGATTCAGCGATTTCCACTCGAGGCTCTGGAAGCCGAGATGGAACGCATTCCGGTCACCACGGTACTGGTCAGTGCGAATGAAGGATCGTGGGATCAACAGGCGGCCAATGATCACCTGATGGCCATCTGTTCCCGACACTCTGGCTGGTTGCCGACGCCGGTCATACAACCGCGAGACACATTTGTCTGGACTGATGAAATCGACAGGATGGTCGAAGCGGGGGCGCGGTTGTTTCGACTCGATCCTGAGAGGAGCGCCTGGCCGACTGATTCGGTGTTTCTCTCGCTGGTTTTCGAGAAACTCTCGGAGTCGGGTGTGGCGGTCAGCATTCCGGCGACCATCCCTGGTTTGCCGTCTGCTGTCGCGGCACAGAGTTCGGCAACCGGGGTGCCGGTCGTCTTCACAGAAACTCGCTACTTTCCCTTGACCGAGATCCTGCCGTTGATGACCAGGCACGAGCATCTGTACATCGAAACCAGCCGGTTGACCAGTCCCGGTGGGATCGCCCTCTGCGTTTCTCAGGTAGGGAGCGATCGGCTGATGTTTGGGTCCGGCGCTTGCCGTTATCCGGCCCGGATCGCCTGGCGCATGCTGGAAGAGAGTGAAATCAGCGACGCCGATCGTGAGGCGATTGGCGCGACGAATGCAATCCGCGTGCTGAATCTCGATGGGCCCCCTTCCGCTCGACCTGAGTCCGAGTCGCCCGCCATCACGATCACCGCACCTGAAGTTCCGGCTTCGATGACCGAGCCTGAGTCGAGCGCTCCGCCGGCCATCGACGTCCATTTGCACGACCGCTTTCCCGGCGCCCCGTTTCCGCCGTTTGATGCTGTGGGGTATCAGCGGTCCTTGGACGCGTCCGGTATTGTCGCGGGGGTTTCTTCGTCGGCTACGGCCATTTTTCATGAACTCAAGCGGGGAAACGATCAGCAGGAGGCGTTGCTGGAGGCGATACCCAGTCTGCGCGGGTACGTGGTTGTCGATCCTCGCTATCCGGACGAATCAGCCGAGGAGTTGCGCCGGCTCGAGCATGAGCCGCGCTGGATCGGGGTCAAGGTCCATTGCGCCCATTCGCGGACTCTCACCAATGCGTCCTCTTTCGCGAGACTCATCGATATGGTGGCCGAGTTCGAACGACCGATGTTGATCCATCCCCTGGGCGAGGATTGGCCCGAGGCCATGTGCGCGTTGGCTCGCAGCCATCCGCGGATGACGTTGATAGCAGCCCACGCCGGATACGGAGACGGCCCGCATCCGACGCACGATGCAGCATTGAGAGTTGCTGATGTCGACATTATCGTGATCGAGTTCTGCAGCACGTATCTGGCCCGGGGCGCCATTCGGAGAGGAATCGAGGCGGTTGGCGTAGAACGAGTGCTGTTCGGGAGCGATTTCCCACTGATTTCCCTCCCATATATGCGGACGGCGTATGTGGAGGCGGAACTCACTGCCGACGAAGCATCGCGCGTTTACTGGCAGAATGCGCTACGGTTGTTTCCGGAACTCAAAACAGCGACGGAGGGGAGGTTGCCCGGTTCGGTCTGATCGGATACCGAGTTGATATCGTGAGTGATGAGGGGGACGCGATGAATATCAGGAATACGGCGAAGGCGAAAATGCTGGCTGGCGAACCGGTCTACGGTTGGGCGCTGGGCCTCGGCTCGGCCCTGGTGGCCGAGCGAATGGCGGCGACGGGTATCGACTTCGTGATGATCGACGGGCAGCATGGCTCGTGGGGTACCGACGCGATGATCCCGGCATTTATGGCAATCGCGGCCGGTGGAGCCACGCCGATGGCCAGAGTGCCGAGCAATGACTACACCAGGATCGGCAAACTCCTCGACGAAGGCGCACTGGGGATCATCGTGCCCATGGTGCATACCGCCGACGACGCCAAACGCGCGGCGGACGCCTGCCGATTTCCGCCGGTGGGCACTCGCTCCTGGGGCTGGGGTCGCGTAGGGGTCTATGGCAACGACTATCCGCAGTCCATCAATGACGAAGTCTTTCTCGCCGTGCAGATCGAAAGTGCCGCCGCTGTCAGGAATGCAGAAGCCATTCTGGGCACATCGGGGGTCGATGGGTGCTGGATCGGTCCGTCCGATCTGCAGCTCTCACTCGGACAGGTGCCGTGGTCTGAGTCCGGCGTGGCCGCGCTGAACGAGGCGCTAGTCCAGATCGAGGCAGCGGCGAAGAACACCGGCAAGATCCTCGGGTTTGCCACGAACGGTCCTCAGCACTCGGTTGAACTGGCCGCACGCGGCTACCAGTTTCTGACGGCCGGGAGCGACATTGGGTTCATGCTCGACGGGGCGGCACAGGGTTTGAAAGTGCTGCGCGGGTAGCAGTATTTGCCTGGTGCACATTCTCACGCGTGGTTTGAAATATGGTGTACAGCCGGTTACCATGGTGCTCGTCGGACAACTTGTGACGGGGGCATGGCGCATACAGGCGACAGGCTTTTGCGTAACCGGAGTTGATTGAGACATCCGGCGTCAGGAGAGGAGGCAGAAGGCCGAGGAGAGCGAACACTGTGCGCGTTCGGTCATCGGGGATGGCGCGAACCGCATACTTGGTTTTGGTCTGAACGGACATCGGCAGGAGGAGCGTACCTTGACCAGACGGAATCATTTACGATCGCCGCTGCTCTTTTTGGGCATGCTGGCATTAGTGGCCTCAATCATGGCGCCGTCGATCACGCTGGCTCAGGACAGCAGTGGCGGCGGGGTGCTGGTCGGTGGTTTCGATGTTGGACCGGGCGGCGCTCCCGAGCAGTTCAACCCACTGCAGGCTGGTGCGGGATTCACGTGGTTCGAGAAGTATTTCTCGAAACTGATGCTCTACGACAAGGATTTCACCGCTATCCAGGGGGAACTTGCCGAGTCCTGGGAGATCAGTGAGGATGCCACCCAGTACACGATTCATGTCCGTGAAGGAGTGACGTGGCACGACGGTGAACCATTCACCTCCGCGGATGTCAAGTTCACCATCGAGCTAGCTGCTCACCCGGATAGCGCCAGTTACATTGGTGCCAAGTTCGCCTCGGTTGAGTCGATCGAGACTCCGGATGACATGACGGTGGTGCTCAACCTCAGTGCACCGAATGCCACGCTCCTCGATGCATTCACGTTTCTGGTAATGCTGCCGAAACATGCGCTGGAAAGCATGACACCGGCGGAACTCGTGGAGTCCGATTGGTGGCGGACCAACCCGATTGGCACTGGCCCATTCAAGTGGAAAGCGTATGAACCGGGTCAGTATGTTGAACTGGAAGCTTACGATGGATACTGGCGGGGTCGACCGGCGCTCGATGGCCTGATCAATCGGTACTTCCCGGAAGCCGGCAGTTCAGTCATCGCTCTTCGCGCAGGTGATATCAGCTTCACCTATCTCTCCGCGGACGAGGCGCTCGATCTGCAGGGAGACGAGGCCTTCAACGTACTGCAGGGACCGTCGCTGGTGGTCAACGCGCTTGGATTCGATCTGACTGACGAGCGTTTCCAGGACGTGCGGGTTCGGCAGGCATTCGCCTATGCGCTCGACCGGCAGATCATGATCGACCAGCTGTTCCAGGGAAGCGCGACGGCGGTGCCCTGCGCATATCTCCTGCCGCAGTACATCCCCGCCGAGGTCAACATGTACGAGTACGATGTGGCTCAGGCGCAAGCACTTCTGGCAGAGGCCGGCTTTGATGCCAGCAAGCCGATCGAAATCGTCACCTACTACTCCGACCAGCTTTCACAGGACGTGCTGGTCACCGTTCAGC
>WBZO01006263.1_pt2 | contig 10840 bp, 14 predicted proteins | sample 5204261 | NCBI WGS metagenome assembly WBZO01 (sample SAMN12412400, study PRJNA552823) | activated sludge metagenome | isolation source: activated sludge from anammox sidestream of wastewater treatment plant... | place: USA: North Carolina | collected 2017-09
GGCAAGCAGGTGCCGGTCAGCAAGATTCTGGACAAGGCGCGCGAGGTCGACGCGACCGCGATTGGGCTCTCCGCGCTGCTGGTCAGCACCAGCAAGCAGATGCCGCTGGCCGTGAAGGAGCTCCATCACGCCGGTCTCGAGTTCCCGGTGCTCATCGGCGGCGCCGCGATCAACCGGCCCTACGCCCACCGCACGCTGTTCGCCGTGGACGAGCAAACCCCCTACGAACCCGGTGTCTTTTATTGCAAGGACGCCTTCGAGGGGCTGTCGGTGATGGATCGCCTGATCGATGCCGGGCAGCGACCGGCATTCGTGACCGAGAATCTGCGGCTCGCCCGGCAGACCATCGAACGTGGCGCCAAAACCGGGTTCAGCGCCCCGGAGGAGGCCGCCGCCACCGAGGGCAAAACCGTGCGCGAAGTCGACCCGCCGGTGGCGCCCTTTCTCGGGGTGCGGGAGATGGAGGTCTGCCTGAGCGAGGTGTGGCCGCATCTCGATCTGAAGACCTTGTTCCGTCTCCATTGGGGTGGCAAGGGTGTCAAGGACGAGGCCTGGGAGCAGTTGCAACGAGAGGAGTTCCTGCCCCGGTTGCGCGCCATGCAGGACGAAGCCGAGCGAACGGGCTGGCTGCGACCCCGTGTGCGTTACGGCTTTTTCCCGGTCAACGCCGACGGGAACGATCTCGTCGTGTACGCCCCCGAACAGCCGGAGCAGGAGCTCGCCCGGTTCACCTTTCCCCGCCAACCGAGGCGCGAGCGCCTGTGCCTGGCCGACTACTTTCTGCCCCTCACCGCGGGTAAACGTGACGTGGCGGCCTTCCAGGTGGTGACGATGGGGTCGGAGGCGACCAAACGGACCGAACGACTGCAGGCCGCGGGCGACTATTCCGACGCCTACTTTTCGCACGGATTGAGCGTGCAATCGGCCGAAGGACTGGCGGAGTTCGCACATCAGCGGGTGCGGGCGGAGCTCGGGATCGGTCCCGAAACCGGCAAGCGCTACTCATGGGGGTATCCCGCCTGCCCGGACCTGACTCAACACGCGCTGGTGAACCGTCTGCTCGATCTCGCCGCGATCGGCGTCAGCTTGACCGACGGTTCGCAATTCGACCCCGAGCAAACCACCGCCGCGATCGTCGTCCCCCACCCCGACGCGAAGTACTACGCCCTCGCCCGCAGCGGCGGGGAAGACTGAGGCTGGTTTCACGGGAAGGGCTACTTGAACCTGTAAATCTTGCAGAACTAATGGACATCCCCGAACGGCCTGGTGCCGCCTCGAAACAGAGTCGCCGCTATTGACATCGAGACAATTCTTGACCGATGGGACGAGTTGAAACAAGATTCGGGCGTGCCAGCATGAGGTGGAATGCGTTGACAGACCCTTCCAACGGTGACCTGACCTCGATCGAGATTTGCGCCGGAGCGGGGGGACAAGCAATCGGGATCGAGCGTGCCGGATTCCGACATGTCGCCCTAATTGAGTTAGACCGGTGGGCTTGTCGCACCTTGAAACAGAATCGGCCAAACTGGAACATCATCGAACAGGATGTGCGGTCGTTCAGTGCCAAGAATCTCTCCGGCGTGGATTTATTGGCCGGTGGCGTGCCTTGTCCACCATTTTCAGTAGCAGGACACCGGTTGGGCGATCTCGACGAACGAGACCTGTTTCCAGAAGCGCTTCGGCTGATCGAGGAAGCAAGACCTCGCGCGGTGATGCTCGAGAATGTGCGGGGTCTGCTCGCGCCCGAGTTTGCGAGCTACAGGGAGTCTATTCGCAGCCGGCTCCGCGATCTCGAATACGTGAGCGAATGGCGGCTGCTGCACGCCTCGGATTTTCAAGTTCCGCAACTGCGGCCCAGGGCCATACTGGTCGCGTTCAGAATTGGCGAATTCATGAATTTCCGCTGGCCGCCGCCGGAGGCGATTCCGCCTCGCACGGTGGGCGAGGCCCTCTTGGAGGAAATGGCGTCGGCCGGATGGGAGCACGCAGTCGATTGGGCGGCCAACGCTCAGGGCATCGCGCCGACGCTGGTGGGTGGGTCGAAGAAACATGGAGGACCGGATCTCGGCCCCACCAGAGCCCGGGAAGCGTGGGCCAAGTTGGGCGTGGATGGCCGGGGCTTGGCCGATAAGCCACCGCCTCCTGGATTCTCGGGTATGCCCAAGCTGACCGTGACCATGACCGCCATCATTCAGGGTTTCCCCGCGAATTGGAAGTTCGCCGGGGGAAAGACCGCTGCCTATCGCCAGGTGGGCAACGCTTTCCCTCCACCGGTCGCCGGCGCGGTAGGAACTTCGATTGCCAGCGCCCTGAGAAGGGATCCTGCTGGCTCTGGCGAAGAAGAAACGACGTTTCCGACCCCCGCCCCAGCCAGACAGTTGTCGTTGCTAGAGGTGGCCTAATTGCCACCTGCGAGGGGCGCCAAGACGAAGCTGCGCGAATTCTTGATCCAACATCCTGGAGAAGTCTTGGACTCAGAAGTTCTGCGGGAAGTCGCCGGAACGAGCGAGTGGGCGCGCCGGGTAAGAGAACTCCGCGATGAGGAAGGTCTGGACATCGTCACCCATAACGACGATTCCTCACTTCACCCGGGACAATACAGGTTGCGAAGCGCCGCTCCTCGTCCCGCTTTCGCGCGAAGTATCTCCAAAGAGACTCGAGCGTACGTGTTGGACCGGAATGGCTTCACCTGTCAGATGTGTGGCGCGGGCGCTGGTGAGCCTTCCCCCTACGACCCATCCAAGAAGGTCCGCTTGCAAATCGGTCATATCGTCGACAAATCCTTGGGCGGGAGTGATGAGCCTTCGAATTTGCGCGCCATCTGTTCGGTATGCAACGAAGGAGCCTCGAACATCACGTTGCCACGTCCTGAGTCCTCGAAACTGCTTGCGCAGATCCGGCGAGCCCCGATTCGTGATCAGCTCGAAGTACTCGACTGGTTCGTTCGCAAGTTCCCCGAACAGTCCAGGCGTTTGCTCGATGGCCTTGGTGACGAGCCCCGGCGTTCGTAGGTCGCGGTTTCGCACATCCGATCGCGATCCGGTCATTGCCTCCCGCGGGGAAGCCTGCAACCGTCGACTTGCGGATTCCGCTCGAATTCGTTGCGAGTGAATGAGACGACCGATCCTACATGCTCAAGCGACAAATGCGGTGACCAGAGACCCCAATGGCAAGTACGAACTCGATCTGATTCAAGCCCAGCTGCCGGTCTTCTTCTCGCGGTTCTACCGGAAATGCGGACGTCACTACCCGTGGCGGGAGAAAGGAACAGCCGCGTTTGATGTTCTTCTGGCCGAAATGCTTCTGCGGCAGACGCGTGCAGATCAGGTCGCCGGCGTCTGGCCAGAACTCCTGCAGGCGTATCCGGGACCAGAAATTCTCGCCGTTGCCGACCGGAGTGAACTGTCGGCCCTTCTACGACCCCTTGGACTGGCTGAACAACGCTCCGAGGCGTTGCGACAAATGGCTGAAACACTCGTTAATCGATTCGGGGGAAGAGTGCCTCGCCAGGTCTGGCAATTGGCTGAGCTCCCTCACGTTGGCGCTTACGCGTCGCACGCGGTGGCCTGTTTTGTGTTCGGACAGCGGGTGCCCGTCGTCGATCTCAATGTGTTGCGCGTTCTTGGCAGGTTGTTTGGCGAGGACTTCGGGAAGGACAACCGGCGGGCACCACTTGCCTGGGAACTCGCACAGAGCATTTTGCCCAAAAGAGGATCAACGCGCGATCACAACTACGGGCTGCTCGATTTTGCTGCGCTGGTTTGCAAACCGGGAGTTCCACTCTGCAGCGACTGCGAGCTTAACCGGCTCTGCACCTGGGCATTTCACAACGTCTGTAGCACACCGTCAACGGGGCCCGCGGTCAGACCAGGAGTGACTACGGCCCATTGAACCGGAGCGCGCAAGGCCCGCGCCGGATTGAACGTGAGCCGGTCCATACGCGGAAGCGGTGCACATCCAGCCGTTGGGAGTGCCGCACAACGGGCCGGATGAGCTCCCGAATTTGCTTTGTCTCTGCCCGAACCACCACGTGATGTTCGATTTCGGCGGGTTCGTGATCGATCCGGCGGGTGCGGTGATGAGTCCGCGGACGAAGGCCGTGTTGGGCGTGTTGCGCGTGTCGCCGGAGCACCGGCTCGATGCCGACCGGCTCGATGCCGACCGGCTCGCCTATCACCGGCGGATGTTCGCCGGCGACCACGTCGATCCGTTTTGAGATGATACGAGATGACGATGAACCTATGGATCGGGGCTCTCGACGATTGCTCGTAACTACGAATGGAGTTACAATTGGACGAGAATCGGTTCGAATGGGTCGAGACGAAGCGTGACTCCAACCTGGCGAAGCATGGGATCGATTTCGTGCGTGTGCAGAATCTGTTTGATGGGCGACCAACCTCGTCAACGACCTCTGCTAGAGGAGGGGAAGCCCGATTCGCAACAACCGCGTTGCTGGACGACATTTTCATCACTGCGATATGGACTGAACGCGCGGCCAGAATTCGGCTGATCTCGGCAAGGAGGGCGCGAAATGAGGAGAGAAGGCGATACCGTGATTTACACGGATCGTGAGCTCAAAGAAATGATCGAGCGGGGCGAGGATCTCACCGACTGGGCGCGCGTCGCCGCCTTGACCGACGAGAAGGTCGAAGCCAGCGTCGATTTCGAAGACGAGGGTGTGTTCGACTGGAGCAAGGCCCAGGTCGGGTTTCCCGATCCGAAGCGGCAGCTCACGGTGCGGATCGATGGGGACGTGATCGAGTGGTTCAAGGCGCAAGGCAAAGGCTACCAGACGCGGATGAACGCGGTGTTGCGGGCGTACGTCGACGCGCAGAAAAGTGCGACCCGTTCCGGCTAAGTCCGAGCGGCGCCGGGCGTGACGAACGCGAACGCGCGGGCACCTCGGCGATCGGCCAACCTCCCAGCGTTCGACGCCGCGACGTTCGATCCGCGCTCATTGCCCACTGGGCTCCGGCCCCTCCTTGGCAGCTTCAGTCGCGAGCATTGCGAGGAATCGTTCTCCGGTGACAATCGGGATACCTTCGTAGCTACCGAGATCGAGCAAGTCCCGGTCTTCACTCACGATGAAATCCACGGCACCGGCGAGCGCCGCGGCGAGGAACGCGTCGTCGTTGGGATCGCGTGAGATAGGGGGCGTCGTCGTGGGTTCCACGGAGCGCGCGCGTTGCAGGATCGCAACGATGGCCGCGGGATCACGACCGGGCAACGACGAAAACAAACGCGTCAGTTCCGGTCGCCGGAGCACCGCGAGGCACTCGAGCACGATTGGCGGGGAAACGATCAGGTCGTATTGGTGGGCGTGATCGAAAAGAATTCGTCCCCACCGGCTGTGAGGATCGATTAGTCCGCGGACGAACCCGACCGTATCGAAAACAACCCTCACGTGCGGTCAGCGCGCCGGACCGCGGCCACGGCCGCATCGATCGCCGCGTCGATCTCCGTCTCGCTGAGCCCCTTCGCCGTGGCCTCGCCCCGGACGGGGGCGAAGTAGTCGTAAAGGTCGCGCAACCACGAGGAACCGCTGGTCGCCACCGTGACCGGCCGGATCCGCAGTTCACCCTCGGTGACGCGGACCTGAAGAACACTCTCTTCGTCGATCCCGAGTTGCCGGCGGAACTCGATCGGAATCGTGATCTGGCCGCTGCGCAGTGGGCGGACGAGTTTGGGGGAGGATTCTCGCGTGACCATGGGACCTCGTGAACTGCGGTACGACAGAATCGACCATCACGATTATGAGTTTACACGATTCCATATTGTGGAGGCGCGGTTTGGTTGCGGTGCCGTTGCCGATTACGATGGATTCAAATCGAGCGTCGGTTTCGTGGACATTCGAGACTCGATTGCCCTGTCGTCAGGCCGGATTCCCCGAGCCCAAGCGGCAGCTCACGGTGCGGATCGATGGGGATGTGATCGATTGGTTCAAAGCGCCGGGCAAGGGATACCAGACGCGGATGAATGCGGTGTTGCGGGCATACGTCGAGGCGCAGCGTCACGTGGGTCAACGGCGGTAGCCCACCGGGTCGCAGCGTCGGGTTCGGGTTCGACCCACTATGTGCTACGATGATCTAGCTAAGCTAGATTGACGAGAACGAGGGTCGAACATGTCGTGGCAGTTGGCGGAAGCCAAAAACAAGCTCAGCGAGGTTGTCACGCTGGCGTTGACCGAGGGACCGCAGCGCATTCAGCGGCGCGATCAGGCTGTCATCGTTCTGTCGGAGGCGGAGTATCAGCGGCTAACGGGCGCTCGTCCGTCGCTGCTCGACTTTATCCGTAACGGACCTGATTTGAGCGATCTCGATCTCACGCGAGACAAAAGTCTGCCGCGTGAATTCGAGTGGTGACCTATTTGCTCGACACGAGTGTTGTTTCGGAGTTGAGCAAACCGCGACCACACGCTGGCGTGGAGGCGCGGCTCTTGCAGATCGATCCGGTTCGTCTGTATCTCAGCGTGATCACCATCGGCGAGGTGATGAAGGGGATTTTTGTCTTGCCGGAGGGCGCCCGCAGGCGGACGCTCGAGGTGTGGGCAGCGGGGCTGGAATCGCAGTTCGACAAACAGATACTGCCGATCGACGTTGAGGTGGCCCGCATTTGGGGTGAAATTACAGCCCGTGCCAGACGTCGCGGCATCCAGATACCTGCCGGCGATGGGCTGATCGCGGCGACGGCGCTCCGGCATGGTCTCCACGTGATGACGCGGAATACAGCCGATTTCGCGGCCACCGGCGCCCTCATTGTCGACCCCTGGGCCGATTGAGGCGAGGCGATCTGGTCTTGACGGGACGCGGTGACGCGGCTCAGCGCTTCTGCAGCAGCTCAATGGGGTTCGGTAGCGGATCGAGGGCGATCCACGCGGGGTCGACGGATAGCCCTGTCAACACGCGCGAGCCGATCCGACCATCCGGATGTGCTGGAATCGCGGCGTAGTATCCCTCGCCAGTGAGAGAGAAGAGCTCGATCGACTCGCGCCCCGGCCGTGGGGCGACGATCCGGTATTCGGGAATCCCGGCGGCGGCGTATTGGCTCCACTTGTCACGTCGATCCCGTTGCACACTCTCGTCCGAGACGATTTCGACCACCAAATCGGCACCATACCAGCGTTGACCATCGTTGAGGTCTGCATGGTCCTGCGCGAGGTACAGGATGTCTGGCTCTCTCGATGACCGGGTCTCGCCGAGCCGCAACTCGAACGGAGCCAAAAGCACCCTGCCGAAATTGCGCGCATCGACGAAGATCTTGAGCAGCATCAACAGGAAACCGGCAACTTCTTGGTGGCGTTGATCCGGCGGCTGGAATCGGACGACCTCACCGTCGATCCACTCGCCAAGGTTGCCCTCGATGTCATGCCATCGCAGATAGTCCTCGTAGCTCATTCTTGGCTCATCGCCCTGCATGAGATTCCATCAGGCTTCACGTTTTGTGGCGGCCGTGCACTTGATGCCAATCATCGGTCCGATCCGCTCTGGGTGCCGGGATCGCCGCATCATCCGCTGCCAAGCAGGAGTCACAACCAGCCGGCGCGACTTCGCGCCGGCTGGGATGTTGGGCAGTCGAGGTGGCCGTGTCGTTACTCGCTGTAATCGATGTCGGCGTCGTCGAACGCTTGCTTCACCTTCGCGTTCGCGCCGACGAGCTTCAAATCCGTGTCTGGTCCGAGTTTGTGTAGCGAGAAGACGAGCGACCGCAACGCGACGCCATCGACGGCCTTCAGTTTCGCTGCCTGGATCACCAGTGTCGCCGGTTGGGCCTCGTGCACCAGACGCATCTCGTCTTCGAATGCGCGACGACTCGACGCATCCAACGTGCCGGCGATCGTCATCGTCGCCTTGTCCTCCGCGACATCTGTGGTGAACGAGCACTTGGCCGTCGCGACCACCGGCGCCACGCGCACGCGGATTTTCACTGGCTGGTCCGACGCGGGCACCTTCACGGTCAATGCTTCAGCATCGAACTCGGTGTAGGGCTCGCCGTCCACCCACACGTCGGCAATCCGGATCGAACCCGGTGGCAAGATGTCGGGTTGGACCCGGATGACCCCGTCTTTGAACCCACCCGGTTTCGGCATGAAGTAGAGATCGAGTTCGTTGTGGGTGATCATCAGGTTCGTGTAGACGGCGGCCAGATAAGCGAGTTCGAACGAGTGGTAGCCGGACATCGAGTGACTGCCTTTGAGTCGCTCGGTGCCCATCAAGTAGGGCAGCCCGTTCGCCAGTACGTTGAAGTAGACGCCGTTGTCGTCGTGGTCGAGAAACATCGCGTTGTAGAACGCCGCCGACTCGCGGCCGAGCCGAAGGTACTCGTCCTTGTGCAACGAACCAGCCAAGATGAGATAGGCCAGGATCGACTGCTCTTGTTGCCACCACGCTTTGCGGTCGTGCCAGACGAACCGGTGCACCTCTTCATCCGGGCCGAGTTGGCGCTCCATCACGTCGTACCAACCGCCGCGCTGCCGGTCCATCCCGACGCCGGGCATCGTGGTGGCGATCTTCTCCGCCAGCTTGACGTACTTCTCGTTCGGATGCAGATGGTGGATGCGCATGAGGTTCCAGGCGATCTTGAGATTGTGGCCCACCACCGCCCGGTTTTGCTGCCAGCCCCATTCCTGATCGTGGCTCCAGTCGTCGTGGAACCGCTCTTGAACAAATGGGGAGCTTTCGTAATCGGGGAAATGCGCTTCGATCGTGTCCGCCGTGTAGGCGAGCATCGCTTCATGTTTCTTTTCGCCGGTCGCCAACCAGAGATTGATCAGGTAGGCGGGCGCGTGGTCACCGACGGAGTTCCAGTTCTTGCGCGCCCGGTTGCGACCGAGTGATTCGCTCTTGGCGTCGAGCGTGATCGGGTCGATGTGCGAGTAGTAACCGCCGTTGACCGGATCGAGGAAGTGCCGGTCGAACAGGCGCATGGTTCGTTCGATATCCCGCATGATCAGTGGATCACCGGTGATGCGATACACCTGCGTCGGTCCGGCGAGGGCGTAGATTTGCTCGTACATCGGGATGGCGTCGTAGTCGTCGCCGAACTCGGAGGCGAAGATTTTGCGCTCGTGCGGTCCGTCGACATCGACGGCGTGATACCAGTAGGCGATGTCTTCCTGCGAATCGACAAAGCGGAGATGATCGCGGAGATACTTCGTGCCGGCGTCGGCCGCGATCAGGAATCGCTCGTCACCGGTGAGAAGAAACGCGGTTGCAAAGCCATACACGAGACGGGAGATCGTGTCGGTTTCCTGGCGCGTGTCGGATGTTTTCACTCCGCCGAGTCCGAGTTTGGTCCGATACTCGCGGAAGTTGATCGCCTCCGGTCGTAAATCGCTGTTCGCAAAGTCTTCGAACTCGGCGCGGAGGTAAAACGCGGCGAGCGAGCGGATTTGCTTCACCCACCAATCGGGCCGCTCGAATCGGAAACTCTCCGGTTCACGATCCAGGAAGATGATGTGCTTCGCGTCGAACGTGTGCGAACCCCGCTCGAAATAGTAGATACCGTAGGCATACAGATAGCGGCCGGGAGTCAGCATGTCAGGGATGACGGCGGTCGCGTCGGAATATGGCTCACCCAAATTGCGAACGAGCTCGGCGTAGCTCACCGGAGTCAGACGTGCGACGAACTCGCGACCGTCGCTTGTGCGTAAGCCGAATGTGCCTTTGTCACGGTTGAATCCGGTGACGTATCCGCCGATCAAATCCGAAAATGAGAAATCCAGCTTCTGTTCCACGAGTGCTCCTCTCCCCCGCCGCAGTCGAAACTCGCCACGGCCGCCGGGCTGGCCCGAGATGCATTCCGGTGAGATCGCCGCGAGATCTGCCGACCCCTCGGGTACTCCGAACACCGCGATGCGCGTGACGATCGGCTCGTTCGGACGAGAGTGAGGCGGTCAGCCCGACCGTCACCCCGGTCAACTCATGCGGATCGCACGCGTCTTCGTAGGTTCGTCACAAAGGATCGACCATTCGCCGCAGCCTAGCACCCGCCATATCGGTGGTCAATCGGCTTGTCGGTCGTGTAACCATCCAGTCTTGGGGGGAAGAAGATCGCCTGGAAAACGCGGTGGGCAGGGGTGACGCGATACTCGATCTGTCCTTCGCCCCCGCGCGGGGTTGAACGCCCTGATCCTGGCGTCGCGCGATGGCCAAAGCCGACGATCGCGTGGCGACGCGGGCGGCGGCGATCCGGGCCAGTCCGGTGGTCCATCTCGACGAGACCGGCTGGCGCGAGGCGGGCCGCAACGGCGACGTCTGGACGGCAAGCACCCCGGCGGAGCGGTTGTTCGTGCGCGGCAGCCGCCCGAAGGGGATGGTTGACCGGCTGATTGGACCGGAGTATGCCGGGGTGGTGGTGAGCGATTTCTCCGCCGCCTCTACCCATGACGACCGCTGCCATCAATACTGCTGGGCTCATCTGCTGCGCGACATCGCCGATCTCGTGACCCAGCATCCGGACGATGCCACGGTGGTGGGTTGGGCGAGGGCGGTCGGGACGCTATTCGCCCGGGTCCACGCGGAGGCGGGGGCGATCCGGCCACTCGCCGCCGGGTACGCCGCACGGCTCAAACCGAACTGGCGCGGTTGTGTCAGCCTTGGCTCGCACCAGGGGTGGCCCAGACCCCGCTCTGTGCCCGCATCCTCACCCACCTGCCGAGTCTGTTCGTCTTCGTGACGGAGCCGGGGGTGCCGCCGACCAACAACGCGGCGGAACGCAGCCTGCGCAATCTGGTGGTCATCCGCAAGATCAGCGGGGGGGACCCGTTCTGCCCGTGGCACCGCGACCCGGATGACGCTCGTCTCCCCTCTAGTCTGAACAGCTTCATGCTGCCAACACCTAT
>WBZO01006843.1_pt1 | contig 10840 bp, 7 predicted proteins | sample 5204261 | NCBI WGS metagenome assembly WBZO01 (sample SAMN12412400, study PRJNA552823) | activated sludge metagenome | isolation source: activated sludge from anammox sidestream of wastewater treatment plant... | place: USA: North Carolina | collected 2017-09
CTCACCATCGGCGACGACTCCTACCCGCTCGACGGCAACGGCCTGCGCGACCACTCGTGGGGGCCCCGCACCTGGCAGGCCCCGTGGTACTACCGCTGGCTGACCGGGAACGTCGGCGGCGAGTTCGGGTTCATGTGCTCCCGGGTGGCGTCGCGCACCGGGTCCGGGACCCGGGGCGGGTTCGTGTGGGACGACGGCGAGATGCACCTCTGCCCGGCGGCGGAGATCCGCACCGGCTGGACCGGCGACGGCTACCACGAGACGGTCGAGTTCGACCTCGGTGCCGGCGATCGGACCTGGACGGTCAAGGGCGAGGTGATGACCCTCATCCCGCTGCGCAACCGTCGCGACGGCCAGGTCACACGAATAGCCGAGGGCCTCACCCGCTGGACCACCTCCGACGGGCGCACCGGCTACGGCCTCTCCGAGTACCTCGACCAGATCGTCGACGGCGAGCCCGTCGGCCGCGACGAGTAGCCCGCGCGGCCCGGCCCCGCCGCCCGAGCAGGGAGCACGCGCGCATCGTGGACGACCGGAGGGAGGGCGCCGTATCGCCGTCGGGAGACGGTCACGGCGGGGGCGGTGGTGGCTCGTTGTCGGCCGGAGGGCTCGGTGCGTCCGGTGCTTCCCGAGCCGGAGGGCCCGGTACGTCCCGACCCGGACGGCCCGGAGGTGAGCTGGCGGCGGCGCTGGAGGCCCATCTGAGGGCCGAGGTGGCACCCGACGCGGCGGTCGACGGGCTGGAACGCATGACCGGCGGCGCGAGCCGGGAGACGTGGTCCTTCGACGCCACCTGGGGCGGCGAGGTCCACCCCCTCGTCCTGCGGCGCGACCGCCCCGGCGGTGTGCTCGGTGCCTCCCGGGGGACGGAGCGGTCGGTCATCGCGGCCGCGGCAGCGGCCGGGGTGCCGGTGCCGGCGGTCCTCAGCGGCTCCGACGACCCGGCCGTCCTCGGCGCCCCGTTCTTCGTGATGGCGCGCGTCGCCGGCGAGGCGCTGCCCCGGCGCATCCTCCGCGACGACGCCTACGCCCACGCCCGGGGGGTGCTGGCGGTGCAGTGCGGCGAGGCCCTGGCCCGGATCCACACCGTCGATCCGGAGGGCGTGGACGGCCTCGGCCGGTACCGGGAGCCCGCGGACCTCGTCGCCGAGATGCGCTCCGGCCTCGACGCGCTGGGCGAGCCGCACCCGGTCTTCGAGCTGGCGCTCAACTGGCTCGACGACCAACTGCCCGCGCCGTCCCCGCCCCGTCTCGTGCACGGCGACTTCCGGATGGGCAACCTCCTGGTCGACGCCGACGGGCTGGCGGCCGTGCTCGACTGGGAGCTGGCCCACGCCGGCGACCCGGCCGAGGACCTCGGGTGGATGTGCGTCCGGTCGTGGCGCTTCGGCAACGACGACGCGCCGGCCGGCGGGGTCGGCACGCGCGACGACCTGCTGGCCGCGTACACCGCGGCGGGCGGCCGAGCCGTCGACCCCGACGACCTCCGATTCTGGGAGGTCTACGGGAACGTGCGCTGGGGGTTGATCACCATCGTCCAGGCCTCGGTGCACCTCGGCGGCGCGGTGCGCAGCGTGGAGCTGGCCGCCATCGGCCGTCGCACCTGCGAGGTGGAGAGCGACCTGCTCGACCTGCTCGGCGCGCCACCGTCGGCTCCGGCCGGCGCGGTGGCCGCCGCGGGTACGGCGGTGGAGTCGGGCCAGGACCGCCCCACCCTCGCCGAGGCCCTCGACGCCGTCGCCGGCTGGCTCGACGACGACGCGGCCCCGGTGCTCACCGGCCGGGCCGGCTACCACCGCCGGGTCGCGTCCCGGCTGCTGCGGATCCTCGAGCGCGAGGCCCTGCTCGGTCCCGGCTTCGCCGCCGCCGACCGGCAGGCGTTCGCCGGTCTCCTGCCCACGCCGGCCGACCCACCACCCGGTGACGAGGGCCCGGAGCCTGTAGCGGACCTGGCCCGCGCCCTCGCCCGGGGGTTGCGCGAGCGCCGGATCCCCCCCGAGGCGGCCCTGCCCGCGTTGCGGGAGGTGGTGGACCGCAAGCTCGCGATCGCCAACCCGTCGTGGCCCCGAACCTGATCGCCGCCCTCGACCCGTCCCAGCATGTTGCGATCCGCCCACCTCAGGCCGGGTCGATCGCAACATGCTGGCGCCGGGAGGCGGAGCCGCTCGAGCATGTTGCGATCCACCCACCTCACGCCGGGTCGATCGCAACATGCTGGGAGCTGGGACGTCCGGGGCGGCGCTAGGGGTGTGGTACCGTCGGCGCGATCCGTGAAGGGGATCCGGAGAGGTCCCCACGGGAGAGGACCGCGATGGCCGGGAGCCGTCCGGGTGGGCGCCGGGGCGCGCCGCCCGAGAGCAGCACAACCCAGGTGCCGACCCCCACGCCCGACCCGGGCGACGGGGGTCGTTTCGTGTTCCGCACCCGGGTGCTGAGCGCGGCCGACCTGCGCCGGGCCCACACCCGGATCGCCCACGAGATCGTGGAACGCAACCACGGGCCCGCCGGCCTCGTCCTCGTCGGTCTCCACACCCGCGGGCCCGCGATCGCGGCCCGCATCGCGGCCGCGATCGCGTCGTTCGAGGACGTCGAGGTCCCCGTGGGCTCCCTCGACGTCGCCTTCTACCGCGACGACATCGGTCGCCGGCCCGTGGCGCCGGCCGGTCCCACCGAGATCCCCGTCGACGTCACCGACCGGGTGGTGGTGATCGTCGACGACGTCCTCCAGACCGGCCGGACGGCCCGGGCCGCGCTCGACGCCCTCACCGAGCTGGGCCGGCCGCGGGCGGTCCAGCTCGCCGTGCTCGTCGACCGCGGCCACCGGGAGCTGCCGATCCGCGCCGACTACGTGGGCAAGAACCTCCCGACCGGCTACGCCGAGGACGTGCGGGTGCGCCTCACCGACACCGACGGCGTCGAGGACGGCATCGAGCTGTGGGGTCCCGCCGGCGACGACTACGCCGACGCCGACGACGGCCCCGGACCCGTTGGCGACCGGCCCGGCGGCGACGCCGGCGACGGCAACGGGGGGCCGCGATGAACCACCTCCTCTCGATCGACGACCTCGACCGGGCCGCGCTCGACGAGCTCCACGCGCTGGCCGAATCGTTCCTCGAGGTGACGGGTCGGGAGATCCCCAAGGTGCCCGCGCTGCGGGGCAAGGTCGTGGTGTCGCTCTTCTACGAGGACTCGACCCGGACCCGGCTCTCGTTCGAGACGGCCGCCAAGCGCCTGTCGGCCGACGTCATGACCTTCGCGGTCGGGTCGTCGTCGGTGAAGAAGGGCGAGAGCCTCCGCGACACGATCCAGACCATCGCCGCCATGGGCATCGACGCCGTGGTGGTGCGCCACCCGTCGGCGGGAGCCGCCCACCAGCTCGCGCGCTGGGTCGACGCCTCGGTCGTCAACGCCGGCGACGGCCGTCACGAGCATCCCACCCAGGCGCTCCTCGACACCCTCACCATCCGCCGCCACCGGGGCCCGGCCATCGACGGCCTGCGGGTGGCGATCGTGGGCGACGTCCGCAACTCACGGGTGGCCCGCAGCGACGTCAAGGCGCTGGCCCTGCTCGGCGCCGAGGTGACCCTCGTGGCCCCCGACACCCTGCTCCCGCCCTCGCTCGCCGGCTGGCCCTGCACGGCCACCCACGACCTCGAGTCCGTGCTGGGCGACGTCGACGTGCTGATGCTGCTGCGGATCCAGAGGGAGCGGGCCGCCGAGGCGTCGTTCCCGTCGCTGCGGGAGTTCACGGCCCGGTGGGGCCTGACCGTCGACCGGGCGGCCCGCCTGGCACCCGGGACGCTCGTCATGCACCCCGGGCCGATGAACCGCGGGGTGGAGATCGCCCCCGAGGTGGCCGACGGCCCGAGGTCGCTGATCGCGGAGCAGGTGCACAACGGGGTGGCGATCCGCATGGCGGTGCTCTGGAAGCTCCTGTCCGGGGGTTCGGGAGGGGGGATGGTCGCGTGACCGGCCCGACGGGGGCGCCGAGCCTCCATCCGGTCGCCTCGGGAGTGCTGATCCGGGGCGGGCGGGTGGTCGACGCGACCGGGCCGCGGGTCGCCGACGTCCTCGTGGAGGGCGGGCGGATCGCGGCCGTAGGCGGCGACCTCGCGGCCGGGATGCCCTCCGGCGTGACGGTCCTCGACGCCTCCGGCTGCGTGGTGGCACCCGGCCTCGTCGACCTCCACACCCACCTGCGGGAGCCCGGCGACGAGGAGGCCGAGACCATCCACACCGGCGCTCGGGCCGCGGCGCGCGGCGGGTACACCGCGGTGATCGCCATGCCCAACACCGATCCGCCCCTCGACGACGCCGCGGTGGTCGCCGCCGTGCTGGCCCGCGGCGCCGACGCCGCGTGCGAGGTGGTCGCCGGCGGCTGCATCACCCGGGGCCGGGAGGGGCGCGAGCTGGCCCCCCTGGGCGAGCTGCACGACCTGGGGGTCCGCGTCTTCACCGACGACGGCGCCTGCCTCTCCGACGCCGGGGTCATGCGGCGGGCGATGGAGTACGCCCGGTCGCTGCCGGGCGCCGTGATCGCCCAGCACGCCGAGGATCCGGCGCTCTGCGGTCACGGATCGATGCACGAGGGCGCGTGGTCGGCGCGCCTAGGGGTGCCCGGCCGCCCGGCCGAGGCCGAGGCGGTGATCGTCGACCGCGACCTGCGCCTCGCCGCGCTCACGGGTACGCCGCTGCACGTCCTCCACGTCTCCACCGCCCAGGCCGTGGAGTCGATCCGGGAGGCGAAGGCCGCCGGCCTGGCCGTGACCGCCGAGGCCACACCGCACCACTTCACCCTCACCGACGCCGCGTGCGCCGGGTTCGATCCCGTGTTCAAGGTGCACCCGCCGCTCCGCACCGCCGCCGACCGCGACGCCGTGCGCGCCGGCCTCGCCGACGGCACCCTCGACGCCATCGCCACCGACCACGCCCCGCACCGCACCGAGGAGAAGGAGCGCCCCTTCGAGGAGGCGCCGCCGGGGATGCTCGGCCTCGAGACGGCCCTGGCGCTCACGCTTACCGAGCTGGTCGAGCCCGGGCTCCTGACGCTGGAGCAGGCCCTGGGTGCCCTGTCGTGGCGACCGGCGGCGATCGCCGGCCTCTCCGACCGGCACGGCGGGCCCATCGCGCCGGGCGGCGTCGCGAACCTGTGCGTGTTCGACCCCGCGGCGACGTGGGAGGTCGATCCCACGAAGCTCGCGAGCCGGGCGCGCAACACGCCGTTCGCGGGTCGCAAGCTCACCGGCCGGGTGCGCCACACGGTGCTCGCCGGCCGTCCGACGGTGGTCGACGGGAGGTGCGCGGATGGTGGCTGACGGGGTGCTGGTGCTCTCCGACGGCGAGGTCTTCGAGGGTGAGCTGGCGGGCGCCGAGGTAGCCGCCGGTGCCCCGGCCGGCGGCGAGGTGGTGTTCAACACCGCCCTGGCCGGCTACCAGGAGATCGTCACCGACCCGAGCTACGCCGGGCAGATCGTCACCTTCACCTACCCGCACATCGGCAACTACGGGGTGAACCCCGACGACTCCGAGAGCGCCCGGCCGTTCTGCGCCGGGATCGTGGTCCGCGACCTGGCCCGCCGCCCCAGCAACTGGCGGGCCACCGGCGACCTGGAGGGCTTCCTGCGCGACCACGGGGTGCCGGCGATAACCGGCGTCGACACCCGTCGCCTCACCCGTCACCTCCGTGACCGGGGGGCGATCCCGGGGGCGTTCGGCCCCGACGAGCAGGCGGCCCGGCAGGCCGCCACCGTGGCCCCGTCGACCGACGGATGCGACCTGGTCCGGGTGGTCACCACCGCCGAGCCCTACACGGTCGGCGACCCCCAGGCCCGGTTCCGGGTCGTCGCCTACGACTTCGGGATCAAGACCACGATCCTGAGGCGGCTGACGGCCAGCGGGTGCCGGGTGGAGGTCGTGCCCGCGTCGACGACGGCCGCCGAGGTCCTCGAGCGCCGGCCCGACGGGGTGTTCCTGTCCAACGGGCCCGGCGACCCGGCGGCGGTCGGCTACGCCGTCGACGCCGTCCGCGGCCTGCTCGGCGAGGTGCCCGTCCTGGGGATCTGCCTCGGCCACCAGATCATGGGCCTCGCGCTCGGCGGGCGGACGTTCAAGCTGCCGTTCGGGCACCACGGCGCCAACCACCCCGTCCGGCACGTGCCGACCGGCCGCGTCGAGATCACCAGCCAGAACCACAACTACGTGGTCGACCCGGATTCCATCCCCGGGCGGGTGGAGGTCACCCACGTGAACCTCAACGACGGCGTGTGCGAGGGGCTGCGCTCGCTCGACGTGCCCGCCATCTCCGTCCAGCACCACCCCGAGGCCGGCCCCGGGCCCCGTGACGCGTCCTACCTCTTCGACGACTTCGTGGCCCTCATGGAGGCGCGGTGACCGCCTCCGTGCCCACTCCCGCGACCGCGATCGCGGGGGCCGCGGCCGGGCCCGACACCGGAACCCCGACCTCCCTCACCCCCCAGGAGCGCTGAGTGCCCCGCCGCGACGACCTCGAGTCGATCCTGATCATCGGCAGCGGGCCGATCGTGATCGGCCAGGCCTGCGAGTTCGACTACTCGGGCACCCAGGCCTGCCGGGTGCTGCGCGAGGAGGGCTTCCGCGTGGTGCTGGTCAACTCCAACCCGGCCACGATCATGACCGACCCCGACTTCGCCGACGCCACCTACGTCGAACCGCTCGACGTGCCGACGGTGACGCGGATCATCGAGCAGGAGCGCCCCGACGCCGTGCTCGCCACCCTCGGCGGCCAGACCGCGCTCAACCTGGCCGTCGGCCTCCACGACGCCGGGGTCCTCGATCGCTACGAGGTGGAGCTGATCGGCGCCGGCATCGAAGCCATCCACACCGCCGAGGACCGCTCGCGGTTCAAGGCGGCCATGACCGAGATCGGCCTCGACGTGCCCCGCTCCGGTTTCGCCTACAGCCTCGACGAGGCGCTGGCCGTGGCCGAGAAGGTCGGGTACCCGCTCATCGTGCGGCCCAGCTTCATCCTGGGGGGCGGCGGAACCGGCATCGCCTCCGATCCCGACGAGATGCGGCGCGTCGCCGGCCAGGGCCTGGCCGCCAGCCCGGTCGGCGAGATCCTGATCGAGCAGTCGGTGGCGGGGTGGAAGGAGTTCGAGCTGGAGGTGATGCGCGACCACGCCGACAACGCCGTGATCGTGTGCTCCATCGAGAACCTCGACCCTATGGGGGTCCACACCGGCGACTCGATCACCGTGGCGCCCGCCCAGACCCTCACCGACGTGGAGTACCAGCGCATGCGCGACGCCGCCTTCGCGTGCATCCGGCGCATCGGCGTCGACACCGGCGGCTCCAACATCCAGTTCGCGCTCGACCCCGCCACCGGGGACCAGATCATCATCGAGATGAACCCTCGTGTCTCGCGCAGCAGCGCGCTGGCCAGCAAGGCCACCGGGTTCCCGATCGCCAAGATCGCGGCGCGCCTCGCCGTCGGGTACCGCCTCGACGAGATCACCAACGACATCACCGGCGAGACCCCGGCCAGCTTCGAGCCGACCATCGACTACGTGGTCACCAAGGTGCCCCGCTGGGCGTTCGAGAAGCTGCCCGGCGCGTCGCCGGTCCTCGGCACGCAGATGCAGTCGGTGGGCGAGGTGATGGCCATCGGCCGCACGTTCACCGAATCGCTCCAGAAGGCGCTGCGCTCCCTGGAGACGGGCCGCGCCGGGCTCAACGCCGACCCGGCCGAGGCGGCCTACGACGCGCTCTCCGACGACGACCTGGTGCGCGCCTCGGCGACCGCCACCCCCGAGCGCGTCTTCCACCTCGAGGCGGCCCTACGGAGAGGGGTGTCGGTGGAGCGGCTGGCAGCCGCCACCGGCGTCGACCCGTGGTTCCTGGACCAGATCGCCCTGATCGGGGCCGAGCGAGCCGATCTCGCCGACCGCGGCGGGCAGGGTGGCGCCGCGACCATGACCCGCGCCGCATGGCGGCGGGCCAAGCGCCTCGGCTTCTCCGACGCCCAGCTCTCCTACCTGTGGGGCGAGCCCGAGGCGTCGGTGCGCGCCGCCCGGCGGGCGGCCGGGGTCGACGCGACCTTCAAGACCGTCGACACCTGCGCGGCCGAGTTCGAGGCCCGCACCCCGTACCACTACGGCACCTACGAGGACGAGACGGAGGTCGCGCCGCTGGATCGCCCCGCGGTGGTGATCCTCGGCAGCGGGCCCAACCGGATCGGCCAGGGGGTGGAGTTCGACTACTGCTGCGTGCACGCCGCGTTCGCCCTGTCCGACGCCGGCTACGAGACGGTGATGGTGAACTGCAACCCCGAGACCGTCTCCACCGACTACGACACCAGCGACCGCCTCTTCTTCGAGCCCCTCACCGCCGAGGACGTCCTCAACGTCGTCGAGGCCCTCGACGCCGCGGCCGTCCCACCCGGCGAGCGCGACCCGGAAGCGCGTGACCTTGCGAGCGCGACCGGGCCGAGTGGTCGTCGCGACTTGCCGCCGGGCGGCGACCGGAGCGGCCCGGAGGGCGCGCAGGGAGCTCGCCGGAGCGGCGAGCTTGCGAGCGCGACCGGAGTCATCGTCGGGTTGGGGGGGCAGACGCCGCTGAAGCTGGCGGCCACGCTGGAGGCGGCGGGGGTGCCGATCCTGGGCACCGCGCCGTCGTCGATCGACCGGGCCGAGGACCGCGAGAGCTTCAACGCCCTGTGCGAGGAGTTGGGCATCCCGCAGCCGCCGGGGGGTACCGCCGCGAGCTCCGAGGCGGCGCGCGCCGTCGCCGAGCGGATCGGCTACCCGGTCCTGGTCCGGCCGTCCTACGTGCTGGGCGGCCGGGCCATGCAGATCGTCTACGACGCCGCGGCGCTCGAGGGGGCCATGGCCGAGCTGGCCGAGTCGGGGAGCCTGGGCCGGGAGGGTGGCCTGTCGGCGGAGCGGCCGGCGCTGATCGACCGCTTCCTCGAGGACGCCGTCGAGGTCGACGTCGACGCCGTTCGCGACCACCTCGGCGAGGTGTTCGTGGCCGGGATCATGGAGCACATCGAGGAAGCGGGGGTGCACTCGGGCGACTCCGCCTGCGCGATCCCCCCGCCGACCCTGGCGCCCGAGGTGCAGGCCGCCATCGAGGACCACACGCGGGCCCTGGCCGCCGCCCTCGAGGTGCGCGGTCTCATCAACGTCCAGTACGCGGTGAAGGACGGCGTCGTCCACGTGATCGAGGCCAACCCGCGGGCCAGCCGGACGGTGCCGTTCGTCAGCAAGGCGACCGGTGTGCCGGTGGCGAAGGTGGCGGCGAGGGTGATGGTCGGTGCATCGCTGGCCGAGCTGCGCGCCGAGGGCCTGCTACCCGACACGGGGGAGTCGGGCACGCACGTGGCGGTCAAGGAGGCGGTGCTTCCCTTCAACCGCTTCCCGGGCGTCGACACCGTCCTCGGGCCCGAGATGCGCTCCACCGGCGAGGTGATGGGCATCGACCGCACCTTCGGGGTGGCGTTCGTGAAGAGCCAGGCCGCGGGCGGGAACCTCCTGCCGGCGGCCGGGCGGGTGTTCCTGTCGCTGGCCGACCGCGACAAGCCGGCCGGGTTGAGGGCCGCCCGGCTCTTCGTCGAGCAGGGCTTCTCCATCGCGGCGACGGCGGGGACGGCCGCGGCGCTGGAGGCCGACGGCCTGCCCGTCGAGGTGGTGGTCGACAAGGTGGGGGAGGAGGCGGGAGGGCGCGACGCGGTGGAGCTCGTGGCCTCGGGTGAGGTCGACCTGGTGGTCAACACGCCGCGGGGCCGGGGGCCGCGCGCCGACGGCATGCACATCCGCCGGGCGGCCACCGAGCACAAGGTCTCGTGCATCACGACGGTGGCCGCGGCCCTGGCCGCCGCCGCCGGCATCCGGGAGGCGTCCACCGCGGGCACCACGGTCCGGTCGCTCCAGGACTACCACCGCGACGTGCAGCTCCGGCTGGAGGTGTAGTGGACCGGCCGCGGCGGGCGCCGGTCGACCTCGGGGTCGACGTCGCCGGCCTACGACTCCCCAACCCGGTGGTCGCGGCGTCGGGCACGTTCGGTCACGGCGACGAGGTGGCCCGCCTGTGCGATCCGTCGGGCCTGGGCGCGGTGACCGTCAAGTCGCTGGCGGCGTTCGCGTGGCCGGGCAACCCGGCCCCTCGCCTGCGCACCGCGGCGGCCGGGATGGTCAACTCGGTGGGGCTGCAGGGCCCGGGGGTGCAGCGGTGGGTCGAGGCCGACCTGCCCCGCCTGCGCGCGCTCGGCGCCCGGGTGATCGTGTCGGTCTGGGGTCGCAGCGTCGACGACTTCGCCGACGCCGCCGCGATGCTCGTGCCGGTCGCCGCCGAGCTGGCGGCCGTCGAGGTGAACGTGAGCTGCCCGAACGTCGAGGACCGGTCGCGCGTCTTCGCCCACGCGCCCGGGACCACCGCGGCGGCGGTGGCGGCCGTGGCCGGCGCCGGGCTCGGCCTGCCGGTCCTCGCCAAGCTGTCGCCCAACGTGACCGACATCACCGAGATCGCCGCTGCCGCGCTCGCGGCGGGTGCCGACGGCCTGACGCTCGTCAACACCGTGATGGGCCTCGCCGTCGACGCGGAGCGCCGCCGCCCCGCGCTCGGCGGCGGCGGTGGCGGCCTCTCGGGCCCCGCGATCAAGCCCGTCGCGCTGCGGGCCGTCCACGACGTGTGGCGGGCCCACCCCGGGGTGGCGATCATCGGGACCGGGGGCGTGGCGTCGGGCCTCGACGCCGTGGAGATGATGCTCGCGGGGGCATCGGCGGTGGGTGTGGGCACGGCCACGTTCCTCGAACCGCGCGCCCCGGCGCGCATCGTCGCCGAGCTCGCCGCGTGGTGCGAGGAG
>WBZO01006844.1_pt1 | contig 10838 bp, 11 predicted proteins | sample 5204261 | NCBI WGS metagenome assembly WBZO01 (sample SAMN12412400, study PRJNA552823) | activated sludge metagenome | isolation source: activated sludge from anammox sidestream of wastewater treatment plant... | place: USA: North Carolina | collected 2017-09
GGCTCGATGCCCTGCTTGCGCAGCGCTTCGGCGGCGGCGCCCGCGTTCGCCATGCTCGTCAGGATGTAGTTCGTGGTCCCGTTGATGATCGCCCGGATCGAGGTGATCCGGTTCGCCAGGAGGTCGCGGCGCAGTGGCGCGATCAGCGGGATGCCGCCGCCCACGCTCGCCTCGAACATGATGTCCAGCCCGCGCGCGTGGGCCTCGGCCAGCAGTTCCGGCCCGGCCTTTGCCATCAGTTCTTTGTTGGCCGTCACCACGTGCTTGCCGGCCGCGAGCGCCCGCCGGATGTACGTCCCGGCTGGCTCCTCGCCGCCAATCACTTCGACCACGATGTCGACGGTCGGGTCGCCGATCACGTCCTCGACGTTCGTCGTGAGCATCCCAGCGGGCAGGTCCACCGTGCGCGGCTTGCCGGGGTCCCGCACCGCTGCCCGCCGCACCGTGATCGATGCGCCCACCTGGCGCGCGAAATAGTCACGCCGTTCCAGGAGGGCGCGGGCTACGCCCCCTCCGACCACGCCGAGCCCGATCAGCCCGACGCCAATATCGCGCCTGGCGGCCTCAGTCAGCGTTCTTCTCCGCCCAGGTAATGTCCGATGCGGTCAGCTTCCGCTGGATGGTGACGGTGGCGCGCTTCGCCGTCAGGTCGTCATCCAGCATCAGGTCCGCCAGCTGGTTCTTCTGGGTATCCGAAGGCGTCGCTTCCGGGTCGCGCTTCTCGATGCGGAACACCCAGAAGTTGCCGGCGACTTCGATCGGTCCGAAGAGCTCGGCGCCGGCCTCCTTGCCCTCGATGGCCGTCCGGACGTTCTCGGGGAGGAGGCGCGGCGGCTCGGGGTCGAGCACGCCGTCCTTCTGGCGCGAAGTCAGGTCGTTGGAGGTGGTCTGGGCCACCGTGCCCATATCCTCGCCGCCCTTCACTCGTTCCAGGACTGCGTCAGCCTCTTCTTTCGTCGGCACCGAAATCGCGCGGAGCGTCACCATCTCGCCGGTGTCGCCCATCTCGGCCTTGTACGCATCGATGAGGCGGGTGCGGTAGACCTGCGCCTCCACCTGCCGGCGGTAGTTCCCGTCGCTCATCGTCAGCGACTTCAGCCGCTGACGGTAGAGCGTGTCGAACGAGCTGCCGGCGCCGCCGACGGGCACGCCGAGCTGGGCCGCGATCTCGTTGGTGATGTCCTGCTCGGTGACGGTGATGCCCTTTTCGCGCGCGATGAGGGCCACGAGCGCTTCCTCTTCGAGGACCCCGACCAGCGCCTGCTCCGCGAGCCCGAGGCTCACGCCTGCTCCCGCCTGCGACTGGGCGTAGGGGAACAGCCGGTCGGCGTAGTACTTGAGCTTGAACTGCTCCTCGCCGACCTGGAGGATGACCCGCTCGGGGACACGGTAGTTCTGGTCGTACCAGCGCCAGCCGAGCAGTGCCAGGACCAGCACGAGGAGGACGGCGGCGCCGCCCAGGATCGCGATCCGGGTCGTCTGTTCGTTGACGGCAACGCCCGCTACTTTGCGCTCCTGGTGAGAACCCTGGCGCGCCCGGGGGCGGGGGAGCCCGGTGGTGCGTTCGCGTCGAGCCATGGTCTTCCTTCCGGGACGCTTGCGGCGTCCCCGTTCAGCTTATCCCCGCGTTGGGAAGATCCCGGTCTGGCGCACGTGGGCCAGCGTGTACGGCAGGAGCGCCAGGTGCCGCGCCCGCTTGATCGCCGTGCATACCAGCCGCTGGTGCTTCAGGCAGGTGCCCGTCTTGCGCCGCGGTTCGATCTTCCCGCGGTCGCTCACGTACATGCGCAGCCGCGAAACGTCCTTGTAGTCGATGCCCTTCACCTTGTCGACGCACATGCGGCAGACCTTGCGGCGGCTGCCATAGCGCGGGCGCTGGGGCCGTGAAGGCCGGTCGCCGCCGTCACCGCCCTGGTTGCGTTCTTCCGAAGTCATGGTGTTCTTTCCTCTCCCGATGGGTCTGTCCTTCCTCCAGGAAGGACCGGGCGTGCGGCGGAATCTTCCGCCGGGTTATTCGAAGGGCAGGTCGTCCGGCTCCGTGTCGCCGCCGCGGGCCGCGGGTGCGCCGCCGCGGGGACGGTTGTAGCTCGAACCGCCGCTCCACTCGTCGCCCCCGGCGCCGCCACCCGAACCGCCGCCATCGCGGCTGCCGAGCAGCTGCACCGTCTGGGCGATCACTTCTGTCCGGTAGTGCTTCTGCCCCTGGTCATCGTCCCACGACCGCGTTTGCAGCCGGCCTTCGATGTAGAGGGGCTTGCCCTTCGTGATGTATTGCGAGACGCGTTCCGCCGTGTCGCCCCAAATGACGATGTTGAACCACTCCGTCTGGTCTTCCCATTCGCCCGATTGCTGGTTCTTGCGGCGGTTGTTGACGGCGAGGCTGAACTGGCACTGGGGCGTGCCGGTGGCAAGGTAGCGCAACTCCGCGTCGCGCCCCGCGTTCCCAATGAGCATGACCTTGTTCAGGCTCGCCATCTGCGTCCTCCTGGCTACTCGCCGGCTTTATCGCTGGCCGGGGCGTCTTCCGCGGCCGCCTCGGCTTCCGCCGGGGCTTCGGCCGCTGCCGGGGCTTCGGCTTCCACTGCGGGCGCGGCTTCTGCCTCCGCCGGGGCTTCGGCCGTCGCGGGCTCTGCTGGTGCCTCGGCGGCTACAGGCGCCGCCGGCTCTTCGGCTGCCACTGGTTCCGCCGCGGCCTCGGCAACCGGGGCGGCGGGTGCGGCCTCGGCGGCCGGCGCGGGGCGCGGCTCGCGAGGTTCGCGCGGTGGCATTGGCGGCGGCAGCTCATCCGCCCGGACGATCAGGTGGCGGTACACCCGCTCATCGATCCGGAGCGAAGCCTCCAGGCCGTTCACGCTCTCCGGGTCGAGTTCGACCCGGGTCACCACATAGTCGGCGTCGATCGTGTGCTTGATCGGATAGGCCAGCCGGCGGCGGCCCCAGTGATCGACCTTGAGCACTTTCCCTCCGCGGCCTTCGACGAGTTGCGTCACGCGCTGCGGAGCTGCATCCGGGCCACCGGCCTCGGCGACGGTCAGGTCGTAGACCACCGTCAGTTCATATTCCCTCATGGATCCCCAGGCCGGGCGATGGGTTTGCCCTTCTCGAAGAAGGACCGGGCTCCCGGCACGAACCATGAAGGTACCACGCAGCGTCGTTTGCCTCAATTCGCCCCCGTGGCCCGACGGTCGCCTTTGTGTGATGCCGCCCCTCCCTCCCGCCGCACTCCCCCCGCTATCATCCGCCGATGAACACCTATCACCGCTGGTACTGCCGCTCCGCGAAGTGGGCCCGGCAGCTGGAGGAGACCGTCCTCCCCTGGGTCATCCGCGACTATGACCTCGGCGCCGATGTCCTCGAGATCGGCCCCGGCCCCGGCCTTGCCACGGACCTCCTTCGCGCGCGCTACGAGCGGCTGACCTGCATCGAGATCGACGAGAAGCTGGCCACCTCGCTCATCGAGCGCATGGCCGGGACCAATGTCCAGGTCCACCATGGCGACGCCACCGCCATGCCCTTCCCCGATGCGTCGTTCTCCGGCGCCATCTCGATGACCATGCTCCACCACGTCCCCTCGGCCGCGCTGCAGGACCGCTTGCTCGCCGAGGCGTTCCGCGTGCTCAGGCCCGGTGGCGTCTTCGTCGGCTCCGATAGCACCGTGAACCTCAAGTTCCGGCTGTACCACGTGTTCGACACGATGGTCGTGGTCGACCCCGGTCCCTTCGCGAAGCGCCTCGAGGCCGCGGGGTTCACCGACGTTGCCGTGCGCGAAGGCAAGGGCGCCTTCCGCTTCCGCGCGAAAAAGCCCGCGTAAGCCCGGCCGCACCGCGCGGTCAGCCGAGCGGCTGTTCGAGGAACTCCGCCGAAACCAGTTCGATCTCGATGACCGCGGTATCGGGGCGCTCTTCGTGGTACCGGCGCATCCACGAAATCCGCCGCCAGTTTCGCAACCAGTGGAGGGCCGCCGGCGGGCGCAGGTAGTAGCGCCACACCATCCGGGCCTGGCGCCCGAACGTCATCCGCCCACGTTCGCGCACCTGTGCGGTGCCCAGCACCCGGAGGACGCGGCGCGTCCGCCTCCCGTGGCGGTCGCTGAACAGCAGGACGACTCCCGGGTTGCCCTGGATGTGGCGGGCATGAAAGGCCCCCCGGTTCGTGCCCATGTAGAGGATGTCTCCATCCCGGGCGAACCAGAGCGGCGTAACCAGGGGCACGCCACCGCGCGACCGCGTGCAGAGCCGGACCGTGAGCGCCCCATCGATAAACCGCAACGCGCCGGGCGGGAGGCTCACCGGTCGCGCATCCGGCCGTAGTGCCACGCAACCTCGCGCGCCGGCGTCACCCTGAACCATTCCAGCCCACCTTCGCGCCGCCCCGCGATCCGCGTGACGGCGCCCCGCACGCGGACCCCCCGCAGGTCGAAGTACCACGGGCCGGCATCGACGACGAGCGCGACCTCGACCCCGCCAGGACCTTCCTTGAGCAAGGACGCACCCCGTGGGAGCCCAAAGCAATAGCCGGAGTCGTCGTAACGGAAGGCCGCCGGTTCCGCGGTCACCGTCTCCCCGTCCGCCCAGGCTACCGTTGCATAACGTGAAGAGCGGAGCAGTCGCTCCAAGTCGGCGGGCGTGACCGCCCTGGTGATTTCGGGCGAGGGTGGTTCCACGACAGGCTCCCCGGAAGGCCGTTCAGATGGCCACCGCGTCGGTGATTCCCGGCACGGGGTAGGTGCGCGCGAACACCGCCACTTCCTCGCGCACTTGCTCCCGCACGCCCTCGCCGTCCGGGTCCTTCAGCACGCGCACGATCCACTGGCCCACGCGCTTCATCTGGGCCGGGCCCATCCCGCGCGAGGTGAGCGCCGGGGTGCCCATGCGCAGGCCGCTCGTCACGTAGGCCGAGCGCTGGTCGTAGGGCACCGTGTTGCGGTTGGTGATGATGCCGGCGCCCTGTAGCGCGTTCTGCGCCTTCAGCCCGCTGATGTCCACCGAGTTGCAGTCGACCAGGATCAAATGGTTGTCCGTCCCGCCCGAAACGAGGCGCAGCCCGCCCGCCATCAGCTCTTCGGCCAGCGCCGCGGCGTTCTCCACGATCTGGCGCGCATAGTCCTTGAAGTCCGGCCGCAGCGCCTCGCCAAACGCGACCGCCTTCGCCGCGATGCTGTGGAGGTGCGGTCCCCCCTGGGTCCCCGGGAACACGGCCCGGTCCAGGGCGTCCGCATGTTCGGCCTTGCAGAGCGCGAGCGCGCCGCGCGGCCCCCGGAGCGTTTTGTGGGTGGTGGTGGTCACGAGGTCGGCATGCGGGATGGGGCTCGCGTGCGCGCCCCCGGCCACCAGCCCCGCGATGTGCGACATGTCGACCATCAGCAGCGCGCCCGACCCCTTCGCGATCTCCGCGAACGCGGCGAAGTCGATCGCGCGCGGGTAGGCCGTCGCCCCCGCGACGATGATCTTCGGCTTCGTTTCCTGCGCCAGCCGGTTCACCTCGGCCATGTTGATCACTTCGTTCTCGCGGTCGACGGTGTAGGGGACGAAGTTGTAGAGCCGGCCGCTGAAGTTCACCGGGGAGCCATGGGTCAGGTGGCCGCCCTGGCTCAGTTCCATGCCCATGATCGTGTCGCCGGGGTTCACGAACGCCAGGTAGGCCGCCATGTTCGCTTCGGCGCCGCTGGTCGGCTGCACGTTCGCGTGTTCGGCCCCGAAGAGTTCCTTCGCACGGTCGATGGCCAGCTGCTCCAGCCGGTCGCTGTGCTGGTTGCCGGCGTAGTAGCGCTTGCCCGGGTAGCCCTCGGCGTACTTGTTCGTGAACACCGAACCGGTCGCTTCGAGGACTGCCGCCGAAGCGTAGTTCTCGCTCGCGATCATCTCGAGCGATTCGATCTGGCGCGTGCGCTCATCTTCGATGATGGCGGCAACGGTCGGGTCGGTATGGGAAAGCACGGACATGGGAACACCCTCGCTGGCTGGTGGGTCCCTCAAGGGTAGTGGCGTTCCCCCGGTGGCGGAAGTGTGCGCGGGCGATGCCCGGCCCGGCGTCCCGGAGTCCAGCAGCCCACACAAGACACCGGCCGGGCACTACTGCCCGGCCGGATCGGTGGTGTTGGCGTCCCGCGTCCTGCTAGTTACTTGCTGATCGTTATCGATGGGTTGACCCCGTCGTAGGTGTAGCCAGCGCGCGAAACGCTCGTCACCTGGAAGGTTACGCTGGTGGTCTTCTTCCCGGCGTTCTTGGAAAGCGAGCACTTGCCGTCGGTACCGGTCGTACAGGTCACGGGCGAGCCCCCGTCCCAGCTGCCGGTGACCACGGCACCGGCGAGTGGCGTAGCGCCGCTGGTGATTGTTGTCGTCGCAGTTGCGGTCCAGTTGGCCTTCCCGGCAGTGGCACTGCCTGCCAGCGAGGCGCTCATCGTCGGCAGGCTCGTGGCATTGGCAACGGTCACCACAACGGCAGCACTCGTGGTGCCCTGGCTGGCGGTATCTATCGCCACTGCGGTGAGCGAATGGCTGGCGTTAGCGTACGCGGTGGTGTCCCAGCTCACGGACCATCCGTCGCCGCCGTTCGAATCAACGCCGGCGGATGCCCCGTCGACGAAGAACTCCACCTGCGTCACCCCGTTGTCGTCCGACGCGTCCGCCGCGATGCTCACGATGCCGGAGGCGATGCTCCCCGGCGCGGGGCTCGTGATGCTGACGGTGGGCGGGTTGTCAGCCGGCGTCCCGCCCCCACTCCCGGCGACCATCACCGGGTTGAAGACCGCGGTGTTCGAGACATCCAGGAGCGGCTCCTTGCTGCCGTCGCCAGAGTCATCAGTCCAGTTCACGTTGCCCGCGCCAATCAGCGCGCTGCGGATACCGCCGACGTCGCCAGAGCTGTTCGGATTGGTCCGGCTCGCCAGCAGCGCAGCCGCGCCGGCAACGTGCGGCGAGGCCATGCTCGTGCCGCTAAAGGTGCCGTATCCCCCCGGCACGGTGGACAAAATGCACACGCCCGGTGCGGCAATCTCGACCGTTGGGCCAAAGTTGCTGAAGTCCGCCAGCGTGTCGTCCTGATCCGCCCGGCAGGTCGAGCTGCCGAGGCCACCCGGCAGACCGTCGAAGTCGGCCAGCGCCGAGACGGTCACCACGTCCGGGTGGTTCGCCGGGCTGAACGTGTTCGCGTTCGTGCCATTGTTGCCCGCTGCCACGACAAACACGACGCCCCCCGAGATGGCGTTGCTGATGGCCGTGTTCATGGCCGCGCTCGTGCATTCGCATCCAAGGCTCATGTTCGCCACTTCGATGGAGTTCGAATGCGCCGCCACGTAGTCGATCCCCGCGACGATCCACGACATGTAGCCGTTCCCGGAGCTGTTGAGCACCTTCACCGCCCACAGCCGCGCCCCCGGCGCAACGCCCACCACGCCGATGCCGTTGTCGAGCGCCCCGATCGTCCCGGCCACGTGCGTCCCGTGCCCGTTGTCGTCGGCGCCGCCGCTCCCGCAACTCGATTTCCATGGCGCGCCGCCCGAGCAGTTAACGCTGCTGAGCACGTTCAGGTCCGGGTGCGTGGCATCGATGCCGGTATCGATGACCGCGACATCGACGTCGACGCGCCAGTCATCCGCGCCGTCGATATCGATGCCCCCGTTTCCCGGCGCGAAGATGCGCTGGATGCCGGTCGGGGTCGTCTGGTCGGCGATCGAGACTACCTGGTCCTCCTCGATCGAAAGCACGCGCGAGTCGGCCCGCAGCGCCGCAACCTGCCGCGCGGAAAGCTGCCCGGCGAACCCGCTCAGCGCATGGCTGTAGGCCTGCTCCGGGATGGCGCCGTGCCCGATGGCCACGCTCGCCGCATCGACCCCCGGTTGCAGCACAACAATGTACCGACCGGGTACCGCCGGCAGTGCCGGGCGGGCCTCGATGGACCCGGAGTCATGCTGGACCGCGAACGCGCTCGCGAGCAGCAGCGCGAAAAAGACGCCAAGGAACCTGGCCATGGTGGGCACTCCAGTGGGCACTCTGCCGGGCAGCCCACGCAGCAGGCTGTCCGCAATCCGTTCCGACGTCGTTCCCTGTCCCCTGCCCGGCGGGCACGCGTTGCCCCCGGCATCCGACATTCTACGAGTATGTCAACCTCTGGCGTATCGGCATTCGGCCCCACGCGGCCGCCTTGCTACCCCACCTTCGCCAGGAAGGCGTCCACGCGCGCGTTGTAGGCAGCCGCAGCTTCGTAGTACACGTTGTGGGGCGCCCCTTCGATGATGTGGTACTCGGAGCCGGGCACGAGCTGGTGCAGGTGTTCGGCCCACGGCACCAGCCGGTCGAGCCCGCCGACGACCACCAGCATCGGCGAGGTGATCTTCGGCACCCCGGCCGCCATCTCCGCGGGGTCGCCCAGCAGCCCGCGCGTCGCCTTCCGGGGATGCCGGAGCGCCTCCAGCCGAGTCGCCGTCGAGCGGATGCGGAGGTAGCGCTCGTACATCCGCGGCTGGGCTATCTTGAACCCGTCCGTCAGCGAATCGCCGATCGGCAGGAAGAGCGTCTCCTTGTCGAGCGGGTCGGCCGCGATGCGCGGCGCCGGGCCGTCTCCAGTCGGCACGCCCATGCCCGAGGGGATGAGCGCCTTCGCCTCGCCCGGGTGCCGCACGGCCCAGCGGATGATCGTGTTCGCCCCCATCGAGTTGCCCGCCAGGATCGGCCGCTCGATGCCCATCGCCGCGAGGAAGCCTTCGAGCTCGTCCGCGCGGTTCGGCTCGTCTTCGTCGCGCGGGCTGTTGCTCGAATGGCCGTGGTTCACGCTGTCGTAGGCGATGCAGCGGTAGCGGTCACGGAAGTGTTCGAACTGCTGGAACCACGCCTCGCCGCACGAACTCATGCCGTGGAGGAAGACGAGCGGCTGCCCCTTGCCTTCTTCGACGTAGTAGATGTCTGTGCCGCCGACTTCAATCCATGGCATGGCGAATCCTCCGCGGTTTCCAGTGCGGGCGGAATGCTACTGCACGGCCGGGGGCACGGCCAGCAGCTCGTCCACGCCGTGGCGCCGCGCCCGGTGCTAGGCGTCTCGAGTCCGGGCCGAGTCCGCGATCCGGCGGAGTGACGCTGCCACGGCCGCCGCCTCGTCCCCGTTCAGCAGGCCGCTGAAATAGGCGTCCACCCCGCGCATGTGGACGGGCGCCGCGTCGTGCAGCCGGGCCAGCCCGGCCGGCTCGAGGCTCACCCACCGGCCCCGCTTGTCCCTGTCGTCCGCCGAACGGCTCACCAGCCCCGATTCGCACATGCGGTCGACCAGGCGCGTGAGCCCGCTCTTGCTCAGCAACACCCGCTCCGCCAGGTCAGTCATCCGCAGGCGGTGGTCATCGGCCTCTTCGAGCTGGACCAGGACGTCGTACCACGTCAGCGGCAGCGCCTTCTCGGCCTCCAGTTCGGCCTCGAGCAAACGGATGACGTGGGCGTGCGCTTCCAAAAACGCGCGCCACGCCTCCATGTGAACACCGGTGACCACGCCACGATCTTCACCATGCCGAATGGGAGCGGCAACGTCCGTTATGCCCGCGAATGGTGGCCATTTGGCGATCACCCGCGGCAGGGAAGGCTAGCGCGCCGCTGCCGCCGGCTGCCCCGGTCCCGGCGATGTGCCCGCGTCCACGGCCGCGGCAGCGTCCGCTTCCAGGGCGGCCTGGCTGGTCGCATCGATCCCGCGCAGGGCCCTGCTCAGCGCGAAGATCGCGAGCGAAAGGCCGGCTGTCACCACGGCCGCGACGGCCACCGCCACCGGCGCGCCGAACGCCTGCGCCATGGCCGCCACCGGCACCGTCCCCAGCGGCGTCAGGCCGAACGTCATCATCATCAATGCCATCACCCGCCCCCGGACCTCGTCCGGGATCAATAGCTGGACCGCCGTGTTGTTCAGCGTTACGAAGATGCTCGCGAACACGTCTGCGAGTAGCACCAGCGGCAGCGCCAGCAGGAACCACGGGCTGATTGCGAACAGGAACAGCCCCCCCGCGAACGCCAGCAGGCTTGTCATCATCATCCGCAATCTGCGCGGCGTTTCGCCCCGCCAGGCCACGTAGAACGAGCCCATGATCCCGCCGATCCCCGCCGCCGCCTGCAACAGTCCCAGCCCGCTCGACCCCTTGTGCCAGATGTCCTCGGCAAAGACCACCAGGAGCGCCTGGAACGGCATCGCCAGCAGCATCGGCACGATCCCGAGGATCATGAGCGCGCGCACCGGCGGGTCGCCGGCAACGTACCGCATGCCGCCCCACAGCTCCGAGAGCACCGGCTTCTTCCCCATCCCCTCCACCGGCGGCGACTTCGAAACGCGCGACATCGAGAACAGGGCAATCGCGTACATGGTCACCGCTACCACGTACACCCACCGCACCCCCGCCAGCGCGATGATGAAGCCCGCGAGCACCGGGCCCACCACCCGCGCCGCATTCATCCCGCCCATCTGCAGCGCCATCGCGTTCCCCAGCCCCTGCCGCCCCACGATGCTCACCACGATTGCCTGTCGCGCCGGCATGATGAATGGGAACGTGCAGCCCATGAAGAACACCGCGACGAGCATGTGCCAAAACTGGAGCGTGTCGGTCAGCAAGAGCACCAGGATGGCGAGCTCGTTGAGGACCAGCACCGATTGCCCGGTGAGGATCAGCCGCCGCTTCTCCACGCGGTCGGCGATCACGCCGCCGAACGGCGAAACCACGAGCATGGGGATCGCCACCACCAAATTGATCAGGCCGAGCGCGAACTCGCTCTTCGTCAGGTCGTAGGCCAGGTACGACCGCACCACGAACTGGCCGTTCATCGCGAAGAAGAAGGCGATGTTGCTCGCATACATCCAGCGGAACTGCTGGT